>ERZ779729.1841-NODE-1841-length-14036-cov-13.044918_pt1 | contig 14036 bp, 14 predicted proteins | sample MGYA00511072_ERZ779729 | MGnify/ENA primary metagenome ERZ779729 (study PRJEB29588, sample SAMEA2156675) | human gut metagenome | biome: human gut; feature: human-associated habitat; material: faeces | place: Denmark | collected 2008/2010 ...
AACCTCCGGTTCGCCGCTTCGTCGATCTCCCGCAGGTGCGGAAACAGCGTTTCCGTCAGGATCATCTGGTTCCAGAGGATCGGGCGATGCTCCCTGAGATACGTCTGGCGCATCCGTCCGTATTTGCCGAGCGGCTGGCTCTGCGGGTTCTCGCGCAGGCTCAGATCGGGAATCTGAAATTCTCCGCTGGTCTTGTAAGTCAGGTTGTTCTCCATGTTCTTCCGTCCTTTCTGCGCGGCGTTCGCGCTCTTGTCTTTTTACGGTGATCTCGATTTGCCTTAAAACGCGCTGGCTGATCTCGCTGACGGCTGTTCCGAGGGCGCTGACCGCTGCCGGGGTGTTGAAGTCAAAGACCGGCATGAAATCCTCAGGCTCAAAATATCCGTCCGGAGAGAAGCCGCAGCGTGCCATAAGCGCGTAGGTGATGCTGGTGGATGCCGCCGTTTTGAACGCCATCCGTATGTTATCTTCATCATACCCGTTCAGAAACGAATCTGCAACGATGTCGCAGACGTCACGTTTCTGCTCTGTCCAGTATTCCAGTGCGAGTTTATCCGCGATGTGCTCAAACTGCGCGATGATTCCACCGTCTTGGGGAATGTCATACTGTTCAGTCAGCATGGCGCTGACCGCTGCTTCATGCTCTGTGCGCATTTCCCACAGCGTAAAGCTGCGGGCGGCATTGCGCGGCGCGGTGTCTGCCACATCAAAAACGTACCGTAATCGCGGCTGATAGCCGCTGGTGTCGATGAGCGCGATGCCGGTGCTGCCGCGCTGCACATAGCGCCCCATGCGGTCTTTCCAGAAGTCATACTCCGCGCACGCCGTCGCGTTTGGGCGCTGGGCGTAGATCATAAGCTGCTCGTTGTAGGGGTACTTATAAAGCCGCGCGGCGGTTGCCAGAAACGATGTCCACGCCCGATAGCTGCCGGTGATCTGCCGCGCGGTGCGGTCGGCAAATTCTGAATAGAATTGTAGTTTGGTTGACATAAATCAAAACCTCCTTTCGGAAAGTCTGGTTGTATTTTTTGAAAAAGGCTGTTATACTAAAAGCAAGAAAGAATCAGGAGGTGCGAAGTATGGGTATTCCGGAAATTAAATCGGTTGTTTCCAGACTCGGTCGGGAATACGGTGCGCAGCGGATCTGGCTGTTTGGCTCTTACGCCCGCGGAGATATGACGCCTGCCAGCGACATTGACCTTCGCATCGACAAAGGCCGCATCCGCGGCATTGAAATGGGCGGCTTGCTGCTTGATCTGGAAGACGCGCTGGGCGTGCCGGTCGATCTGATCCCGACGAGCAGTCTGAGTGAGCGATTCCTGTCCAGTATTCAGAAAGACGAGGTACTGCTGTATGAGGCTTGACCGCGACGCCAGTATTCTGGAACACATCGTTTCCTACTGTGAGCAGATCGAGCAGACCGTCGAGCGATTTGGCGACAGCTACGATACCTTTCAAACCGACGCCATTTACCGCAACGCAGCTGCGCTCTGTATTCTTCAGATCGGTGAGCTGGTCGGCAAGCTGACAGAAGACTTCCGCGACAGCCACGATGCGATCCCGTGGCGAAAAATCAAAGCCATGCGCAATATCGTCGCGCACAGCTATGGCACGGTCGATTCCGAAATCACCTGGGAGATCATCCAGGATGGTATTCCGGAATTGAAAGCCTACTGTTTGCAGATATTGCAGAATACCGAAACATAAAAAGATTCCTGCCAAAGATGTTTTGGCAGGAATCTTTTTATTGCATGATACGCTTAGAAATCCGGGTACAGCTCCAGTTCCGCAAATTCCGCATCGCTGATGTTCTCCAGCTTTTGCAGCGCGGAATCCGTCATGGTCAGCAGTTCCAGCTGATCCGCGCCGATGCAGCCGCGCATCTCTCGTAGCTCCCGCATCAAACCCTCGCGCGAGCCGGTGTTGTAAATGCACATCAGGTTCATTTCGTCGTTTGTGAAGTTATTCATTCCAAATCCCTTTCCGCGTGTTTCCGCACATTCTTTTCCTGACAGGGCTGCGGCGCACGAAGCCGGGCGAGAACGGACGGGCGCTTCTGCAAATCGTCCGTCCCGCGTTCCGGTTCCTGCGTCTTGGCCTGCTCTTTGGGTCCGTTGTTGATGATGCCGTCAATCATGCCGTAGTCGTCCTCCAGCTGCATTTCCGCATTTTTCAGGTAATTCTCCGGTGTCCAGAACGCGGGCAGCGCCTGATAGCCAACGCTGTCGAGGTAGTGACAGGATACCATGCCGTAGTGCTTGATGGCAACAATGTCGCTGACGGACAGGCTGTGACCGCAAAAATCCTCTGGGCAGTTCTGATTGAAGATAACATACAGATCTTCCAGCGTGGACGGCACAGGCTTCGCCTGCGGCAGCGTGCCGGTGTAAATGAGGTCGTAGTTTGTTTTTTCTGCCGTCAAACCGCTTTTTTTCAGCGATTCCATATCCAAAAAGCGAAGCGCCTCCTGTTCTTCGCCGTGCTTGAGCTGGAAGATTGCAAAGCTGTCCGTGGGGCTTTCCAGAAACGCCTGCTCCAGCTTTTTCTGGACGATGCCGCTGTCCATGACCGGAACAGATGCCTTGATCGCATCCCAATCCTCGCGGGTAATGCCGAACAGACCGGTGTGCATGGCAATATCCTCCGGTTCAAACGCCATTGCCTCGCTGTTTTCCGCAAAGAGCATATACACCGTCGCGTCATGCTCCATCAGCTCCAGCGCACGCTCTTTCGAGAGCGGCAGCATATCTGCGTCTATGTACCCAAAAGCGTGCATCGCGGCAATGGACACACTGGGGTCGGGCGGCACGGCAAGCGCCGGTGCGGTTTCCTGCGCATCATGCACGATCTCCGGTGTTTCGGGCAGCGGCGTATCGGGCGGTGCTTCTTCGGCGGCACACGGCGTGATCTCGTTTGCCTCCTGCAGGTTTTCGAGAATCACCAGCGGTGCCAGCCGAATCGGGGCGGCATCCCCGATATTATGGAGTTTGCAAACCGTAAGCGCCGCAGCAGACAGCGGCTGCCCGCTGTCTTCCAGCACGCCGCCATCGAGCGCTTTGGCAGAGCCTGCGTCATAGATCGTGTAATCAATGCCGCCGTCTGTGCGCTGCACATGAATGTACTTTTCATTGTCCACCATGTAGAGCTTTTCTGCATCCTGCTCCTGCGCGGGCTGCTCCGGCTCCAGAGAAATCCCGCGCTCTTTGCAAATCTCCTTGAATTGCTGCTCAACACCAGAAATAAGCTCACTGGACGTTTTGCGGATGGTATCAAGACTTTCCTTGAACGCTTTCAGGTCTTTGTCCTTTGACCATGTTGCCACATAGCCAAAGCTGTTTGCGCTCGTTTCAATACCGAAATAGGCACAGACGGTGTAGGCAATGCTTTCTGCTTCAATTTCCTCCGTGCTGGAATCCTTCGGCTGGCTGTCAGGCTGCATCGCGTAATTGTGGAGCTTCGAGTGCGCGATCTCATGGACGGCTGCGCACACAGTCTGCACCTCGCTCATTCCTTCACGCAGCGTAATGCTCTGTTTGGATGGCGAGAAAAAGCCGTCGAGGTCGTTCGTCAGGGGCTTCATTTCAATCGGCACCGGCGATACCCGCTTCAGAGCGTCCATGAACGCTTCGTAATGCTCCACGTTGCCGGTCAGCTCCGCAATGGGCGATTTTACCTGCTCCGGGAGCGGCTTACCGTCCGTCTGGCTCACGTCAAAGACCTTGACCGGACGGAACATCGGAATCTGGACTTCCTTTTCCTCCGTGATGGTCTTGCCGTCCGCATCCAGCAGCGGCTGCTTTGTGTCGGGGTCGAGCTTTTCCTGCTCGACCTTGATCTTGTACGGCGTCGGCGCAATGATCGTGATGCCCTTTTCGCCGCGCAGCACATGGCGGCTGAATTGATTCTGCCATTTCTGATACCCGGCAACGAGCGTCGCGCCGGGGCATTGCGAGAAAATGAGCATCTGGTTATTGACGGAATACCGGTGGAACCGGCTCACCGTGCGAAGATATGCCTGATACTTTTCCAGATCGCCAGACTGGAAAAGGCTCTGAATCCCTTCCTCGATTTTCTCTGTCAGCGCTTTGATCTGTTCTTTTATGGGTGTTTTTTCTGCCATAGGCTCTCCTTTCCAGACAAAGAGCAGCCTCCGCACGACGCTTCGTTCCTGCGGAGGCTGCTGTCATTCTTTGATTTTCCGCTGGGGCGGGGTCAAACCGGCTTTCCGGGCGCGTTCGCTGTCAGCCTTGCGTCTCGCGTCACTATACGGCGGTCGGACGTTCACGCAGTTTTTGGGGACGATGTACCGTGCCGCGCCGTTCGGCTCGTCAAAATCCGCATACACTTTCTCCGGTGCTGCTTCATGCAGCCGCCGCAGCTTGGCGATCAGCTTCGCATCATGCGTGTAGACCTGCGCGTTCGGCTCAGCCTGATTGTAGAGGATGATCGTCTCCATTTCGTAGCCGGTCAGCTTCATGCCGTCCGCTCCCTGCCGAAATCGAAGCGGTAAATGGTGCGTTCGCCGTTGTCATCCAGAAGCAGGTCGGCTTCAAAGGTCTTGCCGGTCTTTTCGGAGTAAATATTTGAGATATGTACGCGCCCAGATTTCAGGAGCGCCGCCACATCCCGCTTCGTCAGGCTGATGCGCTTGGCGGTCAAGAACTTGTTGTCGCGCCAGAGTCCGAATTTACAGTCGCTTTTCTCGCAGAAGAATCCTTTCTTGCTTTCCGTGACATCGCTGCCGCAGCGCGGGCATTTGCCGACGACCTCGCGTCCAGACGGGAACAGCACCTCCGCGCCGGGAACCGGCTGATACTCCGTTACCAGCGTCTGCACCATCTGCGTAATTTCCGCGAGAAATGCGTCGGGCGAAAACTCGCCGCGCTCAATGCGCCCCAGCTTGTGTTCCCATTCCGCTGTCAGAAGCGGCGATTGCAGCTGCTCGGGCAGAATTGTGACGAGCGATACGCCCGCCTGCACCGGCACAAGGCTGACGGTTTTTCTGCCCTTTTTCCGCTCCACAAAGCCGCCCGCCACGAGCTTTTCAATCATAGCGGCGCGTGTCGCGGGCGTGCCGATGCCTTTGCGCTCCGCGTCCTCGGGCATATCCTTCCCGCCTGCCGTCTCCATTGCGTGCAGCAGCGTATCCTCGCTGTATGCCGCGGGCGGCTTCGTTTTGCCCTCCGTGACCTCGCCGGCCGACACAGGCAGAGACGCGCCCTCGACGAGATCGGGCAGCGGTTTGTCCTCGGGCTTATCAAGGTAGGCTTTCCAGCCTGCGTCCAGAACGGTCTTTCCCTTGGCGGTAAAGGCATACCCGCCGCAGGTGATCTCAGCCGTCATGTCCGCGCAGACATATTCACCGCTGACGGCGATCAGCACCTGCCGGCAAAGCAGCTGCAAAACTTCACGCTCCCCGATGGGCAGTGCGTCAAGGTCTGCTTCGCCCGCACGGATGGTGGGGAGCAGCGCGTGGTGGTCACTGACCTTTTTGCTGCTGCACACCTGCGCCGGGCGCATGGACGCAGGCAGATCCGCGCCGCAGATGCCGCCTGCACAGCTCACGATGGCAGGGACCGAGGCCAGCATATCGTCGGTCAGAAAGCGGCTGTCGGTTCGGGGATAGGTACAGAGCTTCTTTTCGTAAAGCGCTTGCAGATAGTCCAGCGTCTGCTGCGCCGTATAGCCGAGCAGCCGGTTCGCGTCGCGCTGGAGCGTGGTCAGATCGTAGAGTGCCGGGGCTTTCTCGTGCTTTTCCTTCCGGTCGAGCTTTGAGACGGCAGCGCTCTGCCCTTCACAGGCGGCAAGCGCCGCGTCCGCTTCAGCTTTGGATTTGAATTTCTCGCTGACCGCCGTAAAATCCGGGAAGGTCAGCGATGCCGTGTAGTACCGTTCGGGCTGGAACGCACGAATTTCCGCGTCCCGATGAACGATGAGTGCCAGCGTGGGCGACACCACGCGCCCGACGTTCAGCGTGCGATGATACAGGACCGAAAACAGCCGCGTGGCGTTGATACCCACCAGCCAGTCTGCCTTGGCGCGGCAGAGCGCCGCGTCGTAAAGCCGGTCATATTCTGCGCCGTCATGCAGATGCGCGAAAGCGTCCAGAATCGCGTCGTCCTCCATGGAAGACAGCCACAGACGTTTCATCGGCTTTTTGCATCCCGCCTGTTCGTAGACATACCGGAAAATGGCTTCACCTTCGCGCCCGGCGTCACAGCCGTTGACGATCTCGGTCACGTCCTCGCGCTCCATGAGCGCTTTCAGGATGGAAAACTGCTTTTTCTTTGCGTGCGCGACCTTCATGCGCCACGAGTCGGGGACGATGGGAAGATCCGCGCGGTTCCATTTTGCGTAGCGTTCGTCGTAGATTTCCGCACCGGCAAGCTCCACCAGATGCCCGAAGCACCACGAAACGAGCCAGCCGCCGCCCTCCATATACCCGTCCATCCGCTTCTTCGCGCCCAGCACTACGGCATACGCCATGCCCACAGACGGTTTTTCTGCAATTACTAACTTATACTTTGTCATAGATGTTCTCCTATGGTAATTCTTAATTTTTAGTTTTCGGTTGTGTTTTTTCTGAAAATCGCATATGCAATAAGCGGTCCTGCTGCCCGGTTTCAGTCACAGAATGTTATTGGACGGTTCATAGATTATTTCGCACGAATCGGTTGCATATTTCGTTCGATTCAGATATAATATAGATGAACCAAATCACGAAGGGAGGAATCAAATCATGTCGATTACTGCGACGGAACTGAAAAGGAATCTCGGAAAATATCTTCTGCTTGCAGCGACGGAGGACATTTTCATCACGAAAAACGGCAAGGTCGTCGCCAAGCTCTCCAATCCCCATCAGGACAGAGTGGACATTGCCAAGTCCCTGTTCGGGATTCTTCCGGCTGATGTGACATTGGAGGAAGCGAAGGAAGAAAGGCTGAACCGGATATGAGAGCTGTCATTGATACCTGCATCATCGTGGACGCGCTGCAAAGCCGCGAGCCGTTTTGCAAGGAGGCCCAATCGATTTTCCTGCTCTGCGCCAACCAGCAGTTTGAAGGCTTTCTGACGGCGAAAGCCATCACGGACATTTACTACCTGACGCACCGGCAGATTCACAGCGACAAAGCGACCCGCGATGTTCTGACAAAGCTCTGCGCGTTGTTCGGCCTGCTGGACACCACGGCGCTGGACATCCGCAAGGCGGTCTCAGCGGAAATTTCCGATTTTGAGGATGCCGTGATGGCTGAGACGGCTGCGCGCTCTGGTGTAGACTGCATCGTGACGCGGAACACGAAGGATTACAGCAAAACACAGATCTCCGTGTACGCCCCGGCAGAGTTCGTAGAGCTGCTGACTGAAACAAGCGAAGATCAGACGGATTGACCGCCCGGAACATAAGTAAAACGCAGTCCCCGCGGGGACTGCGTTTTTTGCGTCTATGTTACCTTGTGTTTCAGCTGATTTATTCGTTGGAGGTATCCACGGTATCATATTCCGCATCTTCATCCGCATCTTCATCCCCGTTTTCTTCCCCGAAGTCATAATCGTCGAGGTCTACGGGACCTTTGGTGTTTGCCTTGGGCTTGCGGAATTTGAACCAGTAGAGCGCGAAGCCGCCGCCGAGCAGCACCAGCAGAATAAGAAGCAGTGGGGCGCTGTTTTTCTTCGTCCCCTCCTGCTTTACCTCGGGTTCCGGTTCAGGCTCTGCGGGCGCAGCCGGTTCCGGTTCTTTTTCTGCAACCGGCGTTTTTCCCATGCAGTCCACCATGCTTGCCTTGCAGATGGGGCAGGATGTGTTGATCGCGCCAACCTCGCAATGGACGGTGCAGACGCACGTTTCCTCTGCTGGTTCTTCCTCGTCGATCAGCGCCAGAAGGTCAGCCTCATCGACCAGATTGAGGAAGAAAGTCTCATACTGTTCCCCATCCTCATCCAGCGGTTTGTCGTAGTCAATGACCAGATAGAATGTCTCACCGCCGCGCGTTTCAATCGTGATGAACTGCTTGTTGCTGTATTTGTCGTAAAGCAGATCGCGCGTGACGGAATTACCGTTCTGCGTAAAGTCGGTGCCATCCTCCTTCGTTACCGGCGCTGCGGCAGACGATGCAGGCTGCGAGGGAGCGGCTGCGTTTTTACTACTGCCAGATGCAGCAGTATTGTTGCTATTTCCGGTGTCGCCGCCGCTGCCGGTATTATTGGACGGCTGCGCAGTCGATGCCTGCTCCTTGCGGCAATCACAGTCGGACGGGCAATGCTCGTCGTGCTGGTCTTTATCCGTATCTGTGCTGGGTGTGGGCGTCGGCTCCGGTTCGGCTTCTTCATAGAACGGATTGGAGAGGACAACGGAATCCGTCCAGTTCCCGGCGTTGTCCAGCGCGTCAATGTAGAGGTAAGCATCATCCGTCAGGCGGTCGATGCGCACATTCAGCTCGCCGCCGTCCAGCGTGGTGTAAAGCTCGTCGTTGACGTAGATCGCCGCGATACCGGAAAGGTCGTCATAGGCTTCTACGCGCAGGAGCGTGCCGTTGATGCCCGCACGAAGGACCGGCGCAGAAAAGTCCATGCAGTACACGTCCAGAGACAATTCATGCACCGTGCCGGTTCGGTCTGTGACAAAGAAAAGCACGGTGCCGTTTTCCAGCATCGTGCGCTCCACGCAGCCGTATTCCAGAAGCTCCTGCGTCACGTCGAACGGACTCATACCGGGAAGAATTACCTCGACCTTCTCCCAGCCGGTGCCATTCAGGTCGATCACGCGCACGCAGATCGTCGCGGGATGGTTCTGCCAGCCGCCCGGCAGATCGGCGTCCAGCGCATACGCGCCTTCCATCGGCGGTTCTTCGGGCAACTCCGGTTCTTCCGGTTCAGACGGCGGTACATCTTCGCCGCCGGGTTCCTGCTCCGGAGTTTCCTCCGCGGGCGGCTGTTCGGCGGTTTCTGTCGTGGGGTCTTCCGGGGTACCGGGGAACGGTTCTTCTGCGATGGCAGCGCCCGTCAGGACGCAGAGCGCCAACACAAAACTGAGCAACAGCGCGAAAACACGCAGCCGGTTACGCTTCTTCGGGTACATCTGTTTCCTCCTCCTTTTCCTGCGCGATAAAGGGCGAACCGCCCTTTTTGATGTGCATGAGGTACTGCGCCAGCTGCTCCATCGTCATGCCGGTCGCGCGGGCAAGCCCCACGATGTCCTCATTTTCCAGCTTGATAATGTCCGCATCAATTTCGCGGTTGCGGGTCTGCAAATCGGCAATTCTGCCGTCATTCTTTGCACGCTCTGCTTTGAGTTTGTTAATCTTCGGATTCATATTGTCCCTCCTTTAAGGTGGTGCCAGCCGTCCGAATTGCAGAAAGTGGCTCTGCCAGTAATCGGACGAAATGCTGGTGTATTGAATGGGGTCGCCGCAATGCAGCATGGTATTGTTGCCGACATAAATGCCGATGTGCGACGCGCCGGTGGTGTTGTAGGTTTTCTCAAAGAAGATCAGATCGCCGGGTTTCGCATCTGCCGGGGAAACGTAGGAGCAAATCTGCCGGATGCCCTCAGCACTGAGTCTGCCGAAGTTCCAGCCTACGCCGCAGTTATTGTAGACGTAGCTGACGAAACCGGAGCAATCGAACGAGGTCGCCGGGGAGCTGCCGCCCCAGACATACGGAAAACCGAGATACTTTTCCGCTTCCTTGATGATGGCGGCAAACTGTTCATCCTCCAGCGCCTCCGGGGGAATGTCGTAGCTGCCGCCGCTCCCGTCGCCGTAATATCTGTTTACATAATCTGAATCACCAAACAGATCCGGACGATTTCCGAGCGTCGCCATGTACGAGGCGTAGAGCGCAAGCTGATCCTCGCTCATCACATAGACCGGCACATGGGAGAGGTCAAAATTTTCAAGCGTGACCGTGCAGATCGTGTATTCATACGGCACTTGGACGGTGTACGGATTACCGTCCTCGTCATACCTTGTTTCCGGTCGATAGCGGATTTCGGTTTCCACGGTTTCCGTGAGGATGTACTGCTTATCAAAAAGCATTTGCAGCTCGCTTTGTACCTCGTCAAGCGTCCACGCGCCGCCCTTGAGCGCTGTGAGCGCGGAGATCAGCACATACGGGTCATGCCCGATCTCATCAAGATCAAAATGGTATTCGTCGTAATCATGCGTCGCTTCGTAGTTGTCCAGCTTGCTTTGCAGCTCCGCTTCCATCGCGCAGTATTGCGCTTCGGCGGCAAGCATATCGCTGTCCTCGCTGGGGTAGGTCGAAACACCGAGCGCCGTCACGCCGCCCTCGACCAATACCGAGCAGGATGAGGCGATGTTCAGAAGAAACACCGCGACGAGCAGAATCGCCAGCGCGATCAAAAATCCTTTTTTGTGTTCCGCGATCCATTCGGACGCTTTTTTCGTGTCCTCTGCGGCGCGTTTGGCGGCTTTGGCGGTAACTTCGGATGCAGACACCGTGCCGCCAGCCTTTGCAGCGGCATATTCCTTTTTGATGGCACGTTTCTGCTGCCAGCGGGAATACGGACTGCTTTGCAGCTCCGGGTTCTGCTGTGCCTGCTTTTGCAGCGCGTCGAGATTGGCGCTGTCGGCGCGCGCTTCTGCGCGGTCAGCATTGCGATACGGCGTGAGCTGGTGGAACCGATGCGCGGTTTCTGCGACACGGACAGTCTGCTCGGCAGCTTCTTCCAGCTTATGTGCGCTTTCTACGCCGACATTATCATCCTCGCTTTTCCGGATTTCCCGGTGCGCCGCCGAACGGACAGCCTTACCGGGCGCATCCCGAACGGCGTGTTGCAGCTTGGACGCCGGGTGCGGCCTTTCTGCGCCGTTCTTTGTTGGGATTTTCGCTTCTGCCTGTTCCAGCTTCTCGATACGTTTTGCTGCTTTCTTCGCCGCCTTGGAAACCTCCGGGGTGGCGAGTTCTTCATCGGTGAATTGCAGTCTTGGGGCGCGTTTGCTCATGCGGCATCACCTCCGGGGCAGTATGGTATGCCGAGAAAATCCAGCACAGCGCCGCAGCCGAGCTTGTGGATACAAAATTCATATTGCTTCGGGTGCGTCAGCGCCATGCGCTGAAACCGGTTCGGCTGTTTTTCCAGATGCACACCGAACATACAGAACATACAGCCGGTGCGCTTTGCGCCGGTCGTTGTCAGCTTGCCGTTCTGCTCGATGATCTCACCGTAAACAGACGCATACGGGATGCCCGTCATTTTGAGGTACGCCAAAACATCCTGCTCTGTCCAGAACGACATCGGCTGTGAGGTCGGGTCGCGCTTGCTGTAAGCATTGCAGCCGGTTTTGAGATACGCACTCTGGCGGCGCATACTCTCGCTTGCCATTGTTCCGAGGATCATGTGCAGACCGCCTGCTCTGGCATATTTGCGGATGGGGCGTTCTTTCATCACCTCGCAGCACTTGTCCGAAATGAGAAATGGCGCATCCAGCAGGATGCGCCATTTTTTGTATCGCTCGTTATATTTTGAAAGCGTACCGTCTGCGTTCAAGCCGTTCAGATGGCAGAGCGCCCACACACTTCCTTGCCGTGCGTAATGAATACGCTTTGCAACATCTTTCGAGATGATGGGGTATCCATAGGTTGTCAGAACCTTTGAAAACGGCATTTCCGGCCGCAGCCATGTCACATTTGGGACAGACTTTACGAACGCTCGGATTTCCGGGTATTCCAGTCCGGTATCTACAAACACGGCGGGCATATCCGGGAACGCTCGCCGCGCCAGATCAAGAAGCACCGTGGAATCCTTGCCGCCCGAAAATGAAATGGCAACTTTGCCGCCGTAGTGGTGATACCATTCCAGAATCTTCGCCTGCGTAACGCGGATTTTTCGCTCTAAAGGCCACACCTGCATGACGCTCAAATCCTGCCGGGTGTAGACACTCATTCCGTCACACCCCCGATCCGCTGCTCGGCAAGCGTGCAGTAGTTTGGATTCAGCTCAATGCCGATGTAATGCCGCCCCATCTGCTTTGCGACGGCGGCAGTCGTACCGGAGCCGAGAAACGGATCAAGGACGATGCCATCCTGCGGGCAGCCGGCAAGCAGGCACGTTTCCACCAGCTTGGGCGGGAACGCGGCGAAATGCCCGCCCTTGTAGGGAAACGGGTTGATCTGCCAAACGTCGCGCTTATTCCGGACGGTCGGCACCGCGTCATCTTCGTAATAGCCGCCGCTGCGTGCTTTGTTCAGCCCCTGAATATTGCCCTGTCCGGGGACTTCTTCGGCGTATTTGCCGCCGATGCGCCCACGCTTGTAACGCGCAATGGAGGAGGCCGCCATCGGTTCTGCGATTGCCGCGGCATCATAGTAATAGCAGCACGATTTTGTCAGCAGGAAAATGTGTTCGTAGCATCGGCTGGGGCGGTCCTTGCAGCTTTCGGGCATGGGGTTTGCTTTCATCCAGATGATGTCCGAGCGCAGATACCAGCCACTATCTCGCAGCGCAAACGCCAGCATCCACGGAATCCCGATCATGTCCTTCTGCTTGCAGCCGTCCACCTTCCGGTTGCGTTCTGCCATCTGCCCGGTTCTGCCGTTGGGGTACTTGGGGTCGAGGGACTCGCCCGGTTTTCCTTTTCCTGCATAGGTATCTGCAATGTTGAGCCATAGCGTACCGCCCGGTCTGAGAACGCGCCGAACCTCGGAGAACACATCTGTCAGCCGCGCCACATACTGCGCCGGTGTGTCCTCGCGTCCAATCTGCCCCTCCGCGCCGTAATCCCGCAGCGCGTAGTAGGGCGGCGAGGTGATGCAGCAATGTACGGAGTTGTCCGGAAGGGTTCGCAGCATCTCCAGCGCGTCGCCGCAGAGGATGCGATCAGTTTCCATACAGAACTCCCACCAGAAGATTTCCACAGAGCTTCGCAGACTGTTCCAATTCGAGGGATGCACCGGCGTCGCGCAGCGAAAGCAGCTCGTTTTCCATCAGCGCATGGAGCGCGGCATCGGTTTCTTCCTGCGACATTCTTTCCGAAAGCCCCAGCCCTGCCAGAATCTCATCGCCGGTTTCCTTGCAATACTGAGAAAATGCCCGTACAACCGGCACCATACCTCTGCCGGGAATCGACGCGACCAGCGCGTTTACATCCCGCAGCATTGTGTAGAGCTTTTCCAGCTCCTTCAAATGCTGGAGGTAGTCCGACCGATGGACGAGAAACAGATCGTTGTCCGCAGTCTCCTTCGGCGGGTCCTGCGGCTTCGGTTCGGGGTCATCGTCGTAGACGATGGGGAAAACCGTATCGGCAAGCCAGCGGCTGAACGCGGCGGCATCTTCCCGTCTGCGGGAGCGCAGGATCAGCGTCTCCAGACCGCTTAAATTGACAGCGTTTGCCGGGTTGCTGCCGACAGAGATGTTCGGAACGTTGATGATGGTCTTATCCTCCTGCCGCACCAGACGGACAGCCTTGGTTGCGTTGCCGTAGCCGAGCGTGCGGCAAATGTCCGCTACGATGTACCACGGTTCATCGTCCAGCATCACGACGCGCAGCGGGTCAAATCTCTGACTGCGAAAAATTTTCATATGGATATTCATGTTGCGTCTCCTTTCATTTCCGACGGTTTGGTTGTCATGGTCTTATACAGCTCCGTATCCTTCGGGAACCGATCCACAAAGGGCAAGATTGTACTGCCATAAAAAAGCAGCCCTTCGCCTTCACCCGAGTGGGTGACATACGAGAGCTGATGCGGGGAGATATTGAGCTGTTTGGCAAGAATCTGCCGGTCGCCACTGGCCTGATTGAGCATATAAATGTAGTCGCTGTTTTCAAAAATGTTCTCGACCTCACGGGAGGAAAGCAGGTCTTTGACGTTCTGCGTGATGCCGGTCGGGATACCGCCCCATTTGCGGAATCTTTTCCAGATTTCAACACTGTACGCTGCCGTCTGTTCCTCTTTCAGGAGCAGATGGAACTCGTCAATATAATACCGCGTGGCTTTGTGCGCCTCGCGGTTGATCGTGACCCTGTTCCACACCTGATCCTGGACGACAAGCATCCCGATCTTCTTGAGCTGCTTGC
>ERZ779729.1843-NODE-1843-length-14030-cov-2.520429_pt1 | contig 14030 bp, 9 predicted proteins | sample MGYA00511072_ERZ779729 | MGnify/ENA primary metagenome ERZ779729 (study PRJEB29588, sample SAMEA2156675) | human gut metagenome | biome: human gut; feature: human-associated habitat; material: faeces | place: Denmark | collected 2008/2010 ...
CCGTAAAAAAGCGCCATAAAAACGCGCCGCTGTCGTTCAGCTTGATCATGCCGTGAAAATCTTTTCCCGTTTTTCCGATAGGCACGACGATATTTTCGCCGCCGACCTGCCTGATAATGAATCCCTGTTTGATTTTCATATATTTCTCCCTCCCGAAAGCGTTTATTTCTGTTCGTTTTGTGTAAATTCTCTGCCGACAAGCGCTTTATACGACGTTTTCATCGCGTCCGTTTCCATATTGCAATGCAACACGTATGCGGGAACGGTTCGCACAAACATATCCATAAGTTCAAGCGTTTTTTCAGCCGCTTCGCGTTCGCCCGGCAATAAAATCTGCGTAAAAATGCGGTCCGCCGCTTCGCCGACGGCGATTTTTTCGATTGTATTTTCTTTTGCCCGCTCGATAAAACAAAGCGCTTTCAGCGGCGCCTGCCCTTTTTTGCCGCGGTTTTCCTTGCCGTTCCACGGCGTGCCGTACGCAACGAATTTTTCGCCGTCCGCCGCGGATTCGTCGAAACCGATAATCGGCTTATCGCCGTTTAAAATTTCGGCGCCTTTCACGTTGTTTATCCAGAGCGCGGTATGCGTGGATTTGCCGATACCGCTTCTGCCCAGAAACGCATAGGCGTTATTTTCGTATTCAATCACGGCGGAGTGTAACAAAAATCTGCCGTATTTCGGCATCTGCAAACAGACGCTGCGATACAGACAGATATTTTCGATATAGCCGTCGGAAAAGCCTTCCGATTGCTTTTTTTCCTCCGCAAACTCTTCGCCTGTAACTTCCGCTTCGAACGCCGCGGGCGATAGCTGATCGACGGAAAGATATTCTTTGCAGAATTCGCTTGTATAGCGGCAACGATTTTTAATGTTTACCCGTAATCCCGCAAGCTCGTAAATCATTCGCGCTCCCCTTTGCTTTTTGCTGACTGTAATACTATCATACCACAAAAACGCCCGATTGGCAAGCCTTAATGCGGTTAAAAGTTCTTGTTCCTTAAAAAAATTCAAGTAGTGTTTTTTCTTTGCTTGTTTTTTCTATATAAAAAGTCCGATTTTCAAAGCGCAAAACTTAAAAAATCGGACAAATGGAGCTACTAACCGGATTTGAACCGGTGACCTCGTCCTTACCAAGGACGCGCTCTACCAACTGAGCCATAGTAGCACCGCCTTATGAGCTTCGCCCGATTTTTGTGCGGCGCGCCGCGCTTTCTTTCCCGTGCGAAGAATTACTTGCTTATTATAATGCAAAAAGGAAAATTTGTCAAGCTGAAAAAACGCCTTTTTTCATAAAACCGCAAAAAATTTTCTCTTTTTTAAAGAAAACGCTCCCCCGCCGGGATTTTGCCGGACGGGAGAGTATGATTTTTTGCTTTTACCGTTTACTTCGCGTATTCTACGCTGCGGAATTCGCGAATGACGTTAACTTTAATCTGCCCCGGATATTCGAGTTCGGATTCGATTTTCTTAGCGATGTCCTTCGAAAGAAACAGCGCCTGCGCGTCGTCGACCTGATCGGGCTTGACGATAACGCGGACTTCGCGCCCCGCCTGAATGGCGTAGCTCTTTTCTACGCCGGGGAACGAAGAAGCGATGGCTTCCAGCCGTTCGAGCCGCTTGACGTAGTTCGTGCCCGTTTCTCTTCTGGCGCCCGGTCTTGCGCCGGAAATCGCGTCTGCCGCCTGAATCAGCACGGCTTCGATGGTTTTGGGTTCCACGTCGCCGTGGTGCGCCATGATGGCGTTTACGATATTTGCGTTTTCTTTATATTTCTTCGCAAGTTCGGCGCCGATCTGGACGTGCGTACCTTCCTGTTCCTGATCCACCGCTTTGCCGATATCGTGTAAAAGTCCCGCGCGCTTGGCGAAATTGACGTCCAGCCCCAGTTCCGCAGCCATCAGCCCTGCCAGCGTGGCGACTTCGATGGAGTGTTTGTACACGTTCTGACCGTAACTGGTGCGGAATTTCAATCTGCCGATGAGTTTCACGAGTTCGGGATGCAGCCCGAAAATGCCCACTTCGTACACGGCGGATTCTCCCGCTTCGCGGATTTGTACGTCGATATCGCGCGTAACTTTTTCTACCGTTTCTTCGATGCGCGCCGGATGAATACGCCCGTCGGAAATGAGCCGTTCCAGCGATACCCTCGCGATTTCTCTGCGGACGGGATCGAACCCGGACAATATAACCACTTCCGGCGTATCGTCGATGATAAGTTCGATGCCCGTGGCGTTTTCGAGAGCGCGGATATTGCGCCCCTCTCTGCCGATGATGCGGGCTTTCATATCGTCGCTGGGGAGCGGCACCACCGATACGGTGAGTTCGGAAGCCTGATCAGCCGCGCATTTCTGAATGGCAAGCGAAATAATCTTCTTCGCGTTGATTTCCGCTTCGTCTTTGGCTTGTTGTTCCATTTCGCGAACGGTTTTGGCTGTTTCGCGGCGGGTGTCGTCGAGAATTTCTTCCGTAAGCGCCTTTTTCGCCTCGTCGCGGGTGAGTTGCGCCACGCGTTCGAGTTCCTGCACCATGAGTTCGTGCTGCGAATCCAGCTTCTGCTGCAAAGCGCCCAGCTGTTCTTCGTGGGCTTCGATTTTCGCTTTCTGCTCGTCCAGCGCTTCGATTTTTTTATCGAGAGAGTCTTCTTTTTGCGTTAAACGCTGCTCCGCGCGCTGCAATTCTGCCCTTTTTTCTTTGGTTTCACGATCGAAATCGTTGCGTAATTTAAGATCCTGTTCCTTAGCCTCTAAAATCGCTTCTTTCAGAACGCGCTTACTTTCTTCGCGCGCCTGCGCCGTGATTTTTCCCGCCTCCGCTTTTGCGTCCCCGACGATGCGCCCGGCTTCCGTGTTCGCCTCGCCGATTTCTCTTTCGGTATTCTTTTTCTTATAGATGATAAAACCTACTGCCGCCAAAAGCGCGGTGATTGCCACCGCGGCGACCAAACTACCGACAAATACTCCGACTTTTACGGTGAGAAACAGGACGCCGAAAGATACTAAATTCATTTCATGCCTCCTGTGTTAGTGAAAAATATAATTTTGTGCGGACATTGCCGTTTTGCGCATTTTACGCTTTTGCATGCGCGCGCGGCAACTCCTATGTTCTATTTTACTATAAATAATCGAAAAAGTCAATGTTTTGACATCGATTTTTCGTTTGGTTTTGCGCTTTTTTGGCTTTTTTGCGAAATTTCGCGCGTTTTTTTCGTACAAGGCGAATCGTTTTTTCGCATACGGAAAAATTCCGGCGTGCCTGTTTGCCTGAATAGCGTTATATTTCTTCCGCTTCTTCCAGCCACAACGACGCGCAGGCATCGGAAGGCATACGGAAATCGGCGCGCGGCGACAACGTTACCGAACCGATTTTTACGCCGTCCGGAATGCACGAGCGCTTGAACTGTTGCGCGAAAAAGCGTTTATAGAAATTTTTCAGCCATTTTTTCAGCGTTTTTTTATCGTACTTTCTGCCGAAAGCATACTGCGCGAGATAAAACGTTTTTTTCGGCGAATCGCCGCGCCGCAACGCGTGATACAGGAAGAAATCGTGCAGTTCGTACGGACCTACGATATCCTCCGTTTTCTGCGCGATGTTGCCTTTTTCGTCCGGCGGAAGAAGTTCGGGGGAAATTTTGGTGGCAAGCACGCTTTCGATTGCTTTTTGCGCATCGCCGCCGAGCCGCTCCGCCTCATACTTCGCAAGATGCTTTACAAGCGTTTTCGGCACGCCGGAATTGACGCCGTACATCGACATATGGTCGCCGTTGTAGGTCGCCCAGCCGAGGGCAAGCTCGCTTAAATCGCCCGTGCCCACCACGATGCCGCCAAGTTCGTTGGCGAGGTTCATTAAAATATACGTACGCGCGCGCGCCTGCGCGTTTTCGTACGTAACGTTTTTTACGGCCGGATCGTGCGAGATATCCTTGAAATGCTGAGAAACAAGCGCGTTTACGGGAATCGTGCGCACGCTTGCCCCCACGCTTTTCGAAAGCGCGAGAGAATTATCGAATGTTTTTCCGCTGGTGCCGAACCCGGGCATGGAAACCGCCTCGATTGCCGAACGCGGCATGCCGAAGATATCCGCCGCTCGGGCGGCGACAAGCAGCGCAAGCGACGAATCGAGTCCGCCCGAAACGCCGATGACGGCGCATTTAGCCCCGACATGCCGCAACCGCCGCGCCAGCGCATGGGATTGCAGCGATAAAATCAATTCTTTTCTCTCTTCCGCGCCCGCGATCCCCGGTATCCCCCGATATTTCACGAAAACTGCTTGCGGATTGCAAGCGTTCGATTGCCCGTGTTTTCAAATCGCTTCCGCCGACGAAATCGGCAAAAACGCGCGTATAATTTTCCGCAGACGGCTTGAACGTCGTCATTCTGCGACGTTCGTTTTTTAAAAATTCCGCGTCGATTTCGGCGCTTGCGCCGCTTTCCGAAAACAAAGCGCTTTCGTTTAAAATTCCGCCGTTTTCAGCAATAAGACAATGCCCCGCAAACACGCAGTCGGTAACCGATTCTCCCTGCCCGGCATCCGCGTACACATACGCGCAGAGGCTGCGTCCGGAAACGGATTTCACAAGCGTGCGGCGATATTCCGCCTTTCCCACGGTTTCGTCGGAAGCGGATAAATTTACGATGATTACGGCGCCGGCAGCGGCATGATTTTGCGAAGGCGGCGCAAAAACCCAGAGATCTTCGCAAATCTCGCAGGCAACGCAGGTGCCCGTGGCGGAATCTTCGATAAGAACGTTTCTGCCGAATGGTACCGCATAAGCGTTTTTGCCGCAGCCGAAAACAAAGCCCGTATCGACAAAATTTTCCGCCTCGGTAAAATAACGTTTTTCGTAAAATTCGCCGTAATTCGGAAGCGAGGACTTCGGAATCAGCGCAAGGATTTTTCCGCCGCAGATCGCCGCCGCGCAGTTATAAAGCTTGCCGCCCTTTTCTACCGGCAAACCGATAAAAAACAATAACCGCGGCGCTATTTTTAAAGATTCTTCCGCAAGATAAAACGCCGCCGCGCGCGTTGCTTTTAACAGCGAGCCGTCGAAAAACAAATCGCCGCACGTGTAGCCGCACAGCGAAAGTTCCGGAAATACCGCTATTTCCGTTTCTTCCGCCGCAAGACGGGCGATTTCTTTTAAAATTTCCTGCGTATTGAATTTTACGTCCGCTACTCTCAGCTTCGGCGAAGCTGCCGCCGCGCGCACAAAACCGTATTTCATTCCTCGTCGGCTCCGCCTTCTACCACGTCGGCAGCGCCTTTCGCCGCCGCACGGATTTTTTGCTGAATTTCGTTGGAAATTTCGGGATTATCCTTCAGGAACTGGCGCATTTTTTCTCTGCCGTTCGCCACTTTTTCGCCGTTGTACGAGAACCAGGCGCCGCTCTTGCCGATGATATCGAACTGAATACCCATATCCATGATACAGCCTTCCTGCGAAATGCCTTCGCCGAATACGATATCGAATTCCGCCTGTTTGAAAGGAGGCGCAAGCTTGTTTTTCACGATTTTCGCCTTTGTACGGTTGCCCATCGCGCCTTCCGCGTCTTTCAGCGTATCCATTTTTCTTACGTCGATACGGATGCTGGCGTAGAATTTGAGCGCTTTGCCGCCGGGGGTAACTTCGGGGTTGCCGAACATTACGCCCACCTTTTCGCGGAGCTGGTTGATGAAAATCACGCACGTATGCGATTTGTTGACGATTGCCGTAAGTTTACGAAGCGCCTGCGACATCAGTCTTGCCTGCAAACCGACGTGCGAATCGCCCATATCGCCTTCGATTTCCGCTTTCGGCGTCAACGCCGCAACGGAGTCGATAACAATCATATCCACGGCGGAAGAACGAACGAGCGCGTCGCAGATATCGAGCGCCTGTTCGCCCGTATCCGGCTGAGATACGTACAGATTTTCGAGATCTACGCCGAGATGTTTCGCATACACGGGATCAAGCGCGTGCTCCGCGTCGATAAACGCCGCCACGCCGCCGAGTTTCTGCGTTTCCGCAATAGCGTGCAACGCCACCGTGGTTTTACCCGAAGATTCGGGACCGTAAATTTCGATGATTCTGCCGCGGGGAAAGCCGCCGATGCCGAGCGCCAGATCGAGAGTTAAGCAGCCCGAAGGAATCACGTCGATTTCCGTATTGCCCGCTTCGTCGCCGAGGCGCATGATCGAGCCCTTGCCGTACTGCTTTTCGATCTGCATGAGAACGGCGTCGAGAGCTTTCATTTTTTCGGAATTTTTTTCGATTGCCATTTATGTTTTTACTCCTGTTATATTTTACTGTTTTATATCTTTTCCGACGGAAAACCGCCGACAAAAATTTTCGGATTATTTTAAATGTTTATACGCCCAGAACAACGCGTGATTGATAGCTTTTTCGGTGATTTCTTTGCGCGAGCCCGTAAAAATATGCCGGGCGATGTAAATTTTTCCGTCCAGCCCCGCAGCCAGAAAACATAAGCCCACGGGGAGTCCGCTTTCGTCGCTTTTCGGCCCCGCCAACCCCGTGGTGGCGATTGCCGCGTCGCAATCGCCCGAAGATAAAAGTCCCGCGCACATTTCGTACGCCGTCTGATCGGAAACGGCGCCGGACGTGTTCAGAGTGAACGGGGAAACGTTCAGCCGTTTGATTTTCGCGTCGCCGTTATAGGTGTTCAGTCCTTCGAAATACACTTCGCTGGCACCCGGAACGGAAACGATGCGGCTGCCCACGCCGCCCCCCGTGAACGATTCGGCAACGCTGATTTTTTTGCCGCGCACCTTTAAAAGTTCGCACAGGCGTTTTTCCAGCGGCGTATCGTCCATAGAATACAATTCTTCGGAAAAAGTTTCCGCGAAAATTCTGGTGATGCCGTCTATTAAAAGTTTCGGCGCGTCGGGCGGATAATCGACTTCGATACGCGTATCGTCGCAGTGTTCCGAAACGAAAAATTCCAGTTTATTTCCTGCCGCGTCCGCCGCTTTTTCGCCTTGCGCGATACACTGCTCCACAGTTTTTTTATCGCAGCCGATGCCGCGGAATACGATTTTTTCCGCAATCGCGCCTTTGCGTTTCTGCCTCGGCAGGCATACGTTTTTCATATACGCGCGCCGCCGTTCCGCTTCGAACGGAGCAAGAAATATATCCGCTTTCCCTTTCGTGAACACTCCGGAACCGTCCTCGGAGCATTGCAGAAAATCGTCGGACTCCGCCGCAAGCGCTTCGGAAAGCGCGGGCAACGCGTTGCTTTCGGTAAAAACAAGCACGGAATCGGACTGCACCGCATAAGACAAGACGACGGCAGGCGTACTTTCTCCGTACGGCAAAAAACGGATTTCCGAAATTTTGCCCGCCTGCGCAAGCTCGCCGAAAATATCCGTATCGCCGAGGGGAATTGATTGTACGATGATTGCCGCCGTCTGCATTGATTTTTTTCCTTTTACTAAAATGACAAGTCTTACGCGCCGCGCTTTGGAACGCTTTTATTTTTCCGTTTTTAACACCGCCGGATTTTTTACGATATACGAAACGCCCGAAATTACCGTGAGAATCACCGCCGCCGCAAACAGCACGAGCCCGATGACGGAAATAACTTTCTGCGCCGTTCCTGCAAACGACGCAGAAGCAATCAACGCGACGACGCAGTAATCCTGCGCGTTGGTTTTCAGTTTTCCGAGCATATCCGCGGCAAGCACCACGCCGTTTACCGCCGCAATCTGGCGGAAAGCGCTGATGATTAGTTCGCGAGCGAGAATCAGGCATACGCACACCGCTCCCGCCACATAAAAGTCGTGCCCGAACAAGCCGAAAATTTCGTACTTCGTGAGCATTAAAACAAATGCCGTAGCCACAAGAACTTTATCGGCGATGGGATCGAGAAATTTGCCGAGATTCGTAACCAGACCGCGTTTTCTTGCGATGCGCCCGTCAAGAAAATCGGTAACCGCAGCCACCGCGAACACGACCGCCGCGTACACGTAATTGTACGGCAGCGCCGTGAGAAAGAAAAACAATACGAATAAGGGAATTAAACAAATTCGTATCAGCGATAATTTATTAGGTAAATTCATTGATTTTTACTCCTTATGTACTTAACGGTTTGTTTCACGCCGAATAATCTTTCGTTGCGCCGAAAAGATCGGGCGCGGAAACATCGGAAACGACGACGTCGTATTCTTTCCCCTCTTCCGCTTCGGGCGCATTGAAATATATTCTGCCGTCGATTTCCGGGGCGGAAAAATACGCTCTGCCCGCAAAAAGCTGCTTATCGTAATCGATTCCTTCGCATAAAACGCGCAGCGTTTTGCCTTTGAAGCCGGATAAAATCTTTTCGGAAATCTGCCGCTGCGTTTCGTATAACGTGCGCACGCGCCGTTCTTTCGTTTTATAATGCACCTGCCCGCGCATTTTCGCCGCGGCGGTATCGGGTTCGCGGGAATATGCGAAAAATCCGCAGTTGAAAAGTTCCGCTTCTTTTAAAAACGCTTGCATCGCCTCGAATTCTTCCTCCGTTTCCGACGGGAAGCCGGAAATAAACGTGGAGCGAAGTGCGATGCCGGGAATTTTCTCTTTCAATTTTGCGATGAGCGCCAGATAATCTTCGCGCGTGCCGCGGCGGTTCATCAGTTTCAGAATACGGTTTTCCGAATGCTGCAACGGAATATCCGCATACTTGATTACTTTGTCGTTTGTTCTGATTTCTTCGATGAGTTCGTCGGAGAACGCGTCCGGATAGCAATACAAAAGGCGGATAGAACCGATATTATCCAGCAAGGAAAGCCGACGAATCAGCTGCGGAAAACGGTTTTCGCCGTATAAATCTTCGCCGTAACGCGTGGTATCCTGCGCAACAAGTACCAGTTCTTTCACTTCGCCCAGCTCTTTTGCTTCCTCCAGCAATTTTTCCATGGGATACGAACGGTACTTGCCGCGGATTTTCGGAATCAGGCAATACGTGCAATGATTATAGCAGCCGTCGGCGATTTTCAGATATGCGAGATACGGCGCCGTGGTGAGCGTGCGCGCAAAACGAAACGTATCGGCGCCTTTGCCGACAAGATTTACCCTTTCGCCCGTACGGTACGCCGTTTCAAGCGCGGACGGCAATAAATCGTAATCGTTGATGCCGAGAAAAACGTCGCCTTCCGTAAGAGCGGGAAAAACTTCCGCCGCGTATTTTTGCGGCAGACAACCCGTTACTACGATTTTTTCCAGTTTTTCGCTTTTATAACCGGCCGTTTCGATAACGGTTTCCACCGATTCTTCCCGCGCGGACTGTAAAAACGCGCACGTATTGATGACGACGATTTGCGCTTCCCGCACGTCGTTCGTTAACATATAGCCCGCGTTTTGCAATACGGCGATACATTTTTCGCTGTCTACGCGGTTTTTATCGCAACCGAGCGATATTACGCCGAATTTTTTCTGTTCCTTCACTTGCTTTTTCTTTCCTCTTCGGTTCGATGTTCTGCGTTTCGTCGCATACGTTCAAAACGGCTGCAAAAAATTACAACGGACCGTATTTTTCCTCGAATTGTTCGGGGGTAATCAGTACTTTTCGGGCTTTCGCGCCGTCGAATGCGGAAATGTAGCCCTGATCTTCCATCCACTCGATAATTTTCCCGGCCTTGTTGTAACCGACGGAACATTTGCGCTGCACGAGGGAAATAGAAGCGCTGCCGCTTAAAATTACGTTTCTGAGCGCGTCTATGTATACATAATCCACCTCGTCGTCCTCGGAAGAATCGCCGCCGAAACCGCCGCTTTGCCCTTTTGGCTTATCGATAAACGCCGCCGCTTCTTCGTTGAAGTAGCAATCGTTGTTCTCTTTGATGTAACGGATGACTTCCTGCGCTTTTTCGGAAGAAATGAACGGCGCCTGCATACGGACAGGCGTTTTCGTACCCTCGGTGGAATACAATAAGTCGCCCTGACCGAGCAGGTTCTGCGCGCCCGATTCATCCAGAATTACGCGCGAATCGATTTCCTGCGCCACCGAAAGCGCGATACGCGATTTCAGATTGCTCTTGATGACGCCCGTGATTACGTCGGTAGACGGGCGCTGCGTGGCGAGAATGACGTGGATACCCGTAGCGCGGGATTTTTGCGTAAGATTCTGAATACGATCTTCCATATCTTTCTTCGCGTCCTGCATCATCGCGGCAACCTCGTCGGCGATAATCACGATTTTCGGAAGTTTTTCTTCCCCCTCCGTCAGATTCGCGTTGTATTCGTCTATGTCGATTACATACGTGCCGGAACGGCTCTTTTTGCTGAACAGATCGTATCTTCTTTCCATTTCGGCGATCGCCCAGTTCAGGCTTTGAATCACCTTATTCGTATCGGACAAAACTTCGTTGATGACAAGATGCGGCAGCCCTTCGTATACGACGAATTCCGTCTTTTTGGGATCGATTAAAATAAGGCGCAAATCGGCGGGCGAATACTTCATGATCAGCGAAATGATGATGGAGTGCAAAAACGCCGTTTTACCGGAGCCCGAAGTACCTGCCACAAGCACGTGCGTCATTTTACGGATGTCGCCGTAAGTTTTTACGTTATCTACCGTTTTACCCATGGCAAACACCAGCGCGTTGGGTTTAGAATTGATGTATTCGTCCGCAACAAGCATGCTGCCGAGCGTTACCGTCTGCCGCTTTTTGTTGGGCACTTCCACGCTGATGGTGCCGTCTTCGAAATTCGGGGCAATGTTTACGCCGTTTTTCGCGTGAAGATTCATGGCGATCGGCTGATCGAGCGCCACCACTTTTTTAGGCGAAATATTGCGGGGCACGGCTACGTTGTAGCGCGTTACCGTAGGTCCGCAGGTTACCGAAGCGATGGAGGCGTCGGGAACCTTGAACGCTTCCAGCGTATCCAGAATCGTGGCTTTGTTTTCGTCGATTTCCACGGAATTCTGGTCGGGACGCGTTTCGGTGCAATCGAAATAATCGAGCGGCGCGCTTTTATAAGGGCGCACAACGCGGGGCTTCGGCGCGGGAGGAGGCGGCACGGGCGCGGGGCGGGAAACCGGTCTTTCAGGCTGCGCGGGCGTGAAAGCCCCCCTTGCGCCGACGTCAGTTCCGCGGGAACCGATGCCGGAAATATCCGATTCTCCCCTATCGGAGCCGGGATTTAAATCTTTCGAAAAATCGTCGGGCTCCGAAGCGCGTATATCGCCGCCGTCGCGCAGACTATCGCGGCTGCTTCCGAAATCGCGTAAATCGTCGTTCAAGCCGCGCACGGAATCTTCGCGCGAAGAAAAAGACGTGAAATCGGACGAACGGTCTGCGGAAGTAAAATCGGACGAACGGTCGCCGCGATCGGAAGAAATAGAATCTTCTTCGTCATCGAAAATCGACGTAAAATCTTCGCCGCGGGCATTGCGGTCATCGCGGCTTTCACCGCCGAAGTCCGTTCCTCTGCCGCTTGCGGAAAAATCGTCGCCGCGGTCTCCGTTTCTGCCCGAAAAATCGTTATAGGAAGTAAAATCAGCGCTGCCGCGGGAGAGATTGTCCGCAGAAATATCGCCGCGGGAAACATCGCGCGTAAAACGCCCGGTTGAAGAAGAACCGGTATCCGCCGTAAAATCGTTACGGGAATCGCTTCCGGAAAAATCTTCCGCGGGCTGATTGTTGCGGGAATCGAACGAAGTAAAATCCGTTGTTCCGCTTGTTCCGTTTGTTCCGCGCGACGAGAAATCGGAAGTTTCGCGGGAATAAGACGCATTCGTTCCGGACGGTGCCGGAGGCGTTGCCCCGCGAGTGAAATCCGTGCCGGAGCTTACCGGATTTTCCGGCGTAGCGCGGAAATATGTTCCGTTGTTATTTGTTTCCTGTTTATCGGAAACCACGCGTTCCCGCGAATAGTTTCCGTTGACGGAATCGGCGTAAGAATCGGTATACGAACCGCCGAACCCGTTTGACGCCGTCGGGCGCGAGGAACGAGGCACTGCGGGCGTTTCGGCGAAATTCCGCACCGCCGGAATCGGCTCGTTTGCGGCGGATTTTCTGCGATTGAATTTAGAATCGGGATCGAAAATCAGATTGTTACGGAAGCTTTCCACGACGTCGCCGCCGTAAATGAGATCTCTGCCGTTTTGTACGGGTTGCGCGCCGTTTTCCGCCGCACCCTCCGCGTTGTTGCCGTAATAGGAAGAACCGAACGGCGAGAAAGAATCGGGCGCTTGAACCGAAGGATTCGACGGTTGCCCGTTAAAGCCCGCGCCGGAAACGCCGTTATAGGGATTCGCCGTAAAATTACCGCCGAAATTCTGCGTGCGATCGGAAATGTTTTTCGACAAAGTAACGCCGGGGCGCTGACGGACGTTATCCGCGGGAAACCCGTATTCGTTCCGCTTTTCGTATGCGGGAAGCGTTCTGTTTCCGGCAGAGAAACCGCCGCTTGCGCTATAACCGTTCGCGCCGCGATTATCGTATGCGCCCTGCGCATTATTGTTGTACGGATAATTATAAGGCGTTGAATCGCCGGAGCGGGAAGCATCGTACGCCCCGCCGTAATTCTGCGCATCATTCCGCTGCGCGCCGTTTTGTTCCCGCGCGAAAGCGCCGTACGCAGCCGACGAAGGATTTGCCGTTGCCGCGGCGGCTTCGGTGAAATCGCCGTTTGGATTGACCTGCGTGTTTTCGGCGGATTTTACTTCCGTTTTCGTTGCTTTTTTCGATTTGATTTTCGAAATCGCCGCGCCGATGACCGACCTGCCCGACACCGTCCGCGCCGTTAAAGCAAAAAAGCACACGAGCGCCATGGCAAGGATGACGAACGTACCCGCTTTGCCGGATACGGCAAACAGCGCGCCCACGAGAAGCCCGCCGAGCCAGCCTGCGGGAGAGCAGGTTTTTACTCCCCCCTCCGCCGCGGTAAAACATGCGGAAAAATAGCCTTCGCGCTGCCACGACGCCGTAACGACGCCGTGCACGATTAACAGTATGATGAACAAAGAAATAACGGAGAACACGGCGGCAGGCTTGTTTTTAAAAATGCGTTTGCCGATGAACGCCGCAACGGACAGAATAAAAATCAGCGGCACGAAAAAATACGCTCCGTACCCGAACACGCCGAGCAAGAACGAATTGACTGCCATGCCGACGTCGCCGAAAATCAACGAGCGCGTGGCAAGAATTAAAAAAGCGAGCGCGGAAAACAATGCGCCCACGGCGCCGATACTCTCTTTCGTGATCAGCGCGTTTTCGTTATTTTTCTTTCCGGATGCGGCTTTTTCTTCCGCATTTTTCCCCGCGTTGTCGTTCTCCTCTTTCAAGGTTCCACCTCCGAATCAGTATAACCTTGATTATTATAACATTTTTTTTTCAGTTAATCAAGGATTTCGGGGCGTAAAACACGAATTTTTTCTTGTTTTGCCTTGAAAAGCGAACAAATTTTCGTTTTTTGTTTTTTTATAAAAACAATCGACGAAAAACGCTTTCTGCATTTTTTTGCTTTCCGTATATTCGGAAACAACCTTTTACGCCACGGTTTATCGCTTTTCAACGCGGTTGTTTCGTATCTGCGCCAAGATTTCTTTTGCCGTACCGTAAATATCCCCCGCACCGAGAAACAGCACGGTATCTCCGCAGCCGCCGGCGCCCGTCCACTTTGCCAGTTCTTCTTTCGTTTCGCCGTAACGCGCGCCGGGCGTATTTACGGCAAGTCGTTTCGCGCTGCCCGATTCGTCGTAGGGCTCGCGCGCGGCGTATTCTTTAAAAATAAACAAGTCGTCCGCGGCGGAAAGCGCTTCGCTGAAATCCGCCATCAACGTTTTCGTTCGGGAATAGGTATGCGGCTGAAAAATCACGTACAACCTGCCCGCCGTGAGCGCCGCCGCGGTTTTCAGCGTTGCGGCGATTTCCCGCGGGTGATGCGCGTAATCGCAGTACCACTGCGCGCCGTGATTTTCGCCGATTTTTTCAAAGCGCCGCTTCACGCCCGAAAAAGAGTTCAACCCCGCCGCGACGTATTCTGCGGAAATGCCGCAAAGCTCCGCGATTTTTTTTGCCACGAACGGCACGAGGCTCGGGGCGTTGCGGCG
>ERZ779729.1849-NODE-1849-length-13996-cov-4.047629_pt1 | contig 13996 bp, 9 predicted proteins | sample MGYA00511072_ERZ779729 | MGnify/ENA primary metagenome ERZ779729 (study PRJEB29588, sample SAMEA2156675) | human gut metagenome | biome: human gut; feature: human-associated habitat; material: faeces | place: Denmark | collected 2008/2010 ...
AGGGTGCGGCGGGTGATCGCCGCAGCAGCGGCGCATCTGAAAAACGCGGTGAAAAGAGGCGCGAAGCCAGGCGCAGCGATTTGCGTCCGCAGTCCGCGACTGGCGCTGAGCGGCCGCGCCGTGCGGATTCATCCAGGATCCCGCAAAAGCCGCGTTCATCTCAAACCGAACGGCAGGCGCGTGCGCCGCGGCTCAGCTGGGCCGAGCGGCGCAATCCCGTGCCGCCCTTTGAGCTTGCGCCGGGGCTTCCTGTGTCGGAGCGCGCTGACGAAATCGTGAAGGCGATCCGAGAAAATCAGGTTGTGATCGTCTGCGGCGAAACGGGCTCCGGCAAGACGACCCAGCTGCCGAAGATTGCCCTCATGGCCGGGCGCGGCGAAACGGGGCGCATCGGCTGCACGCAGCCGCGCCGCATTGCGGCGAGTTCAATTGCCGCGCGCATCGCCGAAGAGCTTCGGACGGCGCCGGGCGACGTGGTGGGCTACAAGGTCCGCTTTACGGACCACACAGCGCCGGGCGCCACGATCAAGCTCATGACCGACGGCATCCTTCTGGCGGAAACGCAGAGCGATCCGATGCTCTCGGCCTACGACACGATCATCATCGACGAAGCGCATGAGCGTTCGATCAACATTGACTTTTTGCTCGGCTACCTCAAGCGCCTCATTCGAAAGCGTCCGGATCTCAAAGTCATCGTTACTTCAGCGACCATTGATTCGGCGCGCTTCGCGGAGCACTTTGCCGTGAACGGCCGCAATGCGCCGGTGCTCACTATTTCGGGGCGCACCTATCCTGTCGAAATCCGCTGGCGTCCGATTGAGGACGCCGACGAAGAAGACGACCGCACGATGCTTGCCGCCATTGACAATGCCGTGAGCGAGCTGGAAGCTTCGGGGCCGGGCGACATCCTTGTCTTTTTCCCAGGCGAACGAGAAATCCGGGAGGCAGCCGATTACCTGCGCAAGACGCGGCTCGGCAAGACTGAAATTCTTCCGCTTTTTGCGCGGCTCTCCGCTTCGGAGCAGGCGCGCGTCTTTGCGCCCTCAGGCATGCGGCGCATCGTGCTCGCAACGAACGTCGCGGAGACGTCGCTCACCGTGCCCGGCATCCGCTACGTAGTCGATCCGGGCTATGCGCGCGTGAAGCGCTACTCCTACCGCTACAAGGTGGAGCAGCTCCTCGTAGAACGAGTGAGCCAAGCGTCAGCGAATCAGCGCGCCGGCCGATGCGGGCGCGTTGCCGACGGCATCTGCATTCGACTCTATTCGGAAGAAGACTTTGCCGGCCGCCCGGCCTTCACGGATCCGGAAATCATGCGCTCGAACCTCGCGGCTGTGATCCTGCGCGCCATGAGCCTGAAGCTCGGCGACATCCGGGAGTTCCCTTTTGTTCAGGCGCCGCCGCCCAAGGCCTTTGCGGACGGCTTTTCGATTCTCGAGGAGCTCGGCGCCGTCGACGATCGGAATGCATTGACGCCTGTGGGCGAAACGCTTGCGAGGCTCCCTGTGGACCCGAAGCTCGGCCGCATGCTCATGGCCGGCAACGAGTTTGGCGCCCTGCGCGAGCTTCTCATCATTACTTCAGGCCTCTCCGTGCAGGACCCGCGCGAGCGCCCCATCGATGCGCAGCAGGCCGCAGACGAGGCGCACCGCAAGCTCGCTGACGAGCGAAGCGATTTTCTTTCCTACGTCAAGCTCTGGGACTTTGTTCAGAAGGCGCGCGCAGAAAAAGAAAGCAACCGCAAGTTCGATCAGGAAATGAAGCGGCGCTACCTGTCGCCGCGCCGCCTGCGTGAATGGCGCGAAGTCGAGCATCAGCTCGAAAGCCTCGTTGCGGACTTCGGCTGGCGCCTCAATACGGCGCCTGCCACCTTTGAGGAAGTGCATCGATCGCTTCTTTCGGGGCTTCTCGGCAATATCGGCTCGAAAGCTGTCGAAAGCGATTTCCGGGCGCCGCCATACCTCGGCGCGCGCGGAATCAAGTTCTGGATTTGGCCGGGTTCGATCCGTGCGAAAAAGTGCGGCCGCTGGATTCTCGCCGGGCAAATCATGGAAACGTCGAAGCTCTATGCGCGATGTGTTGCAGACATCGATCCCGACTGGATAGAGCGCGCTGCTGGTCCGCTCATTCGCAAAAACTGGTCTGAACCGCATTGGGAAAAGAAGCGCGGCGAAGTCGTGGCGCTCGAAAAGGGCACGCTCTACGGGCTCACCGTTTATCAGGGGCGGCGCGTGAGCTTCGCTCGCCACGATCCGAAGCTTTCGCGCGAGCTCTTCATTCGAGAGGGACTCGTGCAGGGCGAGATCGAAGGCGATTTTGCCTTTCTCAAGCACAACCTTCGGCTCGTGAAGGAAATTCGCGACCTTGAACACAAGACGCGCCGTCCGGATGTGCTTGTGGATGAGCAGCTCATCTTCGACTTCTACGACCGGGCGGTTCCTGAAGACGTCAATTCTTCGGCGACGCTTGCCAAATGGCTTCGAGATTGGAATAAGGGCGCGCAGAAAGCGGATGCATCTGAAAACCCCGACCGCCGTCTGCGTCTCTCGCGCGAAGAGCTCATGCGTCATGAGGCGGCGGGCGCTACCACGCAGTATTTCCCGAAGAAGCTCGAGATGGCGGGCGTTGAAATGACGCTTACCTACAACTTTGAGCCTGGCAGCCCCAAGGACGGCGTCACGCTGGCCGTGCCGCTCTTTGCACTCAATCAGATCGATCCTGTTCGAGCCGAATGGCTTGTGCCAGGCATGGTGAAGGAAAAGGCGCAGGTGCTACTCAAGAGCCTTCCGCAGAAAATCCGCCGGCACTGCGTGCCGATTGCAGAGTACGCCAAAGGCTTCTTTACTCGAATGCAGGACGGCGCGCCGCAGCCCACGGGCTTTCTGCAGGCGCTTGCCGACGACATTCGAGACAACCTTGGCATTCCCTGCACGCCTTCGGATTTCAAGCCAGAGCAGCTCCCCGCGCATCTCATCCTTAATTTCAAGGTGATTGATGAACACGGACGGCAGCTTGCCATGGGGCGGAATCTTGCGGAGCTGCGCGCTGAACTCGGACGCGAGGCGCAGGAAACCTTCCGCACCGTGGCGCAGCAGGATGCCGAAGTGGCGCGCGACCTTGCCGGCGCAGACGCCGTGACGGACTGGACTTTCGGCGAACTGCCCGAGCTCATGGAAATTCAGCGGCGCGGCCAAACGCTCATCGGGCACCCGGCACTCGTCGACATGGGCGACTTCTGCTCGATTGAAGTTTTCGACGATCCGCTTGAAGCGCAGAAGGCGCATCGCAAAGGGCTTTTGAAGCTTTTCCGCCTCACGCTCAAGGAGCAGGTGAAGTTTGTGCAGCGTTCGCTGCGCGAGCTCGGACGCGTCCAGATGCAGGCCTCAATTGTGCCCGGACTTTCGAAATCATTTGAAAGCTTTGAAGCGCTCGAAGACGATGTCGTCGACTGCGCGCTCACAGCAACAGCACTTGCTGAACCGCTGCCGAACGACGAAGCGAGCTTTCGCGCACGCCGTGAAGACGTTCGAGGCCGACTGACGCTGGTGGCGGGCGAAGTTGCAAGGCTTATCACGGAAATTGCGAATGCCGCGACCGTCATTCCGATGAAGCTCAAGCGCCTTTCGGGCGAAAAGCGGCTTCTTGAAGATGTGAATGCACAGCTCCTGCGTCTTTTCCCGCCGCATTTCCTGCTTGAGGTGCCGCTCTCGCAGCTCGCTCACTACCCGCGGTACATGAAGGCGATTGTGTATCGGCTTGATCGTTATGCAGACGATCCTGCGCGAGATGAAGCAAAAAGCCGGGACATTGAGCGACTTACGCTGCAGTGGCAGCGCGAGGTCGCCAAGCGCCGGGGACAGCCCGATCCGCATCTGGCCGAATTCGGCTGGCTTCTCGAAGAGCTGCGCGTCTCGCTTTTTGCGCAGCAGCTGAGAACGCCCATGCCCGTGAGCGTGAAGCGTCTGGAGCGCGTCTGGCAGTCGATTGCAAGGCTCTGATCGGTGCGTTGCTTGGCGCTTTTACGATTTTTCGATGCGTAGGGGCTTGCTACGCCGCGAATGCGGACAGACAATAAAAAGCTTCGCGCCGATTGACGCATCGGCGCGAACTCTTCGCTGCCTTTTTTCCCTTCATTGCTCGCCTTTCCTGCCATGCTTTTGACGACTAAAAAGTTGATTCTCACCACAGTAGCCGCCTTCGGCTTCGCAACCGTTGCTTGCGGTCCTGTTCTAGCCGAAACTTCGGGCGCTGCGGTGAAGACGACGAGCGTCAAGAAGCAGAGCGCAGCAAATAAGACAGCATCTAAGAAGACAACGGTTAAAGCAACGGCAAAAAAGGCTTCGGCCAAAAAAGTGCAGAAGGCGTCTGCCCGGAAGGCAGACGTGCGGCGCACGTCGCTTAAGAAGCGCCGCACGGGGGCTGCGCCCTCGCAGGCGACGCTCGCGGGTCTTCGCAAGACTGAAGATCCGCTCCTGCTCGGCAGCTCTGTGGCTTATGCGGTCGATCAGGACACCGGCGAAGAGCTCGTCGTGAAGAATGCGGACGTTCCGCTGCCGATTGCTTCCGTCACGAAGCTCATGACGGCGCTTGTCGTTGCCGAAAGCGATCTGCCGCTGGACGCAAAGATCCGCATTACGCGCGACGACTATGTGCGCTCGAATGCTTATTCGAAGCTCACGAAGGGCATGGTGATGACGCGGGAGGCTGTTCTCAAGGCGGCGCTCATGTCGAGCGACAATCGAGCGGCACATGCGCTTGCGAGAACCTATCCGGGCGGCATCAAGCTCTTTATCCGCAAAATGAACGAAAAGGCTGCGGAACTCGGCATGACGGATTCCTATTTCGCCGATCCGACGGGGCTCGACAACCGTAACCACTCCACTGCCCGCGATCTCGGCAAGCTTGTTGCGGCCGTATATGAATACCAGGCCATTCGCAGCGCTTCGACAGCGCCGACAGCGCAGCTGCGCGCCGGACGGCGCACGCTCAATCTCAAGACGACGAACCGCCTCATCGGCGATCCGTCCTGGCGCATCGGCATCCAAAAGACTGGTTTTACGACAGCAGCAGGGCGCTGCATGGTCGTGCAGAGTGAAGTAGGCGACCGCCGGCTCGTGATGGTCGTGCTCGACAGCCCCAACAATGCGCAGCGCGCCAACGACATGCGCACGATGCGCGCTTATGTCGAAATCGAAAAGGTGTTTGAGAAGGACTTCTCTGGGATACGTCCCTACGAAATTTACTAGGGCCACACTCCTCAAATACGTGGATGATTTTGAGGTTGTGCACCGTCTTCAGCGTAATGTGGCGAAAAAAGAGCCGTTAGAGCCGCGAGCCAGGATGCTCCGCGGGGAAAACATTCGAAATATCTATCGCTTAGCCAAAAGCTGTGTTGAAGAGCATCGCTTAGCGAAAGAGAACATGGCAGAGTCCAAGAATCAGTACCTGCAAAACACCTCAAACGAAGTAAGCACATCTCTGTAAGGCCCTGGCTATAATGATTTCGTCCCTGTCCATCGTAATCCGATGGTGATCTTTATTCTTATGATCCTTTCGGGAAGAATGGCTCTCAGCACGAAGAATTGAAAGCCTGCAACGGCGACAGATGGCAGAATACGCTACTTATGAATTTATCAACCACGGGATATATTTCAACCGTGAATTCACAAAGGGAAGAATGGAAAAATCCCCTCAAACATCTTTCGCCGAAACTATAGCTGGGATCCGTGCATTAAAAGCTCGCCAGTTTGAGGCAAAGCAGTCGGATGCTTCCTTAAGCTGTTGTGCCGTATGTTCCCCCCATCACAACACGAAAATTCAGTCGTGTTCGCCTAATGTTTTAGCGGAAGACTGCTCTGCAAAAGTTGCAGTTATTGTGCCTGTTTACAATACTGGCAAATACCTCGACGAGTGCCTCTGCTCTCTTCTCAACCAGTCGCACCGCAATCTCATCATCATCGCCGTCGACGACGGCTCTACAGACAACTCTCTCGAAGTTCTCAATTTCTACGCGCAGCGCGACCCTCGCGTGCGCGTGATTCATCGTGCGAATGGCGGAGTTTCCGCCGCACGCAACACAGGACTCGATGCCGTCGAAGCCGACGGAACCTTCACACATGTCTGGTTCTTTGATAGCGACGACATCGCCGCTCCGAACATCGTATCGAAATGCCTCCAAGCTTTGCGCGAGAACAAAGCGCAAGTTGCCATTTTTGGCTGGTCGTCTTTTGATAAGAAAGGAATAATCAGCGAGGACATTTATTACAGAAAAGAAACATGCCTTGATGAAAAAGATATCATCACTGATTATTTTAATTACACGAGCAGACATTCAAAAAGAAAAACAACAGCTTGGCTTGGCCTACAGAATAAAATCTTTGATATCAACTCCATTAAAGATATCAGATTTGATGAGGCCATTCGCATATCGGAAGATATGCTATTTTTCTGCGATTTTCTTCAAAAAAGAAAATGCGGAATTATTGTAAATAATATTGGTTTTTACTATCGAACTAGAGCGTCATCGGCCTCTCACTCAAGTGATGTTACGGAATATCAGTTAACTAGCATTCTTCATTATGCAAAGAATCACGAAAAATTACATGAAGACATCAAGCGTCTTCTTGGTCGAGATGCTTATCTATGCTGGTGGCGGTTTCTAAAGTTTTCTGTTATTACGTTGCATAGCCAAGCATCAATTAAAAAGGCTAGAACGTATTTCAAATCAATAACAAAAACTTTTGGCTTCAGCTGCGCTCCGAGTTCAATGAAAAAGCGCACCCCTATCTACTTGCTTGGCGATTGGGCAATTTCTTTTTATCTAACGTCTATTCGCAAATCTCAGTGGAAAGCATGCTCATATCCAGATGCATTTGAATAAATCGAAAATGACAGATAAAATTCATTGTCCTCATCGCGTCCTTGCCATTACAGAAAAGGACCCAAGACTTACGATGGCGCGCCGTTATATCGACAACATCGAAATTGTCGACTCTTTTGACGCCATTCCCTGGACCGATATTCTCCTGCGCCGAGTCCGGCTTATTTCAGTTCCGGGCAAGCCTGAAGCCCGATCAAAGCACGAATTGCGCAAACGCAAGGCCATCAAGCTCTTGGGGCTCTGCATCAGCGGCCAAATTGGAAAAGTCAATTTCGAAGATTGTCTGCTTGGAGAGCATGGATCCAAAGTGGTCTTTGCTCCCGCTCAAGTCGTCGTTCTCATCTACCAGCGCCACCTTCCCAAAGATTTCAAGGTTCTGGAACTCAAGGACGAATTGCGCGCAGGGCGCATGAGGGCGATTGCCAAGAAAGCCGAACATGCCCGAGAGCTTGGCATTCTCGACGAAAAGCCGGGGCTTACTGTCTTTACGAACGTGCGCAAAGACACAATCCTGCGCGCCTACAAGAAGATTCATCCTAATCGCCGCATCGTTCTGCGTTATCACGACCGTCTTGACGCAGGTCTGGGCGAGCGCGCACCAAATAAGAAGCTCTTGCTCAGGATGATTGCCGCTCTGAAACGCGAAGGGGTAGTCGATGAGGTGGAATCGTACTACCAAACGGATGCCGAACTTATGGGTGGCATCTACCGTCCCAACGCGGTCAACCCCGCTGTGATGGCCGCTCTAGAGTGCCCCATCCGCGATGCGATTTACCGCTTCATCGGCGGCCCCACGAACACCAAAACTCAGAACCGATTGGAGGCGCTCAACGAGATCCGCCGGGAGCTCCGCCGAATCTACCCGAATGCCGATCGCTGGATTGAAGAGCGTTACGTGCTCGGACCGAGCACTTGGAAGCCTTATCCGGAATACCTCCGTGAAACCGCGCGTGCCGAGGTGGTCGTTGATCTCGTGCGCATCGGTCAGGAAGAAGGCTTTTCTTACCGCATACCGGAAGCGCTTTTTCTCAACCGCAAGATCATCACCAACCGTCTGATCCTGCGGGACGAACCCTTCTACAGCCCGGAACGGATCTTTCTGATCGGTATCGATCCGGTTTCGCGGCTCAAGACCTTCCTTGAATCCGATCTCGAACCTTTGCCTGACGAAGTGCTTCGACTTTACGACGCGCGGCTCTGGTGGACCGACGAAGACCCGCGTCGAAGCATCCGCAGCGAAGCTGCTTCTGAAAATTCAAACTCACAGGACCTGAACCGATGAAAGGCATCATTCTCGCTGGCGGCAGCGGAAGCCGACTCGCGCCGCTCACCAACACCACGTCGAAGCAGCTTCTGCCTGTCTACGACAAGCCGATGGTTTACTACCCGCTTTCGACGCTGATCGACCTCGGGATTCAGGAGATTCTGATCATCTCCACGCCGCGCGATCTGCCGAACATTGAAGCGCTTTTCGGCGACGGCAGCCGTTTCGGCGTGAAGCTCTCCTATCGCGTTCAGGAAAAGCCCAACGGCATTGCCGAGTGCTTCCTGATTGCCGGAGACTTCGTGGATGAGCCGGTGTGTCTTATTCTCGGCGACAACATCTTCGTGCTCGGCGAAGAGCTCTCCAAGCTTCGCGGACTCACGCAGTCAGGAACGCTCGATGACGCGCACATACTGCTCTGTCCCGTCAAAGATCCGGAACGATTCGGCGTTGCAGACTGCGACGAATCGGGGCGCGTTCTGCGCCTCGTCGAAAAGCCCAGGATTCCAACTTCGAACCTAGCGTCCGTCGGACTTTATTTCTACCCGAAGGACGTAACGGAAAAGGCTCGTTTGCTGAAGCCTTCTGCGCGCGGTGAACTCGAAATCACGGATCTCAACAACCGGTATCTGGAAGAAGGCCGTTTGCACGCCCTGCGCATGCACGAAAGTTCTCGCTGGCTTGATGCAGGAACGCCGGATTCTCTGCTCGAGTCAGCCGTGTTGATCGAGCGCGAATTTCGCGAGAAGAGGAACCCCGCGGGCTACGTTGAAGCCATGGCCCTGAAGCGCGGCCTCATCGATGCGCAGATGTTCGAGCGTCTTCTCAACGAGATGAAGCCGGGCACGCCCTACCGCGAGCATCTGCGCGCACTCGCGTCGTCGACGATGCGCGACGAATAGTCGTCCGTTGGAATTGAACATTCAGGAGAACATGATGAAGCGCATCGATACGGAACTTCCGGGCGTCGTCATTCTGGAGCCGCATGTCTTTGAAGATGCCCGCGGCTACTTTTTTGAATCCTGGAACGCAAAGACGCTCGCTGAGCTCGGCATCCAGGCTGCGTTCGTTCAGGACAACGAATCTTTTTCGCAGTATGGCGTTATCCGCGGACTTCATTTTCAGAGAGGCAATGCAGCGCAGGCCAAGCTTGTGCGCGTAATCGAAGGAGAAGTGCTTGATGTCGCAGTAGACATTCGCGCAGGATCAAGCACGTTCGGCCGCCACGTCGCGATTCGTCTCTCCGGGGAGAATCGCCGGCAGCTTTTCATTCCGCGCGGCTTTGCACACGGTTTTGCCGTGCTCAGCCAAACGGCGCGCTTTGCGTACAAATGCGACAACTTCTATGCCCCCGAAGCCGAGGGCAGCGTGCTCGCTACGGATCCCGCACTTGGCATTGACTGGCGCATTCCGCAATCAGACCGAATTTTTTCGGCGAAGGATGCGCGGGCTTCGTCCTGGGCGTCGTATTGCGCGGACCCCGCATTCGGCTTGAATGAGGAGGGCGGCCTCGCATGATCCTCATTACCGGAAGTCAGGGGCAGCTCGGACGAGCAGTGCAGGAAAAGGCAACTCGCCTCGGCATCGCCTTCAGAGCGCCGGATCGTTCGGCGCTTGATGTTGCGAACGCGGAAGCTCTCGACGAGTTTCTTGAAGCCGCTCGCGCGGCGGGCGAGTCTTTTGACTGCATCATCAACTGCGCGGCCTATACGCAGGTCGACGCTGCAGAGGCTCCAGCAGAAGCGGCCAAAGCCTACGCAGCCAATGCGCTTGCGCCGTGGCTGCTTGCGAGCACAGGCATCCCTATTCTGCATGTTTCAACGGATTACGTATTCGACGGCAATAGCACGACGCCTTACAAGGAAGACGCGCCATGCCGGCCCGTATCCGTCTATGGACTTACAAAGCGCGCTGGCGAGGCTGCGCTTTTGGAGTCCGGTGCTTTGGGTGCGATTGTGCGTACCGCTTGGGTGTATTCCGCTCGTCCGAGTACGCGGAATTTCTTTCAGACGATGAAGCGTTTGGGGAGTGACCCCAAACGCGACAAGCTCACCGTTGTCAACGATCAGCGCGGTGCGCCGACGCTGGCCGAAGACCTTGCTGAGGCGTTGTTGACGCTCTATCAAAAAGGCGCGCACCTTCAGCCCATGCACATTCTTCATTTCACGAATTCCGGCGCCTGCACTTGGCTTGAGTTTGCCCGCGAAATCGTTCGCCTTACCGGTGGCGGCGTGCCTGTTGAACCCATTCCGACCTCCGCCTACCCGACGCGGGCGAGTCGCCCCGCCTACAGCGTGCTTTCACTCGATGCCATCGCTGATCGCTACGGCATTCGCCCGCGCTACTGGCTTGATGCGCTCAGCGCAGCTGTTGCCGAGAGCGTCGATTCTCAGCCGCTTCATCGCTTTTAACTTTGCTTCTCTGCCAAACCATGAATGCATTTGACCGTACTGTCCTCGTGACGGGCGGCGCCGGCTTCATCGGCGCCAATTTTGTCGAGTACTTCGCTTCGAGATACCCTTCAGCGCGAATCATCAACCTCGACGCCATGACTTATGCCGCTCATCCGGAAGCAATCGTGCGGCAGCGGGCAATGCCCAACGTCATTCCCGTGAAGGGCGACATCACGGATGAAGCGTGCGTGCGAAATCTCTTTGAGACGTACGACCCGACCGGCGTCATTCATTTTGCGGCGGAAAGCCACGTCGACAATTCCATTGCGGATCCGATGAAGTTCATACGCACGAACGTGCTCGGAACCGGCGTGCTGCTCGACGCCGCGCTCCGTCATTGGCGGGCAAAGGGAACGCTCAAAACTTCACGCTTTCATCACATCTCAACCGACGAGGTATACGGCAGCCTCGGCGCCGAGGGCTTCTTCACTGAAACGTCGCCCTATGCGCCGAACAGCCCATATTCGTCGAGCAAAGCATCCTCCGACATGCTGGTGCGCGCTTACTCGCACACCTACGGCATGAACGTGACCATCTCAAATTGTTCGAACAACTACGGTCCGTGGCAGCACGCCGAAAAGCTGATTCCGACGGTGATCCGCAAGTGTCTCGCGCACGAGCCTATTCCTGTCTATGGGACGGGCAGAAATGTCCGCGACTGGCTGTGGGTGGGCGATCACTGCCATGCGATTGATCTGATCTTTCACAAGGCAGCCACGGGAAGCACTTACAACGTTGGCGGGCACAACGAACGCACAAACCTGGAAATCGTGGGCGAGATCTGCGCAATTCTCGATGAGGCAAGACCGTGGACCGGTCACTCGCACGCTGAACTTGTCAGCTTCGTAACCGATCGGCCGGGACATGATTTCCGTTACGCCATAGCGCCAGAGAAGATCATGCGCGAGCTCGGCTGGCGGCCTGAGGTGAGTTTTTCTGAAGGGATACGGCGCACGGTCAAGTGGTATCTCGCAGAGGGGCAGGCGCTTCTCAAAACATCAGCTTCACACAACTGAACCATCAGCAGCGCGCAGCATTGCTGGAATGGCAGGCTTGGCGATCCACTAGACCGTCAGTCTGCCAAGTCGTCTTGAGCACGACCAACACCTTCGCACTGAAATGAAAAAACTTTTGATCCTCCTCTTCGTCAAAATTGCGTTTCTCTTGGCAACTTTGTCTTTAAAAGCAGTCCCGTTGCCTCAACAAGCGCTTTTGTTGAGTGAGGCTGCATTTCTAGCGATTTCTTTCTGCTTCTTCCCACGCATGCTGCGCTGGACGCTGGGAACCGTCCTGGTCGTATTCCATGTTCTTCAATTCGTGAACATCTTCGAAACGGGCACACTGATTCACGAGCTTACGATTCTCAACCTGCCTGCCGCAGAAAATGACATAGCGCCGTCAGTTTTGGCCAAACTCGCTGCAGCGGGCATCATTTATCTGATGCTTTGGCTCCCAGACCTTTTTGCTGAAACTCGGATACAGATCAAGAAGAAAACCGCTCTGATTGCAGTGGTAGCAGCCTCTCTTTACGGCAACTATCTCTTTTCACTTCCCGCGTATTCGTTCTTCAAAACGTTGAAATCGGCCTATCGAAACATCACTTTCATTCCCGAAAGAAACGACGGAACGGATTTTCTGCGTGAAGATATCGTGACGTCGCACAATGACGACTATCGCCGCTTTACCTTTGCGGTAGAGAAACCCAATGTTGTTCTCCTCTTCGCAGAAGGTACGAGCGAACTGGTGCTGAGTGAAAAGCTGACGCCCAATACAATGCGCTTCCTCAATCAGAGCATCTGATTTACGAATTATTTCAACCATACGGCGGCAACGTTTCGCGGCATCCGCGGCCAGATGATTTCAGGCTATCAGTTCGTTGGCGGCTATTATCAAAATCGCACCGGCGTCGGTCAGATGACGCAGGCGGAAATCGAACAGGCTTTTCGCGACCGCGTTGAGAGTCTTCCCATGATTCTTGCTGAGCATGGCTACGAAACAATATTTTGTTCGCCGCACTCACACAAAGAACACCTGGCAGAAATGCTCAAGTCGACCGGTTTCGAAAAAGCGTACGGTTCTGAAGAATTCGGCGTGACGGATCGTGCACTTTCCGATAAAGAGCAATATGAACGTATTCTGCAGGTGTTTTCCCAACACCGCAGCGATGATCGTCCGCTATTTCTCAGCGCCTACATTTACGGCACCCATCACGGCATGGATAGCGAAGACATCAAGTACTGCGACGGTTCAAACAGCTATCTCAATAAGTTTCACAACCAGGATGTCTGGTTCGGCAGATTTTTGACCGAGCTGGAAAAGCGAGGAATGCTCGACGACACGGTCGTCATCTGGACGACAGATCATGCGACCTATCCGACCCCTGAGTTCAACTCAACTTTTCAGGTTTCGAAGAAATACTTTGTCGATAGAATACCGCTCGGGATTTACTACCAAAACATGACGCCCGCCGTCATTGACGCCAAAAACCGAAATTCACTTTCCTTAGCGCCGACGATACTTGACATCGTCGGCATTCGACATCATCGCAATCACTTCCTTGGGCGGTCGCTCTTTTCCGACGAAGAATCCCCCTTCATCCGCATCTCCAACATAGGAAGCGATTTTTATTTATTGGAGAACGGTGTTGTGACGGAAAAGCCGCAAAAAGAAATGCCAAGCGACATCATCCGTTCAGTAAATCGCTACAACGGATTTTCATCTTCGCTCTTTTGAATTGAAGATACGTAAGATGACAAGATATTTTCAGAAAATGTCAACGCAGGTCAATGTTTCAGTGAGCGGCATAAAGTGCATAGAAGCGCTTGATGAGGTTTAGCTGATGCTCAATCCGCAAGCGTCAATGAAAAACTTCCCTCAGACACCCCCTGCTGTGTCTGCCTGAGGGGGGCAAGGCTGTTCGGTTTACGAAGCAATATGGAGCCGAATCTTTTGTTTGCGCTTAGAACGTATTGCATGCGCAACATCATCAAAGAAGGCTTTGGTCAGTTCAGAAAATGGTTGGGGTATCCAGATGCAAGGCACAAGGAAAAGCGTTCTTAGGCAGCTAGTGTCTCTGCACTATTGCGGTTTCACTGCATCTGATGCTGCAGCATCGCGCGAATAACAATGCTGATAAGCGAGAACATCAAAATCCCGAAGGATTCTTTGGATGTGGTGATGGTGGTGATGCGCAAAGTTCGAGCTGAGCGCCGCAGAGACGGTTGTTCGAACATTGACAAAAAAGCAGCGCGTGATGCTCGCGCTGCTTGGATTGGCTAAGCCGCCTCAAACTCTTCGGTAGGCTGATCTTAGGGATCAGCTAACCGAGAGTTTAGGAAATAAGAACTAGTATAACGTTTGCTAAATAACGCTATTTATTAGTTCGTGGACCTCGTCCAT
>ERZ779729.1876-NODE-1876-length-13781-cov-1.934722_pt1 | contig 13781 bp, 7 predicted proteins | sample MGYA00511072_ERZ779729 | MGnify/ENA primary metagenome ERZ779729 (study PRJEB29588, sample SAMEA2156675) | human gut metagenome | biome: human gut; feature: human-associated habitat; material: faeces | place: Denmark | collected 2008/2010 ...
CACATTAGCCGCACTAATTTTCTTTACTTTCATATATCTTTCGTTTGAATGATACAAATATAGTTACTTTCTTCTAATAAGGTTCACTGAAATCGAATAAAAACAATATATTTGCATAGATGTAAACACCTTAAAAAATAAATTAGTGAGAAAAGTAATTCTTTTATTTCTGCTATTTTTAAGCGTAGCTGGAGTCCGCACACAAGGTCAAAACATCACTTTTAGCCACTTGACCACGGACGACGGACTCTCCCAATTTTCTGTCAATAGCCTTTATATTGATGAACGGGGGATTATATGGATTGGCACGCGTGAAGGACTGAACCGGTATAACGGTAACGATATCAAAAGTTTCAAACTTAATAAAAACGATCCGAACAGTTTGTTCAGCAATACAGTGCTGCGTATCACCGGAAACAAAAACGGAAAGGTATACCTGCTCTGTACGGACGGGGTGGCAGAGTTCGATCTGACCACACAAAGATTCAAAACGTTGCTGCAAGGCAATGTGGATGCTATTTATTTCAACGAGAAATTATATATCGGGAAAAGAGAAGAAGTATTTGTATATAATGAAAGTACGGGAAACTTCGATCTCTACTATCATCTTGCCGGAAAAGATATCACCCTCTCCTGTCTCCACCTGGACGAAAAGAAAAATCTGTGGATGGGAACTACCAGTAACGGACTTTACTGTCTATCGGGAGACAAAAAGATTTCCCAACCTGTCACAAGAGGTAATATTGCGAGTATTTACGAAGATTCGTCTAAAGAATTATGGATCTGTACTTGGGAAGAAGGACTCTACCGGATAAAAACAGACGGTACCATTGAGAACTTCCGTCATGATCCCAAAAATCCAAACAGTATTTGTGCCGACTTCGTAAGGAGTTGCTGTGAAGATAATGCAGGAAATCTGTGGATAGGAACCTTTCACGGGTTAAATCGCTATGAAAAGAGCACAGGTAAATTCCAACTTTACACTGCCAACGCGAACAAACCCGACGGACTTACCCACTCCTCCATCTGGTGCATCGTCAAAGATGAACAAGGAACAATTTGGCTGGGTACTTATTTCGGAGGTGTCAACTATTTCAATCCGGAATATGAAATCTATACCCGCTACAAGACGGGAGATACAGAAAAAGAAGGGTTAAGTAGTCCGATTGTCGGCAGAATGACTGAGGACAAAGACGGAAACTTATGGATCTGTACAGAAGGCGGTGGCGTGAATGTGTACGACCGGAAAAACAACACCTATCGGTGGTATCGCCACGAAGAGGGCAAAAATAGCATTTCCCATAACAATGTCAAAGCAATCTACTACGACCAGACTAATGAAATCATGTGGATAGGTACACACTTGGGAGGATTGAACAAACTCGACCTGCGTACCAACCGTTTCACAGTCTACCGGATGAAAGCCGGAGACCCAACCTCACTACCTTCGGATATCGTCCGAGACATTGTACCTTATAAGGACAAGCTGGTTGTCGCCACACAAAACGGTGTTTGTCTTTTCAATCCGGCAACAGGCACTTGCCAACAACTCTTCAAAGAGACTAAAGAAGGACGAGGTATTGGCATGGTAGCCAGTCTTTGCATTGATAAAGACGGTACATTGTGGATTGCGGCTACCGGAGAGGGTGTTTATTCTTACCGGTTCGACAGCGGTAAACTTACTAATTATCCGCACAATCCCGCTAATCCGAACAGTCTTAGCAACAATAATATCAACAGTATCATGCAGGACAGTAACGGTAATCTATGGTTCTGCACCTCCGGAAGCGGTCTCGACCGTTACCGTAAGGCAAGTGATGACTTTGAAAACTTCGATGTACAGACAGATGGTCTATCCAGTGACTGTATCTACGAAGTATGCGAATCGTCCATACAGAAAGGTGACTTATTGCTGATTACCAATCAAGGCTTCTCACAGTTCGACTATCCAAGCAAGAAATTCTATAATTACGGTACGGAAAACGGATTCCCGTTGACCGCCGTCAATGAAAACGCACTATTTGTGACACATGACGGAGAAGTATTCCTTGGCGGTATTCAGGGAATGATTTCTTTCTGGGAGAAGAAGTTACATTTCACTCCCAAATCATATAATATCATTCTTTCCCGCCTGCTTGTCAACGGAAAAGAAGTAGTTCCGGGAGATGAAAGCGGCATCCTGGAACAGTCGATCTGTCATACTCCGGAAATCAGTCTGAAAGCGAATCAATCGATGTTTAGCATCGAATATGCCACTTCCAACTTCATCCCTGCCAACAGAGATGAAATTCTCTATCGCCTGGAGGGTTTCTCAGACGAATGGAACCATACTTACCGGAAGCAAACGCTGATTACTTATACAAACCTGAATCCGGGTAAATATACCCTTGTCATCAAATCACAGAGGGAAGGAATAAAAGAGGCCAGACTGCTGATTATCGTACTCCCTTCATGGTATGAGACATGGTGGGCTTACCTGATTTATACCATTGTCACTATCAGCCTGTTATGGTATCTTATTCAGAACTATAATTCGCGCATCAAACTCCGTGAGTCTTTGAAGTACGAAAAGAAGCATATTGAAGACCTCGAAGCATTGAACCAGTCGAAACTCCGTTTCTTCACTAACATCTCGCACGAATTCCGCACACCGTTAACGCTGATCGTGGGACAAGTGGAAACTTTGTTGCAGGTGCAGACATTTACGCCTAATATATATAATAAGGTATTGGGAATCTACAAGAACAGTCTCCAATTACGGGAACTGATTACGGAACTACTTGATTTCCGTAAACAGGAACAGGGTCACATGAAGATCAAAGTAAGCCAGCACAATCTGGTTAACTTCCTGTATGAGAATTATCTGCTCTTCCTCGAATATGCGAGCAGTAAACAAATCAACTTCAAGTTCAACAAACAGAAGGATGACATTGAAGTATGGTATGACCAAAAGCAGATGCAGAAAGTGATAAACAACCTGCTGTCTAATGCAGTGAAGCATACCAAGGCCGAAGATACAATTTCGATTAATGTATCGCAGGAGAAAGACCATGTCATCATTGAAATAAAAGATACAGGTACAGGTATCGCCGCTGCCGAAATTGATAAGATATTCGACCGTTTCTATCAGACCGAGCATCTCAACTCGCTGAATACCGGAGCCGGTACAGGCATCGGACTGGCACTAACGAAAGGTATTGTGGAACTTCATCACGGCACAATCCGGGTAGAAAGCGAACCGGGCAAAGGAAGCAGTTTCATTATCACCCTCAAACTAGGCAAGGAACACTTCACAGAAGAGCAAATAGCGAAAGATGATACGGAAACCATCCAGCAAACAGAGACTATTGTTCCTTCAGTAGAAATAATCCCTGATTCGGAATGGAAAGAAGAAGATAACAAGCGCATCGAAGACGCCAAAATGCTGATAGTGGAAGACAATGAATCTATCAAACAGATGTTAGTCGGTATTTTCGAAACATTCTATCAAGTCAGTACGGCTTCCGACGGAGTAGAAGCATTAGAGATGATACAGAAGGATATGCCGAGCATCATTTTAAGTGATGTCGTAATGCCACGCATGTCGGGTACGGAACTTTGCAAACAGATCAAGACGGACTTTAACACTTGCCATATTCCGGTAGTATTATTAACTGCACGTACTGCTATAGAGCACAATATCGAAGGTTTGAAGATTGGTGCGGATGATTATATCACGAAGCCGTTTAATACCAATCTTCTGATTTCCCGTTGCAATAACCTGGTTAATTCCCGACGGCTATTGCAAGAGAAGTTCAGCAAACAACCACAGGCTTTTGCCCAAATGTTGGCTACCAACCCGATGGATAAGGAGATGCTCGACCGCGCGATGGCCATTATCGAACGTCATCTGGACAATACGGATTTCAACGTTAATATCTTCGCCCGCGAAATGGGTATGGCACGTACGAACCTATTCACTAAACTGAAAGCAGTTACAGGCCAGACCCCGAATGATTTCATCCTAAGCATACGTCTCAAAAAGGGTGCTGTCATGTTAAGGAATAACCCGGAGCTGAATATCACGGAGATCTCTGACCGGATTGGGTTCTCCTCCTCCCGCTATTTCAGTAAATGTTTCAAGGAGATTTATCACGTCAGTCCGCTGGCTTATCGTAAAGGAGAAGAGAGCGAAGAAGAAGGAGACGGAGAAGAAGCAGATTAGCAGGCAACTATACAAGCACTCTTGCAAAATAATCTTATATTATTAGGCACGGATCACACGGATTTCACGGATTAAAAAACGATGAGTATGAAAACAACAGCGTTAATCCGTGTAATCCGTGCCTAAATTTATGATATAAACGGTTTCTTAGTCCGGACATCTTCACCCGAATAAAGAAGGTAACTTCTTAAGTGTACTATTTTGTACTTCACTTGTACATTCCTACTCATTCTTTTTCTTCCAATCGCTTATCTTTGTGTTCATTACATTATTTCCTAAAACATTCAGCATTATGAAAAACGTTTCGCGTCTACTTCCCCTATTGTCCGGCATCGTCACGCTGTCAGGATGCAGTCATGCACCCCAAAAGAGCAATGGGCAGAATAACCAAAAGCCTAACATTATTTATATATTTGCAGATGATCTCGGCATTGGTGATTTAAGCTGTTATGGAGCAACGAAAGTGAGTACTCCCAACATCGACCGGTTGGCAGGACAAGGAGTACAATTCACCAATGCTTATGCAACTTCTGCCACCAGCACTCCTTCCCGTTTCGGACTCCTGACAGGTATGTACCCCTGGAGACAAGAAAACACAGGAATCGCTCCCGGCAACTCTGAACTCATTATCGACACTACCTGCATCACCATGGCAGATATGCTGAAAGATGCAGGATACGCAACCGGTGCAGTAGGCAAATGGCATCTGGGACTCGGTCCGAAAGGTGGAACCGACTTTAACAACCGGATTACCCCTAATGCACAAAGCATCGGTTTTGACTACGAATTTATTATTCCGGCTACCGTAGACCGTGTACCTTGTGTATTTGTAGAAAACGGACATGTCGTAGGACTTGACCCCAATGATCCTATCACCGTAAGTTACGACCACAAAGTAGGCGACTGGCCCACGGGAGAAGAGAACCCGGAACTCGTCACTTTAAAACCCAGCCAGGGACACAACAATACAATTATCAACGGCATTCCCCGCATCGGTTGGATGACCGGAGGAAAATCCGCCCTTTGGAAAGATGAAGACATAGCCGATATCATCACTCATAAGGCTAAGAATTTCATTGCATCCCATCAGGAAGAACCTTTCTTCTTATATATGGGTACGCAAGACGTACATGTACCACGCATCCCCCACCCACGTTTCGCAGGCAAAAGCGGGCTCGGCACTCGTGGCGACGTCATCCTGCAACTGGACTGGACCATCGGTGAAATCATGCACACACTGGATAGCCTCCACATCGCAGACAACACTATCCTGATCTTTACCAGCGATAACGGTCCTGTTATCGACGACGGCTATCAAGACCAAGCTTACGAACTTCTCAACGGACATACTCCGATGGGTATCTACCGTGGTGGGAAATACAGTGCTTACGAAGCGGGTACACGCGTTCCATTTATTGTCCGTTGGCCTGCCCGGGTGAAGCCGAACAAGCAACAAGCTCTTTTCTCTCAAATAGATGTGTATGCATCGCTCGCCTCCCTTTTGGACCAACCTTTACGTAAAGGAGCTGCTCCCGATAGTCAAGAACATCTGAACGTACTCCTCGGCAAAAATAATACAAACCGTGAGTATGTCGTTCAACAGAATCTCAATAACACACTTGCCATCATAAAAGGCCAATGGAAATACATCGAACCGAGCGACGGCCCCGCTATCGAGTATTGGACGAAAATGGAGTTAGGCAACGACAAACAGCCTCAACTTTATGATTTATCTTCCGATCCATCGGAGAAAACGAATGTATCAAAACAATACCCCGACATAGTGAAAGAATTATCTGAATTACTAGAATCCGTAAAAGAAAAATAGTTTATGAGAACAGAAAAATTGTATGATTTTGCACCAATCTTGAATAATTCTATCCATATTAGAATATTCAATCCATCTATCTTTGCAAGCGTAGATTCAATAAAATCACTTAATTTTTAATATATGAAAAAACATTTATCCACTCAAACTAGAAAAAGGATGTTCTCCTCCATCGGACTGATCCTGTTTTCTGTTTCTTTTGTACTTGCACAGGTACTTGTTAAAGGTACAGTGAAGGATAACTTAGGAGAAGGAGTGCCGGGAGCCAGTGTCCAGGTAAAAGGTACTTCACAAGGAACAATCACTGACCTTGATGGTAAATTTGCTTTTAACGTACCCAATAAGAATTCAATATTGGTTATTTCTTTCATTGGTTATGTCACTGTAGAAATAAAGGCGGACACTCAAAAGCCAATGGTTATCACATTGAAGGAAGATACAAAGACACTGGACGAAGTCGTGGTAGTGGGTTATCAGGAAATACGCAAGAGAGACCTGACGGGTTCTGTTGCCAAAGCCAGCATGGCAGAACTGCTTAGCACTCCAACTGCTTCTTTCGGCGAGACATTGGGCGGACGTATTGCCGGTGTCAACGTAAGTTCGGGCGAAGGTATGCCGGGCGGACAGATGAACATCGTCATCCGTGGTAACAACTCTTTGACACAGGACAACTCTCCTCTTTATGTCATTGACGGTTTCCCGGTGGAAGACCCCTCCATAGCCGCAGCCATCAATCAGAATGATATCGAGTCACTCGACTTCCTGAAGGATGCCTCTGCTACTGCTATCTACGGTGCCCGTGGTGCCAACGGTGTCGTGATGATTACAACCAAGAAAGGAACAATCGGCCAACCTAAAATTAAATATGACGGAAGTTTCGGTATTCAGCATATCACCAAAACGATTCCGATGATGGATGCCTATGAATTCGTCAAACTACAGGCAGAACGTAGTCCCAAAGATATGGAAACTACCTACTTCATGAATTATGACGGCAAGAAATGGGGATTGGAAGATTATAGAAATATCCCGCAATATAACTGGCAGGATGAAATCTTCCGCAGCGCATGGATGCAAAGCCACAATGTCAGCCTGACCGGTGGTTCGGAAGGAGTTCGCTACAATGCTTCTTTATCTTATTATGACCAGGACGGTATCTTGTTGGAATCAAACTACAAACGTGTACAAGGCCGTATGGGTACTACCATTCAAAAGAAGAAACTGAAAATCTATCTGACAACCAACTATTCAAGCACTACAACCACCGGTGGTTCTCCTTCCCAGAACTCATACAGTGGTATGAATAACCTGTTCTATAGTGTATGGGGATATCGCCCTGTGACCGAACCGGACAGACCATTAAACTCGTTGATGGATAACATCATGGACGACGCGATAAACAATACCAACGACTATCGTTTCAACCCTATCATGTCTTTGAAAAATGAATATCGCAAGACGTACGCGAACTATATCCAGTTCAACGGATTTGCAGAATATGAATTTATCAAAGGATTGAAGTTGAAAGTTTCCGGCGGTTACACGTTCGATACCCGCAAAGGGGAAACATTCAACAACTCGAAGACCCGTTATGGTAATCCGAAATCATCCGATAAGGTAAATGCAGAAATCTACCATTCTCAACGTGCAACGTGGTTGAACGAAAATATTCTAACCTATCAGACCAATATCAAACGGAAACATTTCTTCAATAGCATGGTAGGTGTAACCCTGCAGAATTCCGACTATGAATACTATTCATACAAAACGGTACAGATTCCGAACGAAGCACTCGGCATGGCGGGAATGAGTGAAGGAACTCCCAGTACGACTAAATCATTAAAGAGTTCCTGGTCTATGCTTTCTTTCCTGGGACGTTTGAATTATAACTATAAATCATTGTATTACGCAACAGTTTCTTTCCGTTCCGACGGTTCTTCCAAATTCCGTGGTGATAACCGTTTCGGCTACTTCCCTTCCGGTTCATTGGCATGGGGATTCATGGAAGAAGATTTTATGAAACCATTGAAGTCTGTTGTTTCTTCAGGTAAATTAAGAGCAAGCTGGGGATTGACCGGTAACAACCGTGTAGGCGAGTATGATACGTATGCTTTATATCAGATATTAAAAGATAAAGTCGGAGATTTTATTTCGATCGGTAGCCTACCGAGTGGTGTATATCCGTTCGAAAACAGCCTGACAAGTGTAGGTACAGTGCCCACTTCCTTAAGAAACAGAAAACTGAAATGGGAGACCACCGAACAGTGGAACCTAGGGCTGGACTTAGGCTTCCTGGACGAACGTATCGGATTAACCGTAGACTGGTATCGTAAAACGACTCGTGATTTGTTGCTGAATACTGCACTTCCCACCTCTTCCGGTTATTTCAGTGCCATGAAGAATGTAGGAAAGGTACGCAACCAAGGTATCGAGTTCACATTGAACACGACCAATATCAAGAACCGTCATTTCTCATGGACTACTAACTTTAATATCGCATTTAACAAGAACAAAGTATTAGAATTGGCCGAAAACCAATCTTCTCTATTGAGTGCAGCCAAATTTGACCAGAACTATAACTCTCAATACAGCTACATTGCCAAAGTGGGTTATCCGATGGGAATGATGTACGGATTCATCTACGAAGGTACATACAAATACGAAGATTTCGACAAAGTAGGTGATACATATACACTGAAACGCAATGTTCCGTATTTCTCTTCCGAAAGTAATACACAACCGGGTATGCCGAAATACGCAGACCTGAATGGTGACGGTATCATCGACGATAACGACCGCACTATGATCGGTAACGGTATGCCGAAACATACGGGCGGATTTACCAACAATTTCGAATACAAAGGATTTGACTTGAGCATCTTCTTCCAATGGTCGTATGGAAACGATGTATTGAATGCCAACCGCCTGTTCTTCGAGAACAGCAATAAAACACGTGACTTGAACCAATACGCAAGTTACGCAGACCGCTGGACACCGGAAAATCCGGAAAGTAATATTCCGAGAGCTACCGACTCCGGTTCTAACAAAGTGTTCTCTACACGTATTATCGAAGATGGTTCGTTCCTTCGTCTGAAGACCGTGTCTTTAGGATATACACTGCCGAAACAACTGACCAAGAAATGGAAGATAGACAATGCACGCGTATTCGTTGCCGGTCAGAATCTATGGACATGTACAGGGTATTCCGGTTACGACCCGGAAGTATCTATCCGTGAAGGCGCACTGACTCCGGGACTGGACTTCTCCGCTTATCCGAGAGCCTACTCTATCAGTTTTGGTATAAACTTAGGTTTCTAATCAATCATCCTTCAAACAATTACGTATATGAAAACAATAAAAATAATCATCATATCACTTCTTGTCGGACTTAACCTGACTTCCTGCGATTTCTTGGAAAAAGACCCGACATACACCACTCCTGAAAACTTCTTCAAAAATGAAGCGGACGCTACCTCTTGGCTGACAGGAACCTATGCCATTCTGGGACAAAGTTCCTTCTACGGAAATGAGTTCTTATACCTTGTAGGAGGTGACGATCTGGGACACTATGGTGGTGCCAACCGCGGACCTAACAAAAGTGGGTTGATCTGTAACAATGCCAACACAAGTGATCCGGCCGTTGCAGCATTGTGGTACACATTATACTCCGGCATCAACAGAGCCAATATTTTCCTGGAAAATATTGATGCAGTGCCCGATATGAACGACGATACCCGCAAGCAGTACAAAGCCGAAGCCCGTTTCTTACGCGCATTCTATTATTTTACTTTGGTAGAATGTTGGGGAGATGTACCTTTCAAGACTACTTCTACAGAAGATGCCTATAACCTCTCCATTCCACGTACGGACAAACAGACGATTTATGATTTTATCATCAAAGAGATGTATGGTTCTGCCGAGGATCTCAAATCTGCTCAAGATTTGAACTATTTACCGGGACGTGTTTCCAAATCGGCTGCTTGGGGAATGTTGGCGCGTGTATATATGTTCCGGGCCGGTGAACCTAAACGTGACAAGGAAGTGGGTTTGGCTAACAACACGACTAGTGCCGAGATTACAGAATATTTCAAAAAAGCAAGTTACTATGCACAGTTAGTCAAGAATGAGGGTCATTCACTAACTGCCAAATATTGGGACTTCTTTATCGACATTTGTTCTGATAAGTATAACACTGCTCTCAATAAGGATGGTGCCAAGGCTAATGAAAGTATTTGGGAAGTAGAATTTGCAGGTAACCGTTCGACGGATGTACGTGCAGAAGGTAGAATCGGTAATATTATCGGCATTCAGGGTAAGGACCTTTCTTCCAAAGCATCCATCACTGGTAAAGGTGATCCGGGCTATGCATACGCTTTTATCTGGAATACTCCTAAACTGCTGGAATTGTATGAAGCAAACGATGACATTGACCGTTGCAACTGGAATATTGCTCCATTCACTTACACCCAGTCAGCAGGAGAAGGTACTCCGGTGGACGGTCGTGAATTTGTAAAGGGAAAAAGAGATGAAGTGGAACAACAATACTGGGATAAATCCTTCAGCTATGGTAAAACAGAGCCGGGGTCTACTTACGGTGATCGTGAATCGAAGAACGATGCCAATAAGAACCGCAACAGGGCTGCCGCCAAATATCGTAGAGAATATGAAGCAGACAAGAAGAGTAAAAACGATACTTCCATCAACTTCCCTCTTCTCCGTTACTCTGACATTCTGCTAATGATTGCAGAGGCAGAAAATGAAGTCAACCATGGCCCTAATGATTTGGCGTATGAATGTATCAATGCAGTAAGAGAACGTGCAGGAATCAAAAAACTTGCAGCAAATCTGGATGAAGAGAGCTTCCGCAAAGCTATCAAAGACGAACGTGCAATGGAACTCTGCTTCGAGTACACACGTCGTTTCGACCTGATCCGTTGGGGAGACTATTACAAACTGATGCAGGAACAAGTGGACAAGGCACAGACTGACGAATCCTGGAAATTCGGAATCAATGTATACACTTACTTCAATATTCCGAAGTCTTACAACTATTTCCCGATTCCTGCCAATGAAATAGGATCAAACGGTGCTATCAAGACGAATAATCCGGGTTGGTAATTCTCTTAATAACTTTAAAAAGAAAAGGACATGAAAATAATATATAAAAGTTTGATGACTATCGCTTTTGCCGGACTATCCCTGGCTTCATGCGACAAGGAATTAAAAGAAGAAACAGCAATGGAAGTGGGTGTGGTGACAGACAGCAATGTCAGCTTCGATGGCAAAACTGTGACTGTAAAGAAAGGAAGCCCGGTAACGTTCAGCTTCGATGGTGACCCTGATTTTATCAGTTTCTTCAGCGGTGAGATAGGGCACGAATACAAACACCGGAACAGAATTGAAATGCAACCGGAAGACGTAGAAAAATGTGAAATCAACTTCTCCGTAGTATATGACTATGGTAGTGCGAAAACCATCGAAGGTTCTACTCACATATTAATATCCGATCAATTCGAAGGAATTAGTGGCAACAATGTGGAAAAAGACAAAGAAGCAGTTACTAATTGCGAATGGACAGAACTTGTCAGCCAAGATGAGCTTCCTAAAGCAACCAAAGATACTAAAGACTATTCTTGTCCTTTAATATCTTACTTGGGTAAAGAAATCAGCATTGCTTTCCGCCTCAACCCTCTTGATAATAGCAGCACAATGCCTGTAATACATATTAAAGGCTTACAGCTTAATCTGGAGTTCAACAATGGAAAATCAACCACAATTAATGCAAAGAACTTCGAATTCTCGGCTTTAAATGTAACCTACAATTTAGATGATCTTTCAAAAAACAACACTCATCTTACCAAATTGAAGGAAGCATTAGGAAATAAAAACCTCACACTTGAAGAGATGAAAAGCGCAGAATATGCAGATAAAATAGCATATGCTACTGTAGACGGTAATATTCCTTATTTCTGGAGAATTAGCCAGCCAAGCGATTTCGTAACCAGTGGCGGAGCAGCAGGGTATACAAAAGGAGATACTTGGCTTATCTCCAATTCCATCCTCCTTAACGGTTCCTGCGATCCTGACGCTGGTGTAGCTATCAAGAATATCTCGCAATCGTTGGAGATATACTCACATACCTATGAAGAGGCCGGTACATATACCGCTACTTTCGTAGCCAACAATGCAAACTACGTCCATCAAGGTGGTCAAATAGTACATGAACTGACTATAAACGTTGTAGAATAAAAATATATCCCCCAATTTTTCTAACCTTCAATCATAGAAAACGTTTATAAAAATCAGACTTTAATCAATTTAACATCAGAAAGAGAGGGACCGCGAGGTTCCTCTCTTTTACTTTTTCTGTATCTTTGCACAAAAATAAAAATAATGCCAAAGACTCTTCCTATTCATTTTGCCCCATTACAAGGTTACACCGAAGTGTTTTACCGTAATGCTCATGCTGCCTGCTTCGGAGGTATAGATACTTATTATACCCCATTTGTACGACTCGAAAAAGGCGGATTCCGCCATAGAGATGTCCGGGGAATCGAACCCGGGAACAATCAAGTACCCCACCTGATTCCCCAACTGATAGCCCCTTCTTTTGAAAAAGCAGAAAAAATCTTATCCCTATTCATTGAAAAGGGATATAAGGAAGTCGACATCAATATGGGATGTCCTTTTCCCATGCTGGCTAAACGCCACAATGGTTCCGGCATTCTTCCTTATCCCGAAGAAGTTCAGGCGTTACTTAGCCTGATTACAGAATATCCGCAAATAAGTTTCTCCATCAAAATGAGGTTGGGCTGGGAAGATCCGGAAGAATGTCTGAAACTGGCTCCGATTATCAATGAGCTACCCTTGCGACAAGTGGTTATGCACCCCCGCTTGGGAAAACAGCAATACAAAGGAGAAGTTGACCTTAAAGCGTTTGAGGCTTTTCAGAATGCCTGCAAGCATCCGCTCATCTATAATGGAGATATCAATAGTGTAGAAGATATTCACCGCATTCAGGAACAGTTTCCCGGACTAGCCGGAATTATGATAGGACGGGGATTACTTGCCAACCCGGCATTAGCTTTGGAGTATAGACAAAACCGTGCACTCGAGTTCGATGAAATGAGAGAAAAATTGCAATCTATGCACAAATGCGTATACAATCAATATGCAGAACAGTTGGAAGGAGGAGACGAACAACTTCTGAACAAAATGAAAACTTTCTGGGAATATTTAATGCCGCAAGCAGACAGAAAATTACTGAAAGCAATTCATAAAAGCACAAGTCTCAACAAATATAATCAGGCAATCCTTGCCTTTTTTAATCAACGATGAACTGATAACCAGTAATTTTACGTAATTTTGCGCCCGTTTACAAACATGCACATTATGAAAAAATACATTCTAATCTTTCTTTGTCTGATAACCGTATCAGGCAGCTTCGCACAAATGCAGGATTTCAAGTTTAAGTTCTACGGACAGATTCGTACTGACTTCTATTATAATAGTCGTGCTAACGAAGAAACCGTAGACGGATTGTTTTATATGTATCCAAAAGACAAAGTGCGTGATCCGGAGGGGAACGATTTGAACTCAACACCCAACAGTAACTTCTATACTTTATATTCGCGCCTTGGAGTAGACGTTGCCGGTCCAAAACTGGGAACAGCCAAGACATCTGCCAAAGTAGAAGTCGACTTCCGCGGCACAGGCACTTCTTATTCGGTCATTCGCCTTCGTCATGCT
>ERZ779729.1878-NODE-1878-length-13770-cov-3.208093_pt1 | contig 13770 bp, 10 predicted proteins | sample MGYA00511072_ERZ779729 | MGnify/ENA primary metagenome ERZ779729 (study PRJEB29588, sample SAMEA2156675) | human gut metagenome | biome: human gut; feature: human-associated habitat; material: faeces | place: Denmark | collected 2008/2010 ...
GCGCAGCTGCGGCAGGTGCCGGCTGCAGCTGTGGGGCTGCCGCGGGTGCCGATTGGAGCTGCGGCTTCAAAGCGCCGCCATCGCGCGGCGGCACATATCGGACTTTAAGTCCCGAAGGCTTGAAGGCCAGCATGCGCAGAAGCGCCATCGTAAAGCCGGCATACTCATCGGGCGCAAGCCCAAGATCATTGCGTCCGTGCAGCGCGATTTGATAATAAAGTTGCACTTCCTCGGGCGACATAGCGCGCGCGAGCTCGACCTCTGCGGCATAGGCCGGATCGTCTGATGCCACAGCGCTCGGCACTCGCTGCAAAAGCGCTATTCGGTGAAGCATCCCGGCGAGATCGCGCAGCGCCTGGCCAAAAGAGAGACTTTCGGCCTGCATCTCGTCGGCGCGCGCAAGCATGCCCTCGGCGTCGCCAGCTACGAGCGACTTCAATATGCCCGTCAGCGTATCGGTGCCGCTCATGCCAAGCATGCTTCGCACGCTCGCCCCAGTCACATTGCCGCCAGAATAAGCGATGGCCTGATCGAGCAGCGATAGTGCGTCTCGCATGGAACCTCTCGCACCGTGCGCGATGAGTCTCAAGCCTTCTTTTTCAGCAGGAATCCCTTCAACCGAAAGAATGTGCTCGAGATGGCCGACGATGCCCGCAGGCGTCATGTTGCGCAGGTTGAACTGCAGACAGCGGGAGAGCACCGTAATCGGCACCTTCTGCGGATCAGTTGTCGCAAGAATGAACTTTACGTATTCGGGCGGTTCCTCAAGCGTCTTCAACATGGCGTTGAAGGCGGTGCTGGAGAGCATGTGCACTTCGTCGATCATGTAGACCTTGAAGCGTCCGACCGTAGGCGCATACATTGCGCGCTCAAGCAGCGCCGTCATGTCCTCAACTGATCGGTTTGAGGCCGCGTCCATTTCAATGTAGTCGACGAAACGGCCTTCATCGATTGCCCTGCAGGCATCGCAGACGCCGCAAGGCTTGGCTGTTACATCGCCTTTGCCGTCTACGCCCCTGCAATTGAGCGCTTTGGCAAAGATTCTGGAAATAGTCGTCTTTCCAACGCCGCGCGTGCCGGTAAAGAGATACGCGTGATGCAGGCGCTTTTCGGTCAAGGCCCGCGTGAGCGCCGTGACAACGTGGTCCTGCCCGACAATCGTTTCAAAGTCATGCGGTCGCCACTTTCGGGCGAGTACCTGGTAGCTGCTCATGTGTGCGTCACTTGAGGAGGACAAATCCGAGCGTCCTGAAAAAAGAAAACAGTCGTCATTGTACGGTGCTCAGTGCTTGCTCGAACATCGAACGCTCGCCCCCGATGAATCGAATGGCTAATCATGGGCCCGCGCAAACCCGGCTGAATTGAAAGCTGCTTTTCGGCGTTCTGCCAGCAGTTGAATAGCCGGACCAAGAAGAGTGCCGCGGCGCTATTCGCAGAAAAGCACGTCGTAAAACACCATGACGGAAAGCGCCAGAAAAAGCGTCCCGCCGATTCGGTGCATGACAAGCGTCGAATTGCCAGAGAGAAATCGGCGGCACTTGGTCGTAAGCATCGCATAGCCGCAATGTATGCTGAAGACAAGCACGAAGTAAACGAGCGTCAGCACCGCATACTGTTCCGCGTAGGGAAGCCGCTGATCAATGAACTGCGGAAAAAGCGAAATGAAGAACATGATGAGGACGGGGTTCGTCAGCTGCAGCGTAATGCCTTCCAGAAACGCCTTGAAGCGGCGCACCTCGCCTTTGCTGCCGGAAGCCGCCCGCGGCGCGCTTTCCGAGAAGGAAACGCTCCCCACAACATCAGGCTGCGCCCGCAGCCGCCAGGACCTGACGCCGAGCCAAACAAGATAGCAGGCGCCGACAATGCGAAGCGCGGCGTAGGCCGTCGGCGAATGCGCCAGCACGACGCCTACGCCGGTGCCTGATATGATCGCCATGACGACCGTGCCAGACGATGTACCACAAATCGTCCAAATGGCACCGCGAAACCCGTGCTGAAGCGACTTCATGATCACCATGAGCACGCCGGGACCAGGCGTGACGATGGTGGTAGCGGAAGTAATCAGGAAAAGGACGAAGAGCGTCGCATTCATGGCGTCGGTGAGCCTGTTTTGTTCTTATGAATTTCGAAAGGCGATCGCCTTTCAGAAACAGGCATTTTAGGACGCAAGCGCTTGGATCGAGAAGAGTCCGTCCTCGGCACAGGGAGGGAGCCATGTCGCGCAGGGCAAAATCTGCGGACGCAAAAATGGCGAGCCTTATCCTCGGCACTGCAGACACACCAGTATGGCTGCTTTGTTCCCAACCTGACCAGGTTTCCGGGGACTGCATGCGAGGGGACCCGCCAAGCGTGCAAGTATATGGAAGAAAATTCGAATTTGCAAAATTTCAATCGCTGCAGGCACCCGACAAGATGCAAAAACTCTTTTCAACTCTGTCAGGAAGGCCCGAAAATATTGTGCGAGTGCTAGTATTAGCCCGATTTTTTTCGGACGCTCTGCAGGAACCCGGCTGGCGAAACGGCCTCAATGCGCCGAGATTCCTTTCGAAGCACGCCCCGCCGCCGCTTCCCATGAACATACTAGCGTCCACCTGATTCATCACTTCACTCTGTGCCGGACTGTTTCTGCACGATGCGCTGCGCCAAACGCTATGCGCACGACCCGTTCTTCACCGAATGACCGGATCCGGACGGCAGTTCTTCCTAAGCTGAGGAGACATCATGAGCGAAATTCTTCATATTACCGATGCTGACTTCACCGAAGTCGTTAATTCAGAAACGCCTGTTTTCGTTGACTTTTGGGCCACTTGGTGCGGCCCCTGCCGCATGCTTGCGCCTCGTCTTGAAGAGGCAGCCAAAGCCTTCGACGGCCGCGCCATCATCGCCAAGTACGACGTCGACCAATCTTCTGGCATGGCCGCACAGTACGGCGTCCGCGGCATTCCCACGATCATCGCTTTCCGAAAGGGCGAAGTGATTGATCAGCGCACTGGCGCCTGCGATCAGGCAACACTCAACGCCTTCATCGAAAAGAACCTCTGACATCCATCCTTGCCGTGCGCCGGTGACCCTGCGCGCGGCAATCTCCCCGAGCCCGCATCGGCGCGCTTGGCGGAAGATCCTCCCTATCTGACGATCCATTCTGCGGCGGCCGCACAATTCGAAGCGGCCGTCTCTCTTCGATCATGCACCTTTCGGACCTCAAATCCCTCCATGTTTCTCAACTCCTCGACATGGCCTTTGCGCTCGACGTCGACAACGCGCAGCGCATGCGCAAGCAGGAGCTGATGTTCGCGATCCTCAAAAAGAAAGCCCGCATGGGCGAACAGATTTTCGGCGACGGCACGCTTGAAATTCTGCCCGACGGCTTCGGCTTCCTTCGCAGCCCCGATGCGTCGTATCTCGCAAGCACGGACGATATCTACATTTCCCCGTCGCAGATCCGGCGCTTCAATCTGCATACGGGCGACACCATCGAAGGCGAAGTGCGCGTTCCGAAGGATGGCGAACGATACTTTGCGCTTGTGCGCGTCGAAACGGTGAATGGCCTTCCGCCGGAAGCCATCAAACACCGCATGCTCTTCGAGAATCTGACGCCGATTTTTCCAAACCAGCGTCTTACGCTTGAACGCAACATGCGCGGAGACGAAAACCTGACGGGTCGAATCATCGACATGCTTGCGCCGATCGGCAAAGGCCAGCGCGCGCTCATCGTCGCGCCTCCGAAATCAGGCAAGACCGTGCTGCTGCAGCATATCGCCCACTCCATTTCGGCCAATCACCCTGATGTCGTTCTGATGGTCCTTCTCGTCAACGAGCGTCCTGAAGAAGTGACTGAAATGCAGCGCACCGTCAAGGGCGAAGTCGTTGCCGCCACATTCGACGAACCGGCGCTGCGCCACGTTCAGGTTGCGGAAATGGTGATCGAAAAAGCCAAGCGCCTTGCCGAATCAAAGCGCGATGTCGTCGTTCTTCTCGACTCGATCACCCGCCTTGCCCGTGCCTACAATCAAGTCATACCCTCATCGGGCAAAGTGCTCACGGGCGGCGTTGACGCCAATGCGCTCGAGCGACCGAAGCGCATTTTCGGCGCAGCGCGCAACCTTGAGGAAGGCGGCTCGCTCACGATCATTGGCACGGCCCTGATCGATACGGGTTCTCGCATGGACGACGTGATCTACGAAGAATTCAAAGGCACCGGCAACAACGAAATTCATCTTGAACGCCGCCTTGCGGAAAAGCGCGTGTACCCCGCCATCAATCTGAACCGCTCTGGCACGCGCCGCGAAGAACTGCTCATGAAGCCCGACCAGCTGCAGAAGGTCTGGGTGCTGCGCAAGTTCCTCTACGACATGGATGAACTCGAAGCGATGGAATTCCTGCTCGACAAGCTGAAGGCCACAAAGAGCAACGACGAGTTCTTCAGCTTGATGAAGCGCTGATCAACAAGACTTCCCCCACAGCGACAAAAGCCGCCCGAGAGTCATCCGGGCGGCTTTTTTCAACTTTGCGGGAAATCAAAGCTTCTCTAGCGCTATCGCCATTCGAGCGTTCGGTTGATGCCGAAGCGCTGATCAAAGTCGCCCATCGTCGTCTCGGACAGCCGCAGTCCCAGCGCACACTGCATGCGCTTGAATGCAAATCGCGCAGCTGCCTTTACGATGCTGAGCTCGCTATCCGCAAATTCCTTCGGCTCAAAGTCCGATCTCAGCGCGGCGCGCATCACGCGCTCAATGTCGGCATAGGGCGGCAGGCTGTCGCTGTCCTTTTGCCCAGGCCGCAATTCCGCCGTGGGCTCCCGCTGGATAATAGCCTCAGGGATCACTTCCGCACCTTTCCAGGCGTTGAAGGCCCGGCAACAGGCAATCACTTCACTTTTCCAAAGATCGACAATCGGAGCAAAGCCGCCGGAAAGGTCGCCGTAAAGCGTCCCGTAGCCCATGGCGGCCTCGGATTTGTTAGCCGTGCAAAGCAGAATGCGGTTTTCCTTATTGGCAATCGCCATCAGCCGAAGACTGCGCAGTCTGGCCTGAATGTTTTGATCTGCGATGTCGCCAACGGGCAGCTGGCCGATATCATCGGCAAAATCGCTGCAGGCAGCTTCGTGCATTGCTTCGATCGAACGATCAGCCAGCCGAATACCCAACGCATCAGCCAAGCGGTGCGCGAGCGTATGACTCTCAAGAGATGAAAAGCGTGATGCAAGGAAGAGCGCACGCACCCGATCTGCCCCAAGCGCCTCTGCAGCACACGCTGCAACAAGGGCGCTGTCAACGCCGCCTGAAATGCCCAGAACGACGCCTTCCGATCGAACAGCCAATACGTAATCGCGAATTGCTGCAATGATGGCTGCAAGTCTTTCATCAGCCGGCAGCGAAGCGCTGCGCACTGGCGAATTCAATACGCGCAGCGGCGCGCTCACTTCCGAAAGACGTCCGCCCTGTGTCCCGCAGACAAAGAGAAGTGCGTCGGGCTCGTAGCGTCGTGCGGCATACTCTGCGCTGCCAAAGCGGACAAGAGAGCCGCCGGCGCATGCGCGTCCGGCTTCGCAGCCGCCAAGCGTCGGCGAAACCAACGCAGCGCCTTCGGGCGGCGTCTGTGCAGGTGGCATTGCGCTGAAGGGCTCCGACACGCGGAATGGATCCCAAAGCAGGATCGGCTTATCGGACGGATCCACTGAAACCCGAGGGCAGACATCGGACGCCAGCTCTGACGGGGCTTCGCCGGCGCGCATTGCTGCAGGCCCTGAGCGGCGCCCAAGAACAAGCGCAACCGGGCCTCGATCCGTTTCAATCGGCAGAAAAATATGCGCCTTAAGAATGCGCGCTTCGGCCTGAAGCTTTTCAATAGCAGCGTCTCGAGCCGCGCGAATGCAGTCCGACTCGAGCGCGGATCTGCCTTCCATGCCTTCAATCGCACAGCGCGGCGCAAAGAGAACCAGCGGTGCGTCCGGCGCACGGCGTCTTGCTTCGCGAAGCGTTTCGAGAATGGCGTCTGAATTTGCGCTAAAAGCGCCGCTTTTTGGGGCGCTCTGATGAACAACAAGGATGAACTGCATGATTCGGCTTAGTCAACGATCCGCCTGGAAAGCGGATAACGCACATGATTATGGCGCACAAACCAGCATGGTTTGTGCGCCACGAAGCAGTGAATGCGCCGCAGGCGGTTGCGCATCATCAACCTTGAATGAAGGCTGCGCTGCGTCAGCCGAGATTTTTCAAAATGTGCTTGCGCGCCGCTTCGTCGTCAGCTGACGTTATTTCAACATGCCTGAAGCCGCTTTCCTCAAGTCGGCGCACCACACGCGGGTGAATCGTCACGGCGGTGCCGCCGGCAAGCCAAGCCTGCGCCCCCGGCACGGGCCGAACTGCGTGCATGACGGCATCAACGCCGTCTGTCGACGTCACATAAAGAAGCGGCGAAGGACCCGTGAGCGCATCGGAGAGACGCTTGACGTCGCGGGCGCTGAGTTCCAGCGGCACACGGACGTATGCGCACATAACGACCACATCGCTCCCCATTTCCCGCAACTTCTGCGGCAGCCACTCTCTGCCGGTCTGGCCACGAAGTATCAGCACGCGCGAAGGCGCCGCCCTTTTTTCGATTAGCGCAAAAAGAGCCTCGCTCCCCGATGTTTCAGCGCTTCCTGACGGGTACAGAATCCGAACCGAATCACCCCAAGCGCACCGAATTGCCTTCGCGGTGCCTTCGCCCACCGTAGCGAGCGTGACGTGCTCGGGCCATTCGCGAACCCAGTGCGCTACGGCAGCCACGGGCGACGGGCTCGGCAGCAAAACCATCTCGACGTCGTCAAGATTGGCGAGACGCTGCGTAACAAGCTCCGTCTCTTCCGGCAGCTCGATCGTGAAAGCAGGCCAGCGCCACGCTTCAATGCCGTCCTTCTCCGCAAGAAGGTCCGCAAGACGATTGTTGGCCTGCCCCGGCCGCGTAAGAATCACGGGACGATGTTGAGTGTTCATGTGTCGTATTCGAAAAGCCTTCCCTCATTTCCGCGCCGGCCTCACCCTCGAGACAGCATCTCTGAGCGGCCAGCCGGGCGCTCCTTAGTGATATTTTCGATCAAATCATTCGCCGAGAATGGCCTGAAGGAACGTCTCCGCGCCCTGCTTGCGCAGATCCTCGACCACCTTGAGGGCGAGCCCTTCAGGATCTTCGATCGGACCGCGCCCTTCGGCTCGTGCGCACTCGCCCGTGTGGTGATTGCCCACGAGAGCACGAAGCCACAGTTTGCCGTCTTCAACGACTGCATAAGCGGCGAGCGGCACCTGGCAGGAACCGCCGAAAGCGCGTGAAACAGCTCGTTCTGCAAAGCAGCATGCTCGCGTCTGCGGATCGTTGATGAACTGAAGGGCCTCATGCATGACGGCGTCGTCTTCACGGATTTCAACGCCGAGAGCGCCCTGCCCCGGCGAGGGCAGGCTCTTTTCTGCTGGAATGATTTCACGAATGCGCTCGGCAAGTCCCAAACGCTTGAGGCCTGCACTCGCCATAACGAGCGCATCGTACTGGCCTTCGTCAAGCTTCTTGAGACGGGTGCCGACGTTGCCGCGAACAGGGAGCACTTCAAGATGCGGGTAGTTGATGCGAAGCATCAGCTCACGGCGAAGGCTGGCCGTGCCAACGCGGGCGCCGGCAGGCATCTCATCGAGAGAAGCATACTTGGGCGAAACAAAAGCATCCCGCGGATCTTCTCGCTTGCTGACAGCAACGAGCTCAAAGCCTTCGGGAAGCACCATCGGAACATCCTTCAGGGAGTGAACGGCCAGATCGGCCTCGTGCGCCTGCATAGCCGTTTCAAGCTCCTTCACAAACAGCCCCTTGCCGCCAACTTTCGAGAGCGTGCGATCGAGAATCTGATCGCCGCGCGTCGTCATGCCGAGCAGATCAACCTGAGCTTCGGGATAGCGGTCGCGCAACAGCGCCTGAACATGAAGCGCCTGCCACATGGCAAGCGGGCTCTCGCGGGTCGCAATGACGCAGCGTTCAAATTTGGACATGATGAGAGAAGGCTAAATTTCGTCGTTTGAATTGAAGCGAAGCGCAACCGTCCGAAAGCCCTTCGCACAAATTCGGCGAGGACTGCACGGTGCATCTTCTGAGAATCTTGCGATTTTACTTCGCGTTCTTTTTTGATCGCTTAAGCGCAACCCCGCTGATTCACGTGCGGGATGAAGCCGATGTCCGTTTTTCAGTTGCACGAAGCGCTCGACTTTGGGATAATTGCCGACCTTCCCAGTTGGCACGTGGGCATGCATGCCCGCCGTAGGACCCGTAGCATTCGGGCAGGCGCGCAAGGCTGCCAGGGCGACCGACAAACAAACTAGGAAAACAGCTGAAAATGAAGCCGAACATTCACCCCGAGTACCGTCCCGTCGCTTTCGTCGACCTTTCGATCAACAAGACGTTCATCATCCCTTCCTCCGTTCAGACGAAGGAAACGGTTGAAATCGACGGCGTGACGTACCCGCTCTTCAAGCTCGATACCTCGTCGGCAAGCCATCCCTTCTACACGGGCGCTCAGACGCGCATCGTTGAAGCCGGCCGCGTGGAAAAGTTCCGCGCCAAGTTTGCCGCCAAGCAGAAGGCCATGGACGCCGCTGCCGCTGCCGCCAAGGCTGCCAAGTAATCCTTTGGCGCAAGCTTGAAAGATCTTCGGCGGCCCAATCCCCGAAGATCTTTGAAAAAAAAGGAGAGTTTCCCGATGAAGGAGCTCTCCTTTTCTTTGTTGACAAAATAGCAGCGGCGACGAAAGCGTCTATCGCAGCGTTGCGCTTATCAATACAATCACAAAGATCATAAAGGTCAATCATCGTGCTCAGTCAGCTGCCCACTCCCGCCAAAATGTCGCAGGAAGCTGCGAGGAAGCTCCCGCGCTATGCGCTACATCTTCTGCTCGCCGTTTTTATTCTCTGCGGCTTTTGGGCGCGTGATTTGTGGACGCTTCGCGACGCCGCCAGCTTCGGCATCGCTGCCACGATGGCGGAGGGCACGCTTTCCGATTGGCTGCTCCCTAATGTGTTCGGCGCCGGCGTTCATGCCGCCGGCCCGCTCACTGGATGGATCTCCGCGTTTTTCATCAAGCTTTTTGGCGACCTGACGGGAGATGTGCAGGCATATCGCGCCGCATCGATCTTTTGGTTTGCCTTGTCGACGGCCGGCATTTGGTACGGTACGCTTTGGCTTGCCAAGCGCCCTGAAGCGCAGCCGGTCGCTTTCGCCTTCGGCGGCGAAGCCTCGCCCGGCAGCTACAGCCGCGTCGTCGCCGACTGCGCCGTGCTTCTTTTCGTCGCCACATTCGGCATCGTCACCCGCCAGCACGAAGCCATTCCGGAAACGGCGCTTCTTGCACTGACGAGCGTTACTTACCTTTTTTTGGTTCAGACGCTGCGCCGCCCCAACCTTGGCGCCTTTCTCTGCGGCTTCAGCACTGGCCTTGCCGTTCTTGCCTCAACGCTCTTTGCCGGGATCTGGCTGCTCGCGGGCGCCATTCTTGCCAACGCTTCGCTCAGAAGCTTCCCCGGCAGCCGCGATCGGCGCATTCTGCTTCTCGTTTCGGGTTCCCTCATCCCGCCGGCGCTGTGGCTTGTGTCTGCCGCAATCAGTGCTCCGGAAGCATTTGACAGCTGGTTCTTCGCATGGGCTCAAACGCAATCGGCCAATTTCGGCCTTTTAAGCCTTTCTACCCTCGCATGGATCGGCAAGAATTTCGTCTGGTATCTCTGCCCTATCTGGCCGCTCGCCCTCTGGGGACTGTACAGCTGGCGCTGGCAGCTCGACCGCACGGCGCTTTTCCTCCCGCTGATTCTGACGGGCACCAACATATTTGCCGCCGTTTTTTCGAGCGCAGCTGTGGCCGATACCGTTCTTCTCGGCTGCATCCCCAGCATGTCGGCTTTTGCTGCTTTCTCCCTCGTTACGCTGCGCCGCAACCGCAAAGACATTCTTGATTGGTTCTCGGTATCCGTTTTCGGCCTCGGCGTACTCACGCTCTGGACGTATTGGCTTGCCTGGCTCACCCACTTCGCGCCGAAAATGGCGCGTTCGATCGACATGCTTGCGCCGGGCGCCTTGCCTGCCTTTGATACAGGCTTTGCCGCAGCACTCGTTGTTTCGATCGTCTGGTTTGTTTTCGTCGGCTGGCGCATGACGCATCGCCCTGTCGTCGCTTGGCGCGGCCCATGGCTTGCCGCAGCAGGGATGACAACGGCCTCAACAGTGATATTCGGTCTTTACCATCACGCCATCGACATCAACCGTTCCTATGCGCCCGTGGCAGCAACCGCGGCCGAGATGCTTCAGGATGCCGGCATGAATGCCGCCGACTGCGTCTCGGGCGAACAGCTTCCGCCGGGCGTACGCGCAGTATTCAGCTATTACGGCCGCATTCCTTTCGCGCCAGACGGTGCCGCAAATCGATGCCGCTTCCGTATTGAGCGCAGTCATGCAGGACTTATGCCTGCAGGCATGATTGGAACGCCGCTGTCGCGCCCACATACCGACGAGGTCTTCTACATAAGTGCAGTCAAAGGAGCACAGTCCTTTGAACAGCTTGAGAAAATCCGCCCAAACGGCGACAATTCGGTCGATTCATCACATTAGACCTGCGTACCCGATCACGCTCATTCAACAGCCTTGTGAACGAGACGGCGCCCAGCGTCGTCTCGACGTATGCCTGCGCGACATCTTGAAACGCCTATGACGAAAGCCCTCCCGCCGCCAGAAATCTCCCTCAAGGCGCTTTTCCGCCTTGCCGGTCCTATCTTCATCGCCAACATCGCCATCATCGGCAGCGGCACCATTGACACCGTCATGGCCGGACAACTCGGCAAGGAACATTTGGCAGCCGTAGCTCTCGGCATTGCCTCAACGATTTCCGTTTTGATGGGGCTCGTCGGCATTCTGCAAGGGCTGAGTCCCATCGCCGGCCATCACTTCGGCGCTCGGCAATTCGATCGCATAGGCGCTGAACTTAACCAGAGCTTCTGGCTGGTTCTACTGCTTGCCGCCATCGGCATGCCGATACTGCTTTCAACCGATTTCTGGATCGAACTCGGCGGCGCTCAGGGCGAAGTCGCAGAGATGGCCAAGGAGTACATGTTCTGGACAGCGCTTTCACTGCCCGGCAGCATGGCCGCCAGAACATTCATTGCCGTCAATGCAGCCGTCTCAAAGCCGCGCATTACGATGTGGGTTTCGCTCGTCATGCTCGCGCTCAAGGCTCCGCTCAACGCTGTCTTCATGTACGGCTGGCTGGGCTTTCCTGCGATGGGCGGCGCAGGCGCAGGCGTTTCGTTCTTTGCGCTCACCTATTTCTCGCTTGTCGCCTACATTCTCATCTGGCAGCTTGACCCCTACTACAAACGCATGCATCCGTCGCGTTGGTCGCTCCCGGACTGGCGCCTGCTTAAAGAACAGCTGCATGTCGGCATTCCCATCGGACTTTCAACATTCTTTGAGGTTTCGAGCTTTACGCTGATGGCAATCTTCGTGTCCCGCTTCGGCCCTGCCATCATCTCCGCACATCAAATCGTCGCCAACCTCACGTCAATGTGCTATATGTTCCCGCTTTCCATCGGGATTGCATCCTCTGTTCTTATTTCGCAGTGCCTTGGTGCGAAATGGCCCGGCCTTGGTCAAGTGGTGCTCAAAAGAGCTTTTCTTCTTTCGACGAGCATTGCACTTTTGGCTTCTCTAACGCTTTTCTTCGGCCGCTCTCCGATCATTTGGCTTTACACATCCGAAGCCGCAGTGCACGATCTGGCCGTGAAGCTCATCCTTTTCGGCTGCTGCTACCACGTTTTCGATGCGCTGCAGACAGTTTCCTCGTTTTCGCTGCGCGGCTACCGTGTTACGACTGTTCCGATGATCATTTACGGCGTCATGCTTTGGGGCGTTGGCCTTGGTTTAGGCTACCAAATGGCCTTCCACGGAGAATGGGCGGGCGGCCCCTACAACGTTTACGGGTTCTGGGGCATGACGTCGATCGGACTTTTCTTCACGGGAACCACGCTCGCTATCATGGCAGCTTGGGTTGCTAAAACGATTGCAAAGGATGATTCGCACTCGGCCGCTGAAATCCTTTCTGCGGCCAGACAGCGCGCCTGAGATCGATGTCGGATAAGCCGATAGGGCGATACATCGGCTTATCCGTTCTTTATTTATTCGGTCGGTCAAAGCATGTTCAAGGAGTCCGTCAAGCTGCAGAGCGGCACACAGCTCGAAGTTACGCAGCGCATTACGCTGGGCGCAGCGCAAAGCGAGCTGGCATATGCCGTCGATACGTATTTCTTTCTGCCCAACGAACTTCTCATCAATCCCGACACCTATTCCGGTCGCGATTTCCAAAAGCACCTCAAGACTTACATCCGTCTCGGCTGTCCAGCGCGAGCACTCATTTCGCTTTGCGCGCCCGACGGCGCCATCGGCAAGCTGTCATCCGCACTTGCCGCAACTGCAGCATCAAAAGCCTCGGATCCGAAGAAGCTGGCCGTCAACTACGAGGCTGCGGTCAAGCGCTACGCGCTTCTCTACCAGCGCGCGCTTTCAACGAGCGTCAATACCCTTGCTCGAGAGGGTTTAGTACTCAGTGACGATGAACTTGCTGGCAGAATTGAGCGGCTCCTGCAAGATGCACGCAACGCTAGAGATGCATTCCGCAGCCTTGAAAATACGGCTCGCCACTGCGAAGCACTTTTTGAATCGCATGCCTATGAACTCTGCGATGAATTCATATCCATCAGCAGCGCAAAAAGCATGTCCTCTCTGTACGAAAAGCTCGGCTCGCGCTGCGCGAACTTGATAGATCGCTACTGGCTTGAAGAGAAGCTCTACCGCGAAAGCCGCTACCCTGGCACGATTGCCAGAAGCGCCGCGGATCGCGAACGCGTCCTTTATCGCTGGCGCGCCGTCAAAAAGTATGTGGAAAGCCTCCTCTACTTCAGCGTGCGACGCCGCTATGGCGACTCGCTTCTTCAGCATTCGCTCGCCGGCGCAGCTGCCGCTGTTTCCATGCTTTTTGCCACAATCATCGCCTTCGTTTGGCAAAGCCGCTACGGCAGCCTCTCCCTTAATCTCTTTTTCGCGATGATCCTTGCCTACATTTTCAAGGACCGTATCAAGGAAGTACTGCGCGCGAAGCTGCTGAAGCGATTCCGCGAATGGCTCCCGGACAGAAGATTGCGAATCATGCGCACCGGCACGGCTGGCCGAGAAATCGGACGATGTGATGAAACTTTCGATTTCCTCGCGCCTGCGCAGCTGCCGCCGGAAATTGCCGGTCTGCGCCGAGATGCCAAAGAAGCACCGTTTTCCTACATGTCAGAAGGGCGGGGAGAGCAAGTTTTCCGCTACCGCAAAAAGGTCAGGCTTGGCGTTTCCGATGCGGTCTTGCAATTCACGGAGCGCCGCTTCGTCGACATTACGCGCTTTAACATCGGCGATTTTCTACGCAATATTGACAACCTTTATTCGTCACTGCCCGAGCTAGACCTCGACGAACCGGAACCCGCACGAGCGCCAAAGACTTACCACATCTACATGGCACGAGAAATTACCATCGGCAGCCGACAGTCGTTTGAGCTCTCTCGCATTTGCGTCTCGCTCGACGGCATCCGATCCCTAGAGGCCATCGCAAATCCGATGCCGCTCTGAAGGCGCACGCTGCGCTTGAATTCAAAAAAATAAAGGTCCGTCTGTCAACTGGCGACAGCGGCCTGAACTCCCGCCAACGTACTCATAACGACGTTGCGG
>ERZ779729.1882-NODE-1882-length-13759-cov-1.676007_pt1 | contig 13759 bp, 9 predicted proteins | sample MGYA00511072_ERZ779729 | MGnify/ENA primary metagenome ERZ779729 (study PRJEB29588, sample SAMEA2156675) | human gut metagenome | biome: human gut; feature: human-associated habitat; material: faeces | place: Denmark | collected 2008/2010 ...
TTTGCTTTATAAACAAGCTCTTTATACGCCTGTAAGATAACCATTGACGCAAGCGTGTGTCGCGTTTCCTTTTCGTCCGGTATTTGTAAAAACAACGCAATCGGCTTTTCCGCCATATTTCCAAATTCGATTTCGTTCTCGCTCGTCAATGCACATAAGGACATATCGGCAAACATTGAAATTTTATCGAAGGTACTCGACAAATAACTGCCCCGCGTCTTTTCCGAACTGTCGAGAACTTGTTTGGACAGCGTTACCGCTCTTGACAGCGGGCTGCGTCCGCGAAAATAATTAAGCATTTCCGCACAATCGTTTTCTGTATTTGTCGCTACCTTCATGATCGAATAAAAATTATATTTCTCTTTTGTCAGCCCGTTTTCCGGATTTTCGCTGTCCTCTAACATCGCCAATGCGATTGCAAGAATAAAGTTCTTTGCTCCGCTCTCCCACATCGGCTCATTCTTATTCGTGACAGGGCATAGCACCGAAACAATATCGTTCAAATCTTCGTACACCATATCATTCAACTGCTGTTTCTTGACTTGTATCGTCGCATCACGTTGCTTCGGATCGTAATAGAATTGCCCGTCAAATTCGTAGCACCCTTTATCTTCGTGCTGTATTATCTCTTTTCCCAAATTCAACATTCGCTGATAGTTCATGTATGCCCGTTCCAACGGATTCCAGCGCACACTGTTGTATGGATTACGCAAATCTAAAATTTGAACTTCATAGCCGGCATTTTTTAGTTTGTTTGCGTGCATCTGATAAAGCTCGCCTTTCGGATCGCTTATAAGCATAGACGGTTTCGTTTTGCTTTCGGATAATATCTGTATCGTCGGATTGACAAACGTCGTAGTTTTGCCCGATCCCGTAGTTCCGATAACGAGCGTATGCGTGGGTGGCGATAATGTTATCTTTAATTTCTTGCCTTCTTCATACGCCCGTATCGGAATCCCCCTTATTTCCGTTTGCGGCAACCTGTCGTAATAGGTAATCTGAAAATTTTGCTCGATTTCCTGTTCTGTTTCAAAATGCGCTTGCTCCAAATTTGCGGATATATCCTTATCCCGCTTGTTACCCTTAATGATATTCTTGGAATTGAATATCCAATAATGCGTGTAATAGTAATACAGAGCTATAAACAGCGTCGCTCCGCAAAATGCGCCTGTATATAAGAATGTTTTTCCGTCAAACAGTAATCCTGCCGAATAATTGAGTTCAAACCCGCCCTTAACAAAACAGTTCAATGTAAAGCCGAATACATAACAGCAAAAAAACACTACCCCGAAAATCGCCACCCACTTCACGAACTTTCCTCTTTTCTCCCACAAAAACGATAATACCTGTTTTGCCGTATTTTTCACCCACCTAATCGCTCTCTTGAACATTATTCGGACTCCATTACTCCTTCTTCTACCAATCTGTCATACTCTGCCTTTGCTAACCGCCGCTGAAATTCCTCGAAACATCGGATCGCTTCATCATCGACTTCCGCTCCGATCTGCAACGCCCGATTCAACAAATATTCTCGATGCCGCCTATTCACACGCTTTTTCGATAGCTCGCTCTTACATAATTTCACCTCCCTGTCGCCTTTTCTCTTTATATGTAGCGCCGCTTTAATTACTCTGTCACCCAAGCGACGGTATATATCTTTGATATATTTATCCCCTACAAGGTACTTTTCTGTATCCGTTATCTTCTGCTCCTCACATATCCGTTTGCGGTTCAAATCAAACCGCGCAACATCCGCACAAAATATATCGAAATCTCTTTTCAACCCCGGATTACTTCGGATTATAAAATTTACGATTTCAATTATTTGCGGACGAAGTGCGTCCATATTCCTGCTTCCGTAACCGATACGACCCTCTGACGGCAATGAACGATACAGGGCAAGCAGCTTTCTTTTCAGCTCGCGTTCGTAATCGTTCCAGCCATGCAGATGAAACAATGTTTCCTGTGCGGAATCGGTCAGATTGTGGCGGCTGCGTTTCAAGTCGAAACCGACATCTGTTAAACGCTCTTCGATTGCTATTCGGAAAGCATTAAGTGCATCTTGCGGAATCGTTCCGAAACGATAGCGCAATTCACTTCCGTTTTCGCGCTTAAAACGCGGTTCTTTTTCAAAAAAGCCGAGATGTATGTGTTGGTTGTCCGTATTCTCATGAAGTCCGGCGTACCATTCCATATTATCCGGCGCAACACCTATACTCTTAAAAAATTTCGGTAGTTCCAAACGCATAAGTTCCAATGCGTCTTTATATGACGTCATATATTTATTCCCGAAATCTTCCGTAAAACTGATAACTGCGTGCCAGATATTGCTGTCTGTTAAGCGCAGCATGGAACGGAGTTTTTTAATTTGCGTTTTGTTTAATAAACCGTTTATCCCAAATATACCGCTGCTCTTTTCGGGATTGCCTGCATAACCGAGGTAATCGCCCTCGTCTATTCCGCATTTTACATACTTCAAATAATCGTTGTTTTGTCGGCAGGCATAGAATTTGCGTTCCGCAAGATATTTTGCTTTAACTGTATGTAATCGCTTCAAAGTTTCATTGTTCGGCGCATATCCGATACTCACCAACACATTCGGAACGCCCATTTTTTAACTTACAAGTTTTTTTCGGTCGTTTTGTTTATAGGGAATATCCTCTGCTTCCTCGTCATCCTCTTTTTCCGATTCTTTGCTTAATTCGACGAGCAATGCTCCGAGAAAGTCCGTAAAACGCTTTGGCACGTCGTCTAAATACCCGAGTTCTATCTGAACGGGGAGCACCGGCTCGTCTTTCAAGATAGCAAACACCATATTATAAATTGACGATGAAAGCCTCTCCGACATTTTCAGATGCGCAAACACCCCTTCTATGCTCTGTTGATTAAAGCGGTGCATATTCTCGATGAGTTCTTTGATCTGCTTGAGCTGTTCGCAATTCTCGCCCCTTTGCTGAGAGGGAATAGATTTCGCCGCGCTCGAAGGTGTGGTCGGCGGCGTGGGAATTTCTTTGAGTTTTTCTCGCACGCCGAGTTCGAGAAGTTCCAAGAGAAGCTGATTTTTGCTTTGATACCTGTTCGGATTGAACTTCATAATCATGTTCAGCTTCTCGACAAGTTTCGTATCATAAATACGCAGCGTCAGTTTAGTTTCAAATGGTTTCATTTTAGTTAGCTCCTTATATCTTCTTTTTTAATTCTTCAAAAAACTTGCGGATTGTATTCAACACATATTCGGCTTGATACCCGCGAACAATTACGAGAAAGCGTATTGTTTTATCTTCACGAAAAAGCTCGTATAACATTTTCCTTTCTTCAAGAGAAAAAGTTTCAAAATGATGATGCAGAACATCATGGTTTCCCTGCTCGTCCAATACGTCCTCTAATGCATAAAAGAAATCTGAGTTTAATTCGATTCGACCCGTTTCTGCAAAATTTTGTTGCGGGCGGCGTAAACGTGAAATATGTTTTTGATAATTCAAGCGTTTATACGCCAACAACATTGCTTTACCTAATTTTTCATTGACCGGGACATATAATTCTGTATTGCTTATCAATACATTCAAATACTCCATTTTACCTCCTCGTAGTGCGGGGGTTTTTATCCCCCTACACTATTAAGGAGTGGGATACCTACTTTTGACCCCCCTTTTGCAAAAAATTTTTTATGAATTTTTTTTGAATCAGCAAAATATGCTTTTGTACTGTGCTCAAACAAGTATTCGTCTCTCTCGAAATAAGCCTCAACGATTTATTTTCTATGTATGCTTTCTTGAAAATTTCTTTTTGAGGCTCCGTCAAAACGCTTATAAACCGTTTTATAAAATCTTCGTTGATAACTTGCTCGTCCACCGCGGGCGCATCGTCAGGCATGTCCATTCCAAATTCTTTTTGTAGCCTTTCCATGGACATTTCCTTATTCCTTGTCCGCCAATCGAATTTTTCTTCGTTACGGAAATATTCTTTATCGATTTCTTTATACTGTTTCGCAAATTCTTCCGTCACTTCGATTTCTTCTATGTGACCGTCTGAAAATTTGTATTCTATCGTTGCCATTTACTTTGTCCTCCTGCTTCGAATTTTGGAATTTTTGTTTTTCAAAACTCGAACAGGGGGCGCTCGTATTGGCATTAATCTACATTTTTCGCAAGCGTAAGAAAAAAGGCACCTGTCAAGCGAGCTCTTACGTCGCTTTACAAGTGCCTTATGTACTACTATTCTTTTATTTTCCTTGCGCCGCTTTTTGCTTTATTTGCTGTCGCTGCTTTTAATCAGCAGCGATACGCGGTCGTTTCTCCAACGCATTTTTTCATTTCCTCCCTTGTATGTCGTAACTTTTGGTATTTGCTTTCAAAAGTTTTTATGCTTTCTTACTTATTTTCAAAAATATCTTTCAATTTTTCGACATCGGCTTCCGGTATTCGGTCGGCGTACAAAAGTCCGTTGACTTCTTGTTGCGCTTCGGTGAGCTACGTATAGCAGTACCCTTGAAAATGGCAGGAATATACGCCTTTCATGATGGATTCAAGCTGTTTTAAGAACGCTTCTTCGTTCGCCTGCAACGCTCTGCCCCCCGAACTCCGTTAAAAGCACCGGCTCGCCTGCATACCGCTCCCCGTCCGCAAACAGAGCAAAGCCCTGCGGGAGCCTCTCGTCGTACTTTTTCAGTGCATCTCTGATTCCCTTTATAACGTTATCGAAAAGGTTTTTTATGTCCCAAACGAGATGCCCGTTCTGCGTCTTTGTGCCGTTCTTGAATCGATACACTTCATCCGTTTTTATTTCATTATCTTCGAGCCAACCGACGATATGCCGCCCGCTCGACGCTCCGATGTCTATTGCCAAATAATATTTGTTTACCATGACTTGTTTCAAAACCATTCCGTCTAAAATCCTATTACTATAAAAAATCTCTATTATTCTACTTCAATATTATCCTAAAAATATTATGCCCACACTTGGGAGCCCGATATTTCTCCGCAAGTTCGGGACCGCAAGAATTCGTTCCTACCCCACTCATCGCTATATCAATGCTTACATACACATTGTCGTCAGCTTTGAGTTCAAAATCGTGCTTTGCATCAGCAAGCATTTCTGCCGAATACGGTAAAACCGAAAACGAAAACGGGTTTTCAGAGATTATTTTTATACCGTTTGAAAATGCGATTTCCGTACTGCCAAAATGGCTGCCGCTTTCCTGTGGCTTAACGTAACGAAAATATTCTTTTTCCGCCGTGGCAGTATATGCGCCGTATGCGCTTGCCAAGTGCTTATCGATATAACTTTCGTGCGGTCCATAGCCTTTATATACAAACTTATTAGCTACGCTTTTCGGTAAGGCAAAAGTTAGACCTATTCTCGGCAAATACGAAACATAGTCGGCGACTTTATAGGATAAATCTACATCAAATGCAGTTTCATAAAACGTGTAAACAAGCGTAAAATCCATAACGGGTGCAAGGCAAGTTTTGCACATCTTGCCAATAATGATAACCGTATTGCCGTTTTGTTGTAAATCATAAACGACCTGCTCGGCGTTTTCGTATCTTTTCCATTCGTTGCGTATCCCCATATCATTGTCAATATACGCACGGAAAATATTCACTCTAATCGGTTCGGGAAATTTAACATCACCTACACAAATAAGTTCCCCGTTTCTTCCCAACATATAAGAGAGCGGTTTATTTGTTTCAAGTTTTGTAAGCAGCTTGCACTCAGGTAACTTACACTCCGTTTCCCGTTTGCCTCCATATACAGCTTGTAATTCATAATAGCCACTCTTAGGCGTAAAATCGGGGTTCAGTATTCCGTCCACGCAAAAGTTGTCGTCGTGTTCTCTTTCACCAAAATCGCCACCATACAAATATCCCTTTTCGGTTTTAACCGCATGATCGCGCCACTCCCATACAAATCCACCAATAAATTTATCGTTGCTATCTATAAGTTCCCAATAATCGTTTAAATCACCGTTACTGTTTCCCATAGAATGAGAATATTCACAAAGCACAAGCGGACGTATTTCTTTTTCGTCATGTAAAATTTCTTGAATTTGTCCAAACGACGGATACATTCGCGAAACAACATCAATATGCGTAAAATCAGGATATAGCTCCGGCGCGGTATATTCTCCCTCATAATGAATAGGACGAATGTCGCGCTCATGTATATAATTTGCGCCGGCAAAAAACATTTTGCCATAACCGGCCTCGTTCCCGAGCGACCAAATTATAACGCAAGTATGGTTTTTATCCCGCTCGTATAGCGTAATTCCTCGATTGGTAACGCCTATATCTGCTATTCCGCTGTTTGCAAAGTCTCTCCAATGCTTCCACATATCTCCGCCGCCATAGCGCACGGTCATCCCGTGCGTTTCCAAATCGGCTTCATCCATAACATAAAAGCCCATATAGTCACATAAATCGTAAAACTCGGGACAATCGGGATAATGGCTTGTGCGAATGGCGTTTACATTAGCCTGCTTCATAAGTTTAAGGTCTTTTACAGTTTCTTCTATTGTTACTGTAGCCCCGCCAACAGGACTGAATTCGTGACGGTTTATGCCTTTGAGTTTTATCTTTTGTCCGTTGATAAGATAGATTCCGCTCTTTATCTCGCTTGTACGAAATCCAACACGCTGTAATATTTTCTCCCCGTTTGCCGTAAGCGTCAAATCGTAAAGCACGGGATTTTCCGACGTCCATTTATTAACGTTTTTTACAGTAAATAATATACTTTTATTAGGTTCAACTGTTTTAACTTCATTTTCAAATTGTGCAGTAAAAGGAATATTGCTTGCACTATTAACGATGAGCTTACCGCAATTTCCGTCGATTTTCGTTTCTACTTTGAAATCGGTTATATGCTTTTTAGGACGGACAAGCAAATATACGCTACGAAAAATGCCCGAAAAACGGAATTTATCTTGACATTCCAAATATGTTGCCGCGCTCCATTTTAGTACTATGACGTCAAGCACATTCTCGCCTGATTTCAAAAATCCCGTTACATCAAATTCGCTCGTCGAGTGCGAAATTTGACTGTATCCGACTTGTTTCCCGTTGATGTACACATAGAAGAAACTGTCAACGCCCTCGAAATTAAGATAGTATTTCCCAGACAAGTCTTGCACGTCAAACGTGCGGCGGTAGTGAAACGCAGGATTTTTAACGCGCACAAACGGAGGATCCACAGGAATGGGATATCTCGTATTAATGTATTGAATTTGATCGTACCCACACATTTGTACGCAAGACGGAACCGTAATTTTATCGGTAAGCTGTTCGTCCATTTCCGCATCCGCAATATCTTCATGCGCTTTAAACTGCCACTCTCCGTCAAGAGACATAAAACGCGAACTTTTTGTTCTATCTATGATTCCGTATAAAAAAGCAATCTCCTGTTCCTGAGCAAAAGGCACATAATAACTGCGCGGCGGCTCTACTCCTACGCGGGCGTACGTTTCGTATTCACGATTATTTATCATAAGATTTTCCTTATATTATTCCGATAAAAAAATTTGCATGCGTTCTTCGTTTATTCGGTTGGGTTGGTGAAACGTAATAACACGTTTTCCCTGCAAATCCAAAAAGCTCATACTATGACCGCCGTCTTTGTCGAATACGATTTTTTCAAAAATATATTCTCCCCAAATACCGTCATTGCTTACGCTTTTTACAACCGAATAGCCGTCTTTTGTAAATGTGGACCATAACAGAACAATGCGTCCGTTTTCTTCATATAAGAAAGGACCTTCGGCAACATAACCGCTTTTTCCGTCGTGACGCACTTCTGCAGAAAAACCGCAATATTTCCCGCTTATGACTTTTTTCGGTTTTCCGACCAAGCCTGTTAAATCGCTTTTCAATTCACATATAAACAGACTTCCGTCCCCGTCATTTGTAATAGGCGTAGTCCATTCATTGGAAAAACATAAATAAGGCTTATTTCCATATATAAACAATGTGGCGTCCAAGCAGCCCCAACCTTGAGGAGTTATATATTCACTAGTAAGCATCTTAAACTCTTTCTCCAGACTGTCCGACCAGTAGATAAAACAGCCACGTCCCTTATCCTGGCGAAAGGCGGAAAGTATTAAATAATAATTCCCGTTGTATTTGTGTAATTCGGGTGCCCAAACATTCGTATATGAATTAAGTGAACCGTCCGTTATCAGTTTGCTTTTTCGTTCGAAATTTTCCAAATCCGACGAAGAAAACAATGATAAGTCGCTTCCCTTTCCCCATGAATCATCGCCCGTCGTACCGAGCAAATAATAAGTGTCGTTTTCCGTATATATAAACGGATCACGAATATGAATATCATTTCTTTTCATTTAAACTTCCCTCAGGGTTACTATGTCCGCAAAGTTCTATTGCAAGCAAATCCCAACTTAAAAATCCGGGGAACAAATTGGGTTCTCCCGTATCCGGGTGGTAGCTTTCAAACATATCGCCGTATTTTTCTAAATTTTTTTCCAAGAGCAAAACGGTCTTTCTGCGAAGTTCTTCGGCAATATCCGTTTTATTATATCGCAAAAGCCCTTTATATACGAGATAATTCGCTACAATCCATATTGCACCCAACCAGTTAGACGGATTATTACTTTTTTCCAAATTATACATTTTTTCATTACGAGCAAGTGTGCGTACTCCATACTGCCCCATAATATCGTCGGACGATAAATGCTCATACAATTTCTCCGCTTGCCGTTCGTCGCATATTCCCGCATATAACGGTAAAAAACAAGCAAAAAATCGTATTTTCAACGGTACAGTATTCCATTTCGGGGCAAAGCCTTCGTGAAAAGTAAAACCATTGTGCTGCCGTTCCGTCTTTACAAAACCTACGTCTTGCGAATAATAAATCCCGTCGTTTTCATCCCACATTTCCCGATTGACGGCTTCCTTTAACCGCAACATTTTGTTTACATATAAGCCCTCGTCCTTATTTCCAATTATCCGAAGTATTTTAGCCATTGCATCAAATTCTGCGACCATAAGGCTGTTTAAATAAATATCTGCCGACGAACGCGGTGCACGGTAATAAACAGTTGGGTTATTATCAATTCCTATCATTATATCGTCTTGCCAGATATATAAACCGCAACGCTCATTGAATTGATATTTTTCGTAATAATGCAAATAAAGCGCAAGCTTATCAACGTCTATCCAATCATAGTCATTTACAAATTCAGCAGCTTGCAAAGCTGCCTGACACAAAAACGGCTTATGCTGATTGAGAGGCACGCCATTTTTATGTTCATCATGAAAATAACCCGCCAACAATCCACTACCCGATAACATAATCGGAATATAACCATCACTTTCTTGGACCGCTAAAAAGTTTTGCACACAGCCTTTAATATGCGCCGCTACTGTAGCGCGCAACAGACCCGCGTTTTCCATATCAGTATCGGAAAACACATCAAAAGCAGCGCATAATGCCTTTGCCGTGAAATAAGAATCCCAATCCCACAAATCCCCCTCGTACCCCGAGCCGGGATCCAAAAAAGGATATTTCAATTCCCCTATCGGCTTTTTTAATACTTTGCGAGCATTTTGCAAAAAATAAGCTTTAATTCTTTTATTTTCGTCTTCGCTCATGTTATTTCTCCAAAGTCAGTTCCGGTTTTTTCATAAGTCCCATATCTTGCAAACAGTACTCATACGACCACATATTATTGCCAGAATACCACATATCTGGACCTTTCCAATCTTTCGGCGTCGTAAGATGCAACGTGCCGAAAGTATTTACGCGCGTTCCGAAAAGCGTAAGCTCTAAGACATGTTTACCTTTCTCTATATTGTTGAATTTCAATTTGTACGGCGGTATAACAATTTTACCTATTTCTCTGCCATCAAGCCTTGCACTTACGAGTGCGCCAATATAATAATCAGTAGTAATAGTTAAATCGCCTGCCTCACATTCAAACGGGATTTTATATGTAATATTAGCACCGTAAAACGACAGTTTTTGTTTACGCAAAGCATCAAATGTAATAGAAGATGCAAGTTCGGTAATTTTGGTTTGTGCCCCAAGCGTTTCAACACCGAAATCACCGAGCAAAAACAAATTTTCCATACTGACGCGCGCACTTATGGGAACGCGAACGAGTAACTCGTTTTTTCCCTTTACAAGTGACGGCAGTCGCATGGTATAAATTTCTTTATCCACATACCAACCGTCTTTTGCTACCTGAATATCCTTACCGTTAAACCGTACCGAATCGGCATACTCATATCCGAGCATACACGGCACGGCGATTTCGCTCTCTATTACAAACCGCAACCACACAAATTCATTCGGCTCGGTAGCGGACAAACGCCAAGGTTGCACGTCGCACCCGTCTGCGGCGGGATACCCGAGTTGCGAACGCACAATGCGGTCAATGCGTAACATTTCTTCTCTCGGCATAAAATGCACACCGTCACGTGACCACTCGGGCATATCTAAAACAAGCACATTCGGTTCACTACGTTCATAAGACACAAAATCCGGCACGTATATTTGCACCGCTTTCTTTTCGCGTATCTGCGTTGTTGTTTTTATTGCACAGTTTTCCGAACAAGGCGCAAGAGAATATAAGAATGAATCAAGCGGATAGCACGGTGCATAGATCACAGTATTGCCGTTTTCGTGTTTATGACTCGCTTGCCGTATCGAACCGTCGAGCGTGTTATACAGCGTAGGCGTAAATATACCTTTTACGGTTATACGTAATTCGTCATAAGCACAATCATTGCCGTCCATACGAGAAGCGCAATCACAATGTGCAATAAAAAGCCATTTATTATCACCGTCTTGACGCATAGTATAAATTAAATCGGTGCGTCTATTGCCCGCATCTCCTCGTATTTCTATATCGCGTAAATCCGAAAGTGCTTGTAAGATTGCTGCTTGTGAAAAGTCTATCTTTTGCGCTTTTGACCATACGGATTCGGCGGCATTACTTAATTCTGCATCTACGCAAGCGGGACATTCTCCACACACATATACGATACCGCCACCCCGAATAAATTCGCTGAGTGCCGCAAGCGTTGTAGTGCGCACTGTTTTAATCGGCGGAATCAAAACAGCTTTATATTTCATTTCGCCTATGCCAAAACCGCCTTTTGTTACGCAATACAAATCGGGTAGCATACTTTCGCTGAAAAAGTCAAAATCTATTTGTCCGCGAAGAAGCCACTCCGTTATATTACTGAACTGAGCATCCAATGTTTCAATATCCGCCGCTGTATATTCGCGCACGCCGCCTGAAAGCCATGCACTTTCAATAGGGTGCAACACAGCAACGTTTACAATCGGCTTACCGCGTGTAAGAGCCGTATTAAGCCGAGCGAAATGATTTTCGATATAACCGTATTCTTTATACCAAGCAGACTGATAACTTATGCTTGCCGGATAATCTCGTTTTGCCGAACCGCGCATACTCACCCAAGACAAATGCGGGACTCTGAGCGTTACGCCGAGCGCCGCTTGCCAATCGCCTTGCCATTTATGTCCGCGAAAATCGTAGTCCCAACCGGTAACGCCGTATTCTTCGCTCATCATGCATCTTCTGCCGCACTGATGCACAACGGACTGCGCTTGCTTTGCCGTAGTAAATTCCTTTCTGTTACACAACATATCTATACCGGGAATATCCAATTCACGGTAATTCCGCATAGCTTCACCTATCGCCCTCATTTGCGACAACAACCAAGGTTCTTCCATAAAATGTCCGGTAAAAGCAATGCCGTTCTTATGACACCATTTGCCGATTTTATCGCTGAAACTCGTAGCAAACAATTCGGTCGCATTTTTAAAAAAATGATAACGCGTGGTGCAAGGCTTACCGTCGCTCCTATTCCAGACCACCTCCGGCATACGGGAAACAATATCATATCCGAAATTTTCTTCAAAGGACGAACGAAACGCCTGCGTCCAAGGATATATCACATCTTTACCGTCGCGCGCATACGCCTTGAATGTCATAACATAATAACTCGGCTCATCCGTAAAAATTGCGGGAACAGATTTACCGAATTCGTTGCCGAGCTCACGTTTATACGCTTCGTGAGTTACTTCAATAAATTTATCGACCGCATCTGGGTTCATTGTATCGAGATACGTAAATCCGTTGAATATTCCAGATTTTTCGGCAAGCATGCTATACGCATACCATTTTTCTCCTTTTGCTCGTTCCTGCTCAGCAATTACTTTATATGTTTCGATTTTTCCTTGTGCATCAAATATTATATCGTAAGCGGCAAGAAACTCTGGTTCTCGTTCGTCGTTTGCATGTAAAGCAAGCATATCTTTAGGCTCGGTAAGCGACAAAACAATCATTTTCTGACGAAATCTTTTATCTTGCGTCACATAGCCGCCCGCAGAGCCGCTCGGCCAACGGTCTTCATCATACAAATATGAAAGCATACCGATATCTTTGGCTTTATTGTTACATACAGAAACAAGGCGCATAAAGTCCTTGCCCAAATATTCAGTACTCATTCCTGAACGGGTATGAATAAAGAAACCTCCAAATCCCATTTCTTTCAATCTATCAATCTGCCATAAAAGCACATCCTCTTTCAAATCCGTATTCCACGCCCAAAAGGGTGCGCCGCGAAATTCCGCAGGCGGATTAAGGAACAATTCTTTAGTAAATTTTTGCTCTTTATTTTCAGTACACATAAATTTTACTCCTAATAGAAATCACGAGCACATCTTATATTTCGATGCGCCCGTAACATTTCTCTTTTCCGGCAAAGGTTACGCCGATTCCTGTGACGCCGAATACCAGTAAAGTCCCGACGTATCTGCGTTTTCGCCATAGAACCATTTATAAATTGTTTCGGTATAAGGTTTAGGTTTTCCCTTGTTTACAGGATCTCCGGGGGCGTAAAACAAACCGAAGTGATCCTCATAATCGCTGATAGGCGTTGTATAACAATCTGTCATTCGGAATAAAAACAGCGTTTCAACAAATTTCAATCTGTTCTTTGTTACGTCCAACAACTCCTTATACATTCTATCGACACGCTCCTGGTCATACCCAAAACGATCCTCGCTGAATCCGGTTTCTGTAATCCATACTTTTTTATCAGCATCACCGTGTTCTACCATTACCTTGTGTAAAGATTCGCACTCATCTGCCGAAGCCGACACTGTTGAACTCGGATACGGATGCCAAGCACAAATTTGAAAATAATTCCATGTATTCGTATCGGAATATTCTTCGGCGGTTGGAATTTTTTTTGATTCAATCCACCGATATACTTCTTCCAAATAAATTGACGTACTCGGCGACATTGTCATACCGGGGAAAACAGTTACATTCTTTTTATCCACCTTTTGTACTCCACGGTTTGCATACCAACACAAATCGGCTGTAATTCTTGCTGCTTCGCTTGCCGTGAATACATTGGCACTTCCTTTTACCCATCCTATAGGATGAAGAAAAGTTCCGTCAACCATATCGAATTCATTACCCGGTTCCCAATAGGTAATCTCGGGAAATTCCGTAGCAAGTAGCTCATAGCAACTCTCATACAGTTTTAAAAAACGAATATACATTTCGCGGTCGTCTATGGGATGAGGCACGCATTGCACGTCAGAATTGCGGCATCCGACGGGATATATGAAAGCGTGATTCATTACGAGTATGCGCTCTACCCCAGCCTCTTTTAGCTTAGCGAAATACTCATGATACAAATCGGCCGTACCCCTTAAAATGCTTATTTCATCAGAATCAGGCGACCTGAGAATAATGTTAGGCAAG
>ERZ779729.1899-NODE-1899-length-13651-cov-1.863931_pt1 | contig 13651 bp, 8 predicted proteins | sample MGYA00511072_ERZ779729 | MGnify/ENA primary metagenome ERZ779729 (study PRJEB29588, sample SAMEA2156675) | human gut metagenome | biome: human gut; feature: human-associated habitat; material: faeces | place: Denmark | collected 2008/2010 ...
CAGCAAAAATTAAACGAAAGAAAACCGAAATGCACGCCCAACTGCGACAGAGGAAAGACAGCGATGGCTTTCACCCCCTGTACTTCGAGCATTTGAGTTATAAAAGGATCGAGTGAATAGATATCGGACGTGCAGATGATATGATTTTCTTCGAGCATATCGAACCAGGGTTTTCCCGCTTCAATGGTCATACTCCGCAGGTAATCTATGGCAGGCTCAATACCCTCGTTACACCATTCATTGGTACAGCCATACGTAACTCCATCGAGGTGATTTTCCCATGTGGCCAAACGGTCAACGCCGGTATAACGGCCGATTTCGGCAAGTGCCATATTCATGGCTGTAGGTATGTCCGGTTCCAGTTGCAGAATTTGCAGTACCTTGATAAACAACGCTTGCCGCCGATTGGTTGCTTCCAGATTTTCCTGAATGGCAATCAGGTCCTTAGATTTCTCTTCGACCATTTGCTCGAGCCGAGTACGGTACTGCTCCAGTTCCATACCGACTCCTTGAGGCTCGGAATCAGTAGTTTTCATTTTAAATCAATAAATAGTGAATAGAATAATAGTTTAGTTGTCGGCGAGATACGCCCATATATTCTGCAAATATATAAATTTATTCTATAAACCGAAATATTTCCTATTAAAACTCACTTTCCTCCAAAGGGTTAATATTCGCTGACTTATGGTAGTATTCAGGAAGGAACAACCGATAATCACCTTATTTTTGTTCCCGATATGCTTTTGGAGAAAACCCTGCAAGTCTTTTAAAAAACTTTCCGAAGAAGGATCGAGACGGAAAATTCAGTTCGTCACTGATTTGCCGGAAGACAGAGGAGTATCGCCCTGAATTCGGATGATGAGATTCAGATTAGTTTCAATCCTATGATTGAAAGAATCAGAGTTGTCATAAAGAACAGGCGTCCTAAAGTGGCCGGTTCATGGAAGAACAAAATGCCGACCAATACGGTACCTACTGCTCCTATTCCGGTCCAGATAGGATATGCAGTGCCGATGGGCAATGTTTGGGTAGCTTTTGCCAGAAGGTACATACTCAACGTTACAGATATTACAAATCCTGTTCCCCACAAATAAAAGTCAGTGCCCGTTGCTCCTTTTATCTTACCCAGACAAAAGGTGAAGCCGACTTCAAAGAGTCCGGCAATAATCAATATTATCCAATTCATATCTTTCTATTTTAAAATCAGACTGCAAAATTAGGCAGACAGCAGGAGCTTTCACTTTACATTTGATAAGAAATGACTGCATAAGAGTATGAACAATTCCTCTTTCCTAATCTAACTTTTTGTATTTTTGCAGAAAATGGTTCATGTTATATGGATATACACGAGATTATAAATAAGATATACCCGATACCGGAGACTTCGATGGATAAATTGACAAAACATCTGTCTAAAGTGACGTATCCCAAAGGGCATCATATACTGGAAGCCGGTAAAACTGAAACGAATATCTTTTTTATCGAGAAAGGGATTGTCAGAGCTTATATTCCTGTGGATGGGAAAGAAGTTACATTCTGGATTGGGAAAGAGGGTTCTGCCATTGTCTCGCTGAAAAGTTATGTGGATAACCAGCAGGGATATGAGTCGATGGAGTTGATGGAGGAGTCGGAGTTGTATTTACTGAAGCGTAAAGACTTACAGGAATTATTTAAGGAAGACATTCATATTGCCAACTGGGGACGGAAGTTTGCCGAATCCGAGTTCATGCAAACGGAGGAAAGACTTATTTCCCTATTATTCACCAATGCATCCGAACGGTATATGAAGCTGATCCAGAACAATCCGGAGTTATTGCAGAGAATGCCGTTGGAATGTCTTGCTTCTTATCTGGGAATAACTCCGGTAAGTTTGAGCCGGATCAGGGCAAAGCTGAAGCGGATGCTCTGAAAAAGCTGATTAAAAGAATCACTTCATCTAAGCAAACTGAAAATGATATATTTGCCATTTGAAAAAGAACAAAGAGAGAAATCATGAATATAGAGGAGTATAGAGACTATTGCCTGTCTGTTAAAGGAGCAACAGAATGTATGCCGTTTGGTGAGAATATCCTGGTTTTTAAGATCATGGATAAAATGTTCACTTTTGCTACATTACGACCAAAGAACGGAAATTTCTGGGCGGATATGAAATGTGCTCCTGACAAGGCAGAAGAATTAATAGAACAGTATGGAGACATCTTTTGGGGACCATTTTCTGATAAGAAACATTGGATAACCGTATATTTAGAGGGAGATGTGCCCGACAAACTTATAAAAGAGCTGATCAGTCATTCGGTAGAAGAAGTCATTAAGAAGTTGTCCAAGAAAAAACAGGAAGAATATAAAACCATGTTTTAAAATGAAGAAGCAGAATTGCAATTTAGTATTCTAAAAATAAATATCCGGTTCTACTTTCATTCCAGAACGTAGAACCGGATAAAAATCCCCCCTTTAGAAACGTATATCCCAAATGCCACAAGCCTTTTCCAGCTCTACTAACGAGACAGCATATCCTTTCATTGTTTCAAGATATTCTTGCTGCACTTCATTATAGGTACGTTGGGCGACTAATACATCCAAAATGTTGGTTTCACCACGTTTGTATTTATATACCATCCCATCCATTACTTTCTGAGCATCTCCAAGCATTCCCGACTTAAATTGAACCACTTTCTTTTTCTCTGCTTCATAACTGAACCATGCCTGCATAATCTCTGCCTGTATTTGTTGTTCTATATCTTTCTCCTGAATTTCGGACTGGGAAATACGAAATTTAGCAGCCTTAACAGTCCCTTTATTGATATTCGAAAAGGCTAAAGGAATAGACACTCCTACCGTAGCGGAACGAGCCGATGGAAAAAAACGATTCCAGTCTTTTTCATAAGAAACGGACAGACCAATATCCGGGCGGCGTTCTGCCCTCGTCAGTTTATATGCACGGGAAGTTATTTCCGTGTTTTTTTGAGCCATAAACAAATCTATACGATTATCCAGACCTACTTTAATCAACTCCGAAAGATTAAACTCACGGTTTAATTCATCCCAATTACCCAACGGAATATAAAGAGTGTCCGCAGCCATCCCCATCTGTCTATTCAGCACGACCAATGCCGACTGATAGGCAGCTTCCTGACCATAAACCGCATTGAGCAAAGTGACAGCTTCCAACTTTGATTGCCGGGCATCATTCTCTGTAATCTCTCCCGCTACATAACGTAAACTATCCGATTGGCTCAATTGCAACATATACTGGTAAGAACTTTGCTGTACTTCAAGCAACTCTCTTTGAAGAATTGCCTCCAAAAAAAGACTGGCAGCTTCGGCCCTCAAATTCTGAAATGACTGTTCCAGAATTAGTTTTTCAAGCTCCATCTGACTACGTGCCAACTTTATACGTGCTCCTCGTTTGTTTCCTAATTCCAGTGAATAGGAAAGCCCTAATGAAAAAGTCTCATGACCGGCTTCAAACCCCACTTCCGGATCAGGAAACACTTTTTGAGCAATCATCTCCGCATCAGCTATACTTACATTCAACTTCTCTGCCAGATAGTTTAGATTACCTTCCCCCACCCGTTTCAGATACTCATCGAGAGAGATACTCTGATAGAGAGCCCTGTCTGGAATTTGCGCCACTGCATGAACAGATATTGCTTCCACAAGCAATAAAAGGAGCAAGATATTAAAGTGTATATTCCTTCTCATCATTCTTCTTTTTATTTAAAACGTTATTCTCAATCAGATAGTAAAAAACCGGAAGCACAAACATAGAAATGAGTGCTGTGAACATCAATCCATACACAATAACCGTTGCCAGAGGACGTTGCACATCACTGCCGATCCCGGTTGCCAGAGAAGCGGGAAACAGTCCGAGTACCGTAGTGACCGAGGTCATCAGGATAGGACGGAACCGTTGACGTGCCCCTTCGATAACAGACTTCCGAAGTTCCATTCCTCCTTTACGCAAATTGTTTATCTGAGATACCATAATAATTCCGTTTTGAATGGAAAGTCCGAACATGGCAATAAAGCCCACGGCAGACGATACATTCAATGTCATACCGCGTACATTGAGCGCAAGCATTCCGCCAAAGAGCGCCAACGGCACGATGGACAATACCAGACCAGCTTGCCGGAATTTCCCAAACGTAGCATAAAGCAAAATAAACATACACATCAACGTCAACGGAAGAATGACAGAAAGACGGGTATAGGCCCTGTGTTGGTTTTCGAAAGCCCCTCCCCATTTGACTGCATATTTGCTTTTATCATAGTCCACTTTCGCATCAATCACATTCTGCGCTTCTTTTAAGAAAGAGGCCAGATCGCGTCCACGCAGATTCAACTTAACCGTCAGGTGACGTCTGTTCATTTCACGAGTGATCGTACTTTCTCCGACACTCAATTTCACTTCGGCTACCTGCGAAAGGGGTATTTTAGCTCCGGTAGAAGAGGTCAGCATCAATCCGGCTATCTTTTCGGGTGTATCCCGCATTTCTTCTTTATATTTACAGGTAATGTCATATTGTCGGTCTCCCTGATAAAGCTGCGCAATAGCTTTCCCTCCGATTGCTACCTCTATCAAATCAGCTACATCAGACACGTTCAGCCCATATCGGGCAATCGCATCCCGATTCATAATGATTTGCAGTTGAGGTAATGGAGGTTCCTGGTCAATATCCAGATCAACGGCACCTTTCACCGTTCCCAGCGCCCGGGTGATTTCTTCCGCAATACGACGTGTTTCCCGAAAATCCTCACCATACACCTTTACAACCAATTCACTATGCGCACCGGCTATTTTATCCATCACCCCGTCTATCATCGGTTGGCTGAATCCCACCCTAAAACCGGGCAGTGTCTTATATTCTTCTTCCAGCTCATGAATCAAATCTTGCTTGGTCTTTCCGTTCGGCCATTCATCATAAGGCTTTATCCCGATAGATACCTCAAAATGCGAAGGAGTGAACGGATCTGTACCATCGTCATTTCTCCCTGCCTGAACCATGATATAAGTTACTTCGGGATACTTCATCGTACGGGAACGAAGTGTATCGGACATCTCTCTCGATTTCTCAACAGAAATGCCGGGAGGAAGATTCACCTGCAACCAGATCGAGCCCTCATCCAATTCAGGAAGGAAATCTTTCCCTACAACACCACTCAACACAATACCTGCAATCAGAATTAAACATGAAAAGAGTATGGTCTTTATTGGTTTTTCTATAAGTTTCACTATTGCACCAGTATATTTCTCCTTCAATTTTTCCAGCCATTTATTCTTATAGACCTTGCGCGGCTTACGATAAATAGCATAAGCCAGTCCCGGAATCAGCAGAAGAGCAACCAAAAGTGCTCCGATCATTGCATAACTCATCGTAAATGCCATGGGAGTGAACAGTTTACGTTCCACACGCTCGAAAGCGAATAATGGCAAGTAGGCTGTAATAATGACTATAGTGGAGAAAAGAATCGGGCGTCCTACTTCTTTGGCTCGTTGTGCGATACTTTTTTCTTCGATGTACTGTTCGGGATAATCCTCACGTTTCTTGAGAATAGTTTCCAGCATAACAATGGCACCATCTACAATGATTCCAAAATCTATGGCTCCGAGTGACAGAAGATTAGCAGGAATATCCGTAAGATGCATCAGGATAAAAGCGATAAGCAAAGATACCGGAATGGTGATTGAAACCAGTAATGCTCCACGCCAGTTGCCCAAAAACAGAATAAGCACAATAACAACCAATGCCATCCCCATTAAGAGCGTATGGGAAACAGTATCCAAAGTAGTGTCCACCAGGCTGGTACGATCCAGAAAAGTATGTATACGCACCCCCTCCGGCAAAATCTCATGATTCAATTCATCCACTGCCGCATGAATGCCATCCAATACCTTAGACGGATTTTCATGTTTCAGAAGAAGCACAATCCCTTCCAAACTTTCCGAATAATCACGGGTACGATCGGTATATCCCAATACACCTTCCCTCTCCAGATTACCATACTTCAAAGAACCGATATCATTTAAAAAGACAGGAACCCCGGAGGTTGTAGTGACTACAATATGCCCCAAATCGTCCAGATTCTCGATCAATCCTATACCACGTACCACATACCCCAGATCTCCTCTATTCAATATGCTGCCTCCCACATTGGCATTATTATTTTCAATAGCCTCAATAACCTGACTAAGGGATAAGTGATATTGTTCCAGTTTATAAGGATCTATTTCTACTTGAAACTGGGTGGTGATACCTCCGAAATTTGTTACATCCGCCACTCCTGAAACTTCTTTGATACGGGGAATAACCACCCAATTCTGGAGGTCGGTCAGTTCACGAAGTGAATGTTGGTCACTTTCTATAATGTAACGGTAAACCTCTCCCACAGGTGATGTCAGCGGGTCGAGTCCGGGGACTGCCCCATAAGGTAGTTCCACTTCATTCAATCTTTCCTGTACCCGTTGGCGGCTCCAGTAATCTTCTGTCCCATCCTTAAATACAATCGTAATCATAGAGAGTCCGAACGTACTTTTGCTACGCATAACATGCATGCCGGGCAAACCGTTAATGGCACGTTCCAAAGGAATAGTGATCTGTTGTTCCACTTCTTCGGCAGCTAGCCCCGGCACTTGGGTAACAACCTGCGATGTGACATCTGCAATATCCGGATAGGCTTCTATTGAAAGTTGTGTCCATGAGTAATATCCGAACACACACATCATCACAAACAGACAAAGCATGATCCATCTTTTCTGTATAATTGAAAGCATCAAATCCTTCTTCATAATCTCCTATTTTAAATAATATCCTCCTTCACTGATGACTTTATCTCCCGGATGCAATCCATCATTTATCACAGCAAATCCATCTTTGGTCGCTTCTACCTTCACCGGTGTTCTTACAAAGATATCCGGAGTAACCTGCACATACACATAACTGTCTTTCTCTCCCTGCAATAATGCGCTCTCCGAAATCTGAATCTGTTCAATGGGAGCACTAAGAAAATGGACGGTAGTATACATACCCAATTTCAAATGTTTCTTCGAATTATCACAAACCGAAAGTACTTTGATAGACCTTGTATCTTCGTCAACCGCCTCTTCTACATGATAGACGTTACCTTTAATCACCCTCCCTGGTAATGCAGACACTTCTATATCCAGACTACTGCCTGCATTGATAAATCGAATATCCTTTTCTTTCACTTGGGCGGCAATCCATACTTCCGACAAATTTGCCACTATTGCAACAGGTTCGGTATCATCTTTCAGGTATTGTCCGGTCACAATATTATTCTCTATAATTTCGCCCGAAATAGGCGAACGTACCACAAGAGGTTGCCCCAGTATCATATTCTCCGGATGCTCTACCTGATATACTTCCAATGCAGCAGATGCATTTTCAAACTCTTTGTCGGCAATAAGCAAAGCATTTTGTGCTTCTTCCAGTTCTTTCTGCGAACTAACTCCGTTCTTTATCAGGTCTTCTTTGCGCTTTAAATCTTTCTTAGCCAGCTCACGTGACGATAATGCCTGGAAGTATTCTTTTTGTGCCGTAGTAAAATCCGGTGAGCTGATTTCAAACAAAGGGGTTCCCCGGTTCACCTGTTGTCCGATTTGTATATACGATTTTATAACTCTTCCTGCAAAAGGGGAAGCAATGCAGGCATAACGGGTAGGAATAGGACGTACCACACCGGAAGTAATCACTTCTTTGGAATAAGGTTCAAGTCTGGCCTCAGTCACTTTTATCTTTTCAGATAAAAAACGGTCTGTGACCTGTACTGTGTCACCTTCCATACGATAACCACTCTGTTGTTCTTCCTTTGATTTACTCTTGCATGCGGTAACTAGCAATACACCGCAAATTAAAAGCATTTGCAAATTTTTCTTTTTCATCATCATCCATAAAAATATAGTTAGCATTCTTTTTCGGATGCAAAGGTAAGTGGAGGTATTCCGGAAGCCTGTTAGAGATTTGTTAGAACGCTATTAGAATTTTATTAGAGTCTTATTAACAAATAAGACTATGCTATATGTAAAAAGAGGGGATACTTCATTTTGAAGTATCCTCTCTTCCTATTTACAAATAATTATTAGCAGAAAAAACTATCACTTTTCATAAGTCAACCCACTACACTTAATAAGAGCTCCTGCTCCTGCTGGCAACCAATAAGCACGTTCTTTGGCCATAGCCAATTGCTCCGCTGTTCCTCCCAACATAGAAGTTGATTTAAGGCGTGTTTCATCTATTTCCTGAAAATAAGGATGCTCTTCACCAGTATTCACGACAAACAGACGTTCACGATCTATTGCAGTCCTCAGCACAAAACGTGCCGAACGTTCAAGGCTTAAGTTAACCACCATGATATAACGATTACCTTTTTCACTTAAAAATTCACCTATCATTAAAGGTTCTTCACATTGGACATGTTTTACATGCTCACCCGGTAATAATGGCAATGAAAGATCAACTGCCGGATTTGTAAAATAAACTCCAGTAGAACGAAGATGCTTCATTATAGGCCCTAAAATAGACAACTGACGATTTACTTCACGAAGGTAATGCCACGTCTGGGTACGACGTTCCTGTCCGTCAATAGGCGTATAGGCATAACCACCTTTCCAGTACGTGAACCAACGTACACCACCTGCACCTGCAGCTAACGAAGTATATGCCTGCAACAAAAGATTTGACATAGTAGGAATAGTAGTATAATGACGTATCTGATTTCCTGATACTACATTCCACCATGGAATATTATATTTTAGCGAAACTTCACGTACAGCCATAATATTGGTATAATATTGAGCAGTGCGTTTTGCGTCAGACTGATCCATAGAAAACTGCACCATGTAGTTATCATACGAAATCATATCCGGTTTGATAATCGTAGCAGCCTGTTCCAGATACTCCTTATAGGTACGGGTACCCAACTGGGACTTTACTTGATCAAGAGTCCAAAGTGTAGCATAATTGGGGTAAAGGTTAATAGTGGCCATCTTACCGGGAGCATACTTGCGTACTGCCTCCACAGCCACAGCCAGTTTCGGGAAAGCCATAGCTGAAGGTTCATCGCAAATATGATAGCCAACAATAGCCTTGCTCTTACCACCATCATCAACCATCTTTTTAATATAAGCATCAATTTCCTCATCCGACATAGCCATCCATTCTTTGCCAGTAAGATGCTTGCCTTTAGCTGAAATTATAGTATTAAGCCCTAATTTCTTACATAGCGACAGATTCTGCTTTTCACCGTCCGAAGCATCAGACATATTAAAATAGCAATCGGCCATACCACGCAATCCCTTGTCTTGATCGGTAAACTTATTTTCATGGAAATCACGTCCTATCACAAAACGATTGACATCAAATGGAGTATCTACAATACTCAGTATACCATCATCATCAATAATATCAGCTACCTGTGCCATAGATAATAGAGGCAGTGCCAGTATGGCACTAACAGCAATTAATTTCTTCATTGTTATTCAATTTAAAGTATTACTAATAAAATGCTATCTTACAGTTATCGTATCACGAAGCCTGATGTCATCAGACGCAGAACCCACTTGTAACTCAAAATCACCAGGTTCTACAACCTCTTCCATCTGTATATTCCATAATGCCAATTCACGTATAGGCAAAGTGAAAGTTATCTCCCGGCGTTCTCCTGCAGGAATAAAGACTTTTTCAAATCGCTTCAACTCTTTAACCGGAGTAACTACAGAACTGACTACATCATTAACATAGAGTTGCACAACCTCTTTACCATCACGCTGTCCTGTATTCGTTACTGTTACTATTACTTCGCAAACATCATCCGCCACCAAACGTTTGGTTGAAATCTTCATCGACTCATAGCTAAAAGTTGTATAACTCAACCCATGACCAAACGCCCATACTGGATCCGGGCTGGAAAACACATAATCACGTCCGGGATTATCTAACGAACCGGGGTTCTTATAAAACCCCTTGTCTGTGGGATAATAGTTATAATATACAGGAAGATGGCCTACACTCTGCGGAAAAGAAACATTCAACTTGCCCGAAGGATTTACCTCTCCGAAAAGTATTTCAGCAATAGCTCGCCCTTGCTGCTCACCAGCATACCATTGGGCTATCACAGCATCACAATGTTCCTTCACCCAAGGCATAGCCGAAGGTTTACCAGCAACCAGTACAACCACAGTAGGTGTCCCGGTAGCCTTAACGGCATGAATTAGTTCTTCCTGTACGCCAGTGAGTGCAATGTCCGAAAGATCGAAACTTTCTCCACTGACAGAATTGGGCCAAGGTCGTCCTGGAGCGCCACTCATGGCTCCAACAAATACTACAGCCACTTCACTACTCCGGGCAGCAGCTACAGCCTGAGCAAATCCATTACGATTTTGAGAATGAATATCGCACCCTTGAGCGTAATTTATTTTCACTCGATCTCCTACTATTGACTCAATACCCTGTAATGGAGTGATCCCATATTTATTATCATTAGTCCACATATAGTCACCAAACTGAACCTGAGCAGCATTAGGACCGATAACCGCTATCGAACGCAGCTTTTTCTTATTCAAAGGTAACAAATTATCATTATTTTTAAGCAATATGGCCGACTCACGCGCAGCTTCCAATGCTAACTCTACAGCTTGAGGAGTATGTACACTCTCCGATAAATCCGTTACAGCCTCATAATCCTTATCAAATAACCCCATCGCAAACTTAGCAGTCAGAATACGTGACACACATTTGTCTATCTCCTTTTCATCCAATCCGCCAGCACGAACCAAACTGTCCAAACAAGCATAACAATCACCGTCAACTTCCAGATCAACGCCTGCTATAACAGCCTGACGAGCTGCCTCAGCCTTATTCTCCGCAGTATGATGAAAATGACGCAACATGTCTACTGATCCCCAGTCAGAAGTGATGTATCCTTTAAACCCCATCTCACCACGTAAAATATCATCTAAAATCCAATGAGAAGCAGCTACAGGTATAGCCTCATACGAGTTATAAGAATTCATCACACTATAAGGCATCGCTTCACGCATTACAGCCTGAAATGGTTTGAGGTACAACGAACGTAGTTCGTGTTCACTACCCGTCACCGAAGCTAGATTCAAGCCACCGGTAGGCGAACCATGCGCTACAAAATGCTTCAATGTTGTCATTACGCCCTCTTTATTGAAAGCTGACACATAAGCTACCCCCATGCGTCCAGCCAAATAAGGATCTTCACCATAAGTTTCTTCAACCCGTCCCCAACGCAACTCACGTGCCAAGTCCAACACTGGTGAAAGTACTTGATCTATCCCAACAGCTTTCGCTTCTTTGGCAATAGTACCAGCCACACGATGTACTAATTCCGGATTAAAAGTACTGGACAATGCGATAGCCTGTGGAAAGATGGTAGCATAGTCATGTATCAGGCCGTGCAATGATTCGGCTTCCCCGATCACAGGAATTCCCAACCGATTTTTATCAGCCATATAACGATTAAGTATAAGCATGTTTTGCTGCATCTCATCTACACTAAGCCTAGCTCCAAAAATAGACCCATAACTCATGCCCTGCAAAACAGAATCCATTTTCAGTGTATCCAGTTTCCCGTCAGCAGTAAACTGATTGAAAGTAAGGTCCTGCATTTGGGCCACCTTTTCTTCAAGAGTCATCCGATCTAATAAATCGGCCACACGCACCTCTACTGATTTTTTTGGATTCTTATAAGCCGGTATACTATCATTACACGAATCCAGCATTATCATCATTGCCAAACATGCTACACCATTCAATATTTTCATTTTCATAATATAATTCATTTAGTTCTATGATTAATTTTATTCTTCCCAGCCTTTAAGGGTATACTCTTTCCATCAAGCAAAAGTACTGCATTCGCATTAGCCGGAATATCAATATCTAAGGAGATCCCATCACCCCTTCTTTGCCATCGGCTACGAATCAAACCACGTACCGACTGATATTCCCCACAGGCCCAATCCAATCCCTTTATAAAGTTTGGACGGATAACAATATTAGTAAATCCTGCACAGTCTGATTTTTGATTAATCCCTGCAATAGAATTGATCATCCATGCTGATACATCACCCAAAAAGGCGTGATTCAACGATGCATCCTTAAAATTCTTGTCGAGTACCCACGTTTCAGGAAGTGTAGACAGCCCACGATATATCCAATTGGCCCATGACGGAGCCTCGGGGCGAGTAATCATTTGATAAGCATCATCAGCATAACCATATTTCGATAGCATGGCAGGAACAAATTTACTACCTAACATGCCAAAATCCAACTGATGATTGTTCTGACGAATCAAACTAACCAAGTTATCTGCCACAGTTTGTTCTCGTTCGTCAGGAACCAAGCCTAAAGCTAATCCAACAGCTTGTGCTGCCTGTGTGCCATTAGCATACATATTTTTCTCGTAATCAAACCAACGGTCATTTATTAACTTTCGCAAAGCATCGGCTTTCGCACGGTATCTCGTTCCATCCTTTCCTATCAACCCGGCAAAACGAGCCATCAATTCATTATCCAACCAATAAAAAGCTGTAGACGTGAAATGAGTATCGGTTTTAGCTTTATAAAATACCCAATCTCCTATACCGTAAGTAAGCATGCCATCTTTCTCGCGTGTAGAAAGGTAATCCAAATAGCGTTCACACGTATCCCACACACGTTCTATAGTACGGGTATCACCATAATAACGATAAAGGTTATCCGGTATTATAAATAATGCGGCATCCCACACCGGACCTATCCAATCAGCATATCCCCAACCGGAACTTGGTATAATACCTGATATATCACCACGCTCACGTTGATTATCAATGAAATCATTCATCCACTTTTCATACACTGTAATTCCATCAAAAAAGAGTAATCCGTAATCCATAGCCACATACCCATCAGCCGTCCATCCATTTTTCTCACGTTGCGGGCAATCTGTCGGAATACTAAACAAATTTCCTAAATAAGAGCTGCAACTTGCCTGAACCAACTTATTGAGAATCGTATCCGAACAAGTAAAGTTTCCTACCGTTTTCACATCGGTATGCATGCATAATCCGGTCAGACTCTCTAGTGTCAAATCCAAAGGACGTGTACTTGCTATTTCTACATACCGGAAACCATGATATGTAAAACTAGGTTCAAATGTTTCTATCCCTTTGCCTGACAGAAAATACGTGTCAGTCTGAATACGTTCAAATGGATCGACATGCTGGGGCATACCATTCTTTTCACGTTTGAAATATACATCAATATTCCCCTGGTTCAGCCGTCCGTCTTCATGTACAAGTTCTCCATGAGCCAAGGTCACACAAGTTCCGGCAGAACCTTGTACTTTCAACCGACACACCCCCACCATAATCTCACCCATATCAAAAACATAAGTGTAATCATCTATCTTACGTATAGATACTGGCTTTATCTCACGTACAATGCGAATAGGAGGCATCTGTTGTGAACACATGACTTTAGCCGGAGCATTGACCGTTTGCGCCGGTCGCCAGGCAGAATCATCATACCCTACCTGCATCCAACCTTCATGTACCAGTCGAGCATCATACACCTCTCCACTATACAGATTATTGAAAGCACTTGCACCACTGTTGGTTCGCCATGAACTG
>ERZ779729.1917-NODE-1917-length-13568-cov-19.931177_pt1 | contig 13568 bp, 11 predicted proteins | sample MGYA00511072_ERZ779729 | MGnify/ENA primary metagenome ERZ779729 (study PRJEB29588, sample SAMEA2156675) | human gut metagenome | biome: human gut; feature: human-associated habitat; material: faeces | place: Denmark | collected 2008/2010 ...
TCATCCGAGCAGGTGTATGCGATACGGATGAAGCCTTCGCCGCATTCGCCAAAGGCGCTGCCCGGGATGCAGACGACCTTCTGCTCGTCGAGCAGGCGGTTGCAGAACTCGACACTGCTCAGGCCGAAGCTGCTGATGTCGGCAAACACGTAGAACGCGCCGTTCGGGCGGTTGCAGCGGATGCCGTCGATCTTTGCGAGGCCGTCGAGCAGGATGCTGCGGCGGCGTTCAAAGATCTGACGCAGCTCTTCGCACAGCTCCGGATGGTCGAGCGCGACGGTCGCCGCGTACTGGCCGGGGGCGTTGGCGCAGGCGTTGAAGTTTTCCTGACACTTGGTCATGCGGTCAACGATCTCCGCCGGGGCCGCGACAAAGCCGATGCGCCAGCCGGTCATTGCATAGGACTTTGAGAAACTGTTGACGATGACGGTGCGCTCCTTCATGCCCGGGAAGGACGCAATGCAGGGTGCTTCCTCCCCAGCGTAGAGCAGGGTGTTGTAGACATCATCAGAGATGACCATCAGGTCGTGCTTGACGGCCAGCTCCGCGATCTTCGCCATCGTCTCGCGCGTCATGACCGAGCCGGTGGGGTTGTTCGGCGTGTTGATCATCAGCGCCTTGGTGTGCGGCGTGATGAGCTTTTCGATGGTCTCCGGCTGCATTTCAAAGTTATGCTCCAGATCCGTGGGAACGCGGACGGCCGTGCCGTCGCAGTACGCAACCTGGGCCACATAGTTCAGCCACTGCGGGTCCTGGATCAGGATCTCGTCGCCCTTGTTCAGCAGGACAAGGAACAGCAGGCTCAGTGCGCCCATGCCGCCGTTGGTGACGATGATCTCGGTGTTCGGGTCATAGTGCAGATCCTTCAGATAGGACTTTTCGGCGATGGCCTGACGGAACGAGAGCGTACCGGCGTTCGGCGTATAATGCGTGATGCCCTTGTCGAGCGCTTCCTTGCAGGCCTCACAGACCAGCTTCGGCGTCGGCATATCCGGCTCACCAATGCCGAGACTGATGACGCCGGTCATGGTGTTCGCGCGGTCGAACATGGCGCGGATGGCGCCCTGCTTCAGAGTTTTGGCTTTTTCATTGATCCATTCCATGATGCTGATGCTCTCCTTTTTATCTCTGCACTCTGCCGGTGCCGTCGCCGCCCATGAGCTTTTCCACGTCAGAAACGCCGACACGGTTAAAGTCGCCGATGACGCTGTGCTTCAGGCAGCTGGCCGCGACTGCAAACTCGAGCGCAGACTGCTTGTCCTCATACTGGTTCAACCCGTAGATCAAGCCGCCCGCAAAGCTGTCGCCGCCGCCCACGCGGTCAATAATGTCGCGGATTTCATATTTCTTTGAGACATAAAAGTCCTTGCCGTCGTTCAGGCACGCCGCCCAGCCGTTCCAGTCGGCGCTGTGGCTCTCCCGCAGTGTGATGGCGATGCACTTCATGTTCGGATAGCTTTCCAGGACCTTATTGCCGAGCGCGCGGTACTTTTCGCGGTCCAGTTCGCCGGACTCAACATTGACATCAACGGTGATCTCCAGCGACTTCTGTACGTCTTCCTCGTTGGCGATCGCCACATCGACATACTTTGCAAGCTCTCGCATGACCTCGCTGGCCTTCCTGCCATACTTCCAGAGGTTCTTGCGGTAGTTGAGGTCGCAGGAAACGGTGATATTGCGCTTCTTTGCCTCTTTCACAGACTCGAGCGACAGCTCCATCGCAGACTCCGAAATTGCGGGCGTAATACCCGTGATATGGAACCAGTCCACGCCTTCAAAGGTTTTGTCCCAGTCAATATCGCCGGGCTTTGCCAGCGCGATCGAGGAATACGCGCGGTCATAGACGACCTTGCTCGGCAGCTGGTTCGCGCCACCCTCTAAGTAGTAAATGCCCATGCGCCCCTCGCCGCGGACGATCTTCTTTGTGTCCACGCCAAAATAGCGCAGCTCGCGGATGCAGGCGTCTGCAATATCATTCTGCGGCAGAACGGTCAGGAATTCCGCGTCCATGCCGTAGTTCGCAAGGGAGACTGCCACGTTCGCCTCGCCGCCGCCGAACGTCGCTTCCAGCATCGGGCTCTGGAAGAAGCGCTCGTGTCCCGGCGCTTTCAGGCGGAGCATAATTTCACCAAATGTCAGAACTTTCATGATTGCTCCTCCTCACTTTTGCAGCAGATGCACGGCAAAGCCGCCGAATTCGTCCTTCAGGTACACGGCGATCATCCGCTCACCCTTGTACTTGGCTGTCTCCATGTCGCATACGAAGCCCTTCTTCTCCAGCTCCGCAACGGCAAGCGGAACGGAATTCGTGCGGATGGCGATGTGACCGTTCTTGCCGAGGTACATGGATTTCATGACCTCAATACCGTTGGAGGCGAAGTTGGAGGAATTGCCCTCCTTCACGCCGAGCGAAAACGCCTCGTCCAGCTTCTTGCAGACAGCCAGCGAGTCCTCGCCGTTTTCGCAGTTGACGCCGACGTGCGCTACCTCGAACCCCAGCGCAGCGGCTCTTGCTTCCTTGCAGAGCTTTGTGATCTTCTCAAAATTACCGGCTGCAATGTCCGCCTTCGGGCAGACCCAGCTGCCGCCGACCGCGTGAATGAACGGCGCGGCGATAAACTCGCCGATGTTCTGCGTGTTGACGCCGCCGGTCGGAATGAATTTGATCCCGCCGAACGGACCCGAGAGCGCCTTCATGGCAGACAGACCACCGTAAACGCCAGCCGGGAAGAACTTTACGACCTTGAGTCCCAGCTTCATCGCGGCCATAATTTCCGTCGGCGTCACGCAGCCTGGCGTCACGGCAACGCCGTTTTCCACGCACCAGCGGACGACTTCCTCGTCAAAGCCCGGCGAGACGATAAATTTTGCGCCGCACTCGACGGCTTTTTTGCACTGCTCGAGCGTAATGACCGTTCCTGCGCCGACGAGCATGTCGGGGCAGTTTTCGGCGACAGCCTTGATGGAATCCGCAGCAGCAGCCGTGCGGAACGTGATCTCCATCACGTCCACGCCGCCGGCCAGCAGCGCCTTCGCCGTTGCCACGGCGTCCTTTGCCTCATCCAATACGACAACCGGCACAACAGCCGATGCGGCCAATCTTTTTAGAATATCCATTGTTCCTCCTTGTTATATAGCTGAACCACATTGGCATAGGGATTGAATACAGACTCAGACTCAGACTCAGGCTCAGCCGTTTTTCCTGTGTCAGCTTAATATGCGTATCCTCCGTGAAAAACACGAGCCGGGTTTTTTACAAGCAGCGTATGGATTTCATCCTCGCTGACACCGCGTGCTTTCAGCTTCGGAAGCACGCTTTCAAAAATATGCGTAAAGCCCGTTATGTTATCAAAAGAACGGATCGCTTCGAACTTTTTAAAGCTGCTTTTCCCCCAGTCGGAATAAAAGGGGATGTCCTGCGAGATGATGAGCCTGTTAATCCAGCCGCGATCCATAAGCTCCAGCAGATTCCTTACGCGATCCTCCTCCGGCCATAGCATTTCTAACCCAAATCTGTCCAGGCCGAGATAAACACCCATGCTCAGCAGCTCTTCCAAATAATCCAGATCATTCGTGTCGCCGACGTGACCGATCACAACCTTGGACAGATCCACGCCTGCCTTTTCAAGAATCAGCGCCTGCTCGAGACCAAGCCGATCAGCCGCTATGGTATGCGTTGTTACTGGAACGCCGGTAATTGCCGCCGCACGAGCTACTGCCTTTAACTGAAACACATTTATAGGGGTGATCCCGAATCTGTCCGTCGCAGCCTTCAGCATTCCCGCCTTGATATCGGTGCTCTCGCAGCCCTCTTCAATGTCCCGAATAAACAACTCCGATATTTCCTCATACGGCTTATCGATTTGCCAGCTCTCTTCATAGAAGAACAGCCCGGTAGCTGCCACAATATTGACATCGCACGATTCCGAAACTCGCTTTATAAAGCGAATATCCCGTCCCATATTCACGGCTGTCTGATCGACGTAAGTGCTCAACCCGTATTTTTTTGCTTTTTGAAAGACGGGCTTGATTTTCTCCAGGAAGATATCAGCATTGAACCAATCTGCATAACAACGCTTCATTGAGTTATTCAGCTCTGCAAGGTGTTCATGCATTAATGTTGTTCCCAGTTCATTAACGTCGATTGGACCTCTAACAGTATTTACATAACAAGACATGCTTTCCTCTCCTTACGCCTTTTTATTTCTTGAATAAACGGCAACCAGGAGAATCACAATGATCAACCCTTGAACAATCTGCCTTCCTGCATCCGCCATATTCAGCATTGTCATAAGGCTGGTAAGGATCGTCATAATGAGTACGCCGGCAATTGTTCCGGCATAGCCGCCGTGACCCCCGGTGATTGCAGTTCCACCAATAACTACTGCCGCAATTGAATCCATTCCATAAGCCGATCCAGTGCTCATGTACGCCGAGCCGGTATAACCAACAAGAAGAATCCCTGTAACTGCTGTCACAATGCCCGCAATGATATACGATAAGATCAGAGTGGAAGAAACATGAATATTGGAATATCGTGCAGCCTCTGCATTTACACCGATAGCGTAAACACTGCGACCGAAGGTGGTTTTTGCCAATAGAAAAACAATTCCAACTGCAAGAAGAATCCAAATAATCACAGAGCCGCTGAGAACACCCAAAACTCTTCCGTTCACGATTTGCTCCAAAAGCGGCGCACGGTATCCCTTTGGCGAACCATTGCAATAAATATAAGCAATACCCAGCAGGACATTACCTGTTGCTAATGTCATAACAATAGGCGGAATACGCATAAAGCAGATACCAAGACCGTTTATAGCACCCGCAACCAGACCAATCAAAAGCACAGTTATACAAGCAACAGCAATATTGGCATTTTTTCCATCCATTATTTGTGCCGCAACAATATTTGTTAAGGTGATCAGATAGCTGGTAGATAAATCAATGCCGCCAGTTAAGATGATCAGAGTCTGTCCAATGGAAACAATACCAAGAAAGGAGGCCTGCCGAGCCACATTACCCAAATGCGCAACAGTAAGAAATCCCGGACTTATAATATTTGCTGCGAAAAGCAGTACAGCCGTTGTCGCGTAGACCAGAAGCAAGGGCATCATTCTGTCGCGGCGAATTTTTATATCATGTGATGTTTGTTTCATTTCTGTCGCACCCTCCATCTTATCGTTTTGTTTTGATCGCGCCTAGAGCCAGTGCTATGATCAAAACAATCCCCTGAGAAATATATTGATAGTAGGATGAAACACCAAGAAGATTCAACATATTATTGATGATTCCGATGATCAGCACACCTGCAAGACAGCCGACGACGCTCCCTTTTCCTCCAGCAAGACTAGCGCCCCCAACTACCGCCGCTGTTATCGTCCGTTGCGAGTATTGGCTTCCAACTACTGGATCGCCTGATGTAATGTAGGTGCTAATAAATATTCCTGCAAGCGCAGACATAGCTCCTGCCAATACAAAAGCCAACAGCTTCACTCTTTCGGTACGGATGCCAACTGATTTAGCAGCCTGCTCATTTCCGCCGACGGCAAAGAGCTGCCGCCCGAAAGAAGTACGATTCAGTAATAGCCATATGAGTATACTCATAGCGAGAATGCAAATTAAAGGCATCAGCTTTGAGCAGCCACGGTTCATAAATTTTGCAAATTCCGAGTGAATATACCCGCCAGGTGTCGGCATAATCAGCAGGGCAATGCCGGATATAATTGTTGACGTGGCCAATGTCGCAATGATAGCTTGCTGATTTGCTTTCGCCACCAGTAAGCCGTTGCACAGCCCCGCAACAAGACCGAACGCAAGACTTACGACGACCGCTGCAACCCATCCATAAGGTGTATCTGTCATTAAGGACGCACAAATTACATTTGCCGCCGAGATAATTGCGCCGACCGATAAATCAACACCGCCCAAAAGCACAATAATTAACTGACCAAATGAAGCAACGCACAACGATACGCTTGCATTTATCACGTTTCGGATATTAACTGCGCTCAGAAAGGACTTTTCGCTCAGTGCAACGACGGCACACATTAAAAACATGAACAGATAGATAAAAATGACGTCGCTTTGATGCCGCAGAAATGCCCGATGTTCTTGCTTGAGAAATGTTTTATTCTGCATCAATTTCACCTCCCGCATTTCCTGTTGCGCCGTACATAATTGCTTCTTCTGTAATTTCGTTTTCGGACAGCACAGCCGTCACTCTTCCTTCATAGAGCGTTAAAACGCAGTCACACAGTCCGATTATTTCCATTATATCACTTGAGTACAGAATAACTGCAGTACCGCTTTCGACAAGAGAACGAATCAAACGGTATATCTCTTGTTTTGCTTCAACGTCAATTCCTCTTGTTGGTTCATTGAAAAGAATAACCTTCGGATTTGCTGCAAGCGCTTTTCCGATGACAACCTTTTGCTGGTTACCTCCTGATAGCGTACCTACATACCGCTCTACAGAACCGGCCTTTATGTTCATCCTTTTTACCATGTCTGCAACAACGGCCTGCTCACTTTTTTTATTAACAATGCCGGCGATACTATGTAGCTTCAAACTGCCCATTGTAATATTTTCTCGGATGGGCAAATCCAAAAAAAGCCCGCGCTGCTTGCGATCCTCAGGAACATATACAATGCCCTCATTAACGGCAGCAGTTAGATTGTTTGCGCGAATTTGATCGCCCTTAAAAAACAGCGTTCCGCTCTGACGATGCCTTAAACCTCCGATCGCTTCCAGCAATTCCGTCTGACCTTGCCCCTGCAGCGCCGCGATCCCTAATACTTCCCCAGGCATGACTTGAAAGGATACATCATGCACATAATGGGGCACGCTGACGTTGCGGACTTCAAATAATGGTGTCTGCCCACTTCCAATAGATTTTTGGGGGAAAATATCCGATAACTCACGCCCTACCATCATTTTGATTACGTCGTCGCTGGTAACTGATTTCATGTCAACCGTATCCACTACACAGCCGTCTTTCAAAACAGTCATTCGATCTCCGAAACGGAAAATTTCCTCCATGCGATGAGAGATAAACAGGACCGCTGCACCGTTATCGCGAATGCGCGTGACGATTTTATGTAATAGGGAAACCTCTTCAAATGCTAATGCAGAGGTCGGCTCGTCCAAAATCAGAACCTTTGGCTCTAAGGCAAGAGCCTTTAATATTTCAACGATTTGCTGTTGTGCTACACTCAGATCTTTGACTTTTGCGTAAGGCGTAATTGATATTCCATATTGATTTGCCAACTCTGCCGCTTTTTCTCGTAACAATTTCTCCCGCAAGAGACCACGACGATCAGAGATTTTGTGCTCCTGATTTAAGAAAATATTCTGTGCGACTGTCAGTTCCGGGAGAACAGTCAACTCCTGATAGACCATCGCGATCCCCATTTGGCGTATCTCATCGGGGTGGCATCCAACGATGCTCTTTCCGTTAAATAAAATTTCGCCGTGGTCAGGCCGATATAATCCAGAGATTATTTTTAAAATCGTGCTCTTTCCGGCTCCATTTTCTCCCTGAAGCACATGTACCGAACCCGCATAACATGAAAAAGATACATGGTCTAGTGCTTTAACGCCGACAAACTCTTTGCAGACATCTCGTATTTCTAATATTGGATTCATAGGACCTCCATCTTAAATGAGGCTCGGTCATGCGAGCCCGAGCCTCATTGTTTGATTATGCAGTTACTTTGTATCGGAACATGCTCACTTTTTGAAAAGCTCCTGAAGCTTGCTCTCAGTCAAATTGGAATAGCACCAGTAGCTGTCAGACAAATCACTACGGTAAAAATCCTTAACAGTGTCATCTGTAATCGGATCAACGATGATAATGTCGTCCTTTTCAAAGGGCTTACCCTGCAATGCCGAAATTGCAGTATCCAATGCTGTCGCGCTCTGGTAGGTAGGCGACGAGGGCGCTACGGAGCTAAAGCCCTCATCCAGAGCATCGATCCAGCAGCGCAGGAAGCCGTTGTTTGCCTCACCGGTCATCGGGACCATATCGCGCCCTGCCGCCTGAAATGCTTCCATCGCAGCCTGCGTCATGGCGCCGCCCTGAGACAAAACACCGTCAATTTGAGGATAAGCCGTTAACGCAGATTCCATGGCAGCCTTTGCTGTTGCGTAATCCCACTCGCAGTTAAGCGTGGCAATAATTTCAATAGAAGGATTGATCGCAAGCATGGCATCAACGCCGCCATTGTGACGCTCCGTGTCCGTCGTTGTACCTGCGGTGCCGTCCAAAACAATAACCTTGGCATTATCAACGTCCTTTAACGCGTTTCCCAGAAATTCTCCGCATTGACGACCGAATTCATAGTTATCGCTGTGGACCTTGGCTGTAATCTTATCAGAAGTGATCACATCATCAAAGCTAATAACAACAATACCATTTTCCATAGCCTCTTCACACACGTCATTCAGACCATCCGCAGAGAGCGCGTCTACTAAAATAGCATTGCAGCCTTTTGTCATCAAATCGCGAATATCGGAGATCTGCTTTGTCAAGTCATCATTGGCGTTCGTAATATAATATTCCGAAATAACGCCGTCTGCCTTCAATTCGTCCGCACGCTGCACAAATTCAGCTTCGAGCTGGACTCGCCATGAATTCGTCAGAGAGTAGCTGCTCAGCCCAATAACAAAGCCGTTATTGTCGCTTGTCTTCGGAGATGCTGCACAGCCGGTTATCAACGCAAGTAATGTTAAAACCGCGAGTGCAAGCGCAAGTGCTCTTTTTCTTTTCATTTTCTTTGTCCTCCTAATTATTCTGCTTTAAGCAGTTGCTGACTGTTGTTCGTATTATTTTAAGGTTTTTAACGTTAACAGGACTAATCTGCGCATAATTTCGATACCATTTCTCGTGTCTTCGCTATGCTATCTAACATTGTGTTTGATTTCTTCTTGATTTTCAGAATTTTTATGTGCATATCATACAACGTCTGCGTATGCTTGTCAATATTATTTTTATATTTTTTGCGAAAATTCTTACTTTAATTTTGTTTCGAGACATGCTATTATAATTGAAACTGCAAGTGTTGGGGATGGGAGATTATAAAATGAAGGATCGTACAATGAATTATCACTCTATGCAGCCGTGGATTCATCAAATTCTGGATTTGCTGGAAGCACATTTTGGATCTAGCGTTGAATTTGTAGTTCACGACCTCACGCTGAATTACGAGCATACCATCGTTGACATCCGAAACGGTGAAATTACAGGCAGACAGATTGGCGATACTGGAGACATTCTTGGTCTGCAGGTTCTTCGTGGAACAGAAAACAATACAGATGATAATTTTTATCAAAATATCTCTTTTACAAAGGATGGTCGGACGGTTCGGTCCTCTACATTGTTTTTACGCGATGCGCAAGGGACTCCTACGGTCTGTATTGCTGTCAATGAAGATATTACAAAATACACAGAGTTCGAGCGCGTCCTGCAAGGCAAAATGCAGATTCCTTCCGACGCTTCAACAAATGCGAGCCTTGGTAAGGGAAGTGTCAACGACATGCTGGATTATTTAATTGACCAAGCACAGATGTCAATCGGAAAGAATACCGCGCTGATGACGAAAGAGGATAAGATCGCATATATCCATTATCTTGATGAACATGGCGCCTTTTTAATTACCAAATCTGGTCAACGTATCTGCGAAGCACTCAGTATTTCAAAATACACACTGTATAATTACCTTGAAATTTCAAGAGGAGCCGCCAAAAATAATTGATCATTAAGTGTTAAGGTCATAGGAACGCAGCACCAACGCCTGCAGATGCTTATACCACATCATCTACGGAAAAACCCATTATGCGAAGCTGTTTTTCTTTGCATATTTCGTCAGGATTCTTTCTGCTATGAGGACCTTACGTTTTGCCGCATGGTTTTTGCGGTTGATGACTTTCTTATACATCGTATTCGTATATTGCGCGCACTGCCTGACACGAAGTTCAAAGATGGATTCGCTGCTCTTTTAGCGATAAGGTACAACAGCTTGTGCATATTGAGATATCCCTTTACCTACAACCCGCCCTAGGATAAAGATGATGAGGATGCGGAAGGAACGTGGACGTATGACGACGAGACCTTTGATATCTTCGGTTTCAGCTACGCCCAGCGCGCCCTGTCGGTGAGCAGCTTCACGGACGAAACACCTACCGAACAGGAGGAAATTTCTCTGACGTTGCATCTGGACAACGAAGATTTCCTGACGTTTACGCTGACACGTTACCGTTATGACAGCGAAAATTGCATTGCCACAGTCGTCGACGGCGAACCAGTTGCATTCGTGTCCAGAAGCCAGACGGTCGATCTGGTTGAAGCGGTTCGTGCACGGATACTTGGTTCATAACAGAAACACTTCTACTCAACGTAAAACACGCTGCTTGCGAAATTTCGCAAGCGGTGTGTTTTGCTTCTTCTGAGTTATGCTCCCGTCAACGATATGTTGTGACTACTGTTTGACTACTATTGTCCGCGAAACCTTAAAAGCCGGTTTGTCTAGTGCTTTCAATGGTTTTGCAACAATTCAGAAAAGACGGACGTTTTCATCGAAAGCTGGATATTCCTTGAAAACACAGCATTTTATCAGGATGCGCCTGAAAACTCCGACTCTGTAGGTCGCAGGTTCGAATCGTGTCGGGCGTACCAAAATGCCGTGAAATCGAACGATTTCACGGCGTTTTTATATAAACTGGTCAAATTTTCTCCTTTGAGACATAGTTCAGTTGGATGGAGCCTTTTCATGGACAAATAAAGGTTTACCGCTCATATTCCTCATATTCTTCTGCCAGCACCCAGAGATCGTATTCCTGTTTTGCCTTTTCCAACGAGGACAGTTCCTCTTTCGAGCGCTGTGCTTCCTGATTCTTTCTGCTGTGCTGTTCTTCTTTATCGGCTTTTTGTTTTCGGAACCACATACTCAACGTCCCTCTGCTTTTGCACAGTAATCCGCAGTCAGTTCGAGATAACCGCGTTCATTGCGTACAATTCCTGCCCAATCGAGGATCGCTGACAATACAAACACCGGATCAAAAACAGACATCCCTTCCTTTTTTCCGGCGTATTCCCTTGCGATACAACCAACGATTGTATCCTCCGTACAATCACCATAGCCTAATTTATAGTTTCGTCCGTTTCCTTTTCTCGCCTTTCCGCCATTTCGGAACAGAAGACTGACGATCACATCAAACACGCGATATTCATATGGCGGGGTGATTGGAAGCTCGTCACAGGTAAAGCTATTTCCGTCTGCGTTTGCTTGGATCACATAGCTGTTGCCGCTGACGGATCGTACTGTTGCGATTCCTCCGCAGTCGATCAGCTTGTTCTTAATGATGTCAGACGCATTGATGCTGTTATCATCCGCTCTTTCTAACATAGCCGCATTCACCGTCTCCTTTCTATTCTCTACATTGTTGTCCGCGATGCCAAGCGCCTTCAGCAATTCATCCAATCGTTTCTTCGCAGTCGGGTACGAAATTCCAATTTTATTTTGCACATCCTTCATATTTCCGCGGCAGGTTAAAAACGTACGCAAGAAGTCGGACTGCGCGGCATCGAGCCGGTCGTACTCGGAAATATTTTCTTCCACAGGAAACTCTGCTTTGCAAGAGGGGCAGGACAGTTTGCTGATATTTAGCCTGTCTCCGCATACAGGACATACGCTAGTTTTTGTAATTTTCATCTGTGTGTCACCTTACATTTCTATAATATCATTTTATTCTGATCTTGTCAATATTAGAATTAAATATTATGAAAGTCTATATTATTTAGATTTCCAATACACTCTGCATGATCTGGCTTGCGGCTTTCTTGTTCTTATCGAAGGCGTGGGTGTAGATATCCAGTGTAGTCGATGGTTGACTGTGTCCGAGAAGCCCCGCGACCGTGCCGACGTCCGTGCCGCTGGCGATGAACAGGCTTGCCGCCGTGTGACGCAAGCTGTGGACATTCAGGTCTGTTGGCAGATCGTTCGCTTTGAGGATTTTTTTGAACCGCCATGTGAATGTTGATGGAGTCATCGGGAGCTTCATGCCTTTTCTGCGGAACACATAGTCATCTTTGGTCTGCTCGCGCCGGTCGTAACGCTCCGTTTCGGCGGCGCAGAAGGCTTCGTATTCGCGGAGCAGGCTTTCCATCTCGGCGGAGAAGTACACATACCGGTTTCCGGCTTTCGTCTTCGGCGCTTTGACGATAATCTCGTCACCGGTTGTTTTGACTGCGTTGCGACAGACGTGGATGCTGCGTTCGGCGTAGTTGATGTCCTCCCACTTGAGCGCACAGCACTCACCACGCCGCATTCCAGTTGCGATGATGAGCTTGAAGTAGGTTTCGTACAGGATGCTCACGGTTTCCAGCGCCTGAATCAGCTTTTTCACCATTTCATTGTCCGCAATCTTCTTCTCTTTCTTCTGTCCTGCGTACTTGCAAGTGCGCCACGCGGGATTGTGATCAATATAGCCGCCCTCCATCGCGTCGGAGAGGATACCGCACAGGCAGCTGTGGACACCTTCGACCGTCGCTTCGGAGAGCGGCTTTCCTGTCGCTTTATTTTTCTGCTTCCGCAGCTTTGTGTACAGACAGCGGAAGTGTTCCGGCCGCAGATCGACCAGCTTGTAGCTGCCGAGGTATGGTTTGAAGCGTTCAATATCCTGCTTCTCGCGCACGAGCGTGGACTTCGCCAGTTTATCTGGCGCAATGGCTTGCAACCAGATCTCGGTGTACTTTTCCAGCGTGATTGACCGGTCAATGTCCGGGTTCAGCTTTTTACAGCTCATCTCGAACAGCATCGCCTGCTCCTGTAACCACTTTTCCGTCTGCTTCGGTGTGAGACCTGTGGGCGGCTTGACCGTTTTCTGCTGCGGATTGCGCCGCCGTCCGTCGGGCGTGTAGCCCATCGAGATGACGAGCAAATAACTGTTTCCACGTTTTCTGATACTTGCCATTTGTGATTCCTCCTGTTTCGCTCAGCACGGCTGAGATTTTGTAACAGCAACAATACCAGAAAAATCGGGAATAGCGAGTAGATTTTGAAGATTCTACGAAACCAACAATTCCGGATTGGGTGTTGCAAACAGACTATTATGACCAAGGCCGAGTTTGAGGCATGGACGCGCGAGGCGGAGCAAAAGCGGGACGCCGCGCTGGAACCGTATGCACGCGCAGAAAGCGAGGAAGAACGGCAGCGCATTGCGGCTGAACTGGAGGAAAAACTCAACAGGCTGTGACGCATCGCTTTTGCTTATCTCCTACTTGAGTATTTCTTCCAACACCGCATAAAATACAAGTAAATTCTGCGCAGAAAAAGTCCCGGCAAGCCATCAGACGATGGTTTACCGGGACTTCGTGTTTCGGCTGATTACGATTTTGTTTCTTCCTGCTCCTGCAGTTTTTTCTCCAGCGCAGACTGCTTTGCAAGAATGGCATTGACCTTATCATAAAGATCCTCGATCATGATCTCGGTTTTGAGATTGACCTTGTAATCATTTTCCGCGCGGCGGCGGTCCTTTTCCTCCTGCCGGTTCTGGCTCATCATGATGAGCG
>ERZ779729.1919-NODE-1919-length-13557-cov-1.727892_pt1 | contig 13557 bp, 9 predicted proteins | sample MGYA00511072_ERZ779729 | MGnify/ENA primary metagenome ERZ779729 (study PRJEB29588, sample SAMEA2156675) | human gut metagenome | biome: human gut; feature: human-associated habitat; material: faeces | place: Denmark | collected 2008/2010 ...
TACGGCAGCAGCGATGGCGGCTTTGCAGAAGACGAGTGTGCGTAATCTCGATGTACGTCGCTTGCAGAACCGCTTGGACGAGAAAGGTCTGTTCGACTGGTATCGTCATGTGAATATGAATGTGAATAATAAACCATGGAAAAAATAAGAATAAGTATGAACCGTATATTTCTTTTGATATTAGTATCAATTTTCACAGTCTCCACAGCCAGTGCTCAAACCTCTTTCCTGAAGAAACTCAAGAAAGGTGAAAAACAGACTGTTGTATTCTACGGTGCCAGTGCAGCCATCAATACCTCCAACCGGGTTTGGGTGGACCAGCTTCGTACCAGACTCGAACGTAGATTCCCCGAAAAGATAACGTTCTACAACTGCTCGAAGTCGGGAATCGGCTCTTTTTGGGCAACGGAAAACTTCAAGGACTCCGTATTGAGCCGCAAACCCGATTTATTGATATTCGGCTTTTCGGAAAACGATGCTGTGACCCGTTTCAACAACGCTCCCTGGTATTCGGGAAAGTGTGCGGAATACATGGTTGACAATCTGCGGGCACAGAATCCTGATGCCACCATCGTATTATATATTCTTTCCGAACGTCCGTTGGGACAATCGGCGGAGACTCGGCCTGAACTGGCAGCATTCAATGCTTCATGCCGCGAAGCAGCCAAAAAGAAAGGTATCATTCTCGTCGATTACTCGGTAGAATTTAATAAAATCTACGACGCCGGAGGAGAAGAAGCATTAAAGCCATATCAGCGCGACGGTATTCTGCCTACCCGCAAAGCGGCACAGGAAATCCTTGTACCGATGTTGTGGGATGCGATATTGGGACGTGACAGTGCAAAGAAGTGATTCATCAGTTGAAAACACATATAGACGAACAGGTTAAAGAATATATCGGCATTGATAAAATACTATGAAAATGAAAAGTTTTATTTATATCATGGGAGTTGCCCTATCGGTAGTTTTCTGCTCTTGCGAAAAACAGGGAGAGCAGGAGCAGGGAACAGAACAAGGGCAGGGAGAGAAGCCGGAACCGGAATCACCCGAAGAACCTCCTTTGGTTGAAAACTGGGATTTGATTGAAATCACGCGTGCCGAAGTGGGGAACAGCAATTATGAAGAATTGCTCTATCTGGCTTCGCTTGCCGGACTTGTGAATCGCAGCAGTCCCGAAATCTTTCTTCACTCCGGTCAGGCATACGTCAAATGGATGACTGAAATGAAAGCCTCCGGTTATACCTTTACGAAGAAAAGACTGTCGGAGATAACTTCTTTGTTCCTGAACAGAGCGAAAGGGTATGTATTGGTGGATGATAAATTGGAGAAAACATACATTGCTGCAAGCCTTGCAGGAGTGCTTGATGCTGTGATACTGACAACGGATCTGGCCTCTAAAGCTCCTTATAACAGTCTGCAGAAACTGGCCGACGTGAGGGATAAGGATGAGGCTTGGCTGGCCGACTATATAAAACAACATTCTTCACAATTCAACTTGAATGCGATTGTGAACAACGCTTCTTTCCCGTGGACAATGGTCGATTTTGCCATAGCGAACCGATATCCCTGGTGTAGCAATGCCAAAAGTGACGGTGCTGTGTTGCAAAAGCTTTATTATATGTTGAAACCCAATTCGCCTCATTATGGTTGGGGAGTACCCTATAATCTTGAACGCATGGATGTGCGGTTCGGATGCGAACATAATGGAGTATATACCGTGCCGGGTATCAACACCATGAGCCTTTCCATCCTGTCATCCAAACAGTTGAAACCGTATGACCGACCGGCTTCGCCTGTGGAAGTCCCGGCACGAACGGGTGTGCATTATGCCACGATCGTATTCAGTGACGGAGACAATACGTCCTATATGCTCGACTTGTTTTCCCGGAATACCTATATCTCGCATCCGCGTGCACATGAGATTCCGCTTACCTGGATGTATCCCCCGACTCTGCGCACCAATATGGTTCCGGTGCACAACTGGTATCAGAAAAATCTGCCGGCAACCAGTTGTTATGTCGGAGCATTGTCCGGTGCGGGTTATACATTCCCGTCTCATCATGAGTTTGTAGCCGACTATTTCCGCATGACGAATGGAATGTTGAAAGATTGCGGAATGCAGTATATGGTACTGATGGACGATGCGGAACTATTCACCGGTTCGTCTGCCGGTTCGTATGAAACGTTTATGAAGCGGCACACCGGCAACTTGCCCGATATGAAAGGATTCTTGTATATGAACTATCTGGGATATGCCAAATGGCAGGGCGCTTATTTCTTTGCAGGAGATGCACCGGTCGTTTCGTTCCGCTATTTCATGAAGAATGATGATAAGTTTACGGAACCTCATACTCCCGAAACCATCGCTGCGGCTTTGAACTCGGCTCCGCGTGACATTAACAGTATAGATGCCTATTCGGCAATCGTGGTACACGTCAATGCTCCGTCCAGTTACACGGTGGAAGATATGCTTGCATTTAAAAACTTATTAAACGAAAATATAGTATTGGTGAATACGGAACAGTTCCTCGAACTTATCAGGAAGAATGTGAAAGGTAATAGAGGTTAATCCCTCTTTTAACATAGCGGTTAATGCTTTTTTGAGGGTGTTAATCCACGGATTAACCCTAGTTCTAATCATTTCACCCATATATTTGAGAAAAAAAACAGTATTCTTTTAGTAACCTAAAAAATTAATACCCAATGAAACAATTCTATTCATTATGTATGATTATGCTCCTGGCATCTGTTCTGGCAATAGATGTTATGGGACAAAAAACGACTCTGACTGTTACCGGTAAAGTAACGGATCTGGAGGGAGACCCACTGTCGGGAGTCTCGGTCGTTGTGCAGGGAACAACGCGCGGCACGATTACCAATATCGACGGAGCATACTCTATAAATGTACCGTCGAAACAGTCGGTGCTTGTTTTCTCGATGATTAGTATGAAAACTGTCGATCATCGCGTGGGCAATAGTACACAGATCAATATTATTATGGAAGAGGACGTGATTGGTTTGGGAGACGTAGAGGTGGTAGCCATCGGTTACGGCTCTATGCGTCGCTCGGACTTGACAGGTTCCATATCATCTATTAGTAAGGATGCATTGAGCGAACGTGCCATCACGTCACTCGAAGATGCCATGAGAGGTAAGGCAGCCGGTATGCAGATTGTGCAGAATGACGGTGCTCCCGGTTCCGATTACACCATCCGTATTCGTGGTGCATCGTCCGTTAATGCTTCAAGTGCCCCGATTTTTGTAATCGACGGTGTGATTTGCGAAGATGCTTCTTCTCTGAATCCGGGCGATGTGGCATCCATTGAAATTCTAAAAGATGCGTCCTCAACCGCTATTTATGGTTCGCGTGGTGCGAACGGTGTCATCATGATTACCACACGCCAGGGAACCAATGATGGAAAAACACGGGTGGAGTTGTATGCTAATTTAGGTATGCAGCAGGCAGTACGCCAATTTGATATGCTCAATTCTTCGGAATATGCGTTGATGCGTTATAAGACCGGATGGAAATACTACCCCTACGGAACCGATCCGTCGACCATAAGCGATGGCATTGTCTATCGTGACAATCCGAACGGTGACGGTAACTATTGGGTACTTCCCGAAAGTTCAACTTATGCAGACTGGGAGTCGTATGGCGCTCCGGGTAGTACGAATACTCAATGGCAGGACCTGATGTTCCGCGATGCCCTGTATCAGGAATATCGTATCAACGTTTCGGGTGGTAATAAGAACACGCGTTATTCGGTATCCGGCGGTTATCTTAATCAGGAAGGAGTAGTGGTAAACTCCGGTTTCGAACGTTTCACAGGAAGAATTAACCTTGTTCAGAAATTGAGTACTAATGTGACTATGACTGCCAATATATCAGGCTCAAGAACTAAAAATTCCGGTTTAGCAACCGGCAGTTCCGATGGTTTGATGGTGAAATTGTTACGTCAATCGCCTTTGAATTCTGCTACCTCATCCGGTATTACTGAAGGTACAGGCAGTGAAGAGGGGCAGGTTGTTTCTAACCCATACATACAAGTGCGCGATATTACCAACAATCGTTATAAAGACAATCTGACAGCACGTATGCAACTGGAATGGAAGATACTAACCGAGCTTTCTCTGAATATAGCAGGTACGTATGAAGACAATCACCAGAAAACAGATGTATTTTATCCCGCCAACACCGAACAGGGATTTAAAGCAAACGGACGTGCTATTGTCACTAATGCCGGAATTAAAAAACTCTCCGGAGAAGCATTCCTGACTTATACCAATTCGTGGAAAGGTGGACATCGCCTTAAAGTATTGGCTGGTAGCACGCTTGAAACCTACAACAATAATACGGTGCGCACTGAAACACAGAATTTTCCTTCACTCAACCTGGGGGTAAATGGACTGGGAATGGGTGTTACTCCACAGATCCCTACTTCTTCAATCGTTGAGTGGAATATGGTATCGTTCCTGGCACGTGCCGAATACAATTATAAGGAACGTTATCTGCTGACAGCCAGCTATCGTGCCGATGGTTCTTCACGTTTCGGTGCCGGTAATAAATGGGCGGGATTCCCGTCAGTTGGTCTGGCATGGCGTATTAACGAAGAGTCGTTTGTGAAAGACTTGGGAGTCTTCTATAACCTTAAGTTGCGTTTCGGTTATGGTCGCAGTGGTAACACAGCCATTCCTTCTTATCGTAGCCTTTCAACAATCGCTTCTTCATTCTATCCGATGTATGGTTCCGATCTTTCTTACGGTGCCAGCATTGACAGGCCGGCAAACCCGTCATTACGTTGGGAAACAACGGATATGGTCAATCTCGGACTGGATATGTCGTTCTTTGAAAATCGCTTGGCAATGACAGTGGATGTTTATCGTAAAAAGACCACCGACCTGCTGATTGAAAAGAATGCAGCATTGGCCACAGGATACGAAAAGGGATGGGCCAATATCGGAGCAGTCCGCAATCAGGGTATTGAAATAACCTTGGATGCTACCCCTATTCTGACTAAGAAATGGAACTGGACCTTGAATGCCAACATCGGCTTCAACCGTTCGAAAGTGCTTGATATCGGTCCTGGTGATGAGATGGGATTTGACCCGGGGGTTATTCCCGGTTCCGGAAACTTTGTCATGATCCGCAAGAATAAGAGCCTCGGACAATGGTATGGCTATAAGATTGACGGTGTGTATGCTTCACAGCACGAAATCAATGAGCAGGGGCTTACCGAAGTGCTTGGACAGAAGATTGCCAGCATACGTCCGGGAGATTATCGCTTCCGCGACCAGAATGGTGACGGTAAAATCACTTCCGCCGACCTCGTATTACTGGGAAGTGGCGAACCGGATTTCACAGGCGGTTTAACGAACACAGTTTCTTATAAGAACCTGTCATTGAGCGTAGCTATGCAGTTCAGTTACGGAGCAACTGTTTTCAACGCCAACCTCCATTCATTGACAAGTGGACGTGACGGTCATAATCAGATTGCTGAAATGAATACCAAGTCTTGGTCGCCGACACTTTATGATGCAGATGGTAATGTATTCTTTGCCGGTAACAACGAAGCCAAATATCGTATGCCGGGTGGGGTGGCACTCAACTACTGTACGTCCAAGATGCTTGAAGACGGTTCGTTCCTCCGTATTGGAGACATCACGCTGGCCTATGCACTTGGAAAGAAAGTAGCCAAGAAAGTCGGTATGCAGAACATCAAACTGTTTGCTTCGGTCAAGAACCTTTGCGTATTTACCAAATATACGGGATTTGATCCGGAAGTAAACACTCGTCAGGGACAGACAGGCGACTTGATGCCGAGTCTCGACTACAGTGCTTATCCGCGCAATCGTTCTTATTCTGTCGGTTTCAATTTTATTTTCTGATTTGTTTAACACCCTGAATATTGAATTCCATGAAAAAATATATCATACTATTATTGGCTACTACGTTCCTACTCGGAACTTCCGTTTCGTCTTGTACCAATTTCTTGGAAGAGAAGCCGGAGTCTGAATTCGATGAAGGAACTTTCTATAAGACTGTCGAATCTCTGAAAGTAGGAGCAGTCGGTGCGTTTTCTACGTTGCGCTATATGTATAACGTCGGCACCAATACCCCGTTATTTGTTGGTATGGTGGGTACGGACGAGTGTATGTATCCCAATGAAACGAACCTGCGTGGTTTTATCGACCGCTACACATATACGCCTACCGATGGCTGTATCAAGCAATTCTGGTTTCGCTACTACCGGTTGATTACCGCCTGCAACACTGTTATCTACAAAGCACAGGGAATCGAAGGAGACGCTAAACTTATCAACCGCTATGTGGCTAATGTACGCTTTTTACGTGCATGGGGATATTTCAACCTGGTGCAGACTTTCGGAGCCGTGCCTTTGATGACCGATCATGTGACGGAGCTGACTTACGACATGGGACGTACACCGGTAGCAGAAGTTTATCAACTCATTGAAGATGATTTATTGTTCTGTTTGGGCGAAGATGTTCTGCCTAAAGAGATAGATGGCGGTTGGGCGAATTACTGGGCTGCCAAAACATTGCTGGCAAAAGTATATATAACGATGGCTTCGGCACGTGCCGCTGATCGTGTAGCCGGTTACGAGCAGATAGAACAAACGGATGAAAAACTTTACGGTGATGCATTGGCACTGCTGCAAGATGTAATCACCAACAGCGGACGTGATCTGGAACCGGTCTACGGAGATGTCTTTAAAATTGAAAATAAGAACATCAATAAAGAGACGATTTGGGAAATACAGTTCAGCGCACAGAATCCTTATGGCTCACAATGGCCGAAAGAATACGGTGCCCGTGCAATCAATACCGACGGACAGAAACTTTATGGCGGTTGGCGTACAAATGCCATTGCCGGACAATGCAACCTTAAATATGTTCCCTCATTCTGGAACTATTATGATGCCAATGGTTACGACAAGCGTCGGGAGTGGAATCTGGCCGATTATGTGATTGACTTTGATAAGACCAATAATAGCCCGATAGCACAGAAACCCATGACGGAGCTAAGCGGTAAACCGCAACCCGGAGACAATGCGAAGTCTGTAACGAACAGTGGTGTCACCAAATATCGTTGGGGAGCTACCTGGAAAGATGAACATACCAACTTTGTGTACTCTAACTGTCCGAACAATATCCTCGTACTGCGTTTTGCCGATGTACTGCTGATGTACGCCGAAGCCGATTTGATGCTGAACAATGGTTCACCGTCCGACGAGGGTGTGGAAGCAATGAATCGCATCGTGCAACGTGCCCGCGGATTAAATCAGGGAGTTGCTGTCACTGAAGACGATACCCCCGGATTTGGGAATTACGATACGTATACACTCGAAGATGTTTTGTTGGAGCGCGCCCGTGAGCTTTGCTTCGAACGCTGGCGTTGGTATGACCTCGCACGTACCGGTATGCTTGAGCACTTCCTGGAAAACCGCAATGGTTTTAGTACGACGAAAACCAGCTTCGACAGTGATAAGAATTATTTGTTCCCCATTCCGTTGAGTGAGATACAGATCTCGACGAATAAAGACGGAATGTATCAGAATCCTAATTATTAATGGGATGGCAATTATGCTTCTTTCTGTTTTAATAAGACGGGATATTGCAGAACTTGATAAAACTAACAGTCTGTCCGGATATTCCCTTGGGGAGATTTAATCGGGCTTTAAAAATTTTGAATCAATGAAACAAATAAAATATTTATCCTTTATCCCTTTTCTAGCTCTTCTCTGCTTGATGACGGGATGTGAAAATGACAAAGATGTGTATTACCCTTATGTCAATGTTCCGCTTACTACGCACAATCCGGTGCTCGTTGAGGGAGAAGTCCTGCATATCGGTATTGGTTTGGACGGTGTGAATTATCGTGTAGAGAGTGATAATGAGGATGTGGTGACTGCCGAGGTGGTCGGCAACGAGATACTGTTGACAGGCGGTGACATAGGTAGCACCATCGTTCGCCTTTCGGATGATAGCTACAATCGTGCTCTCATGACGGTTGAAGTACGTAAACTTCAGGAACTGACACTCGAATCGCTCCCGGAGGGAGTGGAAGTATTGCGTCTGGATAACGACGGCGTTATTCTTCGTGAAATGAAAATCCTGACCGGTAATGGCGGTTATACAGTAACCAATTCTGCTCCTGAAGCCATCAGTGCTGAAATTGTGGAAGACCCCGACGTAACAGGAGGATATAAACTGATACTTGGCGGTAAAGCAAATGTCGATCAGGCAACGATTACTGTGACAGATTCCCGAAACAAGTCAGCTACTCTTAAAGTGCGGGTGACGAATCCGATTCGTCCTGTTCTGTTTGATAAAGAGGGGACTCTTGAGGGAGAATATGTGTACGAGGGTACGCCTCAACAGATTTCTTTCAATATCACTTCCGGTAATGGCGGTTATACCGTTAAATCTCTGAATGAAGGGGTAGCTACTGTGGCAATCTCCGGCACTACAGTAACTGTTACTGTGGTAGGTGACGGTGGTACAACTATTACTGTGACCGACCAGGAAAAGGAAAGCCGTTCCATAGATTTATGGGTACCGCTCAATCTTGACGACCCGACGCCACGTATTTATTGGGATGGTTATCGTGCCGATATTAACACGGCCGGAGTTTCCAGTACCGGATCTTATGCGACGCCAAAAGATATGTACTGGTATCAACAAAACGGTGAAGTGAAAGATACATACTATGTCTACTTTAATGGTGGTTGGGCAAACAATTTAAATTGTGTGAATGCTGCCAACCGTAATCCGAAGTTTGAAACGACTATCAATGACACTAAGACTTCGTATACAGACAAAGCAGCCTCTGCCGTTAAACTGACCGAGTTTATTTTGGAAAAACGCATTGGTACAGGTCCGACGAGCCATCCGCATATCTATTTCATCTCTTTAAAAACAGAAGATGGTAAGCGTGGATTTATAGTGCATCGTTGGAATGAATAATAAAGACAAATAGGTTCTTAGTTTTTTTTCAGGGTATGAATATGAGGGTCGGATGCTGTATTGCTCCGGCCCTCTATGTTTTGATAGAGCATACAAAATTAGAGGCTGCCTTTCGGTAATACCACGAAAACAACTATCTTTGCTAACTGTTTATTATACACATAACCTAACAATATTATGCAGTATGAACTATAATTTTGATGAAATAATAAACCGTAACGGTACAGATTCCGTAAAATGGGATGCAGTAGAGAATCGTTGGGGACGCAATGACCTGATTCCGATGTGGGTAGCTGATATGGATTTCCGCACAGCTCCTTTTGTCATAGAGGCTTTGAAAAAACGCCTGGAACATGAAGTACTTGGATATACATTTGCTTGCAAAGAATGGTCGGAGTCTATTATTAACTGGGTGAAGGAGCGCCATGGTTGGGCGATTCGTGAAGAGATGTTGACTTTCACTCCCGGTATTGTTCGCGGCTTGGCTTTTGTGATCCACTGCTTTACGCAAAAAGGAGATAAGATAATGGTAATGCCCCCTGTTTATCATCCTTTCTTTTTAGTCACTCAAAAGAATGAACGTGAAGTGGTATTCAGTCCGTTAGTCCTGAAAGATGAACAATATTATATTGATTTCAACCGCTTCCGTCAAGATATTCAAGGATGCAAATTACTTATTCTAAGCAACCCCCATAACCCGGGTGGACGTGTATGGACCAAAGAGGAACTGTCTCAAATAGCCGACATCTGCTATGAAAGCGGCACATTGGTTATCTCTGACGAGATTCATGCTGACTTAACCCTGCCTCCATACAAACATCCTACCTTTGCTTTGATTTCAGAGAAGGCACGGATGAACTCTCTTGTCTTTATGTCTCCCAGCAAAGCATTCAATATGCCGGGATTGGCAAGTTCTTATGCAATTATTGAGAACGACGAACTTCGTCACCGTTTCCAGACATATATGGAAGCAAGCGAGTTTAGCGAAGGACATCTCTTTGCTTATTTAAGTGTAGCAGCTGCTTACAGTCATGGTACAGAATGGCTGGACCAAGTGGTAGCATATATTAAAGGAAATGTGGATTTCACTGAAACGTATTTGAAAGAACATATTCCTGCTATCAAGATGATCCGTCCGCAAGCCTCTTACTTGATCTTTCTGGATTGCCGCGCATTGGGACTCAATCAGGAAGAACTGAACCGTCTTTTTGTAGAAGGTGCTCATCTGGCGCTGAATGATGGAACAACATTCGGTAAGGAAGGCGAGGGATTTATGCGGTTGAACGTTGCTTGTCCACGTGCTACGCTGGAAAAAGCATTGAAACAGTTGGAGCAGGCTGTAATGGATTTAAAATAGTCTTTTAAGTCCATTCCCCGGTTCGGAAATAAAATCAATCCGTTCAGGGGATGAAGCTATATTTCCTGTCTCACTCTTGCTTTTTACTATTTAATTTTGTATCTTTAGTGCTTCTCATCTTCCCAAAGACAGGTAATCATATTACAAAGTGATCAATATCATCTTATAAGGTGATATTGGTCACTTTGCAATGTGCCTATTGTCCCATTGTAACGGGACGACTTACCGGCTGCATAAAAAACTACTAATCTCTGCACTGAAAACCCTTAATCTTTGCACTGAAAAGTCTTAAGTACAAGATTGAAAAAATAGTTTGTTGCAGTATGATGATATGACAATGCCTCAACTATGGCATCACATTTACCGGAATCAGCCGTACCTCACTATTCAAGCCGGAGGGTAATGGACTCCAATGTCTATAATTGGCCGGACGATAGTTCAAATCAACAATATTGATTTCTTTGAATTTGCGCCACTGCACTCCCTGCCTGTCTAATTCTGCAATTCGATTCGCAGGGAGATTCGTGACTTCTATCTCGATGTGGTTTTTTCCGGGTTTTAAGAACTGGCCCACCTTTAGTTGATAAGGCACTGCCCATGCGCATCCCGCTTCCTGTCCGTTGATGCGGACACGGGCACTTTCGCGTACATCTCCCAAATCAAGAATCCAGTCGTCGGCCTGCAAAGTCGGCAATTCGATGTCTAAGGAATAAACACCGGTTCCCATGTTCGTTTGGGCTGCCGGATGATCGATATGGGTCCATGAACAGGGGCGATCTATATCAAATGTTCCTTGAATTTCCGGTTTGCTTTCGGCGAAGTGTAACTTCCAACCATGATCCAGACGAAGGCTGAAAGGTTGTTCTTTTACATACTTCCACGGTTTGGATGTCTGCAAAGATTGTTGATACGTTTGCAGAATAATCGATTCACCGGATTTTAATTGCAAATAGACTTGTGTTTTGCCGTCTGCCTGTCTCACTTTAGCTTCACCACATTCTCCGGTCATGGGATTGAAGAGAGCGGCTGCGGCTGCATTCGTTCCCAATGTGATCCAACCGTCCACTCCTTTATTTTGCAAGGAAGAGATGAAATAGTGGTGTCCCGTATCATTCACTCTTCGGATCGCTTGTAGTCCGAATTTGGTTTTCATTTCTTCGGGAGAGATATTGCAGCTGGCCAATGTGCGTGCATAATCCGTTCCTGTGATAATCTTCCCCTTTCCGATTGGAGTAACGGTTGTTTCCGAGAAAGAAACAGCCGGAAGTTGCCGGAGCGTACGCTGGTAACTTTGGCGTTTTTGTTCCAACTGACCGTATCCCGGTACATCTGTCGGATAATTTTCGAGGAATACGATAGTAGCTCCCTGTTTGGCAAGTTCATAAAGATGTGCCAATACATCACTCGGCATTAGGTGTGCAGCAGGCACTACCAATGCTTTGTAGCCTGTTCCGCCCGAAGTAACCAACTGTCCGTCTTTGAAACGTGTACTGCGAATAAAGTTATCGGAAATATAATCCCCGTCATACCCGCTGTTGTTGATGCGATGGATAGCGTCGATAAACTTAGGAGCCAGTTTATCCATGTGGTGTATCGTGAATAATAACAATCGTCCCGGTTGCTCATTCCACATATCATATACCGGAAGATAAATCAGGAAATCATTATCCGGCCGTCCCATTTGCAGAAAGCTCTGGCAACGGGTGATATAGTTAAAGAACGAAGGAGCATCACGCCAAATACTGTTTGTCGGACTCATATTGATAGAAGCGTAGAACAACCATCCGGGCCATTCGGCTTCTTTCGGAGAATAAGGAGTACCGTGGAAAAACATGTGATTGACTCCGGAAACAAACATCAAATCCATATCCGGTTTACATTGCGACAGGGAAGTACGGAAATGCTCCGTCAGCCATGTAAATGTCTCGGAAGAAGTATACGTTTTTCCTGCAATATGAGCTGCCGAGGAGGCATATTTCAGCATAGACAGGTCCGAATCATTCTTTTTGGTCAATGAGTCCTGACGCAATCCTTCGATGTGGACCTGCGACAGTCCGAAACCTTCACATTCCGGAATATCCACGGAAGCATAGATATCAATCAGATTACCGGGCGAACCATGTGCCTGATTACGGGTGATACTACCGTTTTTGTGTGCCCAGTCCGTCCACTGACAGGTAAAGTTCTCCAATAATAAATCGGAAATCGTTTCCCGGTAATCGGATACGATACGTCTGCTAACTTCCGGACGGTTTTTATCCAGGAATTCGGGGAAATGTTCTTCCAGTTTATACCCCCGTCTACGAGCAAACTGTTCCAGGAAATCATCCGTCCAGTCAGCTTGATAAACTTCGTATGAATCGTTGAAGAAAGTATGTGGATAACTTGTCTTGCTACTTTTGAAAGCACGGTCAAAGCGGGAAAGATAATTTTTTACTGCCTTTTTTGAGAGATGATTCATCACATAGCCTTCTCCTCCCGGAGCTGCCCGTTTCACTTTCTGCCTTGTTTTTCCGATGTAAAGAGCGATCACTTTCCATTTGCCGGCAGGCGCTTTCCATTGCAGTTTGTCTTTTTTGACGTGAGCAGTCAGGTTGATACATTTGCCTTTCTCATCATATGCCATCACCCGGCTTAGTACAGAAAATGGTTGTTGCTTGGGATCGGTCACATTAATATCCTGTTCAATCTCTTTGCCGCCCTCTATTTCGTATGTCTGGAAGATAGCCTTGGTAGCCGCATCTTCTATACTAACTTCAGGTCCGCCAAAAGGCCATCCGGTTCCGGTATTCATATCAATCTCAATACCCGTACGTTTTCCTTCCGCTTGTGTATGCTTAAGCATTTCCATCCAGCGGGGAGAAAGGAACTGAATTTCATTCGCGTCATTGCCTTGCACCCCATAGCTCCCATTCCGGTACGTGCGTATTCTTCCAGATTATACGTCAGATTCTTTTCGTCTACGGCACTTCCCAGCCACCACCATCTGGCGCCGGGACGTGCTTCCACCGGAGTGTCCGGCCATTGTTGTGCTTGCATTACTCCACCTGCGGCGAGCAGGCAAAGAACTATCAATTCTCTTTTATTCATCATTCTTTCGGTGTGTTATAGTATTCTATATTTTCTGCGTCATCAGTTACAAAAAGCGGTCGTCCGTCCGGCTGTTCAAAGTGGAAACGGACACCGTCGAAGGTTATATTCCGTGCATGACG
>ERZ779729.1922-NODE-1922-length-13543-cov-1.883304_pt1 | contig 13543 bp, 7 predicted proteins | sample MGYA00511072_ERZ779729 | MGnify/ENA primary metagenome ERZ779729 (study PRJEB29588, sample SAMEA2156675) | human gut metagenome | biome: human gut; feature: human-associated habitat; material: faeces | place: Denmark | collected 2008/2010 ...
CCGTTATCGCGAAGCCAAGAAAACCTACGTAGAAACCCTTGAGCTTGTTGCCGCCAATGCCACAGAGAAGTTCTTCAACCTGGCCAAAGCACAAAGCAACTACGAAATAGCCAACGCCAACTACGCCAATGCCGACACCTTATATATATATGCGCAAGGACGATATAACATCGGCACCATCAGCGAAAACGAAATGTTGCAGCTCGAACTCAACAAACTGACCGAAGAAACCAACCGAATGAATGCCCGTATCGAGATGGACAACTGCATGCAGGAGCTACGCTCGTATCTGGGCATTCAGAGTGACGAGGAACTCAAGGTGAAAATCAACGACCACGTACCCGACTTCAGTGTAGAACTGCACGAAGCCTTATTACTGGCCAACGAAAACAGTCCGGAAATACAAAACATGATACGCCGGAAACTGGAGAGTGAAAGCAACGTGTCGTACGAGAGTGCCGTGTCGCGCGCCAAGGCCAATGCCGGACTGAAGGCAGATATCTACCTGCGCTTCGGCTTGACACAAACTGCCGACAAGCTGAAAGATGCCTACCGGAATCCACTGGACCAGCAGTACGTCAGCTTGGGCATTACCCTCCCAATCCTGGACTGGGGGCGCGGAAGGGGACAAGTACGCGTGGCCCGTTCCAACCGAGACCTTGTCTACACGCAGGTAGAGCAAGACAAGACGGATTTCGACTTGAACGTACGGAAACTCGTAAAGCAATTCAACCTGCAGGCGCAACGGGTAAACATAGCCGCCCGCACGGACCATACAGCCCAACGACGCGCCGAAGTAGCCCGAAAACTCTATCTGCTCGGCAAGTCCTCGGTACTCGACCTCAATGCATCCATCACGGAAAAAGATACGGCCCGGAGAAGCTATATAACGGCTTTGTACAACTATTGGAGTTTGTACTATACACTGAGAAGCATCACGCTATATGACTTTGAAAAAGAGAGGCCACTGGCAGAAGACTTGGAAAGGGTTACTAATGAAGAATCTATACAGTAATAAAATCGTGGAATAGTTTTAGTAAAAGCTGACCGGAGATTTACTAAAACTCCGGTGACGATTTACTAAATCTCCGGTGAAGTTTTAGTAAAACTCGGAACCCTTATTCAGAAGAACTTCTGAAGGGGGTATCTGAAAAGTAAAAAAAGAGTATATAAAATATTGCATTATGGATATAAAACTTGAAAAGAAACCCTGGTACATCCGTTACCGCTACTATCTGGCGGGAGGCGTTGCCTTCCTTGCCTTCCTGATTTATGTAGTCACCCTTTCGCTGGGTCCCAGCAAACTGCGTATCGAGCAAGACAACATACAGATAGCCGAAGTCAAAAACGGCAAATTTATGGAATATGTAGATGTGGAGGGAGTGATTCAGCCCATCCTTACCATCAAGGTCAATGCACGTGAAACCGGAAGCGTGGAACGCATCATAGGAGAGGAGGGGAGCCTGCTCCGGCAAGGAGATACCATCCTCGTCATGGAAAACCCCGACCTGCTGCGCAGCATTGAAGACCAGCGCGACGACTGGGAAAAGCAACTTATCACCTACCGCGAAAAAGAAATTGAAATGGAGCAGAAAAGCCTGAACCTGCAACAACAAGCCCTGCAGACCGATTATGACCTCAACCGCCTGCGCAAGAGTTTTGCCCTTGACAAGGAGGAGTACCGCATGGGCATCAAGAGCAAGGCGCAGCTCGACGTTTCCGAGGACGAATACAACTATAAAGTGAAAAATGCCCATCTTCAAAGGGAAAGCCTCCGTCATGACTCTGCCGTCACCGTCATCCGCAAAGACCTCATCAAGAACGACCGCGAACGGGAACGGAAGAAGTATGAACGCGCCTGCGAACGACTCGGCAACCTGGTGGTGAAAGCTCCCGTCGCCGGCCAGCTCAGCTTTGTCAAGGTGACTCCGGGACAGCAGGTCGCTTCCGGCGAAAGCATTGCGGAAATCAAGGTGCTGGACCAATATAAAGTGCATACTTCCCTGAGCGAATACTACATCGACCGCATTATCACCGGATTGCCTGCCACCATCAATTATCAGGGAAGAAAATACCCGTTGCGCATCACGAAAGTGGTTCCCGAAGTCAAAGACCGCACGTTCGACGTAGACCTCGTCTTCACCGGTGACATGCCCGACAACGTACGTGTAGGCAAGAGCTTCCGGGTACAGATTGAGTTAGGCCAGCCGGAAGAGGCGCTCATCATCCCGCGCGGCAACTTCTACCAGAGTACCGGCGGACAATGGATTTACAAACTGAACGCCACAAGGACAAAAGCCGTGCGTGTGCCGCTTGGCATCGGTCGCCAAAACCCGCAACAATACGAGATTACGGAAGGTTTGCAGCCCGGAGATTGGGTAATTACAACGGGATATGATACCTTTGGCGAGGCGGAAGAATTGATAATGAAATAAAACTACGCACTATGAGACAAATAATCTTAGCCATCAATGCATTGCTGAAATTCAAAGCATACACCCTTATCAATGTATTGGGACTGGCGTGCAGTTTGGCTTGCGTACTCACCGTAGCCCGATATATCCACCAAGAAAATACAGTGAACCAATGCTTTCCCGAATATAAACGCATTTGCCTGATAAAAACCTCTACCAGCAGTGGTGAGAACTTCTTGGGAGGCTACCGGTCGGGATTGGAAAAGAATCCTGACGTAGAACAATTTACGGTGATTTATCAAATATCGGATATGCCCGTTCTGTTCGGTGAACAAGAAATTGCAGCGAACGCTTTTTCTGTAGACAGCACCTTCTTCAAAATCTTTCCATATAGGGTGATTGCCGGAAGCGGAAGAATAGTCCGCCCGAGGGATGTTGTCATCACCCGTTCTTTTTGGAAGAAGAAGCTGGGAGGGAAGAATGCCATAGGCGCTACTTTCAAAAACACAAAAGGGAATAAATTCACTATTATAGGAGTGGTGGACGACCCCGATACCAAGACATCATGGATGCCGGATATATTTATGTCGGATGAACTGGATGAATTCCTTTTTTTCGACCCTATATACGCCATGCTGATGGCACCGGATACAGACATTGCACTGCTGAATAAAAAGTATTCAAAAGAACACCCCCGCAGCAAATGGAGCACTTATGAGACAGTACGCTATCAGTATTTGCCTTTGAAAGATTTATATTACGATAAAGACCACGGAAAAGAAAACAAGAACTATCAATATGGCAACCAAAGCTATGTCCGGGTATTGATGGTAGTAGCCTTCCTGGTAGGTATCATAGGGCTGCTGAACTTCATCAACATCTACACTGTCATCATGTCCAAGCGGTCAAGAGAGTTTGGGGTGAAAAAAGTGTTCGGTGCAGGCAGGACAGACATTTTCCTGCAAATATATGCCGAGAACATCTTATTGACGGGACTGGCATTACTCCTTTGCTGGGCTTTAATAGAAATAACCAGGTTTTTCTTTTTCCATGAACTTTATATACCTACCACAACAGACTCCGGCTTTGACCGGAAGGTCTCTGCCATCGTACTTTTAGGATTGCCATTGCTGACTACTGTTTATCCGTTCTTGAAATACACATGTAGCAGACCCGTCAACTCCATACGCGAGCTGGCATCTTCACGCTTTTCCACACGGTCACGCATGATATTACTGTGTTTTCAATATGTCGTAACCATCTTTATAATAACCGTTTCTCTATTCTTTGTACGGCAGTTGGAGTATATGCTCTGCGCCGACCTCGGTTTCCGCTCGCACGATGTGATAACTTGCCGGATGTATGTCGATAAATTGGGCTTATATAAAACAACTAAAGAGGAGGGATTGGATGAAGGAAAAAGACAATATATAAGTAATGCTTTGGTCAATAAACGAATGAGTGAAAGCACTCTGTTTGAGCATTGGAGCAGAGGAAACGACTTGCTGTTCACCGACTTCCGTTTTGACAGTTTTGCGCTCAACAGAGCCGAAAACGGTTTCCATCCGGCATTATCTGCACATTTAACGACCCACTCCATGGCAATATACGATTTTCAACTTGTAGAGGGGCGCCTATGGAACGACTCCATAGATGAAGCGTTCACCAAAAACAGTTTCAAGGTAATTATCAACGAAACCGCTAAAAGAGTCTATGGAATAAAAGACATCACCAAAGACAAGCTGCAACCTGAAGAACCACACTACGCCTCAAGCAGCTTACCGGATTTCTACAATCCACCTTGCGAGATAGTAGGGGTCATAAAGGATTTCAATGTTCGGCACCTTTCACAATCCATCCAACCGGTTGTCATCTATTATCACGATGCAAGCATAGGCGGAATTTATACTGTTACAGCCTCGTATAAGCACGAGAATAAAGCCAAAGTCATTGATTTCCTGCGCCGCTTATACGAAGAATCTACGGGAAGAACCGACTTTGAATATACGCTGATAGAAGATGAACTCCAAAAGATGTATCGTGAAGACCGTCAAGTGGTGAACATTTATACGCTCTTTGCCGGAATAGCCATTTTCATCTCTTCATTGGGATTATTGTCAATATCCTTGTTCGATATTCGGCAACGTTACCGTGAGATAGGTTTACGCAAAGTGAACGGTGCGCAAGCAAAGGATATTTATCCCTTACTCATTAAAAAGTATCTCTCGGTCATGGGAGTCGCCACTTTGCTATCCATACCCTTGTCATGGATTGCCATTACCCTCTATTTGCAGGATTTTGCCCACAAAGCCCCTTTGACATTCGACTTGTTTGCCGTAGCAGTAGCCATAACAACTGCCATCTCCTTGTTGACTATTATTGGGCAAATCAGCAAGGCTGCCAACATCAATCCGGCAAGCATTATGAAAAACGAATAAAAGACATAAAAATTATAAATTTGACATATAATGAAAACACTGAAATACGCTTGGCGTTTCCTGATACGCTCAAAATCATACACGGTTATAAACTTGCTGGGTCTCGCCTTCAGCCTTGCCTGCTGCATCATGCTGATGCGATATATACATAGAGAACTGACGGTAGATACACATTGCATAGACCGGGAACATGTCTATGGAGTCATTCAGGACATGGATGGCAATAGAGGAATGGCAACAATAGAAAACACGAATAAAGACAGTATATACATTGACCACCGTTACATAGAGAAACGCACTTCTTTAATTCTGATGGAACAGGATTTTGTGAGCGACGAAGCATCCCGTTACACAGTGCGGACACTCGTAGCAGACAGTTGTTATTTTCAGCTTTTTCCTTACCGCATAGTGCAAGGAACTCCTATAAAATCTCCTGAATCTGCACTACTGACGGAAGTATGTGCACGTCGTATTTTTGGCCATGACAATCCTATAGGTAAAGTGTTACATTATTCAAATGGGAAAGATATTACCGTAAGTGGCATTATAGCCGAACCGACTTGCAAGACAATGATACAATTTGACATTGTGGTATCAAATACGCTTTCCTCATTTTGGGAACGTATGCCTATTGAATTTGTTCGTTTCACGCCGGGTACAAGCATCAAGAAAATGAACGAACTTGGGAAACAAGCACGTTGGGTAAATCCGAATTGGAAAAATATAGATGCACGACAATATACATTTTCGTTCATACCTATAGCAGATATTTATTGGGAACCAGCTTACGTGCAAGATGCCGGTTGCCCTGCCATGCTCACTTATGGAAAACGTTCTCATATTTACATTTTATCTTGTGTATGCTTATTGTTATTGCTTACCGGCATTATAAACTTCATCAATCTTTATTTGATAGGCACACAACGGAGGGGAAAAGAGTACGGGCTTAAAAAAATGTTCGGTATAAAAGGAACGACACTTTTCCTGCAGATATTAACAGAAAACGGACTTTTAGTTGGTTGTGCTTTATTACTGGCTTGGTTACTGATAGAGATAACGATAATCCCTGTCAGCCGTTTGTTGGAATATCCTTTCACTTATACATCTTTCGACTTTTGGCTTTCTGCCGGGATTTGGGTAATATTACCCATATTGACCTCTATCTATCCGTTTGTAAAATACAATTATGCATCACCCGTCAGCTCAATTCGTGATGCCACCCAAAGCAAACGTACTGTACACACACGCATTCTTTTTCTTTTTATACAATACATCTTCACATTCCTGCTCATCAGTCTTTCCCTTTATTTCAACAAGCAGCTTTCGCTCTTATTACACACGCAACCAGGATTTCGCATAGAAAATGTACTGATAGCCAAGTTAGGGTATGAATCGGAATCAGCGATGCCACGCGAAAAATGGCAGGAAGCCAGAGAAGCTATGTGGCAACGCAGACATGAACTATGGGAGGCACTTGCACAGTGTCCTTTTATAGAACATTTTGAAATGGAAAAACGACATATACTTTCCGAAGGTTTTAAAGTAACCTACTATAACAATAGAGAGGAAAAAGTAGAGATGAAGTTTTGGTATGCTACCCCCAACTTTTTTAAGTTGTACGGTATCAAAATAATAGAAGGTAGTATTCCCAGTTTTGAAGGAGAAGGAAACAGAGGAGAGGTTTTGGTAGCCAACCGAGCAGCTATGAAAGCTTTGCACTACGACAATCTGTCTGAAGCTTTGGTACAGGAAGAGAACGAACGCCGGTTAAATCCCAATGCTCCTCTGCATCCCATTGTTGCCGTTGTTGAGGATTACTATGACCGCCACTTGAGTGCAGGACATCGCCCCATTATCTACAATGTATGCAAACAGCGCAGTGACGATATGTGCCAGATAGCCTATACCCCCGGACGACTTAAAGATGTACTTGACTATTTGCGCGACACAGAGCTGCGTATCTATGGTTGTACAGACTTCGAATATACTTTATTGGAAGATGAATGGCATAAACTATATCAAAAAGACCGGCAGATAGCGGTTATCTATTCTTGTTTCGCACTGATAGCTGTCTTGATATCCTGTTTAGGGCTATTTGGCATTTCACTTTTTGACATTCGTCAGCGTTATCGGGAAATAGGTATTCGCAAGATCAATGGAGCCGGAATGTGTGATCTCTACCAATTATTGTTCCGCAAATATATTCTTGTATTAGCCGTGGCATTTATTATAGCCGCTCCTCTGACTTACTATATCATATACCTATATACACAAGATTTCGCAGTGAAGGCATCCGTAGGTATAGGAATATATGTTATATCGTTACTGATAGTGGCTTTCATCTCACTGGGAACATTGTTTTGGCAAATACACAAAGCTGCGAAGATAAATCCGGCAGAAGTAATCAAAAGCGAATAATACAATAATGATACTATTATGATAAGACATTATATTAAAACAGCATTCAGAAACCTATTAAAGTACAAGGCACAGAATATCATCTCTATCATCGGACTGTCGGTAGGCATACTTTGTTTCAGTATCTGCCTATATTGCAGCCGCTATATAAATTCTACCGACAAGTGCTTTACCCATTGGGAACGCATTGCAGACATAAACCTATACACTCCAGCAGAAGAACCTTATTCCGGAACTCCCGCTACGTTGTTTGAGAGTCTGCGCCAATTGCAATTCCAAGAAGTAGAAGCATTTACTTTTGTTGTCTATCCCCGCCCACGTAGCTACAATGTGGAAACTATCGACAAGGAAGAACTGCCCTACGAAGATTTATATGCTATGGAAGTAGATACAGCCTACCATAGCGTGTTCACCCCGGAAGTATTACAAGGTTCATGGACTGTAGCATCGCAAACTCCCAATGCCGTGATACTGACACGCTCTCTGGCACACAAAATATTTGGTCTCGGAGAGAATCCGATAGGAAAGCGAATGACCTTAGCACAACGGCTTTTCTCTTCACCTGATACCACACCACGAACAGGAGGTACCATCTATACCATACAAGCGATAATAGAAGATATTCCATTGAATACCAGCCTTAGCTTTCTCCAAAAGATTGATATGTTAATCTTGAACGATAGCGAAGGACTTATACAATTCGATGGACGAGACAGTATGACCGGTGGACTTACTTTTGCTCTTCTTCGTCCGGGCAAAACATCCGCACAACTCGAAGCCAGTTTCCGTGCAATGGACTTGAAGCACACAATATTCAATGAGAAAAATACCGTATCAGCCTCGAATTTCGGAAAACTTTTTCGGGAGAAATCCGTTGCCCCTTACTTTGCCGGAATCACATTCATTGTCGGCCTTTTGATTCTACAGACTGGTCTACTCAACTTTTTTCATTTTTTGACGGGGAGTTATCTGAACCGTTCGCACGAGTTCGGCATTCGTAAAGTGAATGGAAGTAATGGCAACAAACTATTCTGGTTACTTTTTACCCAAGCCATTATCATTTCGTTCATAACCTTCTTATTGACTTTCTGTCTGATAGAAATATTTAACCCCTACCTTTCATTCTCTTTATTTGATTTCACATTAGTCATTGAACGGGACCTATTATTGATACAGACAATAGAATATATGGCAGGCATTATTTTGCTATGCTTATTACTCTGCTTGTTTACCGTATGGAGGATGAAGCATGCCTCCATCCAGTCAAGTATTTACAAGAACAAATCCAAACGCCACAAACAGAAGATACGAAATTGTCTTTTGGGTATCCAATTTTTCATCTGTTGGTTATTCATAGTCTTTACAGTCGCTTTATATTTGCAGGCTAACAAGACCGGTTCCACACTGTTCAACACACTGACAGAAAAAGAAAAGTCCGAAATCATCAGTATTCCTATGGATTACCGTTTTCTAAAAAATGACGAAAAGCTTGCTCTCATAGAGCGCATCAGTCAGCATCCGGATATAAAAGATAAAATGCTGACAGATATTAATTATCTGAAAGGTATTTCGGGAACAAGCATGCAGACAGAAAAAGATAACCGGGAAAGTAGCCTTGAAGTCAATATAATGAATGTTCCTAATAACTTTTTCGAGTTTATGAATATCCCTATTCTTTCCGGGCATGCCCTGAAGACAAATAGTGACATGGTAGCAGACCGTAAATTGGCAGAACGTATGAAGAAGGATTTACTGGGAACCACCTTGTACAATTACCAAGACAGCTACACGGTATGCGGCATTTGCTCCGATTTTGTAGCCGACACTTACAATCAGAGCCAGGGCTTCGTCTTTCTGCCTTGTGATTTCAAATATTATGTAGGTCATTGCTATTTGAAGTGTGTACCCGGAAAAGCAGAAGAAGCAAAGACTTTCGTTAAGAAAATACTGGAAGAGAATCTTCCACCGAGTATACAATTACACATTTCGACCTTGCTGGAAGACATTCACCAAGCACAAGCCATCGAGAACAACATGAAAGGAATAATCTTATTCTTCTCATTTGTCAGCCTTATAATCACTTTATTAGGCGTCTATTCGGCAATCACACTGGATACGGAACGCAGACAAAAGGAAGTGGCAATCCGTAAAGTAAATGGTGCGGGATTGAAACAGATTATCATATTGTTTGCCCGTACATATATTTATCAGCTTGTACTCTCGGCAGCGATGGCATTTCCTTTATGTTATGCCATACTGCAGTTATGGAAAAACATGTATATCGTATTCTTTAATGACGGCCCGCTATTTTGGATTTCAATCTTCATAATCGTAGCTGTCATTACTACTCTGACTATTATTTTCCGTATTCTGAAAATAGCAAGGACAAATCCGGCAGAAGTCATTAAAAACGAATAAAAGAATATATTATATTTATCCCCCAATTATGACCATACTTGCAATCCTAAAAATAATTACCCGCGGTTGGTGGAGAAACAAAGTTTTCTTCTTCATTTCTATAGTCAGTCTGGCTATAGGGTTAGCATGTACAAACTTGCTGTTCACCTATTTTGTACATGATTATAATATAGAGAGTGGCAATCGGGACAAGAACCGTATTTTCTGTCTGCGTCAGGATAATCCGATGCAGGACGGAAGCAAGGTGGCCTATGCTGATGCCAATATTCCCCCTATGCTGAAAGAAAAATATGCAGAAGTGGAAGACTACCTGCGTATCAATTCTCTGGTTCCACAATATTGTAAATATGGAGGGGAGATATACCACGATATAACCTTTATATCTGCCGATACTACTTTGCAACATTTCTTCCACTATCATCCCATTACCGGTAGTTTAAAGCAAGTATTGGAACAACCGGGCAAAGTAGCGCTCAGTGAAGCTTTTGCACATAAACTGTTTGGAGATAAAAATCCATTAGGAGAATTGCTGGAAATAAAAACCATGACTGATACCCAAAGTTATGAAGTGGCAGCCATATTAAAGTCACGGTCACAATCATTGCTCCAATTCGACATGATTACCGGGAATAACAAAGACTTTTGGGGTGGAATGACATTTCTGAAACTAATTCCAAATACCGATGCCCAACAGTTTACCGAAAAAATCAACCACGACAAAGTTCCCACTTTGATTCCGGAAAAGACACAATATTACGTCGACCCTCTGTCCGACATCTACTTTACTACACCGGACTACGATACACAACAACCTCTGCCGTATATCAATCAAAGTAATGTGCAATTATTGTATATCAGCCTTGCTGCCGCCTTGTTGGTACTTATCATAGCCTGCTGCAACTATACCAACATGAGCCTGAGCCGTGTATTGCAACAGCTCAAAATGATACATGTGGAGAAACTGATGGGAAGCAGCCTGAAGGATATCCGCATCCAACTGTTTGGTGATGCATTCCTCACTGTGCTGCTGGCATTCGGATTATCTTTACTCATCATCAACGACTGTCTGTCTTTTTTCAATGGATTATTTGCATCCCATTTAAACGTACATTTCTTTTTCAGCCTACAGATGCTACCCTTGTTAGTGCTCTTTGTACTAGTTATGTCCATTGTCCCTGCCTGGTATATTAGCCATAGACTTTCACAACTCTCATTCAGCGAATACAAGACACTTTACGGAGGTAAAAAGAAACAACGTTTCATAGCTTTGCTGGTCATTCTTCAGTTTTCCATTTCTATAGGGCTGATATTCGCTACTCTCGTTGCCAATGAACAAATCAATCTCATCGAGGAACGGGCCTACTGTTACGAAAATCGGATTGAAATAGGAGATTTCAATGCCGCACCGGCTACAATACTTAAAGAAGAACTGGAGAAACATGTACAAGGAATAGAGTCCATCGCCCTGTCACAAGGCTCCATATTGAATTCATGGATACGTGAGCTATCCATCAAACAAGCCGACGGTACGGAAAAAAGTTCCTACCTATTAATGCTGTATAGTGATGCCAATCTGGTAAAAACGATGGGGTTCAAACTCTTGTCCGGCAACGCTCCCGAACAACTGCAAAAACAATATGCCTATCCTGCACTGGTCAACGAAAGCTATGTCAGAATGCTGATTCCAGCAGGAATAAATGCCATTGGAAAACCTTTGAAAGAATTTGACCAGTCTGCCGATTCTTTATACATCATCGGCGGTGTATTAGAGGACTTCCCGTTCAGTTCATTGGAAAATGAAATTACCCCGGTCATACTTTACCTTCCACCTACAGAGAGAATGTCGGGTGCCAACTATCTGCAGATTAAGCTGATTGAAAGCAATAAACAAGAAACACTACATCAAATAGCCCAAATATGGGAAAAGATGAATGAAGGGGAGATATTTCAATACACAGACATGCACCAAGACTTTATGAAACGCAATGGTAAAGTCTTGTCTCTCTCCAAACTCCTTATCGCCTATTCTCTGATTGGCTTGATATTGACCTGCTTCGGCTTATTCGGCATTTCATGGTATGCCACTCGCCAGCGTATCCGCGAAATCAGCATTCGCAAGATTCATGGAGCAACATCCCGACAAATCGTGCTGTTGCTGAATAAACCATTCTGCCTGCAAATTCTGCTTGCATATATTCTAGCTGTCCCCATTGTTTATTGGCTCATGCACCATTGGCATGAACAGTTTGCCTATAAAGCCCCCTTCACCGTTATGGACTTTCTATTGCCACTATGTATTGTCTGGATAATATCTGCCGTCACAGTGTGTCTGCAAAGTTATTTGCTGAACAAAACAAATCCGATTGACTGCATCAAATCCGAGTAAGAAATGATATATTTATAACCCATAAAAACAAAGCATTATGATTAAGACAGTAAACTTACAGAAGATTTTCAAGACCGAGGAAGTACAGACTCTGGCTTTGAACGACGTAAACATTGAAGTGAAAGAAAGGGAGTTTGTCGCTATCATGGGACCTTCAGGCTGCGGAAAATCCACTTTACTGAATATCCTCGGTCTGTTGGACAATCCGACGTCCGGAGAATATTATTTGAACGGGACTGAAGTATCCAAATATACAGAAGCCCAACGAACCAGCTTGCGGAAAGGAGTTATCGGTTTCGTATTCCAAAGCTTCAACCTGATTGATGAGCTGAATGTATACGAGAACATCGAACTGCCGCTACTCTACATGGGCATTCCTGCCACCGAACGCAAGCGCCGGGTGGAAACCGCTATGGAGCGTATGGCAATCATGCACCGCAGCAAGCACTTCCCGCAACAACTGTCCGGCGGACAACAGCAACGCGTGGCAATCGCCCGTGCAGTCGTATCAAACCCTAAACTGATACTTGCCGATGAGCCTACCGGTAACCTCGATTCAAAGAACGGAAAAGAGGTAATGGAACTACTGAATGAACTGAATAAGGAAGGCACTACGATTGTCATGGTGACACACTCACAACATGATGCCGGATTTGCCGGACGCATCATCAATCTGTTTGACGGGCAGGTAGTGACGGAAGCTAACTTATAATTCCCGCTTCTCCCGATTTATATGCAGGTTGCAATGTTTTTTCCATTGTAATCTGCATGTTTTTTTGGAAATAGCTTTCCTTTTTTTTGTTTCTGTCGTCCGAAATGCCTAATATTGCTACCAATAAACTTTTTACTTCCACATTTTAAATAACAGAAAATGAAAACATACACACCGTCCCCTTTGAACACAGAAAATATCACTTTACCGGATAATTTGACAGAACTCACAGAAGCCATGGCACGCAATGTGCATGAAGTATGGGCTTTGGGAAGAGTGAAAGAAGGATGGAAATACGGAGAGACACGCAATGATGAATTAAAGACACATCCCGGACTTGTACCATACGAAGAGTTACCGGACTCAGAACGGGAATACGACCGGCAAACAGCCATACAGACACTGAAGCTGATTATGAAACTGGGATTCGACATACAGAAGAAACAATAATCCAATATCTATAGTACTATGAGGACGAGTGAGAACAAATATTATCCTATCCGGCACTGGTGGAAATTCGTTATTCCTGCCTTTATCATTCTCTTTCTGGTTGCAGCATTGATTGTGACATGCACTACATTCCAAAACCTTATTCAATTCTTTCCATCGCGTGGAATGACCTACCTGATGACACTCCATGCCATCATTTCCCTTAGCGTATGCATCTGTTTTTTTCTATGTATCAAGAGATTAATAGATGTATTCTCACTGAATCTGGAACAAGAAAGAAACATTCTTGCATCCTTGTACCAGGAAA
>ERZ779729.1926-NODE-1926-length-13527-cov-1.828830_pt1 | contig 13527 bp, 6 predicted proteins | sample MGYA00511072_ERZ779729 | MGnify/ENA primary metagenome ERZ779729 (study PRJEB29588, sample SAMEA2156675) | human gut metagenome | biome: human gut; feature: human-associated habitat; material: faeces | place: Denmark | collected 2008/2010 ...
TTGGTATACAGCAGAGGGGAGCACCCCCTCTGTTATTTTTTGTTTTGCCATGCTGATTCGTTTTAGTATGATATAATTATGCACGGTTCGGTCGGTTTGTTCTTTGAATAATTTTGCCAGCGTAAATTTATTCAGATAAAAGTGACCGGCTAACTGCTCCAGTGATAAATCCTCTTTGTAATGTTCATTAATATAAGACAGTACCTTATCAATGAAAGGGTTCACGTGTGTTGCTTTTCGTGGCTTCATATCTAAAAGAATGTGTTTGTTTAGTAGTGTAACCGCCTCTAAAATATGGGCACGGTTTAACATTTCTTTTCCATAAAAATCAATTTTTGAATTTTGGTAAATTCCCATAAAACATTGAAATATGCGCTCAAAATCATCGGAATCGGCAATATTAAAATGATACCGTTTGTTTTCTTTTGCCAGTTCAAATGGCTCTAATAAGGAGTGTTCGTTAAACTGGAAGGAGGATAAGCAGGCAGGGGTAATGTACATATAGGTTCGGTCATATTCATCATTTAGCTGTTCTTCTGAAGTAGGAAGAAGCTGATGAATTGTATAGGGAGGAATAACTATAATATCTCCACGTTTTACTTTATAAATACGGTCTTCAATAAACAGCATAACAGAGCCACTGAGATAGATATAAATTTCATAATAATCGTGCGTGTGTGCAAGAACCCTTGGAAAATGGTCGTTTGTTGTCTTTCGACATTCATAATAGTAATCGGTTGAAATCGGGTGGTCCGATTCATGAAGTAAATAGCGCATAAACAAATCCTCCTCGTCATCCTTCTTTTCTCTGATTATAGATTTATCTTATGCTTTTTGTCAAGATATTCAATTTTTGCAATGTAAAACACAGTTTTTGCAATCGGAATTGTATATTTTGTGATATATAATAAAATCACTATATAACGATAAGGAGTTGATATATGTGAAAAAGAACACAAAGATGTTCCAAAGAAGTTTGACAGCATTTTTAACAGCTGCGTTGGTTACAACTTCTTTTGGGGGACAAGGAATCGTTTTTGCGAAGGCAAAGAAGAAGGCTTCGCCTTCTGTGAGTCTTACAGTGACGAATCCGGCAATTTCCATGCTTTCGCTGAAAAAAGGTGAAACTTTTCAGTTGAAAGTAAAGGTAACGCCGAAAAAAAAGGTAAAAAAAATAACAGTTCGCTCAACAAAATCCTCGATTGTTTCGGTAAACAAAAAGGGAAAATGTAAGGCGAAAAAGGCAGGTAAAGCAAAGGTTATCGTTTCTTGCGGAAAGAAAAAAACAGTGATTTCTGTTACGGTAACAAAGAAGCTTAAAAAAGTAAAAAAAGTAACACTTAGTAAAAAAAGTGCCAGTTTATTTTGTGGCAGTTCGCTGAAATTAACAGCAAAACTGACACCGGCGAAAGCAACAAAAAAAGGTGTTGTTTACCGTTCATCAAAATCATCCGTTGCATCGGTAAGCAAAAAAGGAGTTGTTATGGCGAAGAAGAAAGGTACCGCTGTGATTACTGCTTATGCAAAGGATGGACGTGGGGCGAAGGCAGTGTGTAAGATTACAGTAAAGGAAAAAAGTGCGGTAACAAAAGCTCCGGTAGTTAATACAAGTAAACCACAGCCGACAACAGATCCATTGATTGCAACTCAGAAGGCAGGTTACTTTACAATTGCAGCAAAGGATTCTGCAGCAAGTCTGTACTTAGATGCCAAAGGAGAAGATTACGATGGATTATCACTGATTGCAGCTTCCGTTGCCAAAGACATTTCTCTTGTTACAAAAGAGAAAGCAAAGGCAAATGTCGTAACTAAGACAGAATCATTGAAGGAATATGCAATTATTGCCGGCTCCATCGGAAACAATGCGGTAATTGATTCCTTGATTGAGCAGGGAAAAGTAGATGCCTCCCAGATAAAAGGAAAGCGCGAAGTTTACCGCATTCAGGTGGTAGAAAATCCGGTGGCAAATGTAAAAAAAGCAATTGTCGTTATCGGAAGTGATAAACGTGGAACGATTTACGGTCTTTATCATATTTCTGAGAAAATGGGTGTTTCTCCATGGGTTTACTGGGGCGATGCTACACCGGTTGCCAAAGATGTAGTTCAGATTCCGGAAAAGGAATTAACGGTTACATCCAAAGAGCCATCTGTAAAATATCGTGGCATTTTCCTAAATGATGAAGCACCATCACTGACTAGCTATGCAAAGAAAAAATTTGGCGGATATAATCAGTATTTTTATGAAAATGTCTATGAGTTAATTTTACGCTGTAAAGGAAATTATTTGTGGCCGGCGATGTGGTCGAATACTTTTAGCGAGGACGGTAAGGGAACGAATAAGTTAGCCAATGCAGAACTCGCCGACAAATACGGTATTGTTATGGGAACCTCTCATCATGAGCCACTTTGCCGTGCCGGTGTGGAATGGCAGAACAAATATCGTCAGTATGGCACAAGCAACGCTTGGGACTTTAATACGAACGAAACTGCCATCACAAAATTTTGGGAAGATGGTGTGACAAGAAATAAAAACTTTGAAAATGTTTATACCCTCGGCATGCGTGGCGAGTCGGATTCTTCTTTGTCAGGAACAAAAGAAGAAAATATTGCTCTTTTGAAAAAAGTAATTTCGACGCAGAAAGACATTTTGAAAAAGAACAATTTATCAGATGCTCCTCAGGTTCTTACTGTTTATAAAGAAGTAGAGGACTACTGGCATGGTACAGATAAAGCAGAAGGATTAAAAAAATGGAATGTTTTAGATGATGTAACCATTATGCTCTGCGATGATAACTTTGGAAATATGCGTACACTTCCAACAAAGGAGGATAAAAATCGAAAAGGCGGCTATGGTATGTATTATCATTTTGATTACCATGGCGGTCCAACTTCCTATGAATGGGTAAATACAGTTCCTCTTACAAAGACTTGGGAACAGATGAATATGGCATATGAGCATGGCATTGATAATATCTGGATTGTTAATGTTGGTGATTTGAAGCCGATGGAGATGAATATTTCCTATTTCCTTGATATGGCATATGATTATGATACATGGGGAACAAATGGAAAAGATAAAATTACTGAATATCGTAAAAACTGGGTAAAACAGCAGTTTGGTGAAAATACATCGGATTCTCTTGTGAATGAGATGGAGAAGCTGTTAGATGATTATACATGGTTAAATGGTTCCGGCAAACCGGAATCCATCAATTCGGCAACTTATGATTCAGTAAATTATAATGAAGGCAGAGAAATGCTTGCCAAAGTGGATGATATGATACGAAGAGCAAAAGCGTGTCAGAAAGAGATTCCATCGGATTGGCAGGCGGCATACTTTGAACTTGTCTATTTCCCGGTTGTTGCATCGGCAAATGTGACAAAAATGCAGATATTAAGCGGCATCAATAAATATCTGGCGAAAAATAACAGTGTGGCAGCAAATTTATATGCGGCTGAGCTGGAACAAGCGGTGGCACTGGATAAGGAATTACAGAAAACGTATAACAAAAATATGCCGGGAGTCGGTGACAAGTGGGATGGTATGATGAGTTCTCCTCATGTTGGATTTGTAACTTGGAATTCAACCGGGTGGAGTTATCCAAAAGCAGTCTGGGTGAAACCGGCGGCTGATGGTAAAATGATGGCTACGATGGAAAATGAAGAACAGGCTGTCGAGGCATCAGAAAGTGGTACATTATCCGATTTTACAAATCTGAATCAGGAATCTTATACGGTAACTGTTTCCAATCAGGGAGCGAACAGTTTTGCTTATACGATAACTCCTTCGGAGGACTGGATTGTTGTAAGTAAGAAATCCGGCACAGTAAAAGCACAGGATGCGTTTGAAGTATCAGTTGATTTTTCAAAGGTTAAAAAAGATGCTTCCGGCTCCGTTGAGATTCAAAGCGGCAGCCAGTCCATTACACTTAATATCAATGCAAAGGTATATGATACATCTTCCTATGCAGACAAAACATATATTTACACAAATGGATATGCATCCATTCTTCCGGGAAATTACGTAACGGCAAAAGAAGGCGGTAATAATACAGCATTCCATGTTTTTGACGGTTATGGAAAGACCGGACAGTCAATGAAAATTCTTCCGACAAATGCGGATAAGACAAAGACGATGGAAGAAGCTGCCTATGCAGAATATGCAGTATGTGTTCCAAACGAAGGGGATTATAAATTTACTGTTTATACAGCACCTTCCAATAATCTGGAGCGTGATAAGGTTTCCATTTCGTATGGTTATTCGATTAACGGGGAAACATTAGTTGAGAAAAATACGGTAGATGCCGATACGTTTTTGGCTGGAGAATACAGTGGTTCATGGGCAAATGATGTGAAAGTAAATGGCAGAAAGCAGGAGAATAATATCCACCTAAATGCTGGCGTGAATACGATTCGTATATATTCTGATGACCCTGCATTCCTGCTTCAGAAATTGGTTGTTTCTGAAAAATCGGTCAAAAGCTCTAATGCCGGGCCGAAAGAAAGTTATTATGTTGGTAAAAAACAGACAAAAGAAACAACGCTTGCAGGTGTTCTTGCAGATGAAAATGTACTTCCGGGAACAATTACCACGGAAAAAACAACATATCAGGCAGGTGAAACCTTTAGTGCCAAGGGAATTGTATCAGAATCGGAAAGTTATTTTGCCGGTTTAGATGCAAAATCGGACAATGCGGCAAAGGTAAAAATTTCATGTGGAGACCAGACATTTGGTACCGTAACAATTGGTAAAGAGCAGGCACTGTATGAGGCGGCAGATATGGCAAAACTGGATGCCGGCAGCCAGACGTTTACAATGACCGTCGTATCCGGTAATGTCAGCGTGAGCGGAGTAACCGTCCGCACTCGTGATTATGCGAAAGTTCCGGGAAGTATTCCGGCTTCTGATTATGAAGGAGTTAAGGCAGCACATACTAATTTACAGGCAAAAAAGGACATGACATATTCTTATCTTGCGCAGGTTGAAAAAGATGATTTGTTTGTATTTTACCTGAAAGGAAAGTCCGACGGAAAAGCTTTTGTAACACTTAAATGGAATGACCAGACAATTGGAGAAGTTCAGTTATCCGATACCATGCAAGAGTATATGTTAGATGGTACAATGGATTTGACGCCGGGGCTTGGTACCATCACAATGGAAGTGACGGGAGCGGATGCGGTAATTGAATCGCTGTCTTCTAAAGTGTATGAAGATGAAGAAAGTCTGCCGGTTTCCATTACCGCAACGAGTGAAGAAACTTCAAATGCAGCAGAAAATGTATATGATAAGGATGAAAAAACAACATGGAAGCCACAACCAACGGATGCAAATCCTATGCTTACATTTGACTTTAAGGATTCTTATCAGTACGACCGATTTATGATTCAGACAAAGGATTCATCGCTTGGCAGTTATGAGGTTCAGGTAAAACAGTCAGATGATACATGGAAGACAATATATACCGGAAAAGCAGGCGATGACGGAAAGACCATTTTTGTTCAGGGTAAAGAAGCAATTGAAAGCGCCCAGGTACGGTTTGTTTTTGCAGATACGAACGTAGAAGTTTCAGAAATAACTTTGACGCCGTATGTCAACTGGGCAATGAAAGATGCAGTAAAACTTGCCGGACAGAAGAAAAGTGGCGGTGGTTCTTTCACTGTTCCAAACTCTGTCGTGGATGGAGATCGAATTACGAAAGGTTTGGAAACTGGTGTTGGAGGAAGCAGTGATACAGACCGTCATGAAGTTACGATGACGTTTAGTGAGCCAAAAAGTATCAATGTGGTTCGTCTCTTTACTTTGCAGGAAAGCGAGTCTGCGAGTGCAGGGACCGGTGTGATACCGGACTTGACGATGACATCTGAAAAGGCACAGTATTCATACCGTATTTCCTATTATGAGAATGGAAAATGGACCGAGATGGGAGCTACTGTGAGACCGGATGCAGGAACAAATCCGAAAGTAACAACGGAAGTTTCATTGAAACGAAAAGTAAAAGCATCCAAAATCAAAGTGGAGATTTATACAAGCCACTGGATTCGAATTAATGAATTAGAAGCTGTGGAAACACATCAGTTTTCTGCGGTAAAGTAAGAATGTAATCGGAACTTTTAAAATTGTATTTATAACGGTTTTATGTTACAATAGTGTTATATAATTTTGCATGAGGAGGGATGATATGCTTGAAAATAAATTAGGTCTTACAAGTTCTGCTGAACTTGCTCGTATGGAAGAGCAGTTAAGCAAGAAAAAAGCAGTCTTATTATTTGAAAAAGGCATTTTAGATTCCCTCCCGGCAGGTAAGTTTTTTACTTTGCAGGCAATCCACCGGTATTTGTTTGAAGATATTTATGATTTTGCCGGAGAGATTCGCAAGGTAAATATGGCAAAAGGAAATTTTCGTTTTGCACCGCTGATGTATTTAGGTGCAGCACTTGAAAATATTGATAAAATGCCACAGTCTGATTTTGACGAAATTATAGAAAAATATGTAGAAATGAATATTGCGCATCCATTCCGGGAAGGAAACGGACGGAGTGCACGCATTTGGCTTGACCATATGTTAAAACAGGAAATTGGCAAAGTAATTGATTGGAGTAAAGTCGATAAAGAAGATTATTTACTTGCGATGGAACGAAGTCCGGTTAAGGATATCGAAATAAAATATCTTTTAAAGAATGCATTGACCGATGAGGTTGACAGCCGAGAAGTATATATGAAAGGCATAGACCACAGTTATTATTATGAAGGTTACACAACGTTCAAGACAGAAGAACTGTAAGTTTGTGAAAAGTAGGCGGTAAAACTTTTTAACTTATTTTATTTTAAATGAAAATTGATATTGTTTTTCACTATGAAGGACGTTGAACACCGTTACGAGTGTTCATTAAGCGGGAGTGGTCCTGAATAGGAAAAACAATATCAATTTTTATATCACAATCAAATTAAGTTATCGTCTTTTATCGTCTTCTCGAAAACTTCTGCTCACAGTACATGCAGCGGTAAATCCGGTTTTCGCGGTCTGTCAGTTTAAAACGGTGTGGTAATTCCTGCTCAACGGAAGTAATGCATCGAGGGTTTTTGCACTTGATGACATTTGTTACCGTTTCCGGCAGTGTGAGAACACGTTTTTCTACAATTTCGTTATTTTTTATAACATTAATGGTGATATTTTCATCGAGAACACCGAGAATGTCCAGATCTACGCAGAGAGGTCCTTCGATCTTAATGATATCTTTTTTTCCCATTTTACTGCTTTTTGCGTTTTTAATAATAGCAACGGAGCAGTCTAATTTTTCTAATTCAAGATAGTGATAAATTTCCATGGAGCCGCCAGCCTTAATGTGGTCAATGACAACTCCTTCTTGTAATCCACCAATATTTAACATTCCGGAATCACCTCCAATAAAGTCATAATTAACGCCATTCGTATGTAAACACCATATTGTGCCTGCTTAAAGTAAACAGCACGTGGGTCATCGTCGACATCGGTTGCAATTTCATTTACACGTGGAAGAGGGTGGAGAACCAACATATCCTTTGGTGCCAGTTTCATTTTTTTACTGTCAAGGATGAAGCTGTCCTTCAAGCGGATGTAATCTTCCTCGTTAAAGAAGCGTTCACGCTGTACACGTGTCATATACAACAAATCAAGTTCCGGTAAGACGTCTTCTAATACATTAACCTCTTTGTATTCAATACCATTGGCATCTAATGTGTCTTTTCTAATATAATCCGGAATCTTCAATTCCTCCGGTGAAATCATAACAAATTTAACGTTAGGATAACGAACCATGGCACCAATTAAAGAGTGAACGGTACGTCCGAATTTTAAGTCACCACACAATCCGATTGTCAGATTGTCAAGGCGTCCCTTTAAATTTTTAATTGTCAATAAATCGGTTAATGTCTGGGTCGGATGATTGTGACCGCCATCACCGGCGTTGATAACTGGAATTTTTGAATGAAGAGAGGCGACGTATGGTGCACCTTCTTTTGGGTGACGCATCGCACAGATATCTGCATAACTGGAAATGACACGAATGGTATCGGCCACGCTTTCGCCTTTTGATGCAGAACTAGAATCAGCAGATGAGAAACCAAGAACTTGTCCACCTAAATTCAACATTGCCGATTCAAAACTTAAACGGGTTCTTGTGCTTGGTTCATAAAAACAAGTTGCAAGTTTTTTTCCTTTACACACTTCTGAAAATCGTGCCGGATCCTGAATGATTTTTTCAGCTAATACAATCAAATCATGAATCTCATCCACGGTCAGGTCAAGTGCATTCATTAAATGACGCATAATGCCTCCTATCTGCCATGTTCCCATGGCTTCCGTATTTCAACTTATTCTACCTCATTTTAGTACGGATGACAATAGAAAAATCGAGCAAAAAAGGATAAATAGTATAATTTAGTGCGAATACAAGCTATAAAGCGCGTATTCGCGCTATTTTTTTTGCTTTTTTTTGCAGAAAAACTTAAAAAGTGTACAAAAAATGAAAGGAGGAAATGACATAATGCCGAGGGCAAAATTGACATTTGAAGAGCGTGTGTGGTTGGAGGAAGCATTAAACAAGAAAGTAAATCACATGGAGATATGTAGATACCTTGGTATCAGTACATATCAACTTCAAGTTGAAAGAAAGCTTGGCTGGATAAAAAAAGAACAGAGATACAGTGCTGAAAAAGCGCAGCATGCATTGAAGTAAAGAAATTGATTAGTAAGTAGGAAAGGATGTATTGACAAATGAAAGGAAGATTAAAAAAAATCCTATCGTTCTTTTTGGTTATTGGGTTAGTAGGTGGTGTGTGCCAGATACCAGCAGAGAAAACTTTGGCAGCAACAACGCCTGTTAAACTTGATAATTTAGGTTCGCATGGCACCACAAAGATTGGTAGCAAAACCAAATCTGGGGACTGGTACAAGATGACAGTGGATGGAAAAAAAGCCTTCTGTATGAATCTTGGTTATACTTGTCACACTGGAGACCAATATAGTGCTAATTCCTCTGGCACATATTCAACGGCGGATGGGGGAAAAAAAGCATTAAAAGCATACATTGGATATTGGTATGATGAAACAATGAAGGAAAGTAACAAAGCATATATTATTGCACAATCACTTCTTTGGGGAATTCAGGAAGGTAAAACTTCAGAAAGTGAATTAAAAACAATTATAACTAATGTAAAAAAGGCTTCAGGATATTATAGTTCTAAAACTACAGAACAATTATACAGTGCTATTTTCGAAAAGTCAGGAACATTGACAGCAAAGTTTACTGAATGGAAATATGGAGGTTCAAGTTCTCATCGGCAGGTGCTGTTAAGTTTGAAAGCAAGAGAGCAAATAGCAGCAGAACCTCATTCTGTAAATACCAATTCCAACTATCGCCAAAAGATACGATTTACAAAAATGGACGATGACGGAAGACCAGTTGCAGGGGCAAAGTTTTCAATTGAAGCAAAAGACATTGATACCTTGTATTATTACAAGCTAAATGATAATGGCTCTAATACGGATGATGAAATCCCTGATTTCACCGTAGAAACCACAACCGACAGCAATGGACAATTTACAATTCGCTATACCTACCATATTCAGTCAGAAACTTTTTACTTTTACACAGATACGGAACTGAAGGGTATGACAGCTGCTGAAAAAGAAAAAGCTGAACGCGATATGGATGAAGCAGGTCAAAGACATGGTGCCGGGATGACTCAAAGTGCAGCGGAACAACTGATGGAAAAAAGTCTGAAAGAAAAATTGGATAAAGTCAATAACCAGTACATTATCAAGGAGTTGGATACCGGAAATCCTAATTTGATTCTTGACCCGGAATTGGCAAAGGGCGTAACAGTTGTATGTGATGCAGATGATTCGGATTTTAACTATGGTGTCAGTGGTATAACAGACAATGTTATAAAAGATGTAAAGGGAATTAATAATCACAAAAAAGCGACAGTTAAGGTAAAGAAGTTAGTAAGTAATACAAGCGACAAGAAAGCACATGGTGATGCTAGTGTGGAAGGGGCGGTTTATCAATTGTTTGATGATGCTGCCTGTACGAAAACAGCCACCGTGTATGACAGCAAGGGAAAAGAAAAAACAGCAGACCTTTATATCATTAAAAATGGCGAGTTGGAAACAGATTATTTACGAGCCGGGGAGACATATTACTTAAAAGAGAAAAAAGCGCCCGAAGGTTTCTTACTTTCTACGGATGTATTAAAGATTCAGGTGGATGGTAATAGTTTAACACAGGAATACACGCCTAATGCAAAAACGTATGAGGTGCAGGAAACAGAAAAGAAAGGCCATCTGGAAATTTATAAATTTACAACGGATGGTTCAACCGGACCTGCCAATTTTGAAAAAGGGGCTACTTTTGAAATAATAAAAAAGGGAAAGAAATATGAGGAGTGCAAAGAAGATGAGCGCGCGATTTTAGTAGCCGATGAAAATGGACATGCTAAAACAACCGAAGCATTAGCTTACGGTACTTATGTGATTCATCAGACAAAAACAGGAGATGCAGACACAGAAAAAATTGCAGATGAAGAAATTAAAATTGGTATGGATATTACTTCTGCAGCGTTGAATTATAAGGTTTATACAAGGCTTTATAACAATGCACCATTCAAAGCTCATCTGCGGATAATAAAGAAGTCAAAGAACACGGAAAAGACGGTATTGAAAGCAAATACCAAATATCAGATTTATCAAGTTGGAACGGATGGTACAGAGAAAAGGGTGGAACAGTCCTTTTTCAATGGAAATACCATGATTAAGGTTGGAACGGATGAATACCCATTTGTTACAGATGAAAGTGGTGAAGTGCTTACTGCACAAGGATTATCTGCCGGTAAATATCGGATTTATGAGATTGATTCTGCCAGCGGCTTGCACATTACTACAAAATTCATTGAGTTTGTGGTAGACAGTAAATCTGATAATTACAAGATGGAAAAAGATGCGGATGGAAATACTTTTGCGACAATTACTTTGGATTACGTGAATGAAGATACCTATGGAAAATTGAAAATTTACAAATCCGGAGAAATGCTTAGCAAATATGAAAACGGTCAATTTATTTATGAAGAAAAGCCGTTAAAAGGTGCAACTTTTGAAATCTATGCAGATGGAAATATTGAAACCCAGGATAACCAGGGAACCAATTGGTTTGACGATGGAGAACTGGTTGCTACGATTAAAAGCGGCGAGAAAGCAGTCTTTACAAAAGATTGTAAAGGAATTACCGGATATGAAGTAAAAGACGGTATTGTAACAGTAAATCTTCCATTGGGTAAATACAAGGTGAAAGAGACAAAAACACTGTATGGTTACCTGCTTCCGGATAAAGACTGGTCTGTTGAATTTAACTGGAACAATAAGGATGAAGAATATGTTCTTAACTCTACCAGTGCAACTAATACAGAGGGCATATTGTCTGTTTTCAACGAGCGTGTAAAGACTGCAGTTGAGATAAAAAAGACAGACGAAGAAACTACTAAGCCAATTAAGGATGTAACCTTTGGCTTATACAGTAAGGATGCCATTTATAATGCAGACGGAAAGCAAATTGTGGCTGCAGAAGAAAAATTAGGCACTGTTATTACAGACGAAAAAGGACAGGCAGTATTTAATTTGGATTTACCTCTTATGAGTGAAAATTATGGGGAAGAGGCAGCCAGTGGCAGTGCGGTATCTGTATCAGGCAGTGCAGTCACAGCGGAGACAAAAACGCTTAACTCTGGTGATTATTATCTAAAAGAGGAAAGTGTGCCGGGTGGTTACTATCTGGATAGTACATTATTGCCGGTACATTTAGAGTATAAGGATGATAAGACAGCTGTGATTGAAAAGAAACTGACACATAAAAACAAACAGACAGAAGTGCAGATGGATAAAACCTCAGTTGCAGGAAGTGAAGAAATCGAAGGATGTCATTTGCAGATTTCGGATGAAGATGGAAATGTGATTCTGTCATGGACATCCGGAACGACTACGGAAGTAAAAGTAAATCAGGACTTGGGATATCAAAATTTACTCACAGCGTTCACGCAGGACAAGCACAGAACGCTTCGGGGCTTGTATCAGCATAAGACCTACATACTAACAGAGACAAGACCGGCAGATGGATATGTGACAGCAGATAGTATCGCTTTTCAGTTGCAGGAAAGCAGCACTGAACCGGGGAAAACACTGGTGTCAATCCGGAATGCAGATGGAAATTTTGTTCTGCAGGAATCTAATGTAGTTCATATGGTAGATTACAAGACTACCATTACCTTTAAAAAGAAGAGCAGTGATGGATCTTTGATTGGCGGTGCAAAGATGGCTGTTTATGACAGCCAAGGAAATAAGGTGACAGAATTTACTACAAAAAAAGGTAAGAAAAAGATATTTACCGGATTATTAAAGGTAGGGGAAACCTACACCTTTAAGGAAATCGAAGCGCCGGAAGGATATGAATTGGCGAAACCGGTTACATATCAGATTAAGGACACAAAAGATGAGCAGCTTGTGTCCATGGTGGATAAAAAAATAGGAATTATCACAACCAAAACACCAAAGAAGTTTTGGGAAGGTAAGGACAGTAAAACATCACCGAAGACAGGGTATTTGTATCTGATACTTGGGTTGTTGTTAGTAGGTTTAAGTGGTGCCACAAGTGGCATCATGTTGTGGAGGAAAGGGAGAAGATATGAGAAAAAGAAGTAGATTAATAAGCATCTTATCTTTATCAGTATTTGTTTTGGTAATGTTGCCCGGAGTTGGTGTCCGGGCGGCTGCTCCGGAGTTGATACAAAAAGAAAAACAGTATGTCACTCTGAATGAAGAAGAAAAACAAACATTTGATAAGAATATTATCATGGATGGTAAAACATACCAGTTGCAGAATGTATCTTACGAAACGGTAAGCAAAAATCCGGTAAAAGTGAAGGAAAAAGTAACACTCATAAAAAAGACAAAGCCCATGAAGAAAAGTGATTCTTTTAAGGCGGAGAAGAATATAACGAAAGACGGTGTTACATATACGCTGACCGGGGTCAGTAAAAAAGAAAAAAAGAGTAAGAAAAAATGGAAGCAGACGGTATCCTCATATTCCGAATTTGATTCATTGTCAGATGCCAATAAGGCATCCAGTCAAAAGACGGTAACGGTTACAGACAAAAAGACCGGCAAAATGGTAGCGGTTCCTTGTGTGAAAACTTCCATGAGAAAAACAGCAGAAACATGGGATTATTCTCATATCGATATACTGTTTTCCGGGTATGATGCAGAAACTTTTATTTGGAAAGACCTGAAGGTTAAGAAAAACACCAAAAATCCTTTAAAAGGATATGAAGTTGCGTTAATTGAAAGTGTTGGTGGCAATCCGGATAAGTATAAAGTTCAAAAAGTTGTTTGGCAGGGAAAAAGTTATAAAAAAAATGGTACTTTGTACCGGAAGGCAAGAGCCGTTGTAAGAAAAAAGATACCACACTACCGGGTTAATTACTCCGGAAGTATAACACAT
>ERZ779729.1935-NODE-1935-length-13485-cov-2.746538_pt1 | contig 13485 bp, 9 predicted proteins | sample MGYA00511072_ERZ779729 | MGnify/ENA primary metagenome ERZ779729 (study PRJEB29588, sample SAMEA2156675) | human gut metagenome | biome: human gut; feature: human-associated habitat; material: faeces | place: Denmark | collected 2008/2010 ...
ATTTACCTCAACGCCTTTTTCTACGATTGACTCCTGTTTCAGACGATAAGCAATCAAGTCATGAATGGAAATCAGTTTCAGTCCATGTTCATCGGCCATAGCACGAAGTTCCGGCAGACGTGCCATCGTACCGTCATCGCTCATTATTTCCATCAGAGCACCTGCAGGGTAAAGTCCGGCAAGGCGTGCCATATCGATGGTAGCTTCTGTATGTCCAGCACGACGAAGTACTCCTTTTTCCTGTGCATACAGCGGATTAATATGTCCGGGACGTCCGAAAGTAGCCGGTGTAGAAGCAGGATCGGCCAACGCCTGAATAGTAGCAGCACGGTCGGAAGCAGAAACTCCGGTACTACAACCTTCCAGTTTGTCAATTGTCACTGTAAAAGGAGTGCCCAATACAGAAGTATTATCACTGACCTGATGCGGCAAATCCAGTTCTTTACAACGCGACACCGTGATAGGTGCACAGAGCACACCACGCGCATGTTTCAACATAAAGTTAACTTTCTCAGGAGTTATCTTTTCGGCAGCTATGATTAAATCACCTTCGTTTTCACGATCTTCATCATCCACTACAATGACAAACTTGCCTTCTTTGAAATCGGCAATCGCATCTTCTATTCTATCCATTTTAATCTCTTCCATAACACTTATTTATTAATATTCTGTATGATGAATTGAATTTGTTCATTGTTTTTTATTATCCGTTCCATATCTTTCGCCAACCGGACACGGAATGCCCAGATACGGAAATAAAAGAATAATCCTATAGGGAAAATAACCCCGGCAGCCAGATTCAGCCAATAGGTGTGGAACGGGCGTATATGAGCAGAAACGGAAATAATCGGATAATTGTTTAATGTGTTCAGCAAAGTCACAGACTTCGTATTGGACATCTCCTCTATGAGTGTCTCTAACTTTTCATTGATAGATATCATCTCATCATCCTTCTCGCCCGACATCCACAGCTTAAAATAATTCGGGGCTTTCATCAGGCGATTTTTAGCTATATACTCTTTGCACTCGTCAGTAAGCACCTGCAAATCACCCGGTATGCGAGTATAATCCGGATCGTGAATCACCACCTCTTTCTTGAATAAATGGCGTATGTTACGGATACCGACAATCTTCTTAAACCAATTGATATACGCATCGGCATTGAGCACTACAGAGTCTTTATTTGATTTGTAAGTCAGGAAAGCACCTAACGGGGCAAGCACGGCACTACTGGTCCACACTCCCATCCATACGACCCATCTGCCGTCACGTGCCATCTTATAGCCTGTATTATCTATGATATAATAAATGATGAATACCATCACCGAAACGATGACCGGCATACCGAGTCCTCCTTTACGGATAATTCCGCCCAATGGGGCACCAATGAAGAAGAACAGCAGGCAGGAAAGTGAAATAGTGATCTTTTTATGCCACTCTATCTCATGCTTCCGCATACTATAATCATGGCTACCCATCGTGTAACTCTTGAAGTTTATATCACTGCTCAGGTTTTCCGCACGACTTGCAGCGGATGAAATCACCTTCTGCTTCTGCATCAAAGGAGCTACCTCATAGAGACTGTCGATATTATATTCAGTAATATTCGCCTCCATAATCTTGACCGTATCCTCCTTTGTCAATCCATAGGTGCTACGGAAATTCCCTTCAGAAACTTCCCGGTAATATTGTCTTCCGATACTATCACCCACCATTTTCATTGAGTCGATGGAGGCTTGCAGCATCGACATATCTTTGGCAGCAGATGTATTGCTCATAATACTGGCATCCGCCATATTAAAGTCTGAGTCAAACTCAATAATCGTATGTTTTTCCCGGAATTCTTCCCGACGATACGGTACATTCTGAGATTTCATACTCTGTGATCTCAGGTTTTCAAATAAATCACCACTGTACAAATGCAGCCAGAGATGCTGCTTGTCTGCAGTCATTTCCATCCGTCCGGAATCTGCATAAATAATATGTGCGTTCTCAAATCCATCTTTCAGATTATAAATCAGCACATCATACATCATACCTGTCTTCCGGTTCTTCTTGGCTATCTTCAGGTTATAATCCGGTATTTCCGAATAAAACACCCCCTCCGGGATATCCAATTCCGGAGACTTTTGTTTCATCGAAATAATCAGTGTGTATAGTTTCGTCTGAGCAATAGGCCCCACGACATTCTGGAAATAAAAAGAGACAGCAACCAAACCACAGACAAAGAAAGCCAGCGGGCGCATAATTTTAAGCAAGGATATACCCGCAGCTTTCATTGCGAGCAACTCGTAACGTTCGCCAAAGTTGCCGAAGGTTATTAAAGAAGCCAGCAATATTGCCAACGGCAACGATATTGGCACCAATGTCAATGCGGAATAAAAGAAGAACTGAGCTATCACACTCATATCCAATCCCTTTCCGACTAATTCGTCTACATATCTCCACAAAAACTGCATCATGAAGATGAAGAGACAGATGAAGAATGTACCTATAAAGAGCATCAGGAAGCTCTTTACGATAAATATATCTAATTTCTTTATGCGTAGCATCTTAATAGGTTCGTGCAATTAAGACGCAAAATTAGCACAAAAAAAGTAGCATAGAAAATTTTTAGTTGAAAGTTAACTAAAAACCACACGTTCTTCTCAATTTCGCCACTTGCGACTCCCACAATTCTTTCATGTCAGCAACTTCGTCCGCCTCTGCGAAGTCTGTAATTTCTAATACATAGTCACTTGTCAGCTCATTATAAGTCATTTTGATTTCAAAGTAATCGCGTTCATTTTCGTCATCCTGCCAACGAAAGCGAATAAATGAGAAAGAACGGATCGCAATAATCTCGGCATTTCTTTGTTCAGTCTTCCCCCAATGGAATTCTACGATTTTATCATCAGATACTACTTTATCAGCAAACCAGTCCTCCAGCCCGGTCGGTGTGCTAATAGCTGCCCAAAGAATATTTTTAGATGTTGCGTTCAACAAATACTCCAAATGAATTTTTTCTTTTTTCATAGCAATTTCGAATTGTTTTTACGTGTGCCAAGATAAATACTTTTTTCTAATTATGTGGCATAAATCAGACACTTTATTTAAAACTTATTTCTTTTCAAGGCCCCAAACTCCCTATTTATAGGAAAAAGAGAACCTCGTTCTAAAGAAAAAACACAAAAAAGTTATGAATTGTTTTGGAGATTACAGAAAAACATCTATCTTTGCACCCGCAATCGAGAAATGATGGCGGGATAGCTCAGCTGGTTAGAGCGCATGATTCATAATCATGAGGTCCCCGGTTCAATCCCGGGTCCCGCTACTTGATAAGAATAAGGCATTTGAGAGGCTTCCACTCTTGGGTGCCTTTTTCTTTTATACATCAATTGGTGGCAGGTGACGCCATAGGTGACGCTAAATGCAAAAAATTAGCCCCCGAAAGTTTATATTCAGCTTCCGGGGGCTATTCTATTTAATGCTCTATACTCTTATTCCCATTCAATAGTCGCATTAGGTTTCGGCGACATATCATAGCAAACACGATTCACATTCTTCACTTCTTTCAGAATACGGTCTGTGATTTTCATCAGGATAGGCCAGTCTACCGGTTCAATAGTAGCTGTCATAGCATCTACCGTATTGACAGCGCGGATAATCACCGGCCAATCGAAAGAACGGGCATTATCGCGTACACCAACAGATTTAAAGTCAGGCACTACGGTAAAGTATTGCCATACCTTTTTATCCAGGCCGGCAATCTGGAATTCTTCACGCAAAATGGCGTCAGACTCACGTACTGCTTCCAGACGATCGCGTGTGATAGCACCCAGACAACGTACACCTAAACCAGGACCGGGGAACGGCTGACGGTAAACCATCTCATAAGGCAACCCCAACTCCAGACCACAAGCACGCACTTCATCCTTGAACAACTGGCGCAAGGGCTCTACAAGCTGGAACTTAAGATCTTCAGGCAGACCGCCTACATTATGATGAGATTTCACCATCTTGGCAGTCTTCGTTCCGCTCTCTACAATATCCGGATAAATAGTACCCTGACCTAAGAAATCGATACCATCCAGTTTACGTGCTTCTTCTTCGAACACACGGATAAACTCACCACCGATAATCTTACGTTTCTGTTCGGGATCTTCCACACCTGCCAATTTATCCAGGAAGCGGTCTGTTACATCTACATAAACCAGATTTGCTTTCAATTGGTTGCTGAATACTTCAACAACATCTTCAGACTCACCTTTACGCATCAAGCCGTGATTTACGTGCACGCATACCAAATTTTCACCGATTGCCTTCAAAAGTAAAGCAGCTACCACTGAGCTGTCAACACCACCCGACAATGCCAGCAATACTTTCTTATCACCCACCTGACGTCTGATCAGCTCGATCTGGTCATTGACAAAGTTCGCCATATTCCAGTTAGCTTCAGCCTGACAAGTATCAAATACGAAAGACTTTATAGCAGCCTTAATAGCCTCGATATCATCTGTAAATGCCGGAAGCTTCACTGCGCAAGTCGCTTTATCGTGACCGGCAGCCATAACAGGAATCCCCATCGTATAAATAGACGGATTCACGTCAATAGCAACACCGTCGATCACGTTGTTCAGTCCACCATTGATAATAATACCCTTTACATTGGGCAATGCTTTCAGTTCTTCTACTGTGATGTCGTGAGGATAAATCTCACTATAAACTCCTAATGCACGGATGGCGCGCGCCAATACCGTATTCTCGTGACTACCCAAGTCAAGGATAACAATCATGTCCTGTTTCATCTGATTCTGGTTCTTTTAAGTTATTATATTGTATAAATTTGACTTTAACTTCAATTAGTCTGCAAATATAAAGATTTTAAAAGACGCTGCAATGTCTTGATTCCCAAAGTTTCATTTCAAATTAAATCAGCTACCACATTTATTTATCACAGCAACCGCCTCGGACACTTTCCGAACATTCTCTTTTATGCTTTCAGTCGCATCACAAACCGACTTCCTTTTCCCAGTTCACTTTCTACTGTCAGCGTACCGCCATGCGCTTCCACAAAGTCTCTCGAAATAGACAAACCGAGTCCGCTGCCCTGAACTTTTGTTCCGGGAACACGGAAGTAACGGTCGAAAATACTCTTGTGGTAACGGGGATCGATGCCTTTACCGAAATCCTGAACGTAAAGGTCGATCATATCTCCTTCCTGCCTGGCACCAATCACGACACGCCCGTTTTCTTTAGAATAACGAATCGCATTGCTGAGCAAATTAGTCAATACCCAAGCTATCTTTTCACTATCGACAAAGAGCTTGCCGATTTTCTCTTCCGGGTACTCTACTTCTATCTGAATATTGAACTTATCCGCTTGTACCTGATTAGCTTTAATCGCATATTCTATCAGTTCAATGGGCTTCGTTATCTTCGGCATTAATTGCAGCTTGCCTGCCTCTACCTGAGTCATATTCAGCAATTCGCCCGTAATGCTCAACAGGCGTTCGCTATTTTCCTTGATGCTTTTGGACAACTGTTCCTGTTCATCATTCAGCTCACCGACACGTTTATCTTCCAATAACTGCAGACTCATCATGATAGCCGCAATCGGAGTTTTCAATTCGTGTGAAATGGTCGAAATAAATGTAGTCTTGGCAGAATCCAGTTCCTTGAATTCCGTTATATTCTTCAGCAGAATGACATCCCCTAATTTGCTGGGTTCATCCTTCCCTGCATCCGTATTTATGATAGGAATATAGGAAGCCTTGAAATAACTCTCTTTATCATCGGCATATATCTTTAACGGCTCTTTCTGATCTCCCGGCGTCACCAGTTCACGAATCAGCCGGCGAAGCAGATCATTCTTCAAAGACAATTCTTCCGCAGATTTACGTATGACATTACCTCTTTTCAGATTCAGCACGTTCAGTGCTTCCTCATTAATAAACAAAATCTCACGATCCATATTCAGACCGATTATCGGATCGTCGATACTGTTCACGATGGCCTCAATGAATTTCTTGGCAGAAAGAATATCTGCTAACGTACTTGCCCGATACTCGGCCAGACGTTCCGCCATACGGTTGAAACTCTCGGCGACTTCCCGAAACTCCTGATTATTTCTCATATCCAGCCGTTCTTCATAATTATGATTGGCTATTTCAAGAATCCCTTGTTTCAGTTCCTTGATGGGTTTACTGATTGTTCGGGGCAGCCAATACAGCAATGTCAATCCGGTCAATATACAAATACCGCCGGTAACGGAAATCCACAACAGAGCGCGTTCCAATGCCGGCATAGCGGCAGGACTGTCAGGTTCTGTGGCAGTCAGCAACTGAAGGTTCACAACAGAAAGTGTTACCAGCAAAATAATCATTCCCGCCAGCATCCCGATGCCGAGAATCAGTTTTGTTTTAATATTCATATCGTTCATACGGTTAATATTATGCAAGTATAATCAAATCTACATTAGCTTGTGACAAATTATTCAAAAACTTTCGATATCCGAGTATGGAGCAAATGGCATGAGGAAATCTCAGATTAGGAGTTCCCATGCAAACAGAAGATATTTGCTTGTCCCGACAAACTTTGACAATACTCCCCAGAATATCCTTCGACTGCACCTGGATGACCTCTCCGCCCAGTTCTGCTACCAGCTTAAAATGATTCAGCAAATAACGCTGACTGGCCAGATCAATCCGGTCCATACTCTCCCTCGGAGTCTGCACATAGAGAGCAACGAAAGTCGTATTATATCGTGTTGCCAGACGTGCCGCCTTCCGGATAATCCTCCTGGGTGTTTTCTCATGACTACTGATACAAGCCATGAACTTCTCATGCCTGATTCCGACCGAGACACCCATCACAACCTCATTCTCCACCTTCTTCTCCACCCGGAGCGCCACTTCCTTCAGAGCCAGTTCCCGCAGTTGAAGGATATTCTCGGTCCGGAAGAAATTATCCAGCGCTGTCTGAATCTTTTCCGGACGGTATATCTTTCCTGCTTTCAGACGCGAGATCAGTTCTTCCGCTGTCAAGTCGATATTCACCACTTCATCCGCTTCCTGAAGCACACTGTCCGGCACCCGTTCTTTCACCTCGATCCCTGTAATCTCCTGCACTTCTTCATTCACACTCTCGATATGCTGGATATTGATTGCGGAAATCACATTAATCCCCTCATCCAACAGAGTCATCACATCCTGCCAACGTTTCTCGTTCAAACTGCCTTCCACATTGGTGTGTGCCAGTTCGTCCACAATCACAATCTCGGGATGAAGGCGGATAATGGCGTCCACATCCATTTCCTCCAACTCTTTTCCTTTATAGAAAATTTTACGTCGGGGGATCACAGGCAGCCCCTGCATCAGAGCCTCCGTTCCGGCACGCCCGTGAGTTTCAATATAGCCGACTTGTACATCCACCCCATTCTCCAGTAGTTCATGAGCCTCCTGAAGCATACGGTAAGACTTCCCTACACCGGCTATCATGCCGATATAGATTTTAAACTTGCCTCGATGAGACTTCTTGATCAGATCCAAAAAATGTTGTACACTCTGTTCTCTATCCATATCCATTTCATTAATTGCTGTTTATAAACTATTTCAACCCGTAGTAATCATCACGATCACCACGGGTTTCTGCATAATAAAAATTCATGAGTTTATATCTATGGTCTTAAAGTTACGCCAAAAACCAAAAAAGCATCTTCAACACATGGATTCCATATAGCCTGTGCAAATATCGGCAATGAAAACTTATCATTAATTTTTATCTCTGTCATTCCTTTTAAAGCTACATTAGTCACGGCGAAGCCACTATTCGTGTACATACCCTCCGCCTTATACGGTACTGCGCCGCAAGTTACATTTAAATCGACATTTTTCACACTGAAAGGATAGTTCAGTTCCAGATAGGAGGAATAATTCTGTTTCAGTTCTCCGCTATCATTCAGCTTCTTGTCTTTTCCGGCAAACATCGTATACCACGCTACGGACAGGGGAAACTTCTCTACGGGCAACGTATAAGCCAATCCCGCCTCAAAATGATGTCCCGTCTCGTGGCTCTTAAAATTAAAATATTTATATGCCCCTTCACCTTCCCACCACAAATCGGCAACCGTCAGCGTAGGTCCCGCCTTACCAAACTTATAGGCAAGAGTCAGATCCAGTTCTTTATTCCCTCCACTGAAATTAGTAGATCCCCATGCGGTAACAGAAAAATTATCGAGCCCAAACCCCAGCGTGGGTTGAAAAGCCGCACCTCCACCCTGGTACATTCCCCGCCAGACATAGGAACTGACAATATCTCCCTGCACAGCAAATTCCTGTGCTTTTGCACCCGTTATACCCGATACGCATACAGTTGCCGCAACCAATGCTCCTACAACAATCTTCTTACTAAAAAAACTCTTCATATTTATCTTTTTATTTTATGTTTCTAAAAAAGAGCAGCGCCCTGTCCAGCCCTGTTTATTTGAACCGCAATAAATAACTAAAACGATTCGGACAGACACGCCGCCCAGTGTTTGGTTATTTATTCTCTTCAAGTGCTATATTCAGCTTCAGCACATTTATTTTCTCCGTTCCGAAAATTCCGAGTAAAGGCTTCTCCACACTTTGATCAACGATTTCTTTCACTTGGTTTTCAGTCAGGCCACGTGCCTGTGCCACTCTCTTTATCTGCACGTATGCACATTGCGGAGTAATATTGGGGTCGAGGCCGGAGGCACTCGCCGTTACCATCTCCGCCGGAACATCTTTACGGCTCAGATAAGGATGATGTACAAGGAACGTATCGATACGCGCTTCCACTTCAGCCAGATATTCGGGATTCGTGGGTCCTTTGTTGCTACCGGACGAACTAGAAGCATCATAACCGTCTCCGGCACACGAAGGACGTCCCCAGAAATAAATATCTTTTGTAAACATCTGACCGACATTGGCCGCACCCACCACTTTTCCATCCAGTGTGGCAACTTCAGCATTTCCCTTATTAGGTCCTGCCACTTGTGCAAACAACCACAAAATAAGAATATAGAATACGGAGAAAAAGACACAGAAAACAAGAGTTATCTTTAGTGATTTAAATAAAGTTTTCATCGCTATTGTTTTTTAATTAAAAGAATAAACCTACTAATAAATCAATCAGTTTAATTCCGATAAACGGAGCAATCACACCACCTACACCGTAAATCAGCAGATTCCGGCGAAGCAAAGCACTTGCACCTATCGGCTTGTACTGAACGCCACGCAAAGCCAACGGAATCAAGATCGGAATAATAATCGCATTGAAGATGACTGCCGAAAGGATCGCACTCTCAGGACTATGCAACTGCATGATATTCAACGCCGCCAGTTCGGGGATAGCCACCATAAACAAGGCGGGGACAATGGCAAAATATTTAGCCACATCGTTGGCGATAGAGAAAGTAGTCAGTGTTCCACGGGTCATCAGCAACTGCTTACCGATTTCCACAATCTCGATCAGTTTGGTAGGATCATTATCCAGATCTACCATATTGCCGGCTTCCTTTGCAGCCTGCGTACCACTGTTCATTGCTACTCCGACATTCGCCTGAGCCAAAGCGGGAGCATCATTCGTACCGTCCCCCATCATTGCCACCAGTTTGCCGGACTGTTGTTCCTTCTTGATATATTCCATTTTATCTTCCGGCTTCGCTTCGGCAATAAAATCATCGACACCTGCCTTTTCTGCAATATATTTGGCAGTCAGCAGGTTATCACCGGTCACCATCACTGTCTTCACTCCCATTTTGCGCAAGCGTTCGAAACGTTCCTGAATACCCGGCTTGATGATATCCTGCAATTCGATAACACCCGTCACTTTCCGATTAACACATACCACCAACGGCGTACCACCATTGCTTGAAATAGCAGCGATCACCTTTTCCACTTCTTCGGGGAATTTATTTCCGGCAGTTTCCACAATCTTACGGATAGCATCAAAAGCCCCTTTACGAATCTGAGTTCCGTCCGGCAAATCGACACCCGAGCATTTGGTTTCGGCTGTAAACTTAATCATTCGTGCGCCTGTCGTATTCAAGCTGCGCATACGGATACCTGATTCACGTCCCAGTTCTACGATTGATTTGCCTTCCGGAGTTTCATCGGACAGAGAAGAAAGCAGACAGTTTTCTACAAAAGCGTGCAGATCAATGCCCGGCGCAGTGTGAAAATGGGTAGCTTTACGATTACCGATGGTGATAGTTCCGGTCTTATCCAGCAACAAGGTATCAATATCGCCGGCAGTTTCCACTGCCTTACCCGATTTTGTTATCACATTCGCACGTAGTGCACGGTCCATACCGGCAATACCGATAGCGGAAAGAAGTCCTCCGATTGTTGTCGGAATCAGACACACAAACAAAGAAATAAGTGAAGCAATGGTAATGACAGTATTGCTGTAATCGGCAAACGGTTTTAACGTCACACACACAATGACAAAGACAAGTGTAAAACCAGCCAGCAGAATAGTCAGTGCTATCTCATTCGGAGTTTTCTGACGAGACGCACCTTCCACCAGTGCAATCATTTTATCCAGAAAACTTTCTCCCGGTTGGGTGGTCACCATTACTTTTATATGATCGGACAATACTTTCGTACCTCCCGTCACTGAGCTTTTATCGCCGCCCGCCTCCCGGATCACCGGAGCAGACTCACCTGTAATCGCACTTTCATCGATAGAGGCCAATCCTTCGATTATTTCCCCATCGGACGGAATCACGTCTCCGGCTTCACAGACAAACACATCTCCTTTCTTTAGTTGTGAAGAACTTACAGTCACTATTTGATTACCTTCCACCTTTTTGGCAGGTGTCTCTTCCCGTGTTTTACGCAGGCTGTCGGCTTGCGCTTTTCCCCGTGCTTCGGCAATCGCTTCGGCAAAATTGGCAAACAGCAGTGTAATAAACAGAATGATAAACACAGCTATGTTGTAGGCAAACGAACCCTGAGAGGGATTGATGATGGAGTAAAGGGTCACAAACAACATGACCACTGTAGCCACCTCTACCGTATACATGATCGGGTTCTTTATCATCAGTCGCGGGTTTAGCTTCACGAATGATTGTTTCAGGCTTTCTATAACTTGCTCCTTTTGAAACAAAGAAGCTGATTTCATATTTTTCATATCTTCTCTAATTCAGAATTACAAACTTAAATGTTCGGCAATTGTACTCAAAGCGTGTACCGGGAAGAAGGACAGAGCAGCCACAATGAAGATAACGACAAACGTCATTATTCCGAAAGTCAGCGTATCAGTCTTCAGTGTTCCGGCACTCTCGGGAATGAACTTCTTCTGAGCCAGCAGGCCGGCAATGGCAACTTGTCCGATAATAGGCAGGAATCGGCTAAGAATAAGTACAATACCACAGGTCCAGTTCCAGAAATAAGTATTATCTCCCAGTCCTTCAAAGCCGGAACCATTGTTAGCGGCACAAGATGTATACTCATAAAGCTGCTCACTCAAGCCGTGGAATCCAAGATTGTTCAGCCAACCGCCCTCGCTTTCCACAAAGTCAGGATGATGTACATATATATAACTTGAGATTGCTGTGAACACTAATATGACAAATGGATGAAGCAGTGCTACTATCGTAGCTATTTTCATTTCACGAGCTTCTACTTTCTTTCCGAGAAATTCCGGTGTGCGACCTACCATCAAACCGCTGATAAATACCGCGATAATAATGAACGTATAATAATTCATCCAACCTACGCCTACACCGCCGAACCAAGTATTAATCTGCATATTCAGCATCTCCATCATACCGGACAACGGCATAGTAGAATCATGCATACCATTCACAGAACCATTGGAAGTAACAGTAGTCACAATGCTCCAAAGTGCTGTAGCTCCGGCACCCAAACGAACTTCCTTACCTTCCATCGCACCGTTATCCTGCGCAATTCCCAGTTCATCGATACGGGGATTTCCACCCATTTCCTGACTGACATTGATACAGACGCCTACCAGGAAAGCAAAGAGCATCACTCCGAAAATACTATAAGCCAGTTTCTTTCTACGAGTATAAAACCCTAATGCAAGTACCATTGCCATCGGAATAATCAAGATAGACCAGCACTCCACCATATTGGTAAGATAAGTCGGATTTTCCAACGGATGAGAAGAGTTCACACCAAAGTAACCACCTCCATTCGTTCCTAATTGTTTAATGGGCACAATGGCAGCCGCAGGTCCTTGCGAAACCATCTGTTCCTGTCCTTCGAGGGTAGTTACCTTCATTTTTCCGTCGAATCCCATCGGGGTTCCCTGAAGAATCAGGATAAAACCTACAATCAAAGAAAGCGGTAACAGGATACGGGTACAACTCAACACCAGAAAATGCCAGAAGTTACCGATTGTTTTTGTTGTCTTGGCAGCCATACTCTTCATTATACCAGCCATAGCAGCCATACCGGTTGCAGCGGTAATAAACTGGAAGAGCATAATGACAAACAATTGTGTGAAGTAAGTCAATCCGCTTTCGCCACTATAGTGCTGCAAGTTACAGTTGACCATAAAACTGATACAGGTATTAAAAGCCTGATCCGGCGTTTGGGGACCGTTGCCATCCGGATTTAAAGGTAACCATCCTTGCGAAACCAGCAATACCATTCCCCATACGAACCAAAATGCATTCAATATCAATAATGCTTTCAGGAACTGTTTCCAGTTCATTTCTTCTTTAGGGTCAATTCCGCATACTTTATAAATGACTCTTTCAATAGGAGCCATGAAATCCGACCAGGTTTTCTCTCCTTTATAAACCTTGGCAATGTATCTTCCTAGTGGATAAGCCAAAATCACCATCAAGGCAATTTGTGCAACCACACCTAAAATTTCTGTATTCATACTTTTACCTTAAACTGTATAACTTTAAAACTTTTCGGGTCTGATGAGTACATACATCAAATAACCGAAGATTGCAATACCTAATACAAATAGTGCTGTGTACATAATTAATTCTCCTTTCCTCTTCTAGATCTTTTCAAACCAGTCTACACATTTCCAAAATAGCCAGAAGCAGGCAAAGCCGCTCAAGAGGCAAAAAACAAATGATAGTGTTATCTCCATGTCTTTAATCTTTTAAATATTTATTATTATAATACTTGCAATGTATTATGCCAAATGCGTGCCAAAACTCTAAAAGAAATAGCAACAAATTGATTATCAAACACATATAAAGAAGAAGGAAATATATAATAACAGAGCCGACCTTTCCATTTTGAAAAAGTAGTTCAATTTTGAAAGGGTATTTAGTCTTGGCAAAATATGGGATTTTAAATAAAACAGAAGGAAAAAGAATGAAATTGAAGGAAAAAGAGGCTGAAAAGGATACTGAAAAATAGTATTATTAAAAGATTGTCCGGTCTCGTTTGTTTTTTAGCAGAACAGGAGAGGAGATTTGAAGCTTGTGGATGATGTGTGCTTAAATTCCGAAAGTATCCAAAACAATAAAGCCCTTCTGGTATT
>ERZ779729.1936-NODE-1936-length-13479-cov-1.696216_pt1 | contig 13479 bp, 10 predicted proteins | sample MGYA00511072_ERZ779729 | MGnify/ENA primary metagenome ERZ779729 (study PRJEB29588, sample SAMEA2156675) | human gut metagenome | biome: human gut; feature: human-associated habitat; material: faeces | place: Denmark | collected 2008/2010 ...
GATCTTCCGCAACGTCGTTATGAGTACGTTGGCGGGAGTTCAGGGTGCTTGATCGGCGCCTTTTGCGCAATTGGGCCGCGCTCGAGACTCTTTGCGGGCGCAGTCGTTTGTAACGAGCGTTCACCAAATAGCGGCTTCATAAACTTGCCGCGCTTCGGGCGGCGCGCCGACGTGCGAAAGCGGTTCGCTAAAATACGCGCTCGCGGCTTTGAAGCGCATGGTGCAAAGGCGCTTCACGCACGCCGCGCCTCCCATTCATTCACTGGAATCCGCCCGACGCATTCTGCTGGCAAAGCAGTTCCGCCCGGGCTTGATGCCGAAGGTTCCTGCTTATCGGAAGACCGACATGCGGTTTGCCATTTTTCACTGGATCATGGTTCTCATCGTGCTGTGGCGCTTCGTGCTGCCGCTCGATGTCCGCCGTTCCGTCAAATGCCTCATTGCGCTTTTATTCATTGCGATTGCCGCATTTTCCACGTTGGCGACCCTCTTTTTCGGCGGTCTTGTTTCGCCCGAGCTTCCGCACGGCGTGATAGTCGTCAAGGAAGCGCTTGAGGCGTTTCTGCTTTTCTTCACGGGACTCGTCTTCCTTCGCGAAGCCGTTGTCTTTCTGACAGTGCTCGCCGGCAGAAGCGGCGAGCGCGCGCACCGCGCCGTGCAGAAGGATCGCCGCACTGCGCTCGGTCTTGCAGCTGCAGGCGCAGCTTTGGGCGGCGTGGCGCTCGCGGGCGGCATCAAGGTGCCCGAAGTGCGCCGCCGCACGGCCTATGTGCCGGATTTGCCCGAGGCGCTCGAAGGCTTCGAATTCGTTCAGCTTTCCGACACGCACCTTTCGGCGCTTCTGACGCGAAGCTGGGCGCAGACGCTTGTTGAGCGGGTGAATGCGCTCAAGCCGAAGCTCATCCTCATTACGGGCGACCTGGTTGACGGGCGCGTCGAGCGTCGGCTTGAAGATATTGAGCCTTTCGGCCGATTTGAGGCCGAAATGGGGGTTTACGGCTGCGACGGCAACCACGAGCAGTACGGTGAATATGAACGCTGGGAGACCATTTTTGCCCAAAAAGGCATCAGAATGCTCCGAAACGAACATGTGGTGTTCGATATCTCGGGCGCAAAGCTTGTTTTGGCGGGCGTCTGTGATCCGATGGCGGCGAGATTCGGACGCGAGCTTCCTGACGCTGCCAAGGCTTTCAATGGCGCGCCTGAGGGCGCCGATGTCCTTCGCATTCTGATGGCGCATCAGCCGAAATTCTTCCCGCGCTATCGGGCGGCGGCGGATTTTTCTCTTCAGCTCTCCGGTCATACGCACGGCGGCCAGATTTTCGGCATGGACAAGGTGGTCGCCGTGATGAACGGCAACTACGTGCGCGGGTTCTACCGAACGGATCCCCGCAAGCTTCCCGGCAAGGACGCGCTCATGTACGTGCATCCTGGCTCCGGCCTTTGGAACGGCTTTGCGGTTCGCTTGGGGGCGCCATCGGAAATTGCGCTCATCCGGCTTGAGCGCGCGCCGGCTGAGGCGGCTCCCCGCACGGCCTGAGCGCGCATTCGACCGCAGAAGGCCCTTGCGCGCGGCAGCAATACGATTATTTGGACGAAATTACAGCAAGCATCATGACTCAGCAGCAGAACATCACGATTCTGGGCGCAACAGGCAGCATCGGCCGCTCGACGCTCGATCTTTTAAGAATGCACAAGGATGCGTACGCGCTTCATGCCGTTTCGGGCGGCAGCCGCGTTGCGCCGCTTCTCGACATTGCCGAAGAGTTCCGCCCGAAGCGCGTCGCTCTGGCGGACGCTTCGAAGCTCGATGAGCTCGCAGCAGGCGCCAAGGCGCGCGGACTCGAGGGCATTGAGTTCATGGCGGGCCCCGAGGCATCGGCCGAGCTCGCTGCTGATCCAGAAGCCGATCAGGTCGTGCAGGCGATCGTGGGCGCGGCCGGGCTTGCGCCGACCTTTGCCGCCGTGCAGGCCGGCAAAAGGCTTCTCCTTGCCAATAAGGAAAGCGTCGTCTGCGGCGGCGCGCTCCTGATGCGCACGGCCGCAGCCTGCGGCGCCAAGATTCTGCCCGTTGACAGCGAACACAGCGCAGTTTTCCAATGCCTCGAGAGCGCTTCGGCGCGCTCCCGCGAAGCCGCCCGCATCATTCTGACTGCTTCGGGCGGCCCCTTCCGCGGACGGAAGGATCTTTCAGGGATCACGCCCGAAATGGCCGTGAAGCACCCGAAATGGTCGATGGGCCGCAAGATCAGCGTCGACAGCGCCACGCTCATGAACAAGGGACTCGAGGTCATTGAGGCTTCGTGGCTCTTTGGCGTTCCGGGCGAGCGCATCGACGTGGTCGTGCATCCCGAATCCGTGATTCACTCGATGGTGAGCTTCCCGGACGGCGCCGTGCTCGCAGAGCTCGGCAACCCGGACATGAAGACGCCGATCGCTTATGCGCTTTCCTGGCCCGAACGCATTGAAAGCGGCGTCGGCGCACTGGATCTGGCGAAAATCGGCCGGCTCACTTTTGAGACGCCCGACTGCGAAACCTTCCCGCTTCTCAAAACGGCCTACGAAGCGCTCGCCGCCGGCGGCTCTCGCACAATCGTGCTCAATGCGGCCAACGAAGTGGCCGTCGCAGCCTTCCTCGAGCGCGAGATCGGCTTTACGGAGATCGCTGCCGTCGTGCGCGAAATGCTCGAACGCATCCCCGATTCGACGCCGGGGTCGCTCCCCGACATCGAAGCGGTCGACCGCATGACGCGCCTCGAAACGCGCGCCTATATTGAAAAACGCGCAGCAGGAGGCCGCTGATGGGGGTGCTCCTTTCCGTTTTCGGCTTCCTCATCACGATCTGCGTGATCGTGCTCATCCATGAAGGCGGGCATTATCTCGCCGCCAAGTGGCTCGGCTTTGCCGTCAAGCGCTTCTCGATCGGCATGGGCAAGGTGCTCTGGCGCTTTCGGCGCTGGGACACCGAATTTGCCGTGTCGCTGCTGCCCATCGGCGGCTACGTGATGTTCGAAGAGGATGAGGCGGGACTATCAGAAGCGCAGCGGCGCCGCCTTTTTGAGCGCGGCCCCCGCTGGAAGCGCGCCATCGTGATCGCAGCCGGTCCGCTCATGAATTTCGTGCTCGCTGTGGCGCTTTACGCAGCGGCGGGCGCCATCGGCGTCGAGGACATCGCGCCTTATGTTGCAGCGAAGCCAGGCACCCAGGCAGAGGCGCAGGGCGTTGCGCCGATGGACCGCGTCATTGCTGTTGAGGGCGAGCGCATAGAAGGGATTTCCGACTTCAACCTCGCGCTGATCGAGCGCGCGGGCGAGCCAGCCGTCACGATCACGCTTGCGCGCGCGGGTACAGCAGCTGCTGAAACAGGCGCCAAGATCGACCTGGCTCAGCCCGGCGACCGCGCTGATGAAATCTATTCCCGCAGCTTTGACCTTTCCGGCCTGAAGCTCGACGACGTCGCCGATCAGAAGGGCTTCGCCTTTCCCTCGCTCGGCTTTCTTTTAACCGGCCGCGGCATCGTTGTTGCCGACGTGGTGGCCGACGGGCCTGCGGCGCGCGCGGGCCTCAAGCGCCACGACTTCATTCTCGAGGTCGACGGCGAGCGTGCGACGATGGCGAACTTTTCGGCCAAAATCCGCGCGAGCGCCGGGCGGCCGCTCGAGCTTCTCGTGCGCGGCGAAGCCGGCGAGCGGCGCATCGTGGTGACGCCGGAGGCGGTGCAGGATGAAAAGACCGGCGAAACCATCGGACGCGCGAACCTGCGTTATGGTCCTTCGATTGAGCTTGTGGCGGTTCGTCACGGCCCGGTCGATTCGCTCAAGCTCGCCTTCGACAAGGTGGCCCGCCTCACGGCCTTCCAGTTCTCTACGGTGAGCGGCATGGCCAAGGGCGAAGTGAGCGCAGAGAATCTCTCCGGTCCGGTGGGCATTGCCGACATGGCCGGAAATGCCGTTGCCGCCGGGATTTCCGCCTTCCTTGAGTACATTGCGCTGATTTCCGTGGCGATCGGCTTCATGAACCTCATTCCGATTCCCGCGCTCGACGGTGGACAGCTCGTGATTCTCGGGGTCGAAGGGGCGATCCGGCGCGACCTCACGAAGCGCGTGAAGGAAATGCTCGGCGCAGCTTCCTTTGCGCTTCTGATGCTTCTCGCGGTCTACGTCACGATGAATGACGTGGCAAGGCTTTCGGGAGGCTGACAATTGGTCCGGGCGCAGCAGGACTTTCCGGCTGCGCCCGCGATGCAAACATGCCGCAATTTCACGATCTTTTGACGCTAAGGCGCAAAAGAGCGCAGAAAAAGCCGTTTAAGCGCGCAGGTCGGCGCCAGCGAGTCGCCTAGCGCGGTCCAAATTTGGTAACCTTAGACCGATTTTTTGCCGCCAGTGCATTGCTGCCTGTCGATGCTGCCGCGTTGAGCGCGCGCCCCCAGGTCGGCAAAGTGCTTCGGCCGCATGGTTTACGTGAGTTCCGAGCTGCTCGCGAGCGAAGACCTTCGCTCAGTCCGATGCGCCGGAACCGAAGTCTGAAGAGAGTGTCGTCTTGCAGCGCCCACATCTGAACCTGACCCGAATTGCCGCATCGGTTGCCGCCCTGAGCCTTTTTGCCGGCAGCGCCAGTGCGTTCACGATTTCCGACATCCGCGTCGAAGGCATCGCGCGTACCGAACCTGGTACGGTCTTTTCGCACCTGCCCTTCCAGGCAGGCGACGAGTACACGCCTGAAAAGGGCGCCCGCGCCATTCATTCGCTTTACCAGTCGGGGCTTTTCCGCGACGTTTCTCTCTCGCAGGACGGCGACGTGCTGGTCGTGCGCGTCATGGAGCGTCCGGCTGTCGCCACGATTGAAACGCACGGCATCAAGGCCTTCGACAAGGACGCCGTTGAAAAGAGCCTGCGCGACGTCGGCATGGCCGAAGGCCGGATCTTCGACCAGGCGACGCTCGAGCGCGCTGACCAGGAACTGCGCCGCCAGTACCTTGCGCGCGGCTACTACGGCGTAACGGTGAAGACGACGGTGACGCCGCTCGAGCGCAATCGCGTGCGAATCACGATTGCGGTTGACGAAGGGCGCGCCTCGTCGATTGCTTCGATTCGCTTCACTGGGAACCGCACGTTCGAGAGCGAAGACCTTCTCGACATGATGCAGCTCGGCACGCCGAACTGGATGTCCTGGTACACGAAGCGCGACCTCTACTCGCGCGAAAAGCTCGCGGCCGACCTCGAAACGATCCGCTCCTTCTACATGAACCAGGGCTATCTCGACTTCAAGATCGACTCGGTTCAGGTGTCGATTGCGTCGAACAAGTCCGACGTCTACATCGCCATCAATCTGACGGAAGGCGAGAAGTACACGATTTCGGGCGTGAAGCTCCAAGGCGACATGCTCGGTCTTGACAAGGACCTTGAGGCGCTCATCACCATCAAGCCCGGCGAAATCTACAACGCCGAATCCGTGAAGAACGTCTCGACCGCGATCACGGACAAGCTTTCCACGCTCGGCTACGCCTTTGCGAGCGCCAATCCGAATCCGATTGCCGATGCGAACGCGCGCACGGTTGAAATCGTCTACACCGTCGACCCGGGCCGCCGCGCCTATGTGCGCCGCGTGAACATCATCGGCAACAACCGCACCCGCGACGAAGTGATCCGCCGCGAAGTGCGCCAGTACGAAGCCGCTTGGTTCGACAGCGACAAGGTGAAGCTCTCGCGCGACCGAATCGACCGACTCGGCTATTTCGAGTCCGTCACGGCGGAGCCCAAGCCCGTGCCGGGCACGCGCGACCAGGTCGACCTTGAGGTGAACGTGAAGGAGCGTCCGACGGGCTCCATCTCGCTCGGCGCCGGCTACTCCACTTCTGAAGGCATCATTCTTTCGGCGGGCTTTGCGCAGAACAATGTTTTCGGTACCGGCAACTCGGTGTCGGTCGACGTCAACACCTCGAAGTCGCAGCGCACCTACGCGCTCTCCGTCGTGGAGCCCTCCGTCACGCCCGAAGGCGTGAGCCGCTCCTACGACATCTACGACCGCCGCGTCGACCTTGAAGAGCTCGACGTTGCGGACGTTGAATACGAAACCCGCGGCGTGGGCGTCTCTTGGGGCATTCCGTTCACGGAACTCGACCGCGTCTTCCTCGGCGGCCGCCTCGAGTCGACGAAGGTGATGGTGAACGACAATTCGCCGCAGCGCTATCAAACCTACGCGGACAAGTTCGGCGACAACCCCTGGAGCGTGGCGCTCACGCTTGGCTGGTCGCGCGACAGCCGCGACAATTCGCTTGCGCCGACGCGCGGCGTCTACCAGCGCCTCTCCGGCGAATTCGGCCTCCCGGGCGGCGACATCCAGTACTACAAGGCAACCTACCAGTACCAGCAGTACATTCCGCTCTCGAGAACGTGGACGCTCGCCTTCAACGGCGAAATCGGCTACGGCGACGTCTACGGCAGCACCGACATGTTCCCGTTCTTCAAGAACTTCTACGCGGGCGGCATCGGTTCGGTGCGCGGCTTCGAATCGGGAAGCCTCGGTCCGAAGGAATACAATTCCTATGACGGCGACAGCGACAACCTCGGCGGCGACCGCATGGCGACCTTCTCGCTCGAACTGCTCGCGCCGCTCCCGGGCGGCGACCGCACGCTGCGAATCTTCGGGTTCCTCGACGGCGGCATGGTCTGGGGCTACGAAGGCGTTGGTTATAAACAATACCGTCGTCAGCCGATCGACTTCGGCGACCTGCGCTACTCGACCGGCATTGGCGTAGCTTGGATTTCGCCCCTCGGCCCGCTCAAGTTCTCGATCGCGGCGCCGCTCAACGACAAGGACGGCGACGACATTCAGCGCTTCCAGTTCCAGATCGGTACGGGCTTCTGATTGCCGGAAGCCTCTTTCCGCGAAGCAACGCGGCATTCGAAGAAATGCGCTTTCCGCGCGGCTTCGGTGCCGCGTTTTCTATTGCGGCGTGCAGCTGGGAGCCTGCCGCGAGACGCCGCAGTCGCCGCATTCGCCTCCCTTCAGACGCCTGCGGCAGGAGAGGCCGCCGTTCGTTGCTAGAATCCAAGCAGCGACGTGCGGCTTTTGACTGCCGGCGCCAGACGCACAACTTTATTTTTTCAATAAGGGTCCATTCATGTTTGACTTCAAGACCGCTGCTCTTTGCGCCGCGCTCGGACTCGCGCTTGCCGCGCCCGCCGTGTGGGCGGCGCCCGCCGCCGCTACTGCTTCCGCCCAGCGAGGCGTCGTTGAAAAGGTCGAGCCCGCTCTAGGCGCGCCGCTCAAGATCGGCGTCGTCAACATGGAACGCATCCTTCGCGAAGCGAAGCTCGCCATTCAGGCGAGCGACCGTCTCAACGCCGAAGGACAGCGCCGGCAGGAGGAGATCGAGGCGCTTTCGCGCCGCTTCAAGTCCCGTCTTGAGCGCTTTGAGAAAAACGCGGCCGACATGGACGAGTCTTCGCGCGTGCAGGAGCGTCGTGCGCTTGCCGAAATGGAGCGCGACGTCACCCGCCGCACGCGTGAGGCGCGCGAGGAATTCAATCAGCGCCGCAACGAAGAAGTGCTCCTTTTGCAGAGCCGCGCGGCGCGCATCGTGCAGGACATCGCGAAAAAGGACCGGTTCGACCTTGTTCTTTACGAGTATTTCTACGCGAGCGATCGCGTTGACCTCACAAAGCGCGTGATCGAGGAGCTCGATCGCGGCGTGAAGGATGCGCCCAAGAAGTAGTCTGCGCAGGCCGCATCCTTTCAGGGCGGCGCTGATGCAGATGCCTGTCCGCACCGAATTCAAAATTTTCGAGAGTTAAGAATGTCTGAAAACCGCTTCGCCATTGCCGAGCTCGCGGCGCTTGTCGCCGAGCGTTCGAAAAATCGTCTTGCCATGCGCATTGAGGGCGACGCCTCGGTCGAGGTCTGCCGCTTCATGCCCCCGCAGCATGCGGGCGAGGGCGACATGAGCTTTCTGTCGGACCTCGCATATGCAGAAGCCATGAAGGCGAGCGCCGCATCGGTGCTCGTGATGCGCGAAAAGGACGTGCGCGCCGTTTTCGGCGATGAATTGCCCGAACGCACGATTCTCATCTGCGACAATCCCTACGCATTCTTTGCCTTTGCTTCGCAGATCTTCTATCCCGTTGCTCGAAAGGGCGGCATTCACCCGATGGCATACGTCGAAGAGGGCGCCGAAGTGGATCCGAGCGCGACAGTCGATGTTTTCGCCGTCGTTCGCAAGGGCGCAAAGATCGGTGCGAACGTGCTTGTGTCTGCGGGCGTTTATGTGGGTGAAAACGCCGTTGTCGGCAAGGATACGGTCATCTACCCCAACGCTGTTCTTTACCACGATACGGTTGTGGGCGAAGGCTGCTGCATTCAGTCGGGCGCCGTTCTCGGCGGCGACGGCTTCGGCTTTGCGCCCTTCTTGGGCGAGTGGGTGAAGATTCCGCAGCGCGGCCGCACGGTGATCGGCAACGATGTTGAGGTGGGCGCCAACACCACGATCGACCGCGGCGCCATCGACGACACGACGGTGGGCGACGGCACGAAGATCGACAACCAGATTCAGCTCGGCCACAACGACCGCATCGGCAAGCACTGCGTCATGGCGTCGTGCGTCGGGATCGCCGGTTCGACGACCGTGGGCGACCACGTGATGATCGGGGGCGCCGCGATGATCAACGGCCACATCACGATTCCCTCGGGCTCGGCCATCGGGCCGGCGACTGCAATCACGGGCTGGGGCAAGGAGCCGCAGCAGCTCGCAGGCTTCTTCCCGGCGCTCGGCATGCGCGAATTCAAGCTCGCGGCGGCTATTACGTCGCGCCTTCCTGAAATGCGAAAGGAACTGAAATCGCTCCAAAAGGAGGTCGAGACGTTGAAGGCGCTAATCCGAAAGGAAGAAGCGTAGAAGCTTCAAACGCGCGAAAATCAATAACTTGAAGCGGTCCCGGGCGTGCATGCGCCCGATCGGGCCGCGGCGAAGCGCACTACCGCGCCGACCCAAAGACGTCGGCCCAAAGCGCAAAGCCAACAGAATCTTCATTATTTTTTGCCGGAACTCCCAAAAAGCAAATGCCCAAGAGCCTTAACATCGAAGAGATCATGGAACAGCTGCCGCATCGGTATCCGTTCCTTTTGATCGACCGCGTCCTCGAACTTTCCGACGACCTGACCCGCGTCGTCGCCATCAAGAACGTGACGATGAACGAACCGCAGTTCACGGGTCATTTCCCGCAGGTGCCGGTGATGCCGGGCGTTCTGATCGTGGAAGCGATGGCTCAGGCCTGCGCGATCATCGCGCTTGCGCGGCTCCCGGAAGACGTGGACCGCAAGAAGTGCCTTTACTACTTCGCCGGCATCGACAAGGCCCGCTTCAAGCGGGTCGTGCAGCCTGGGGATCAGCTTGTGATCGAAGGCCAGTTCCTGCGCTCCAAGATGGGCCTCGGCGTATTCGAAGCCGTGGCGAAGGTCGACGGCAAGGTGGCCGCGCAGGCGACCATGATGTGCGCTTATCGGCCGGCCCCTGGCGCCGCAGGGAAGTAACGCCGCGACGCCTTCCCTGAGGTGAAGCGTCCTTGCGGCGCAGCAGAAAAGTCCCCGAACCGGCATGCCGGAACGGGGATTTTCTTTATGTCCGCCGAGCCGTGAGCGGCTGCGTTATTCGACGACGTAGGTTGCGGTGAGCTTGGCCTTCCCAATGGCTTTTGCGTTCAGCATGAAGCCTGCGGTCGGGCAATTGGCGTCTGCAGCAAGGCCGAGCTTTTCCTCCGGCAGCGCCCAGACGGTGAAAACATAGCGGTGCATGCCGTCGCCCGCGCCGCCGAAAGCGGCTTCGCCGTAGTCGTTGCGAAGCATCACGGCGCCGAGCTCGGAGAGCGATTCGGGCGAAACGCCTTCGGGAAGCGACGAAACGCTGCACGGAATGTCAAGAACGCACCAGTGCCACCAGCCCGATCCGGTCGGCGCATCTGGATCAAAGCAGGTGACGGCAAAGCTTTTCGTGCCCGCCGGCGCATCGCGCCAAATGAGCGCAGGCGAGAGGTTGCCGCCCGCATAGCTTTGTGCGGCCGGCATGCGCGAGCCTTCCTCAATCGTGGTGCTCAGAAGCTTCATGTGAGGATTTCCTTTCCGATGGAATGAACAAGAAACAGATTTTCAAAAGAACGGCCTGGGCCGTGAAGTTGAAGAAATTCTATCGGAAGCTCGCTTTCGATTGAGTCTGCTGAGGGCTTGAAATGTTGCGAAGGCTCTTTTCGCTTTCGGCGAAGGCACGCGGCTTAGCTGCCGCCGAGGCCTAGAGCGCCCGGAATGACGGGCGTGAAAGGCGAGCGGGCAGCTTCCTGAAGGTGCGAGAGGAGCTTCCTCGCAGCGTCTGTGAGCCGGCTCTCGTCGGCAGGCACTGCGATGCGCAGCGTGCGGCGCGCCCAGTCGTCTTCGAGCCGCACGAGCGCGAGCGACGGGTCGCGGTCGAAGAAGGTCTCGTAGGTTGAGGCCGTTGCGAAGCCGATGCCCACGCCCGCACGAACATACCGAGCCATGATGCCGATGCTTGGCACGCGGATGCGCGGCACGATCGGGCGGCCGAGCTCAACGGCCTTCTCAAGCATGTAGGCCTGCATGACGGAATCGTTTGAAAGCGCAACAAAATCCTCTTCGAGCGCGTCCTGAAAATTGCAGCGGCCTGCCGCGGCAAGCGGATGCGCTTTGGCGGCAAAGAGCGCGAGCGTGTCTTCTCGATAGGGATGAAAGGCAAGGCCGCCGTAAAACTCCGTGTGTGCCGTGATGCCGATGTCGGCTTCGCCGAGCGCAATGGCTTCGGCCACGCCTCGGCTCGTGAGGAGCTTCTGCTCGATGCGGATTTCCGGGTGCGCCAGAAGGAAGCGGCTCAGATCGTCGGGCAGAAAAGCCACGGCTGCGTTGTAGTTTGCTGCGAGCCGCACAATGAGGCGCTCGTCGCCGCGAAAGACCGACATGGCTTCGGTCATGCTGGCGACCTGCCGAAAGACTTTCCGAGTTTCCGCAGCAAGCCGCTCGCCAGCGAGCGTGAGCGCAAGCCCGCGCGGCAGGCGCGTCACAAGCTCGCAGCCCGCTTCTGCTTCCAGGTGCTTGAGCCGAACGCTCGCTGCCGATGGCGTAATGCAGCACTGCGCAGCCGCACGCGTAAGGTTGCCCGTGTCGGCAATGGCAAGAAAGACGCGGAGGTCCGTAAAGTTGATATGTTTCATCGGGAATCGGATATTCGCTGCGGAATGCTGGAAGAGGCTTGATAAGCAAAGAAAAGCAACCCGACCGTTCGCGGAATGCGAACGATTGGTTAGCGAAATAGAAATTTTAAATGGAGGCGGGGCTCCATAAACTTGTGGACTGAAGTAAAGCTCGCTCGAGCGCTTTGTTCGGATCAATCGAACAGGTGGCGCATCGAGAGAAAAAGCCTCAGGCGGCCCCAATTCAGGCGGCACGCGGGCAAAAGAAAAGGAGCGCTTCGTCGCCGGAATTTTTGCCGGAACCTCGGCCCCCAAAGCGGCTGGACGCATGGGGCCGGGCGCGTTTTAGGGAGAAAGGCCGAGCGGCAGACCTCGGAAGGAGAGAAAAATATGATGCTTCGTCAATCCGCAACGGCCGCGATCCTTGCGGCGCTATTCGCTTCCTTTTCAGCTCAGGCGGCAGAGAAGGACTTCAATGCCCAGCTTGCGGGCGCACACATGAAGAAGGGCTTTGACTGCGCGACCTGCCATGTCGACGGCATGAAAGTGAGCGACTCGGAAAAAGAAATCAACAAGCAGTGCGTGAGCTGCCACGGCGGGCTTGAAAAGCTTGCTGACCCGAAAAAGACACCCGATCCGCATGCGAGCCACATCGGCACGATCCAGTGCACGGCTTGCCATGCCGGGCATGTCGAGTCGCAGTCTTACTGCCTCAGCTGCCACGACTTCCCGGCGATGAAGATTCCCTTCGGCAGCGCCAAGCCGCTCGAGTGGAAGTGGAAGGATCTCGCGTCCTACAAGGATGCGGCGCCTGTGCGAACCGAAGAAGCTGACCTCGTTGTTGTGGGTTCGGGCGCAGCGGGCTTCGTCGCAGCGATGGAGGCGCACGAAAAGGGCGTTCGCAACATCGTCATTCTTGAAAAGATGCCGATTCCGGGCGGCAACTCGCAGTTTGCCGCGGGCGGCATGAACGCAGCGGGCTCCGTCTATCAGAAGGCCAAGGGCATCGAGGATTCGGCCGAGCTGATGGCCGCCGACACAATGAAGGGCGGCAAGAACACGAGCAACCCCGAGCTCGTGGAAATCTTTGCGAGAAACTCTGCCGAATCGATTGCCTGGCTCAAGGCGCGCGGCGCAGAACTTGAAAACGTGGCTGCGGGCGGCGGCGCCTCAGCGCCCCGCATGCACGGGCCGAAGGGCGGCAAGGCGGTCGGGCCCTATCTGTCGGCGTTCTTCCGCGATCAGGCCGAAAAGATGGAAGGCGTTGACCTGCGCCTCAACAGCCGCCTGGTGCGCCTCATGACGGACAAGACGGGCGCAGTGACCGGCGTGCTCGTGGAAGGCAAGCACAACGGCATCTACGAGATCAAGGCCAAGGCGGTCGTGCTCGCCACGGGCGGCCTCGGCGCCAACAAGTCGCTCGTCAAGAAGTATCTGCCGAATCTGGATCCGGCCACGAAGACTTCGAACCAGCCGGGCACGACGGGCGACGGCATGTACCTCGGCGAACAGATCGGCGCGGCGCTCGTCGACATGAAGGAAATTCAGCTCAATCCGACGCTCCTTGTCGGGTCGCCCGTCATTATTTCGGAGACGGTGCGCGGGCAAGGCGCGGTTTTCGTCAACCGCGAAGGCAAGCGCTTCATTTCCGAGATGACCACGCGCGACGTCACGAGCGCGGCCGTCTCTGCGCAGACGGGCGGCACCGCCTTTGAAATTTTTGACGACGGCACGGTGAGCCGCGTCGCGCAGCTCAAGGCCTGCTTCAAGCTCGGACTTGTGAAGGAAGGCAATACGCTCGAAGAGCTCGCGAAGAACGCCGGCATCGATCCGAAGGCGCTCGTCGAAACGATCCGCGTCTACAACGGCTACGTGGATGCCGGGAAGGATCCCGACTTCAATCGTCCGAAGCCCCCCTTCAAGATCGAAGGCCCGAAGTTCTATGCGATTGAAATCACGCCTGCCATTCACTACGCCATGGGCGGCCTGAAGTTCAACGCAAAGACCCAGGTGATCAACACGGAAGGCAAGCCCATTGAAGGCCTCTTCGCAGCCGGCGAAACGACGGGCGGCCTGCACGGCAAGAACCGTCTCGGCGGCAACTCCGTCTCCGAAACGATCACGTTCGGCCGCATTGCAGGCGAGGAAGCCGCCAAGCGCGTGCTTGGCGAATAACCGGCTGCGTTCGTCCGGTTCCGCACGGGGCATCGCCCTGATGCGGCGCCCGACGGCGCTGGCGTGAAAACCGGTGATTTTTTCAAAGCCGCTTCTTCCGGAAGGAAGAAGC
>ERZ779729.1942-NODE-1942-length-13437-cov-6.717905_pt1 | contig 13437 bp, 10 predicted proteins | sample MGYA00511072_ERZ779729 | MGnify/ENA primary metagenome ERZ779729 (study PRJEB29588, sample SAMEA2156675) | human gut metagenome | biome: human gut; feature: human-associated habitat; material: faeces | place: Denmark | collected 2008/2010 ...
GGAGGTGCACGGCCTGCAATACGCAAAGGACCTTAACAAAGCGCTCGAGGGCACGGGGAAAAAGCTGACTGTCCATCTGAAGATCGATACCGGCATGACGCGCCTTGGCTTCTTTGCCGACCAGCCGGAAGCTACGCTTGCCGCGCTCGTCGAAGTCTCTCAGCTGCCGAACCTCTATATTGAAGGTGTTTTCATGCACTTCTGCGTCGCCGACAGCCGCGCGGAGGCGGACGTCTCGTTCACAAAGCTGCAGTACAAACGCTTCATGGACATGCTTTCGGCCATGGCGGGCGTCGGCATCCGGCCGGAGATCCGCCATTGCTGCAACTCCGGCGCGACGATCCTGTATCCGGAGTTCGCGCTCGATATGGTGCGGCCGGGCATCATCACCTACGGCAACGCTCCGTCCGACGAGCTTGCAGGCGCGCTCAGCCTGCGGCCGATGATGTCGCTGCATTCCATGATCGCGCAGGTCCGCACCGTCCCGGCTGGGACGGATATCAGCTATGGCCGGCTCTACCGGACGAAGGAGGAGACCCGCGTGGCGGTGCTGCCCATCGGCTATGCCGACGGCCTGAGCCGCCTGCTCACCGGCAAGGCGAGCTTTTATCTGCAGGGGCATCAGGTGCCGGTCATCGGGCGGATCTGCATGGACATGTGCATGATCGACGTCTCGAATGTGCCGGAGGCAAAGCCCGGCGACGTGGTCACAATCTTCGGTTACGATGACGACGGGACGCTCCTGCCGTGCGAGCGCCTCGCCCGCGCGCAGGGGACGATCAACTATGAGCTTTTGTGCCAGATCAGCAAGCGCATCCCCCGCATCTGCCATCGCGGCGCGGAGACCTCGCAGATCCTGCAGTACATTGTTTGAGAAAACCCGCCATTTTTCGCCTCTTCCTGCATAGAATGGCATGGGAGCATCCGGACAGAAAAGAAAGCGAAGGGTTCTTTGTTTATTTTTGACCTCTGCGTGGGAGAATAGAAGCAGCGGCGCGAAATGCGCACGTACTTTTTCCGCGGAGTGTGAAGCAAATGGATACGAACGTGAAACGAGGCGACATTTTCTATGCCGACCTGAGCCCGGTCGTGGGCAGCGAGCAGGGCGGGTGCCGTCCGGTGCTGATCGTGCAGAACGACACCGGCAACAAGCATTCGCCGACCGTCATTGCGGCCGCCATCACGAGCCAGACCGGCAAGGCGCGGCTGCCGACGCACATCGCATTGACCGGCCACGACGTAGGCCTCAGTAAGGACTCCGTCATTCTGCTCGAGCAGATCCGCACCATTGACAAGCGCCGCCTGCGCGAGCATACCGGCCACGCGGACCGGAGCGTCATGGATCAGGTCGACTCGGCGCTGGCCGTCAGCTTCGGGCTGCAGGGCAGCTGAGCGAAAAAAGCCTGTGATACGAAAAACACCTCCTGCATACGGTATGCAGGAGGTGTTTTTTATGCATGAGTATCCGATCGAGGGCGTGCAGAACGGGACCCTGCGGGCTGAAAAGGACGGCCTGTACTGGAAGATCGACGCTTCCTGCACCCGGGACTGGGACCATCCGATCCGCCTGCTCGCCGAGACGGACGGCGTCCGCGTGAACCTCGGCGTGCCGCAGCCGGAAGGGGAGAAGCTGCGGCTGCAGTGCCGGCTCTCCGCCCGCAGCTGCCCCCTGTCAGACGGCACCCGCGTCCGCACCGATCAGCAGCCGGAGCAGACGCTGCTGCCCTTTGAGCCGGAAAAGCCATTTGACCACATCTCGGACTTCTCCGTCCTGCAGGTCGTGGAGCAGGACGGCAAGCCGTACTGGACGCAGCCGCAGCAGCCGGATACGGCCGAAGACGACGGCTGACGGTCCGGCAAACGCAGACCAGCCTGCCGCATATGTACGGCAGGCTGGTTTTTCTCAGCGCATTTTTTCCTTCAGATGGGACAGGCGGTCGAGCGCCTCGTACAGCGTTTCGTCCTTCTTGGCGAAGTGGACGCGGACGATGTTGTTGACGTTCTCATTGAAGAACGACGTGCCGGGCACGCAGGCGACGCCGACCTTCTCGGCCATTTCCAGGCAGAAGTCCACGTCGGACTCTCCCTTGCGCAGGTACGGGCCGATGTCGGCCAGCACGAAGTATGCGCCCTGCGGATCGGTAAAGGGGATGCCGATCTGCTTCAGACCGTCGGTGAACAGCTTCTTCATGTGGGCGTAGTGATCGCCGAATTCCTTGTAGTAGCTGTCCGGCATGTCGAGGCCGACCACAGCGGCCTCCATCAGCGGCGACGGCGCGCCGACGGTATTGAAGTCGTGGTACTGCTTGATGCGGTCCATGATGGGCTTCGGCGCGATGGCGTAGCCGAGACGCCAGCCAGTGATGGAGTAGGTCTTGGAAAGGCTCGAGCAGCTGACCGTGCGCTCCCACATGCCGGGCAGGCTGTTCATATAGATGTGCTTGTGGCCCTCGTAGACAATGTGCTCATACACCTCGTCCATGATGGCGAACGCGTCATACTTGATGCACAGCTCCGAGATGAGCTTCAGCTCGTCATAGGTGAACACCTTGCCGGAGGGGTTCGACGGGTTGCAGATGAGGATGGCCTTTGCGCCCTGTTTGAACGCATCTTCCAGCACGTTTGCATCGAAGTTGAACGCCGGCGGGACCAGCGGGACGAAGATCGGCTCACAGTCAGCCATGATGGCCTGCGCGCGGTAGTTCTCAAAATACGGGGAGAACATGATGATCTTGTCGCCGGGGTTCGTCAGGGCGAAGATCGTATCGACCATGGCCTCGGTCGAGCCGATGGTCACGACCATATCCGTCTCCGGATCGAGCGTGCGGCCCATGAAGCGGCCGGCCTTGCGGGCAAGCGCCTGCCGGAAATTCGGCGCGCCCATGGTGATGGGGTACTGGTGCGGGCCGAGCGCGCTGACCTCCGCCAGACGGTCCGTCAGGGCCTTGGGAGGGTCAAAATCGGGGAAGCCCTGCGCCAGGTTGATCGCGCCGCACGAAAGTGCCACGCGCGTCATGCGCCGGATGACGGAATCGGTGAATAACTTGTTTTTTCTGCTCATTTCCTGCATGGTGTTTGCCTGCCTTTCCTGGTTACTCTGCGGAGATGATGCCGAGCGTTTCCGCACCGGCGGGATGGATGCCGTTGGCAGCCAGCAGCGAGGAGACCGCTGCCGGATCTGCGACCCGGAGGATCATACAGGCCACGCCGTTCGGCTGGCCGAAGATCGAATACATGTAATGGATGTCGATGCTGTTTTCGGCCAGCAGCTGCAGCAGCGTGCTCAGCCCGCCGGGTGCATCCGGCACACCGACGGCGACGACGTCGTTTGTGGAGAAGATGAAGCCGTTTTCCCGCAGGACCCGGCAGGCCTCCGGCTCATGGCTGGCGATCAGGCGCAGGACGCCGTAGTCGCTCGTCTCTGCGATGTTGATCGCCCGCAGGTCCACGCCGTTTTTGGCGAGCAGAGCGGTGATCTCCGCCAGCTGACCGGCACGGTTCTCCAGAAATACGGAAATCTGATGAATTGCCATACGATCGTCCTCCTTAGATCTTGCGTTTGTCGATCACGCGGATGGCCTTGCCCTCGCTGCGGGCAATGGACTTCGGGGAGACGAGATGCACCTGCGCGTAGATGCCAAGCATCGCCTTGAGTGCGGCGACCAGACCCTTTTCGCGCTTCGTGATCTCGGCCAGAGAGTCGGAGAAGTGGTCGGGCGTCATCTCGACGAGCACGTCGAGCGTGTCGGAATTGTTCACGCGGTCGACCACGATCTGATAGTTGGAGGTATAACCCTGCTCGAGCAGGACCGTCTCGATCTGCGACGGGAAGACGTTGACGCCCTTGACGATCAGCATATCGTCGCTGCGGCCCATGGGCTTGCACATCTTGATATGTGTCCGCCCGCAGGGGCAGGCCTCGCGGCGCAGGATGCAGATATCGCGCGTGCGGTAGCGCAGCAGCGGGAAGGCCTGCTTGGTGATCGAGGTGAAGACCAGCTCGCCCTGCGTGCCCTCCGGCAAAACCTCGCCGGTGTCAGGGTCGATGATCTCGGCGATAAAATGGTCCTCGTTGATGTGCATGCCGGTCTGTGCGCTGCACTCATAGGCCACGCCCGGGCCGGACAGCTCAGTCAGACCGTAGATATCATAGGCCTTGATGCCGAGACTCTTCTGGATATCCTGCCGCATCTGCTCGCTCCAGGCCTCTGCGCCGAAGATACCGGCCTTCAGATGGATCTTGTCCTGCAGCCCGCGCTCGTGGATGGATTCCGCCAGATACGCCGCGTAGGACGGCGTGCAGCAGAGGATCGTCGAGCCGAGATCCTCCATGAACTGCAGCTGCCGGTCGGTATTGCCGGAGGACATGGGGAGCGTCAGGCAGCCGAGCTTCTGGCTGCCGCCGTTGAGGCCGAAGCCGCCGGTGAACAGGCCGTAGCCGTAGGCGACCTGGCAGACGTCTTCCGGTCCTGCGCCTGCGGCCGCCAGCGCTCTTGCGCAGCAGTCGTTCCAGAGGTCGATATCCTCCTTGGTGTAGAAGGCGACGACGCGCTTGCCGGTCGTGCCGGAGGTGGAGTGGATGCGGACGCATTTTTCCAGCGGCTCTGCAAGCAGACCGAAGGGGTATGCATCCCGCAGATCCGCCTTGCTCAGAAACGGGAGCTTGTACAGATCGTCGCGGCCGTGGATATCCTCCGGCGTGACGCCCTTTTCCTCCATCTTCGCGCGGTAGTAGGGGACCTTGTCCCAGACGTGCCGGACCTGCCGGACCAGACGCTCATCCTGCCAGGCCTTGATCTGCTCCTGACTCGCACATTCGATTTCTTTCTGATAATACCGTTCCATGGGTTCTCCTTGTGATCAGGCTTCTGCGCCGAGGGCGAATGCCTTTTGGTTGAGTTCGAGGAATTTTGCGGGGACGCTCCTGCAGATGGCATCCTGCCACTGCGCGTCCGTGAAGTGGAAGTACTTGCTGAGCCTGCCGAGCAGGACCAGGTTGACGGCCTTGGCGGAGCCTGCCTGCAGTGCGAGGCCCAGCGCATCCATGGCGTCGAGCCGGATGGGGAGCGTCGCGAGCTTCTGCTCCAGCGACTTCGGATATTCCGCTGCGCCGGTGATAACGGGCATGGGGTTGATCCGCTGCGTGTTGGTCAGCAGGATCCCGCCCTCCTTGAGGTATTCCACCCACCGGGCGGCCTCCAGCAGCTCGAAGGAGATGATGATGTCGGCCTCGCCCTTGTCGATGATGGGGGAATAGACCTTCTCGCCGTAACGCACATAGGTCACGACGCTGCCGCCGCGCTGGCTCATGCCGTGGACCTCGCTGACCTTGACGTCGTAGCCGTTTTCGAGCAGGATCCTGCCCAGCAGCTTGCTGGCGAGCAGCGTGCCCTGGCCGCCGACGCCGACGATCATGATGTTTCTGGATTCCATGACGATACCTCCTTCTCTTATTCGCCCAGCGCGCCCTTGCGGCACAGCTGGCGGCACAGGCCGCAGCCCGTGCAGAGGGTGTTGTCGATCTGCACCTTGCCGCCCATCACGCTGATGGCAGGACAGCCAAGCTTCATGCAGGCCTTGCAGCCCACGCACTTTTCGGGCTTGGCCTCGATGGGGCCGGGGTGCTTCACATATTTGAGCAGCGCGCACGGGCGGCGGGAGATGATGACCGACGGCTCATTCGCCGCAAGCTCCTCCTTGATCGCCTTGTCGCAGGCAGCAAGATCGTAAGGATCGACGACCTGCACGCGGCGGATGCCGACCGCATGACACAGCGCCTCCAGATCGATCTTCGTGCAGGGATCGCCCTTGAGGTTGAAGCCCGTGGTCGGGTTCTGCTGATGGCCGGTCATGCCGGTGATGGAGTTATCGAGGATGATGACGGTCGAGGTCGACTCATTATAGGCAATGTTGATGAGGCCTGTGACGCCGGAATGCATGAACGTCGAATCGCCGATGACGGCGACGGTATGGTTCGCATTCTCCTCGCCGGAGGCCTTGTTGAAGCCGTGCAGGCCGGAGACGGACGCGCCCATGCAGATCGTCGAGTCGATCGCGGCGAGCGGCGCAGCAGCGCCAAGCGTATAGCAGCCGATATCGCCGAGGACGGTCAGCTTGTTCTTCTTGAGCGTATAGAAAAGCCCTCTGTGCGGGCAGCCCGCGCACATGACCGGCGGCCGGGCCGGGATGGACTCGTCCAGCTTGTGACCGGTGTGGACAGTCATACCAAGCTTTTCGGCAATGTAGTTCTGGCTGAACTCGCCGATGCAGCCGAACAGCTCCTTGCCGGTGACGTTCGTGACGCCGATGGAGCGGCAGTGCGCCTCAATGATGCCGTCGAGCTCCTCCACGACAATGACTTTCTCCACGCTCTTTGCGAACGCGCGGATCTTTTCGACCGGCAGGGGATGGATCATGCCGAGCTTCAGCACGGGGTACTTGTCGCCGCAGACCTCCTTGACATACTGATAGCTGGTCGAGGACGAGATCAGGCCGATGGAATGGTCGGCGCCGTCCTCCACGCGGTTCACGTCCGCGGTCTCCGCCCAGGCCTGCAGCGCGAGCGTCCGCTGCTCGACGATGGGGTGCCGCGCCCTGGCGCAGGCGGGCATCATGACGAACTTGGCGATATCCTTTTCATAGGGGATCGGGGCGACCTCCTGCCGTTCGGACGTCTCCACTACGCTCTGCGCGTGCGCGACGCGCGTGCACATCTTGAGCAGGACCGGCGTATCGAACTTCTCGGAGAGCTCGTAGGCCAGCTTGGCGAACGCCAGCGACTCCGCGGCGTCGGACGGCTCGAGCATCGGCAGCTTTGCGGCGATGGCATAGTGACGGGAATCCTGCTCGTTCTGAGACGAGTGCATGCCCGCGTCGTCCGCCACGCCGATGACCATGCCGCCGCGCACGCCGGTGTAGGACAGCGTGAACAGGGGATCGGCTGCGACGTTCAGGCCGACATGCTTCATGCCGCAGAAGCTGCGGCGGCCGGACAGGCTCGCGCCGAAGGCCGCTTCCATGGCGACCTTCTCGTTGGGTGCCCATTCGGCGTAGATCTCGGGGTATTTTGCTGCGCACTCGGTGATCTCTGTGCTGGGCGTGCCGGGATAGCTGGAGACAAAGCTGCATCCGGCCTCGAACAGACCGCGGGCAGCGGCTTCGTTGCCGAGCATCAGGGTTTTCATAGGGGATCCCTCCTGTTCGCGGCAAAGCCGCGTAAAATTTCTTTTTATTGTATTCTTTTTGACCCGATTCGTCAAGATTCAGGCGCGGGTCTGTTCCTCGACCAACCGTCCGCCGCAGTAGATCTGCCGCAGGACCGGCTTCTCGATCTTTCCGGTCGGGTTGCGCGGGACCTTGGCGAAGATCACGCGGCGCGGGCGCTTGTAGCGCGGCAGCTCGCGGCAGAAGTCCTGAATTTCCGCCTCGGTGCAGCTGACGCCGTCCTTGAGCTCGATGATGGCCGCCGCGATCTCGCCGAGCCGCTGGTCGGGCAGGCCGATGACGGCCACGTCCTTGATCTTGCCGCAGCGGCGCAGGAAATCCTCGATCTGCACGGGGTAGAGGTTTTCGCCGCCGGAGATGATGACGTCCTTTTTGCGGTCGACCAGATAGATGAACCCGTCTTCGTCCTCGCGGGCCATATCGCCCGTCCAGAGCCAGTCACCGTGCAGGATCTCCGCGGTGGCCTCCGGGTTTTTATAATAGCATTTCATGACGCCGGGACCCTTGACGGCCAGCTCGCCGATCGCGCCCGGGGCGACGTCCTGCCCCTGCTCGTCGATGATGCGCGTCTGCCAGAGATACCCGGCCTTGCCGATGGCGCCGATCTTTTCGATGTTGTCCACGCCCAGATGGACGCAGCCGGGGCCAATGGACTCGGACAGGCCGTAGTTCGTGTCGTATTTGTGGTGCGGGAAATATTTGAGCCAGCGCTTGATAAGGCTCGGCGGCACGGGCTGCGCGCCGATGTGCATGAGCCGCCACTGGTCGAGCAGGTAGTGGTCAAGATTGACGCGGCCGGACTCGATCGCGTCGAGAATGTCCTGCGCCCAGGGCACGAGCAGCCAGACGATCGTGCATTTTTCCTCCGTGATGGTCCGCAGGATCCATTCCGGCTTCACGCCCCGCAGCAAAACGGCCTTGCTGCCCGAGATCAGACTGCCGAACCAGTGCATCTTCGCGCCCGTATGGTAGAGCGGCGGGATGCAGAGGAAAACGTCGTCTTTGGTCTGGCCGTGGTGATGCTGCTCGGTCATGCAGGAACAGACGAGCGCCTTGTGCCGGTGCAGGATCGCCTTCGGGAAGCCGGTCGTGCCGGAGGAGAAGTAGATGGCGGCGTCATCGTCCTCACTGAGGGCGATGGGCGGGACGCTGGAGGAACAGAAGCCCATGAGCCTGCGGCAGTCCTCCGCGTAGCCCGGCACGTTCCGGCCGACGAACAGGCGGATCTTCACGCGGGTCAGGCTCTCCTGAATGGGATCGAGACGGCTGACGAATTCCGGCCCGAAGACCAGGACCTCCACGTCGGCCAGATCCAGACAGTAAGAGATCTCGTCCGAAGCGTAGCGGAAGTTGAGCGGCACCGCGATGCACCCGGCCTTGAGGATGCCGAAATAAATGGGCAGCCACTCCAGACAGTTCATCAGCAGAATGCCGACCTTCGTGCCGCGCTCCACGCTGCGGCTGAGCAGGAAGTTTGCGAACCGGTTGGCCCGGCGGTCAAAATCACGCCAGGAGAGCTCCCGCCGGTACGGCGCGTCGGGCTGCGCCTCGGCGATGAGGCTCGCTTCACGCCAGGTGACAGCGCTGTCACGCTCCTCCGAGGGGTTGACCTCGACGAGCGCAGTGTCGGAACCGTAGAGTCGTGCGTTCCGCTCGAGAAAATCCGTAATGACCATTTTCATGCTCCTTTTCTGCAGCGGAATAAGAAAAACGCCCGCTGCACATCTCAAAGTGCAGAGGACGAGAAGTTCCCGTGGTACCACCTCTATTTACCGCTTGCGCGGCCTCACCGGGCGCTGACATGCCCACTGCGCGTTATCGGGCGCACCCGTCTCCGCCTACTTGCGCCGCGCGCGTTCGGGAAGCTGCTCGGAAAGGTATTCCGCCCGGACGTCTGTACTGCCTTGCACCGGCCGGCAGCTCTCTGGACAGGAGCATCGGGACGTACTTGATTTCGTCATAGCATTCAACAGACAGAACTTTAGCACATTTTGTCGGTAAAGTCAAGCGGCCGTGCACATTTTTGAGAGATGTTCCAAATGTAAGAAGCTGCCGCCCTGGAGGCCGGATTTCACTTGCATTGCAGAGCGGCAGAAGGTATAATAGAATTTAAATAGAGAAGCATTCTTTTTGTATGGATCCGGCGGACTTTGTCCTGCCGGACAGCGCCTACCAAAGAAGAAAGAGAGGACCCGGATGGAGCAGCTTGCATCTTTTTTGAAACGATTCCAAACAGAACCTGCTGCGGATGCATACCGGTATCTCGGCTGCCACAGGCTGGAAGACGGGAGCGGCTATGTGTTCCGCGTCTGGGCGCCGCACGCCGCGGCCGTCCATGTCGTCGGTGATTTTAATTTCTGGAACGCAGAGGATCTTCCCATGCGGAAGCTGGACGGCGGCGTGTGGGAAGCCGTCTCCGTCTACGCAAAAGAGGGACAGGCCTATAAATACTGTGTGCAGGGCCGCTCCGGCCGGACGGTCTACAAGACCGATCCCTACGGCAACCGCTGCTGCGCGCTGCCGGAGACCTCCAGCATCATCGACCCGCCGGACGGCTTCTGCTGGCATGACGGTGCCTACCGCGCCCGCATGGCAAAACAGTCGGCCATCCGCCGGCCGGTCAATATCTACGAGGTCCACACCGGATCCTGGAAGCGGCACGACGACGGCAGCTACCTGAGTTATGAAGAGCTGGCCGCGGAGCTCGTCCCCTACGTCAAGGACATGGGCTACACCCATATCGAGCTCCTGCCGATCATGGAATACCCCTACGACCCCTCCTGGGGCTATCAGGTTACCTGCTACTTTGCTCCCACCCACCGCTACGGGACGCCGAAGCAGCTCATGCAGCTCGTCGACGCTTGCCATCAGGCGGGGATCGGCGTGATCCTCGACTGGGTCCCGGCGCATTTCCCGAAGGACGAAAACGGCCTGTTTGAGTTCGACGGCGAATGCTGCTACGAGCTCTCCGACCCCATGATGAACGAGCACCCGGACTGGACGACCCGGATCTACGACTACGGCAAGCCTGAGGTGCAGTCCTTCCTCATCTCCAACGCCTGTTATTGGCTTTCCTATTTTCACGTCGACGGGATTCGAGTCGATGCAGTTGCTTCCATGCTGTACCTGGACTATAATCGGAAGCAATTCAAGCCCAACCGCTTCGGCGGCCGGGAAAACCTCGAGGCCATTGACTTCCTGCGCAGGCTCAACGCGGCGGCCTTCCAGGTGAGTCCCGCGGTCATGATGATCGCGGAGGAATCCACGGCCTTCCCGCTGATCACCAGACCCGACTATGACGGCGGTCTCGGCTTCCTCTTCAAGTGGAACATGGGTTGGATGAACGACATGCTCAAATATATGTCCCTCGACCCGCTGTGGCGCAAGGGCGACCATAACGCGCTGACGTTCTCCATGACCTACGCCTATTCCGAGAATTTCATCCTCCCGCTCAGCCACGACGAGGTCGTGCACGGCAAATGCTCGCTGATCGGCAAAATGCCGGGCAATTACGACGATAAATTCAACAACCTCCGCGCGTTTTTTGCCTACCAGATCGCGCATCCGGGCAAGAAGCTCAACTTTATGGGCAACGAATTCGCCCAGTTCATCGAGTGGAACTACACGCAGGGGCTTGACTGGCTGCTGCTGGACTACGAAAAGCACCGGAAGATGCAGCATTTCGTGCGCACGCTCAACCATTTCTATCTGGACCACCGCTGCCTCTGGGAAAACGACTCCGACTGGGACGGCTTCCGCTGGCTCTCGTGCGACGACAGCGACAATTCCATCGTCGCCTTCCGCCGCATCAGCCGCAAGGGCAAAGAGCTCATCGCCGTGTGCAATTTCTGCCCGGTCCTGCGGGAGGACTACAGCCTGCCGCTGCCGAAGGCCGGGTGGTACAAGCCCATCCTCAACACCGACGATGCCGCGTTCGGCGGCTTCGATTTCCAGCCCGCGCCGGTCCACGCCGTGCGCAAGGCGCAGGGCGAATACGCCTACAGCGGCACGTTCCGCGTCCCGCCGATGAGCGTTTGTTTCTATCAGCACGTAAGGAGCAATCCGGAAAAATAAAATAAAAAAACACAAATACAGAACAGAGGAACAAAGGAAGAATACAGGAGGAGATCCAGCTATGCAATTTCAGAAAAAACGTTGTGTCGCCATGCTCCTGGCAGGTGGTCAGGGCAGCCGTCTGATGGTCTTGACGGAGAACACGGCCAAACCTGCCGTTCCGTTCGGCGGCAAATACCGCATCATTGATTTCCCACTTTCCAACTGCGTAAACTCCAAGATCGACACGGTCGGCATTCTGACCCAGTATCAGCCGCTGGAGCTCAACGAGTACATCGGCAACGGCCAGCCGTGGGGCCTCAACTCCTCGCACGGCGGCGTGCAGGTCCTGCCGCCCTACGCCAAGAGCAAAAACTCCGAGTGGTACAAGGGCACGGCCAACGCCATCTATCAGAATATCCCGTTCATCGAGCGCTATAACCCGGACAACGTGCTGATCCTCTCCGGCGACCACATCTACAAAATGGACTACGCCGCCATGCTCCGCTTCCACGAGCAGCGCGACTCCGACTGTACCATCGCCGTCCGCGAGGTCCCGCTCAAGGAGGCCTCCCGCTTCGGCATCATGAATACCCGCGAAGACGGCTCCATCTATGAATTTGAGGAGAAGCCCAAAAAGCCCAAGAGCACCAACGCGTCGATGGGCATCTACATCTTCAAGTGGAGCGTGCTGCGCGCCTTCCTGGAGGCCGACGAGGCCGACCGCACGAGCGAGAACGACTTCGGCAAAAATATCATCCCCGCCATCCTGAACGCGGGCCACAAGCTCTACGCCTACCGCTTCGATGGCTACTGGAAGGACGTCGGCACGATCTCGAGCCTGTGGGAGGCCAATATGGATCTGCTTGGCAAGCATCCGGCCTTCGACATCTACGGGACCGTCGGTCACAAGATCTACGCCAGAAACCAAGCCATGCCGTCGAGCTTCATCTCCAGATCCGCGGAGATCCGGGAGAGCTTCGTCGCCGAGGGCTGCAACATCGAGGGTTCGATCAACCATTCCATCATCTCCACCGGCTGCTCCGTCGGCAAGGGCGCGGAGATCACCGACAGCGTCATCATGCCGGACGTCGTGATCGAAAACGGCGCCGTCATCCGCAGCGCGATCATCGCCGAGGGCTGCCACATCAAGGCCGGCGCCCGCGTCGGCGACTATGTGGAGGGCGAAGAACGGAAGATCAGCGTCATCGGCAAGGATAAGATCATCGCAGAGGGCACCGTGATCGATGCCGGCGCGATCGTATAAGAGAGGAGGATACCGACATGGAAGCAATGGGCATTATTTTCTCCAATATCTATGACAACAACATGGGCGAGCTCACCCGCGAGCGGACCTCGGCCTCCATCCCGTTCGGCAGCCGCTACCGCCAGATCGACTTTGCCCTGTCCAACATGGCAAACTCCAAGATCAGCAACATCGGCATCGTCACAAAATACAACTACCAGTCACTGATGGACCACCTCGGCAACTGCGAGGAGTGGGACCTGAAGCTCGGCGAGGGCGTGCGCTTCCTGCCGCCGTACGCGACCGGCCATACCGGCGCCTACCGCGGCAAGCTCGAGGCGCTGCAGACCGCCATGCCGGTCCTCGACCGCTGTGACGCGGAGTATGTCGTGCTGTCGGACACCACGGTCCTGTGCGCCATCAACTTTGCCGCCGTGCTCGACGAGCATATCGCCTCCGGCTGCGACATCACCGTGATCGCCAAGGCGGGCTATGCCGACGGCAAACGGCGGCAGCCGCTGGCCGTGAAGCTCGGTGAGGACGGCAAGATCGTCGATCTGGCGGTGGACTACTGCGCGCCGTCCGATTACCTCGTCGGCATGAGCATGTTCATCATGCGCCGTGACAAGCTCATTCAGATCATCCGCGAGATGGTGCCGCACGGCAAATACCACTTCGAGCGGGATTTCATCCTGCCGGAGTATAACGCGGGCAATCTGAAGGTCAATGTCTACCCGTTCCACAATGTGGCACTGTTCAACCAGAGCGTGGACGAGTATTTCGTCAACAACATGAAGCTGCTCGACGCCGACGTGCGCCGCAGCCTCTTCCGCAGCGAGATCCCCATCTACACCAAGGTCCGTGACGAGGTGCCAACCTACTTCGGCGAGGACTCCCGCATTGACGACTGCATC
>ERZ779729.1944-NODE-1944-length-13429-cov-2.056976_pt1 | contig 13429 bp, 7 predicted proteins | sample MGYA00511072_ERZ779729 | MGnify/ENA primary metagenome ERZ779729 (study PRJEB29588, sample SAMEA2156675) | human gut metagenome | biome: human gut; feature: human-associated habitat; material: faeces | place: Denmark | collected 2008/2010 ...
ATTGGGCATCGCACCCAAAGAATTGCATAACAGCCTTGTTTCCTTTATCGTCAAATTGACGTTCGGGGGTGGCAGATAAACCAATACGGCGTAGAATCTTCACCCTATCTAACTTTGACATGATATTTGGTGCACCAATATTGTGAGCTTCATCTGCAATTAATAACATCTGTCGCTGTATTTTCTTACTCAATGACATGAGCTGCTTAAATGTAGATTCTCTTGAGAAAGATGCATACGTGGTAATGATAATAAACGACAAAGATGATTCATCGCTCTCGGCAAGACTCTCTTTTAGTTTTATGTCATCAATCTCTGATCTCCATCCTTGGTTTTTAGAACTCACTTTGATAATGTGGCTAAAATTGAATCGTTTACATTCATCCTCCCACTGTTCAACAAGGGTAATCGTAGGCACAAGTATCAAAGCTTGATAGAACTTAAATTTATTGTAAATCTGCAATAAGCAGTTCAGTGAGGTCAAAGTCTTTCCTGTACCAGTAGCCATTGCAAATAATCCCTTTTGTGATGCCTTCCAGTTATTGAAAGCCTCTTTTTGATATGGCCTTGGTTCAGGAAATGGAAATTGAGGAGATAGTGGTACAGACCGCTCTTCTTTAATATTCTCTTTCCCTTTATTCAAGGTATCAACTATTACTGTGACTTTGGCTTTTGCACGTTCTAAAATCCTGCGGATTGAATCCGACGTGCTATTCTCTGTCCTACTATAAAGAATACGTTGTTCATCTTCTAGAAGCTCCTTTATATCCTTATGTTTATAGGTCTTTGTGATATGCGTGATAATTTGGTCAGCTTTAAGATACTTGACCGTATCATCTTCACCAGAGAATGTACGATTGAAATCGTTGACAATATCGTTAATACGGTTCTTGTCTCGCTCTCCATCCCAATCACAAAATGCATTGATGCTCTCAATGTTTTCTACAAGAGCCATTCTTGAGAAGTTACATGAACCATCAAATGCCACTTTACTAATACCGTCAGAGAACATACCACATTTAGAGTGTGCTATACCATTACCAACCTTGGGTGTAATAATCTTTATTTCAATACGCTCATTTTTGATAAGCCAAGACAAGCACTCAAAAAAATGTTTATCACGCTTAGAAAGAGTATATGATATACAATCTATTGCATTAAGGTCAAAGTACGGTGTGTTTACTTCCGATTCACCAACCACAATAGCATTGCGATCTTCTTCGGACAAAACATCGTTGATAATCAACCTCATTCTACCACCGTTATAAAGAAATGCGGCAAAACCATCAGCTAACACATTGATCGCTGATGATGAGAAGAATCCCAGTTTAATATCGAATGTTGTAGCGTTACACAATGCCTCAGAGAAGAAGCCTAGTGGCTCCCACTCTGTTCGCGACATGAAACGCCTACTGTCCGGCCATATTACATCAGTTTTCAACATACAAATTTATATTTCTGCATGATGCGACTTAACTCATTAATCACATAATCAATAGATATAGGTCGTTTCTTTTTAGAATGATTGAGCATATATTTCAATACACTATATATGTCATCATGCCCATCAAAGAAATCAGATCGGCGAATGTTTCCAATAGGTGCATTTCCTTGAAGTATATACCAAAAGACCTTTCCTAATTGAAAGACATCTGACTGGTGATCTATATTACAGTCAAATTTGTATTTATTATTATCTGACTGAAGATACTTATTCATAGCTTCTGGTGAAAGCCATCCTTTAGGACCAATAAAATCATTTTTCTTATCATATATGTTGTCTTTATCACGAAATGCTATAAGCCCAAGATCACCAATCTTCCATGTATCATCAAACATGAGTATATTATCAGGTTTTAGATCTCTATGATAATATCCTATATCTTTCAATTCTTTCAGACCATTAGCTATTTGTAGGCATAAATCTATTCTATTCCCAAATGGAATATCATTATTCTCTAAATAGTTTTTTAAATCTCCAGAAGCATAATCCATTGTGTAGAAAGGGAACAGATATGTAGGACCCTTGCCGCCTTCTTTTTTTACTTTGCAAGACAATTGACCAAAAGAAGCAATTGTAACTACATTATGAATATGGCGTTTTTTACATTCAATTAAAGCTTCAATCTCTCTATAGAAACGTTTATTGCCTTCAGATACTGAATTATTATTATCTCTTTTATTAGAGATCTTAATAACTCTATCAGGAACAGAACTACCATCGTCTATATAATTTTGTGCTTGATATAAAGCGAATACATAAGAATTGGCACCTTTGCTATTCTTGTATCCTGGGCTGATAGAATCAACAAAATAGTCAATACCATCAATCGTAATTGCATTATTAGTGATTTCTTCGTATATACGAATACAATTGCGATCATAGATAAATGGTGTATTTACTATCATAGTCATAATTACTTTATACAATTTACAAGTAAATACTTGTCGTATTTTTTAGTAGAAAGATTTTCCTCAAGTTCATTTTGGGCAAAATCCATTAACTGTATTTGTTCCTCGCTCGGTGTATTTGACTCATTTGCGAGCATATTCTCAAAGAATAGCAGCCTTTTCTCCCTAGCTCGCTTTGAATTAGATTGACTTACACAATTAATAGCATATTCTTTGAACAACTCGTAGTCGTCATTTGATGGATAAATAATACCATTATCACTTATATACAATAGAATTTTATATTGCTCTTTCAATACGATAATAGAATCATCGATATGTTTATCTATAAAACAAAATAGTGTATAAAAATCATTACGCTGTTTGTATCTTGTTTCGTTGATTGGCTTTATGTCTTGAATAGCATTTACCCTATCAATAATATTGCAAAAACGTGTGAATTTCAATTCTGATACATCTGATTTTATTTTGCTCTCAAACAATTCTTCTACAGCATTTCTTTTATCTGTAATACCTTTTATCAGATATGCTGCTAATTCTTCTACGAGACTTCGATCATTCATTCTCATTACAGTCTTATCAGTAAAAATATCCAAGTCTATTAAGGGTTGATATTCGGACATTCTATTGACAAGATGCATGAAATCTGTATCATGATAATACGCATGATTTACTTCAGAAGGATTTAACTGCACTCCTCTTTTATTAACTAAATAAAAGAACTCTTCCTTCGTTTCTGTACTACCATTGAACTCCTCCAACAGAACAACATTTATCCTATAGTTCATAAATGTGTTCTCATTGTAATCTTTATAGTAACGTTTCGAAGAATCACGAAATTCATTCTTTATAAACTTATATATTGTAATAGCACGTTGCTGACCATCAACCATTTCAAATGTATTATCCTTATTTTTCAGAATAAAGAAGTTGGGTAAAGGATAACCTTTGCGAATAGAGTCAATTAACAATTTCTGATCCTTTGAGGACCAAATAAAGTTTCGTTGGTAAGGAGGACGGAGGTTGATTTTTTGAGATTCTATTAAATTTATCAGTTCACCAATAGTCCACTCTAAATTAGAATACTTCATATTATTACATTTTTTATATAAAACAATTCGCACAAAAGTTATCTTCATCAACATCACCAATATTGTCTGCTAATCGGCATGAGCCTGCTTGACGCTTAGCCTCTTGTTTCTTGATAGCATCCAATTTAATTTGACGGATACGCTCTGGCTTGATAAGGTCTGCCAAACTCTCATTTTGATTCCAAGTATAACCACCTTTCTCAAAATCCATTGCTTTTTGATAGAGATCAGGATGTTGCTCGTAAAGCCATATCCATTCTATTTTTTGTTGGAAAAAGCAGAAATAGCAACCAGAACGACTACGATTGTACGTACCAATCTTTCCGTCAACTTCAAACTTAATGGGTTTGTAGTAATCAGGTATACCGACACCACTTTCTTCAAGGATTCGGAATATGTCATCCCTCACGAGAATATCGTCATTATCAACTAATGGGAAATCGTCAAGTTTACCTACAGGATAATCCGTAGTTTTGAGGAACTTAAATACAGCTTTATTAAATAGTTTTGTATCCAAATCTAGTAGCGAATTGGTCTTTTTACTATAATAGAAATCTTTTGTGAGAGGCTTCTCAATAATCTTCTTCGCTTCGCTCAAAGTTTCTTCATCACACAATGAAGTATATATTTCTAAGAGTTGAGCAATGTTATTGTTGCTAAGTACCTTGTTTACAACATCCACACTCCAAATATTCTTGCGAAAAGGGAATATAGCTTGAATGTTAGGTTTAGTGGAAACATACCCTTCCCGGTCTTCATCTCCACGAATACCAACATAGGAAATTGTAGGTGCATCTCCCACAAACTTCTCCATTTCGGCTAATTTCATTTTCTGAGTGCACCAACGAGCTTGAGGCGAAGGTAAGTAGTTACCAGACGCTTTTAAAAAATGTTCAAATGGTGTTGGCTCTGGACTACCAGCAGCGGCTCTCAACATCGTTATACCACCAAGGTATGTTTCAAGACGACTTATCAATAGTTCTGTCTCTGCCAGTTCACAGCCTGTATCAGTATTATAATACTCCAATTTCATTTGTGGATATTTGTTCTTGAGGTAAATGGCTAATGCTGCACTGTCTTTGCCTCCTGATATACCCAATATGTGTCGTACCATATTTATCGCAATTTTTCGTTCAACATTTTGAGCAATATACAAACATCTAGCTCATCGTTACCAGATAATAGTGTTTGTATCCTATTTTCAATTTCTGCAACTTCTGCAAGTTTTACTTTAGGAAGACGATAAGTCCTACTTGATTTGAAATCACCTTTGCTAGTCGCCAATTCAAAGTTAAATGCCACTTCGTCAGTTTCATTATTAACTTCATTGAACGCTGTATATCGTTCTAGTTCTCCAAACAAGTGTGTAAGATTCGATAAAAACAAAGCTTCTTCTTTATCTTCTATAGATTCTATTTTACGGTCGAATACCACCAAACCTATTTTCTCATAAAACTCACGCTTATTATCAGATGGAGCAAGGACTCTATCCAAAAATGATTTAGACTTAGTTGTTAACAATCCTTTGTTTATACTTGAATAACGCTGAACCAAAATCTCTTTATATTTTATATAGTCGTGAGGCAGTCCTAAATATCCTACCACAGCATCTTCAATACGATCTATAAACAAATCATAACAGATAACCAATTCGTGAACAGCAGTTTTGATAAGCTGCAAATACTGAGCAGCAAATTCTTCATTATGAAAATCATTGTAGCCCAAAGCTGCTGGTATATCTTCAAGAAATGCTTTGCATGGGTCTTTTGCTGTTGCTAAAACATCTCTAAATTTTGCGGTCACATCGTAATCAAATTTACGAGTAGTCTTGGCATATTTGTTCAAGCCGTTATAAAAGTTGAAGAATGGGCGGATTGTATCCATAAGAGAATTGGATGTTATGGTTTCTCCACGCTCTTTATTCAGGAATTCTCTGTATTTATTGAATAACTCCAATTTGATACCGTTAACATCAAAAGCTTTTATCGTAAAGTCATTCAAGCGTTTCTGCAATAGCTCAAACAATTCTTTATTAATATTCAGAACAAATGTTTCGCTATTATAAAGCGCAAACTCCTGTTGCCTTACAAATAAAAAGATGGGCAACCAGAAGTCTATGACACCTTGTTTCAATTTGTATGGACGCATTTTTAATGTCTTTACTAAATCTGACAGTTTAAAGGCTTTCTCTGTACTTTTTGCTAAAAAATCAGAGCAAACAGTCCATAGCGATTGAAGATTTGGAGTAATTGGCTCTCCTAAGATCCACAATCCATCTTCGTTTTGGCGATGGATTCCGGAACTCTTAAACAATGTATTGTATATAGTACGCTCAGGCGGATATTGGGTTGGAGAAAATCCAAAATCTTCTTCTTGCCAATGCTCAATCATTGCATCTAACAGGTTCACTCTTGCCAAAGAAATTGCCGAGCTTATTTTCTGCTTGTTAAATAATTCATTTCTGATGATAGGTGTTTCATTATATACTACATCGCAAACAGTAGACAGAAGTTTATTGAAATCTTTTCGACTCTTTATTATCTGTTGTTCTCCATTGAAAAACCATTCAACCTGACCATTGGGCATTTCAACGCAACTATTAATAGCTTCATTAAGTAATTGCGCCTCAAAGGACTGTTGCTTAAGTATCTCTCCTTTTGCGATTCGGTCTTCCAACACCACATTATCAAGGAGATATTGCAGCTTCTTTATTTCATATAGGTGTCTGACAATTTTTTCTGTATCATTAAAGTAGGCATAGACTATGGCTTTGCCTGAACTCGCAGACAACTTCAATATGCAATCTTTAATATCCTCTAAAGGGAAAATCAGGTTTATAAAGCCATCATCGTCACCTGTTGGTTCTACATCATATGGTTCATTAGAAACTACATACTGGAAATAACGAGGAGTTCCAGTCCTATAGTATGAGGCAGAGGCTACGACAACGGTTTTCTTTACATAAGGAGCAATTTCTGCTGCGACCAACTTTGGTACAGGTACAATTGTAGCTGCCTTATATAGTTCATCTTCAATATTTATATCTGTACCCTCAAATAAAATGAATTGAGATTTATATGCAGCAAAACGAATAATCTTGTTCGCGGTCAATTTCTCAATAATACCTCTTGGATTCTTTATGCCCAATGCCTTTAAAGCGTAAGTCTCCAAGAATGCTAAATCAACGACCACACCATTATAGAACAAGTTAAGCAAACCGATAGACTTAACAATTTTAAGTGCATCATCGATGTTGTTCTTATTAATGATTCCGCTTTCTACTCGTTCTATGGCAACACGAATAGCACGCCAGTTGGTAGAGTCAAGATTTGTTTCCGCCAAAGCTGTGTAGAAGTTATATATGACATAATCATAGACAACAGCCAAGTTATAAGTCGTTGTGTCATTTGGGAGAAAACTGTTTATTGAGTTGGATGCAGTGTCATGCAAGAAAGAAAATAGTGTTCTCTCATTCTGCCCATACCGTTGAATAGCCAGTGTCAAGCATGAAGCAGCTACCGCATCCAATGGATATAGCATCTTAGACGTTCTGACTGTCAGCGACTCTGATATGATTTTATTTTTCTTTGCCAACGAAAATATTTCAAGGAAATTCTCTTTGGCATTATCTGTCATTGTCTTTGATTTGGTTAGACTTTCGGCTGCCAAAAACAATAGTTGTTCTACTGGCTCTGCGAAAACCAATTCTTTAAAACGCCCCTTTACCTTTAACCACTCATTTCTTTGAGTTTCTGTAAGTTTGTGAGCATAGGATCCAAAATTTTGGTGAAGTGTGGTAATAAGTATTACATTTCGAGATGAAACATTAACAAACTCTGCTAATGTCTGTAAAAAATATAGTTCTTTTTCTGGATTATTGTTGGCTGCATATTCAAGTATCTTGCCAAATTCATCAATGAAAATAAACAAGAATTTATTCTGATCCTTTAATTTTATCAAATACCTTGTCAGTGTACTAAAAACGTTTTTGCTATCATCGGAAGGAGCAATTGACAGCTCCTTTGATAACAACGTCGAAAGAGATGAATAGTCTCCTACGATATTCATAAACTCAAAACTCTTGGCATCTGCAAAAACGCTTCTTTCCGATACCAATTTTGATTTATTGTTGAGTAGGTCTTGTTCTAAAGCCATTAGGAAACTAGATTTTCCTGTTCCGTATGTTCCAATTATCAAGAATGAGTGAATTCCTGATTGGAAGCTATCGACTATATTGCCATACACCTTTTGTGCATTGGGCGTAACGATGTAATTGAAATTATCGCTCACGCCTTGGCTTATGTTTATAGATAAATTAAATTTCATCGTTGTTATAATATCTATTCAGCACTTCAAGTATATTTAATTTCTGGAGAAATTGTACATTTCTAATTCCGCTATTATCTGTGTAGCTAATTTCTTTGGGGTATTGTTCACTTAGCGAGCGTACTACCATCAAGAAAGAAGAAGTGGGAATGCAGAATATCAATGATAGTTCTTGTAACTTATCAAAAGAAACTGTTTTGTCCTCTCCGGCTATATGAACCAATGCAAATAGAATAATCAAAGGATTAACTTGCTCTATAGAAATTTCATTGAATGAATACTTTCCTTCGTTCTCACGGAGAAGACCTAATTCTAACAAAATACTCGCATATTCTTCGTATCCTTTCGGACTTGTCGGTGCAAGATAGTTCTGCAAAAGCACTCTTATGTCCTTCTTTACAGTATTTTCATTAAACACGTTTTTTTGTTCAGGTACATTGCACTTTCTTTTGATAAATGAAAGAACTTGTTCTTTATCAAACTCTTTCTTCTCACGTTGCAAGTCAACAAAAAACAGACGATAAATACTTGAAACCGCTGTCACTACTAACATATAGTGAAGAATCCATAGGGTGGCGTTATCTTCGGCATAAGGATCTCTTCCATCTCTATCATCAAAGAGATAATGAGCAATCTCCGTTGCCTCGTCATCATTCAAAAGACCAAATGCCCTCAGCCAAAATCTAATTGATTGAACCATGTTTTTGCCGACACCGAGTTTTACGACAGCATCAGGGTCTGTAAATCTATTACGGTCAACCAAATAATCATATCCCTTCTTTAGCCACATAGACTTACAAGGAAATGATTCGTGACCAGAAAAACAATATCTCATTTTATCAATATTTTTAGTGTTTAGTATTATGAAATAGATTTTCTAATTCTCTCATTTTTTCTATCAATTCTTCGAACGATGGTTTCTCTCCATATATCATAGACGATTGCATGTCCTTGTAATCGTTGTACCAATCGTCCATAACATCATCGGGAGGTAGCAACCTTATGCGTTTGCGAATGTCGGGAGTATAATCCACCCCACTCATGCTTGTGAATAATTCACGATGATGGTGGATTGTATTCCAAAGTTCATCGTTGGCAATCGCCCGTGTCGCAATGTCAGTGCTCATCATTTGTGCCAAGTCATACAGATGGCGGGATTTGCGATTGGCTTCTCTTGAAGTTTGAGATGAAAAAAGTTCATGCAACAAAAATGCCTTTTCTAAGAATGTTTTCTCTGCCAAGGCTGTGGGTATCACAACCTGCTTAACTATCGTGCTAATAGGTAATGCGTCTTCTACAATGCTTGTTACCGTTGCTTCTGCTGTGGGTTCGAGCAAGGAACGAGCACCAACCTCCAGTTTTACCTCTGAATGCAAATAAGGTAAATCTTCATCGAAAAGAGACCTGTAACGAATGTGTATCACTCTTGGCTCCGGGTATGTCCCATCACCTTCACCGTCAGGGTCAGCTTCCACTAACAGCCATTTCTCCATACCTGTTTCAGTAACCGCCCTTTGTAATGACTGGCAAAGTTCGTCACGCACAAAGATGGAAGAAGCCTTACGTAGCCGTTTGATTTGCTTTTTCGTCAAATCTCCCTCAAATCCCCAAATGGACGGGTCAATGGCCAAGTCTATGTCTTCGGAAAAACGTCGTATCACTTTCCATACCTTACTAAGAGATGTTCCGCCCTTGAATACAAGATGGTCTGCTATAGGTAATGAGAATACCATTTGTAATACTGCCGTTACCCATAAGTCCTTTTCTACAGCTTGTACAGGCAAGCCTGTTTTATTGGCTGTTTGGGTAAACACCATTTGCTGTTGTTCCTTGGATAGTTGGAAATAATTATTCATACGCTTGTCTTGTAAAGGTTCTTATCCATGCTGGCATAAGTGCCTCATCTGCCAGCACGTTCTCTTTTTGCTCTTTCTGAAGCACATTCTTAATTTGCTTGGCTATATCGTCGGTTATATTATCTTTTCCTACTTCTTTTAGGGCAAACGTAACCAGCATTGCAAGTGAATTTGTGAATGAAAGATTCTTGGGAGTCGTGTATTTGAACTGTATCGAACGACCATTTCCAAGGCTTACCTTGCGTGGTGCACCGTCTGTCAGATAAACAATATTCATAGGCACTTGAGTAGATATACCCAATTTGTTCAGCGCATAAATACCAGTCGGCACAATACGTGCCTTATCCCTGCGGGCTATCATCTCAGCAATCTGTTCTATGGATGGCATCAATATGCCAAGTCCCAAGACCGTATCAATCTCAGGATATAAATATATACCTCTTGCCAAACGGATGATATCACCTTTTGCAGTCAGTCGTTCAAGACTTTTGCCAATAGCCTTTACTTCACCGTATGACGTAAAATCAGAAGGAAAGAAGATGCTTCCTCTTCCTTTGGCTTTAATAGCTGTCAAAATATTCTCTTCTATGCTTGCCATCACGTTCTGTTTGTCGCAAAATTATAAATTATTTGCGACAACTCCAAGGCTTGGGTAAAATATGAGGTATTAATTAACATTACATGCTGAGATGCTATAGTCAAATGGATTTGATGGCAACATTCACTCCCTAATTCTGCGTAAACAATGCGTAAACAAACGGTTTCAGTTAGGGGGATTTAGTGAGTTCCATAGGAAATAGAGAAATACGTAACTGGTTGAATTTCAATAAAAATTGCGATAACAAGCTATCGCAGAATATCATCTTATCGTTCTCATAATAATTTAGAGGCTCCATTGATTTTTTCCATACAATCTAATATTCTTTCACGTTCATCTACATGGGCTTTGGCTATAGTCGCCATTCCCATGATGGCGTTCATGGGTGTACGGATATCGTGGCTCATGCGGGCGAGAAAATCAGATTTGGCTTGGTTGGCTTGTTCCGCCGACTTTAGTGCTTCTTTAAGTTGCTTTGACTGTTTCTCCAGTTTCTTTTGCAACTCCCTCTGTTCGGTAATGTCGGTGATATTGATGTAAACGATAAGATAGATAGGCTCGTCACCTTCCCAGCCGATACATTCCCCGTTCAACTGTAGCCAAGCGCCGTTGCCGTTTTTGTCTTTCGACTGGATAACGAAATGTACAGGTTCCCCTTTTAGCATACAGGGGATATGTGCGTTCATCGTATTACGGCTTGTTTCATCTAAACGGGAGAAAGGACTGAAAGATAAAAAAGAATTTTTATCGATACCAGAGAAGTCCATATATTTATCATTTGCCTCCAGCAATGTAAAACTGCCGTCTTTATGTACCTTATGCTTGGATATGAAGCCGGGGATATTATCATAAGTGATCGTTTGCTCGATCCGCCTTCGCATTACGTCCTCTACATCGGTCATTACCGTATAGGAGATAGGGATGCCGTCTTGTAGTTGGTCGGTAAACGTTGAGGTGATTTTAGTCCATCTTTTCCCTTTTCTCGTTGGCATCTGGATAACGGTTTCGTAACCGCTGGCTTTATTAGCTATCGTCTCGTAAACATTCTTGGATAATATATTCCAAGCTTCATCATAACCTTTAAAATACAAATCGGGTTTATTGTGGAAAAGAGCTTCATATTCTTCTTTGGGGTAACCTATCATATCGTAATAGAAGTCATTTGCCCATAAAAGTGTGAAATGCTCATCCAATAAATGTTTGCTGACGCTAGCTCCCGTAAGCCCCATCAATAAGTTGTATTCTAGATCCGTCTCTCGCCCTTCCATCGTATGTCTTTTTATATTATTTTACAAAAGTAAAAATTATAAAAGGTACCCTTGAAATTCTTCTTTTTGATAATATGTTCCGTTTTTGCTTTCGGCTAGTCGGATGTTTTCTGGTAACAAGAATAGGTATACGATTTACCCCTGTATTCTTGTGGAGTCATGCCTACATTTCGACGGAAGAACTTATTAAAGAACGATAGATTATTAAAGCCGAGGTCCATCGCTATGTTTTTGATTTCTTGGTTAGTCCCTTTTAGCTGTGTCTTAGCGTCTATGATTATTGTTTGCGTGAGGATCTCTTGGGGAGTCTCGCCGATCGCTTTTTTGATGGATGTCGAGAAATAGGAGAACGTGAGGCCCAACTTCTCGGCATAAAACGATACGTTATGCTCTTTTGTATAGTATCTTAATACCATATTTAGGAACTCTTGATAGATTTGTAACGGACGTGTAAGTTCCTGTTTCTCTAATGGGTAATTTTTACTGTATATTTCTGCGATACCTTGACTACACATCATAAAAATGGCCTTTATCATCTCTTTATTGTTCAAGATATCGGGATATACGGCATATTGATAGAGAAGCTCGTAGAAGTTCGTGATCAGGTTGGCCCTGTTTTGGGATATTTTTATAATCGGATACCTGTAAATCATAAGTAGATAACCCATCGTGCTCTTGATAAAATTTGCGTAACACATAAAATCGAAAGAGAACGCTATGAAATAGATCAAGATGTCGGGGGATATCTCATGTATTTGTATGCGACTATTGGGCAATAGCGTTACAACATTGAGTTTCGAGGTGGTCAATTCTGACATATTGATAGTTGAGCGTATTTGCCCTTCCATGCAAAGGATAAAGACCCCGGCTTTTATCTTACAAGGAATATTTATAAACTCCTTGAGTTCATCGGCGGATATGTATTTACCAACCATAAAGTCTGTAGGTGAATCAAGGCAGAGGAACTGTTTATCCATATTGTAAGATTTTTGACGTCAAATATAAATATTAATTGAAACTCAAATGTTGTAAAAGGAAATATGGAACATATTATCCCAAAAAATAGTTAGCCAAGACTAAATAAGATCCTTTACACCCATAAACTTGAATGGTTGCGCCGGCTTAAAGTCTTTTGAAGTGTTGCCATGATAGGTCTCACCGTTGGCGATGGATAGTTTAAGTACCGGCGCACCCTCCGATAAGTCCATGTCTCTCAGTCGTACCCAGAAAGTGTTCGGGGTCAGGCTCGACTCAAAGAAATAAATCAGGTTCTTGCTTTCGGATACCGTTCTCCATTGCGTGGTGGATATCTCCGGACTCTCGGGAGTCGATATGCCATAAGGGACAGAGGCGTTACGGATCACGCTGAATACACAGGCGATAGCTATCTTCTCATCGTCCGTCTTAAGTACGGCATCTATATAAAAACTAGCTCTGGCAAAACGGTCGGATGCACGGTTGGTACCCGGAAGGAAACTCAGCCCTCCGATCGATTTCCAATATTCACAAAGAGCCAACTGTTTATTATAAGTAGGGGAGTTAGTCATCACCTTGTATTCCTTACTGTGATAAACGGTCAGTTTACCTCCTATGTATTCGAAGATAGCGCAATCACCGGTTGCGTCGGAAATCGATAAATGTAAGGTCGCCAAGCGGGAACCGTCCGGCATCTTATCCGATACTACTTGAAACGTATCTTCGTTGATAAAAGAGACCGCTTCTTCCACCGTAGCGAAATTATCCAACATATATTGTACCCATATCGTTATGGCAAGGCCCGGTTTATTCTTATCTCTGGCCGGATATTGGGCTTCGGGTAACCAGAGCAAATTAGCTACCAAACCTTTCTCGTTCATTCCGTCCGTACTGGCTATCTCG
>ERZ779729.1945-NODE-1945-length-13428-cov-8.060794_pt1 | contig 13428 bp, 10 predicted proteins | sample MGYA00511072_ERZ779729 | MGnify/ENA primary metagenome ERZ779729 (study PRJEB29588, sample SAMEA2156675) | human gut metagenome | biome: human gut; feature: human-associated habitat; material: faeces | place: Denmark | collected 2008/2010 ...
CGGCGGCAAACAGGAAGATGGCCAGCAGGAAGCCCAGACCGCCGGTGATGCCGTAGACCACGGACTCGATGAAGTTGTAGTCATTCTGGGTATTCAGCAGAGCCACGCCCAGCACGGCGCAGTTGGTGGTGATCAGGGGCAGGTAGACGCCCAGGGCGGTGTACAGGGTGGGGATGTTCTTCTTCAGGAACATTTCCACAAACTGCACCAGACCGGCAATGACCAGAATGTAGGCCACGGTCTGCATGAACTCCAGATGCAGGGACACCAGCACCATGTTGATCAGGTAGCAGAATGCGGAGGCCAGACCCATAACGAAGGTCACGGCGGCGCCCATACCGATGGCCGTGTCGATCTTCTTGGACACGCCCAGGAAGGGGCAGATGCCCAGGAACTGGGCAAAGATGAAGTTATTGGTCAGAATAGCGCCAAGAGAGATGGCGAGCAAGGTAGTCACACTCATAGCTTACTTGGCCTCCTTTTTCTTTTCGCTCTTGGCCAGAGCCCACTGCATCACAGCGATGAGGCAGCCCAGCGTCAGGAAGCCGCCCACGGGCAGCGTCAACACGCTGACACCGTACTCGGCGGGGAAGATCTCAACGCCGGGTGCGCTGCCCAGTGCGCCGCCGCCCAGCAGACCGCCGCCGAACGTGCCGGCGCCGAAGAACTCACGGAATACGCACATGACGATCAGCACGAGAGTATAGCCGATGCCCTGGCAGATGCCGTCCACCGCGGAGGCACCCACGCCGTTCTTGGAGGCGAAGCCCTCCGCACGGCCGAGGATGATGCAGTTCACGACGATCAGGGGGATAAACACGCCCAGAGAGCTGGACAGAGCGGGAACGAACGCCTTGAGCAGCAGATCCACGCAGGTGACGAAGCCGGCGATGACCACGATATAGCAGGCGATACGCACTTCGTTGGGAATGATCTTGCGCAGCAGGGAGATGAAGATGTTGGAGAGGGTCAGGATAATGAGCACGGACACGCCCATGCCCAGGCCGTTGAAGAACGACGTGGTGATGGCCATGGTGGAGCACATACCCAGCACCTGCACCAGCACAGGGTTCTGTGTGATGAGGCCCTCTTTCAGTTGCTTACCGAAATTCATAAATGCAGCTCCTCCTTTCTTAGCCCAGCAGCTCGGCAACAGCCAGAGCGGCATTGGCGCCCATGTTGATGCCCTTGGTGGAGACGGTAGCGCCGGAGACGGCGATGATGTTCTTGCCCACCACCAGGGAGCCCGCGCCGCTCTCACCGATGAACTGATCCAGGACCGGCTCGCCGGCGGCGTTGGGCTCGTTGCCCACGACCTTGGTGCCGATGCCGGACGTCTCGGCGTGGCTGACCACGGAGATGCCGGTGATGGCCTTGTCGGCGTCCACGCCCACCATCATCACGATGCTGCCCTGGGAGCCGGAGGCGGAGATCTTCATAACATAGCCGTTGTCGGCGCCGGCGGTGGTCATGGGATACAGCTCCACCAGCTTGCCGCCCTGAGAGGCAGCCGCCGCGGTCATGTCGTCGGTGATGTCCAGCTTGTCGCCAAACTCGCTGCCCTCGGGAGCCACAGCGCTCATGGCGATGCGGGTGTTCTCCGCATCGATGGCGGCGATCTTGTCGGCGGTCACGTTGTCGACCAGACCCAGCAGGGCGGCCACAACGAGGGAAATAACGGTCAAGGTGCCGGCGACCTTGAGAATAAACTTACCGGAGATCTTCATTACTTCGCCGCCTCCTTCTTTTCTTTCTTGGGCGCACCATAGATGACGGGACGGATGTACTTATCCAGCAGCCAGGTGGTGCAGTTCATGATCAGGATGGAATAGCAGACGCCCTCGGGATAGGAGCCGAAGCGGCGGATAAAGCAGGTCAGCAGACCGCAGCCGAGGCCGAAGATCAGCTGGCCGGGCTTAGTGACGGGGGAGGTGGCATAGTCGGTGGCCATAAAGATGGCACCCAGCATCAGGCCGCCGCCGAACACGTTGTACAGCATATACTGCACGTTGTCGATACCGGCGGGCGCCGCGATCAGGGTCAGGATGGCCACGGTGCCGATGTACGCCACGGGGATCTGCCAGGAGATGACCTTGCGGATGAGCAGGTAGACACCGCCCACCAGCAGACACAGGGCGGAGACCTCACCCAGGGAGCCGCCGACCTTGCCCAGGAACATATCGCCGATGGAGTAGTTGCTCATCAGGGTGGTGAACGCCTCCTCGGTGCCCTCCTTCATAATGGCCATGGGGGTGGCGGCGGAGGTGACATCGGGACGGATCTGGGGGATGGCCCAGGTGGTCATCCATGTGGCATAGCTGGCCAGCAGGAACGCACGGCCCGCCAGCGCGGGGTTCAGGAAGTTGCAGCCGATGCCGCCGTAAAGCTGCTTGACCACAACGATGGAGAAGAACGCGCCGATGATGATGACCCACCAGGGCAGGTCAACGGGGCACACGAAGCTCAGCAGGATACCGGTGACCACGGCGGACAGGTCGCCCACCATGCAGGACTTCTTCATGGCCTTGCGGTAGGCCCACTCAAAGAACACGCAGGATACCACGGAGACAGCGGTCAGCAGCAGGGCCTTCCAGCCGAAGCAGTACACGCTCCATGCCAGCGCGGGCAGCAGCGCGATGATCACGTCCAGCATGATGCTGCGGGTATCCTCGTTGGAACGGATGTGGGGGGAGGAGGACGCGATCAGCTTGAGATTCTTGTAATCAGTCATGGTTTACGCCTCCTTCTTTTCGGCAGCGGCCTTTGCTTCGGCCTCCGCCTTGGCCTTGGCGGCCATTCTCGCGTTGTTGACCTCCTGCTTGCCCAGACGGAACGCATGGGTCAGGGGCAGGCGGGCAGGACAGGTGTAGGTGCAGGCGCCGCACTCGATGCAGTCCATGCCGTGCAGCACGTTCTGCCAGGTGTCCACGTCGCCCTTCATCAGGTACTTGTACATGAAAATGGGCTCCAGACGGATGGGGCACACGCCCACGCACTTGCCGCAGCGGATACACTGGGGATCCTCGACGTACTGCTCCTCCTTGTCGGCGAAGGCCAGCATGGCGCCGGTGCCCTTGCCCACGGAGACGTCCACGTCGTACTGGGCCAGGCCCATCATCGGGCCGCCCATGATGAGCTTGTAGGTCTCGTCCTTCAGGCCGCCGCAGGCGTCAAACAGCTTGGTAATGGGGGTGCCGATGGGGCACTCGATGTTCTTGGGCTCGATGACGCCGGAACCGGAGACGGTGACGATCTTGTTGACCACGGGCATACCCTCATACACCGCGCGGTAGATGGCGCAGGTGGTATTCAGGTTGAAGATGCAGCAGCCCGCGTCGGCAGGCAGCTTGCCGCTGGGCACCTGACGGCCGGAGACGGCCTGGACCAGCTGCTTCTCAGCGCCCTGGGGATAGCGGGTGTGCAGGACCTCCACCACCACGGGGGCGTTCAGCTCCGCGATCTTGGCGTTCAGGACGTCAGCCGCGTTCTGCTTGTTGGCCTCGATGCCGATGTACACCTTATCCACGCCGAAGCACTTTGCCAGCAGGGTCGCGCCCTTGATGACCTGCTCCGGACGCTCCAGACAGGTGCGGTGGTCGCCGGTGATGTACGGCTCGCACTCCGCGGCATTGATGATCACATAGTCCACCTTGCCCAGACCGGAAGAGATCTTCACATGGGTGGGGAACGTCGCGCCGCCCTGGCCGACGATGCCGGCGTTCTTGACGATCTCCACCAGCTGCTCGGGCGTCAGGCTGTCGGGATCCGCCACGGGCTTGACTTCCTCGGAGACCTCATCCTGGAAATCGTTTTCAATGACCACGGACATCATCTTGCCGCCCATAGAGAAGGGACGGGGTTCCACGGCCTTGACCGTGCCGGAGATGCTGGCGTGGATGGGGGCGGAAACAAATCCGCCGGGTTCGCCGATCCTCTGTCCAATTTTAACCTTGTCGCCTACCGCTACAATAGGCTTGCAAGGCGCACCGATGTGCATAGACATGGGAATGACCACCTCAGCCGGCGCCGCCAGCTTTTCGATGGCCTTTTCATTGGTTGCGGCCTTCATGTCGTTGGGATGAACGCCGCCAAAGAATGCTTGTGCCATTGTCTTCACCTCATCTTACTACCGGGTGGCGCTATGCCACCGCATACTGTCTTAAATATTACAACAAAACTTTTCTCTTGTCCAGCCCCGCGTTGAAATTCCCACGTTTTTTTGCGGTTTTTGTCGGAAACTTCACCGGCAAAGACCGCCTCTTGTGTTTTTCGGGCAGCTGTGCTACACTATACGGTAGAGGGGCGGACACCGCCGGAAAAAACTTCCTGCACTGCGGCAGACGGTCCTCCGCCGGATATCAAACTCTATTCCGAAAGGATGGTATTTTAGTATGGTACTTGACCGTGGTTCCCTGAAGCGGGAGTCCAAGGCGCTGCTGAAAACCGCACAGGTCAGCCCTTACCTGTTTACGCTGGTGCTGCTGGCCATCATGTTCGTCATCAACGGCATCAGCGACTATGTGCAGATGGACGACGAGTTCGCCTATGTCTACTCCCTGCGGTTCGATATGGATCTGAGCTTCCTGGCGCTGCACCGGGCGTTCCCCGCTTTTGCGGTGTGGTTCGTGTCTATCGTGTGCACGCTGCTGGGCGTAGTGCTCAACGTCGGTGCGTCCCTGTACCACCTGGGCATCCGTCGGGGTGAGGAGATGCCCTTCGTCACCCTGTTCGATGGCTTCGCCTTCGTCGGGAAGATCATTCTGCTGTATGTCGTGCAGGTCATCTTCATCTCCCTGTGGACGCTGCTGCTGGTGATCCCCGGTATCGTGGCGGCCTACCGCTACCGCTTTGCTATGCTGAACCTGTGCGAAAACCCGGAGATCGGCGTCATGGAGGCCCTCAACATGAGCAAAGCCCAGACCCTGGGCTTCAAGTGGCAGCTGTTCGTGCTGGACCTGAGCTTTATCGGATGGAATATTCTGGTGAGTCTGACACTGGGCATTCTGGATATCTGGGTAGCTCCCTACCGGGCGCAGGCCAACATCGCCTTCTTCCAGGAGATCAAAAAGATCAAGGGCGTAGGCTTCTTCCCGCCGCGGCCGGAGGATGACGATCAGTTCCGCCCCCATGACCCCTTTGGCGAGGATAACTGGTAATATGCAGAGAACAAGCCCCGGGGCATCGCTCCGGGGCTTGTTGTATTCACGCTTCGGCGGGAGCCGCTTCCTCTGCCTGCGGCATCTCAGCCGGGGCGCTGCCGTCGAAGGGCGTCTCCAGACAGGTCAGGTCCCGCAGGCACCTGCGGAAGTCGTGACAGAAGGCGGCGTACTCATAACCGGTGCAGATACGCTCGTCCATAACGATGCCCAAAGGCATCATCTTCTTGCTCAGGTCGCCGTTCATGTAGTTAGGCACCGGCTTGCCCATGCAGACGAACACGCTGGTGGTGCCGAATTCATAGCAGTGGTGGTGGATGTAGCTGGTCTTGATAGAAGCCAGGTTGGTGATGAACATACTGGTGTGGAAGGGGCTCAGGTCGATGATCTTCCGGGGCAGCAGGCCATGCTTGTCCAGATGGTAGGCCAGCCAGATCACGAACTTGGGCAGGCCGGGGATGGAGAACATCATCTTGGCGAACTTGTCGGTGCTGTTCTTCTGCTCCGTCTGGCTGTTGACGGCGATGGCATCGGCGATCTTCTGGTTGATGGTGAAAATAGTGTCCTTGGGCTCCAGATAGATCTTCAGCGTCGTCTCATCCGGGCTGCCGTCGGCCCGCTTTTTCAGGATGACAAAGGAGACGCAGAAATGGTTGCGCTCATAGAGATGACTGTTGACCACAAACCAGTTGAGCTTGGGGTTGGTCTGATAGGCCTTGTAATAGGCGGCGATGATCACCGCCATGTGGTTGATGCGGATCCCAGCGCGCCGTTTTTCGCGGATATAGGCCTTGATGCCCTCCTCGTCGATGTTTTCGGTGATGGTGTTCCAGGCATCGTACCGCTTGGGCATGATGTAGGGAATGGCTGCCACGATGGGGGGCAGGTCCTTTACTCGCTTTCCGTCAGGGCGCATGAGCAGTTCCTCGATTCTGTCTGTATTGTATCCATCATAGACCATATGGCCGCGGATTGCAAGCTGTTGTTTTCTTTTCCGAACAGGTGCGGAAAAGAAATTTTTTCTTTACCTTTCCGCACGATGTTGATATAATAAAGTATTAGTAATGTTATCATGGGATGAAAGTTCCATTTATCATGCAGAGAGGAAGGTGACCGCCGTGCGGTTCAGCAAGTGGCATATCGCGCCGGAAAAGCCGGAGGCGCAGGCATGTCTGCGCGCGGCCGGCTATCCCTATCTGGTGGCCGCCGTGCTCTCCGCCCGCGGCATCGAAACGCCGGAGCAGGCCGCCGCCTTTCTGGAGCGTGAGGACAAGCTGACCATCAGTCCCTTCCTGATGCGGGACATGGACAAGGCCGCGGCGTGTGTACAGCAGGCGATCGCGAATGGCGAGAAGATCGCCGTGTTCGGCGACTATGATGTGGACGGCATTACCGCCACCTGTATTCTGGTAGACTATCTCAAGAGCCGGGGCGCCGACGTGGTGCACTACATTCCCCGGCGCATCGAGGACGGCTACGGTCTCAGCCGTGACGCCATCAAGGGCCTTTTCGACCAGGGCGTGCGCCTGCTGGTAACGGTGGACTGCGGCATCACCGGTGTGGAGGAGGTGGACTACGCCAACTCACTGGGGCTGGACGTGGTCATCACCGACCACCACGAGTGCCGGGAGGTCCTGCCCCGGGCCGTGGCCGTGGTGGACCCCCACCGGGCGGACTGCGGCTATCCCTTCAAGCATCTGGCCGGCTGCGGCGTGGCGCTGAAGCTGGTGCTGGCCCTGGGCGGGCCGGACCGGGAGGAGCCTCTCTTTGCCCGGTACTGCACGCTGGCGGCCATCGGCACGGTAGCGGACGTCATGCAGATGTCCGGCGAAAACCGCACCATCGTCTCCCGCGGGCTGGCCACGCTGGAGCACTCGGACTTTATCGGCCTGCACGCCCTGCTGCGGGAGGCGGGTCTGAGCGGGAAGGAGATCTCTTCGGTGCAGATCGGCTTTGTGCTGGCGCCGCGGATCAACGCCGCCGGACGCATGGGCGCGGCGGACAAGGCGGCGGAGCTGCTGCTGTGCACCGATCCCGCCGCGGCGGAGGCCATGGCTAAGGAGCTGTGCGCTCTGAACCGGGAGCGCCAGAACGTAGAGCAGGATATCTACACCCAGGCGGAGGAGATGATCGACCGGATGCCGGAGCGCCAGCGCAGCGCGCTGGTGCTGGAGAGCAGCCGGTGGCACCAGGGCGTGGTGGGCATCGTGGCCAGCCGCCTGTCGGAAAAATACTCCCGGCCCAGCTTTATGATCCATCTGAACGGCAGCACCGGCAAAGGCAGCTGCCGCAGCTGGGGCGGCTTTAATCTGTTCGCCGCGCTGGAAAACTGCAAGGACCTGCTGCTGGGCTTCGGCGGACATGAGCTGGCGGCGGGCTTTACCATCGACCGCAGCAACATACCGGCCTTCCGGGACCGGATGAATGAATACGCCCGCAGCTACTGCGGCGGACAGCAGCCGGAGTCGGCGCTGGAGATCGACGTGGCCATCGCCCACCCCGCCGCGGTGACGCTGGAGGAGCTGGAGGCCCTGTCCGTGCTGGAGCCCTATGGCAGCGGCAACGCCAGACCGCTGTTCTGCCTGCTGGGCGCCACGCTTCTGCGGACCCAGAACGTGGGCCAGAACCGGCATCTGAAGCTGCGGCTGGGCAAGGGCTGCGCCCAGTTCGACGGCATATTCTTCTCCACCGTGGCCGAGCGCTGCGGGTGCCATCCGGGCGACCGGGTGGACGCGGCATTTTATTTGCAGATCAATGAGTTCCGGGGCAGCCGGACGGTACAGCTGCAGATGGTGGACATCCGGCCCTCCCTCTGCGCCAGCGGGCGGGAGCAGGAGGCGCTGACACTGGCCCACCGGTGCGCCGCCGGAAAGGCCGTTTCTCTGCGGGAGGCGCGGCGGGCGCTGCCCACCCGGGAGCAATTCGCCGCCGCCTGGCGGTTTTTAGACCGGACCGTGCCCGAGGACGGGCTGACCACAGACCGCTTGCCGCTGCTGCGGCTGATGGCGGCGGAGCTTGGCGGCGCGGAACCGGTACTGCGGGCAGCCATGTGCGCCGCGGTGTTCCGGGAACGGGGATTGCTGGACTGGCAGCTGAACGGCGACGCCATCACGCTGCACCTGCGGCGGGGACAACACGTAGCACTGGATCAGTCGCCGCTGATGAACACGCTGCAAAACGATAACGAGAAGGGAGGCGGTGCGCTGTGACACCTCAGGAGCAATACGAACATCTTGTGGAGACGGTAAAGGGCTACAACCCGGCGGCGGGCTTTGACCAGATACGCGCCGCCTATGAATTCGCCGATACCCACCACGCGGGGCAGAACCGCAAGGACGGCTCGCCCTTTATCACACATCCCCTGGCGGTGGCACAGATCGTGGCGGAGGAGCTGCACCTGGACACAGAGTCTATTGTGGCGGCCCTGCTGCACGACACCATCGAGGATACCACCGCCACCCACGAGGAGCTGGCAAAGCTGTTTTCCCCTACGGTGGCGGATCTGGTGGAGGGCGTCAGCAAACTGACGCGGGTACACTACACCTCCAAAGAAGAGGAGCAGATGGAGAACCTGCGGAAGATGCTCATGGCCATGGCCAAGGACATCCGGGTCATCCTCATCAAGATCTCCGACCGGCTGCACAATATGCGGACCATGGAGTACCAGACGCCGGAGAAGCAGAAGCAGAAGTCCTTTGAGACTATGGAGATCTACGCCCCCATCGCACACCGACTGGGTATGCAGAAGATGAAATGGGAGCTGGAGGACCTGTCGCTGAAGTATCTGGACCCGGTGGGCTACCGGGAGATCACCGAGGCGCTGGACGAAAAGGCCGCGGAGTACGACGGGTTCATGTCCGCCGTGCACGACCGCATCGTCACGCGGCTGAAGGAGGAGGGCATCGACGCCACGGTCTACGGCCGGATGAAGCACCCCTACTCCATCTACCGCAAAATGTACACCCAGAACAAGAGCCTGGACGATGTGTTCGACCTGTTCGCCTTCCGGGTCATTGTGGATACGGTGGCGGACTGCTACAACGTGCTGGGCATCATCCACGACCTGTTCAAGCCCATTCTGGGCCGGTTCAAGGACTACATCGGCACGCCGAAGCCCAATATGTACCAGAGCCTGCACACCACGGTGGTGGGCGAAAGCGGCATCCCCTTCGAGGTACAGATCCGGACGAAGGAGATGCATGAGGTGGCGGAGTACGGCGTGGCCGCCCACTGGAAGTACAAGCAGAACGGCCAGGGCGCCGGGGACGAGCGCAGCTATGAGTGGGTGCGCCGCCTGCTGGAAAACCAGGAGGACGCCGACGCCGAGGACTTCATCCACTCACTGAAGGTGGATATGTTCGCCGACGAGGTGTTCGTGTTCACGCCCAACGGCGACGTGATCAACCTGCCGGCCGGGGCCACGCCCATCGACTTCGCCTATACCATACACTCCGCCATCGGCAACCACATGGTGGGCGCCAAGGTCAACGGGCGGATCGTGCAGTTCGACTACCACCTCCGCAACGGCGACGTGGTGGAAGTGATGACCAGCAAATCCGCCCACGGTCCCAGCCGTGACTGGGTGAAGATCGCCCGGAGCAGCAACGCCCGCAGTAAAATACGCCAGTGGTTCAAGAAGGAAAAGCGGGACGAGAACATCGTCAACGGGCGGCAGAGCTTTGAGTCGGAGCTGAAGCGCACCGGCGTGACGCTGAAGGAGCTGACCAACGAGGAGAACCTGCCCGGCATGCTGAAGAAGCTGTGCTTCACGTCACTGGACGATATGTACGCCGCCATCGGCTACGGCGGCATTTCGGCACTGAAGGTCGTCGGCCGGCTGCGGGAGGACATCCAGCGCATCATCCACCAGCATCAGACGGAACGGCAGGCGGAGGTCCCCGTGGCGGACCAGCCGCAGCTCATGCGTCCCGCTGTGCCCCAGCGCGCCAAGGGCGAGCAGGGGATCGTGGTGGAGGGTCTGACCAACTGTCTGGTGAAGTTCTCCAAGTGCTGCACCCCTGTGCCGGGAGACGATATCGTGGGCTTCATCACCCGCGGCTACGGCATTTCCGTGCACCGGGCGGACTGTCCCAACGCGGACCCGGCCCGGCGCAAGCCCAGCGAGGCGGGCCGGTGGATCAAGGTCTCCTGGGGCAGCGACACGCGGGAGAGCTACCGCACCACGCTGGAGATCACCGCCAAGGACCGTATCAACATCATCATGGACGTATCCACGGTGCTGTCCAGCACCAAGACTCACGTCTCCTCCATGAACGCCCGCAGCACGCCGGACGGCTTCGCCCTGCTGTCGCTGGACATCGATGTGGCGGACAGCGAGCAGCTGCGCAGCGTCATGCGCCGCATCGAGCAGATATCGGGCGTCATGCGGGTGACAAGACCCGCCGGATGAGGAAAACGAATACAAAGAGTATAAAGGAGAACAAATTATGCGCGCAGTATTGACCCGCGTGAAGCACGCCAGCGTTTCCGTGGACGGCAAGGTCATCGGACAGATCGGTGAGGGCTTTTTAGTGCTGCTGGGTGTGACCCATGAGGACACCGAGGCACAGGCGGTAAAGCTGGCCGACAAGCTGACGGGCCTGCGTATCTTTGAGGACGAACATGAAAAAATGAACCGCAGCCTGACGGATGTGGGCGGAGAGCTGCTGATCGTGTCCCAGTTCACGCTGTACGCCAACTGCAAGAAGGGCCGGCGGCCGGACTTTCTGGCGGCGGCGCGGCCGGAGGTGGCCATCCCCCTGTACGAAAAGTTCGTGCAGCTGTGCCGGGACAAGGGCTTTCACACCGAGACGGGTGAATTCGGCGCCTATATGCAGGTGGACAGCCTGAACGACGGACCGCTGACCATCATTCTGGACACCGACACTCTGTAAGGAGGACACCATGACCATCAAAACACTGCAAGTGGGCCCTATCATGACCAATTGCTACCTGCTGTGCGACGAGGACGCGAAGGTCTGTGCCCTGATCGATCCCGGCGACGATGCCGCCCGGGTAGAGAAGCTGGTGGAGCAGAGCGGCTGCGCCCTGCGGTACATCCTGCTGACCCACGGGCACTTTGACCACACCTCCGCCGTGCGGCCCCTGTTGGAGAGATACCCGGACGTACCGGTGTACATCCACGAGAAGGACAGCGTGACCGGGCGGGGCGGCGAGCTGCTGTTCACCCGGGTGGACGAGCAGCACCAGCGGTATTATAAGGAAGGCGACGTGCTGCCCCTGGGCGGGCTGTCCCTGCGGGTCATGGAGACACCGGGCCACTCCGAGGGCTCCGTGTGTCTGCTGTTGGACCGGGAGCACGTGATTTTTGCCGGGGATACCCTGTTCCGCTGCTCCTGCGGACGATGCGACTTCCCCGGCGGCAGCTATCCCAGGATGCTCACCTCCCTGAGCCGTCTGGCGGCGCTGGAGAGCGACTGGCGGGTCCTGCCCGGCCATGACCGGGAAACGACGCTGGACTTTGAGCGCCGCATGAACCCCTATATGCGGCAGGGGACGGCGCAATGAAGCTGAACCTGCGCGGTCATGAGGACCGCTACGCCATCGAGCAGAGCCTGCTGGCCTTTTTCCCGGAAGAGCGCCCGGTATATGAGGGCGAGGACGGGGACAGCCACGCGGAGGTCACACTGCATGAGGGCAATGTATATGCCACCGGGGTCACGACACTGACCTATGGCGGCAAAACGGCGCGGGGCGAGGCCCGCGTTCGGACCGCAGGCGTTTCCGACGCATACGAACGGGAACGCCTGCGTCAGCGTACGCTGAAGCTGTCCTTTTTCCGGGCGGCCCGGGACGTCACCGGCGTGACGCCCAGCTGGGGCGCGCTGACGGGCATCCGCCCGGCCAAGCTGGTGCGGACCATGCTGGAGGACGGCATGACCCCCGCCCAGGCGGACCGGGTGCTGCGGGATACGTACTGTGTCTCCCCGGCGCGGCGGCGTCTGGCGCTGGAGAGCGCCGAGGCGGGCCTGAAGGCCAGGAGCGACCTGCGCCCCGAGGACATCTCTCTGTACATCGGCATTCCCTTCTGCCCCACCCGCTGCGCCTATTGCAGCTTCGTGTCGGCATCAGTGGAAAAGTCCTTCAAGCTGATGGAGCCGTATCTGGCGGCACTGACGGCGGAGGTGGAGGCCGCGGGCCGCATGGTGAAGGAGACGGGCCTGCGGATCAAGTCGTTCTACATGGGCGGCGGCACGCCCACCACCCTGTCCGCCAGTCAAATGGATGCGCTGCTGACGGCGGTGAACCGGAATTTCGACCTGTCCGACTGCGTGGAATACTGCATCGAGGCGGGACGGCCGGACACCATCGACCGGGAGAAGCTGCAGGTGCTGCTGGATCACGGTGCGGACCGGATCAGCGTAAATCCCCAGTCGCTGGAGCCCCGGGTGCTCTCCGCCATCGGCCGGAAGCACAGCCCGGAGGATATCGAAAAGGCCATGGCGCTGGCCACGTCCATGGGCTTTCCCCATGTGAACATGGACCTGATCGCCGGGCTGCCCGCCGACACACCGGAGGGCTTCCGCCGGACGTTGGATACGTGCCTGACCTTCGGCGCGGACAACATCACCGTGCACACCCTGAGTCTGAAGAAGGGCAGCCGCATCCTGCTGGAGGGCCTGCCTATCCCCTCGGCGGAGGACGTGGCGGCCATGCTGGACTACGCCGATCCGGCGCTGCGGGAAAAGGGCTTCGCCCCCTATTACCTCTACCGCCAGAAATATATGTCCGGCAGCTTTGAGAACGTAGGCTGGTGCATATCCGGGGCGGAGGGCCTGTATAATATCTACATCATGGAGGAGCTGCACAGCATCCTGTCCCTGGGCGCAGGCGGCTCCACCAAGATGGTGGACGCAAAGCGGAACCGCATCGAGCGCGTGTTCCACCCCAAATTCCCGCTGGAGTATATCCAGCGGCCGGAAAAGCTGACGGAGAATTTAGAGGCGTTCCGCCGCTTCCATCAGGAGATGGCGCGGTGAGATAAGGAGGCACCATGACCCACCGGCGGCAAAACTTCATGGGCGGCGCGGCCATTCTGGCCGGGGCTGTGGCGGTGACAAAGCTGCTGGGCGCCCTGTACAAGATCCCGCTGGGGAACCTGCTGGACCGGGAGGGCATGGCGCATTTCTACGCCGCGTACAACATTTACAGTCTGCTGCTGGTGCTGTCCACGGCGGGACTGCCGGTGGCCCTGAGCCGCATGGTGTCCCGTGCCGCCGCCCAGCGGCGCTATGGCGCCGTGCGGCGCTGC
>ERZ779729.1960-NODE-1960-length-13350-cov-2.437006_pt1 | contig 13350 bp, 11 predicted proteins | sample MGYA00511072_ERZ779729 | MGnify/ENA primary metagenome ERZ779729 (study PRJEB29588, sample SAMEA2156675) | human gut metagenome | biome: human gut; feature: human-associated habitat; material: faeces | place: Denmark | collected 2008/2010 ...
ATGATCATCCGGCAAAGCAAAATAGAATTTATACCAACAATCCATTACAATTTACCTTCCAATATATATTTTAAGAACATATCTCCCACCTTATCTTTGTCCAAGTACTCCCGAATAGCATAAGCATTTTTCGCATACTTATTTCTTAACACCTCATCCTCCATCAAAACAACGATCTCTCGTGCAAGGGCATCAATATCTCCATCCGGAAGAACCACACCACTAACTCTATTCTCTATTATATCTGATGCCGCAATACTATCGAAAGAAATACAGGGTAACGGAGAAGCCATCGCTTCACACAAAGCGTTAGGAAACCCCTCACAACGAGAAGGAATAACAAAGATTTTACTCTCGGCCAACAATTGATCAACATCTTTCCTTAGCCCCAAAAAGACAACACGATCCGTTATTGATAAGTCTGCCGCCAAAATTTTCAAACGTTCCCTTTCCGGTCCATCTCCCACCAATACCAACTTCCATTCTTTATGTCCTTCAACCTTTGCAAATGCTCGTAGTAAACGATCAAAACCTTTTTCAAAAGAAAGCCTTCCAATACCTATAATCCAATCTTTCTTTTCCATGCTACACGATTCTATATCCCGTAAAGAATTAGGAATAATGACCATATTCAAATGTTCTCCAAAAACTTTTGTTTTATATTCTGCCGCTTGACGTGTTTGAGCTATAATACCCGTTGCCTTAGGATAAGTCAAGCGTTTAAATAGCCTTTTAAACAGGCTTAATCGTTGTTTAGGACTAATTCTATCCGAAATATAAATGGGATTATTCAATCCCCAATTTGCCAATAAAGCTATAGGATTTATAATATCTCCAAACGATAAAATCGTATCCGGTTTATATTTTTTTAATTGTTTACGAACAAAACATATCGTATTCCAATAACTAAATAATTTATGAAAAAAAGACGTTGTATGTAAAAAAACTGGCTCTTTAAATATCACCTTTGAATCCAATTCATAAAAATGTTGCCCTTTTCGACATGCAATATAAATTACTTTATGTCCCTTCTTCACAAAATGAGACGATAAAATAGATAATGCTCGTTCAATTCCCCCGCTTTGCAAAGATGGGGCAACGATACAAATAGTTTTTTGTTTTTCCATTACAATCTTGATGTAATTAAATCACCTAATTGGTCACTAGTAAGAAATTCTACATCAGGCCATTTTTGTACAATTCTTTTTAATAATTCCCTCAGTAATTCAAGATTTTTATTTCGATATTCTTCATCCAATGTGCCAATAAAATTAACCCGATGACTACTTATTATAGCTGGTTTATAGCACCGAAATGCAATATTTATTCGACTTAAGCATTCTCCAACATAATCCACAGTACCTCCTTTATAAGGTTCAAAAAAAGCATTACGAACTATATAGTATTGTCCAAATCTATTTTTTTCACCCATATAGTGGTAACAGCTTTGAAATCTTAATGGATCTTCTTGTACTGGAATTTGCTGAAAAGAAAGCCCTTGGAGATATTTTAAATCATTATTAGCCAATACAGGTTCTATTTCTTTACGCCAAGTATAACAAGGGGCAATAAAAGATTTTGACCTATATCCATATAACTTCTCAAATAGCCGAGTTCCTTCTTCTATAATTTTACTCTCCTCTTCCAAAGTTTCCTTCCCAACATTACCCAAAGCATCCATATATCGTACTTTTAACTTTGATGTTACTTTATCGGATAACCCAAAATGCTCTTGCTTAAAAGATAACATTGTCACTTCATCTTCTCGTTGCAATGCTTTCATCCAGCGGATGATATTCAAATGTTCCCTCCCATGAAATTGAGGATGCCATACCTTTGCATCCATTCCTTGTTTAATTAACTCAAAACTATTTTCACATCCTCTATATTTATCAAATGTATCGGTAACTTCTTCATAATAATATTCCCTGAAATCACTATTCTCTATACATTCAAAAGCAGGATTAGCAACTACACTATTGGCTGTTATAACTGCAGGATTCCCATTTTTATCTCGTACAGACAGTAATACATCAAATAACGCTGACAAATCTTCACCTCTTTCTAAAGAATCATACATGGAAAAAGGACAACGATCAACATGGAACCCAACATCTAAAAGTTTTTTGTATATTTCTTTAGATGGCATACGGATGCTACCCCAATCATCACTTTCAATGATAACGATTTTTCGTCTAGTTCTCCAGCCCAGTAATTGAATCAGATAATGTATTAATGATAATCTCATCATTTTGTCTTCTAAAATCACAAGAATCAAAATATAATTACTCCTTATCAATAGGCAAATGAATCCAATCTCCTAACAACTTATTATATTTTTCCGGTATAAATTCGCAAAAACCACTTCCTTCAAAAAAAGTAAACTCTCCAACATATACTTGATTTTTAATCTCATAAAAATCCACTCTCAAGTGATATGTATCTTTAGCAAAGATCCGTGCTAATCGAAGCATTTCATCAAGATTACGTGGTAAGTCTGGAGTTTTTTGCGGATTATTCGTATAATGTTTATCTTGGATATCAAGATGTTTACCTGTTATATCAAAAAAATCTTGCCTTGTTGGTAAATCTCCCCCCTTATCTGAAGTAATATAAAATATTTTAGGTTCTCCATTAAAGCAATAAAATTTATAATCTCTTAAATAAGAACATGTCGGATCTTCCAATAATGGTTCTGCAATTATTCTTGCCTTTATACCTTTATACGGCCATTCTCTACTATTATAAAAATAATCGAGCTCAAAATTTCTCAATAATTTTCTTTTAAGAACTTCTTTATCTAAATTAGATTTATCCTTACAAATATAGAAACTACCACTATCATGAGTACATTTTAATACAAACTTATCTGGTAGAATGTCAAAATCTATTTTTTCAAATTCTTCCCATAAACCTAAAGTTGGAATTACATACTGTTCCCCTACTCTTTCCACAATAAATTTCTTCGCTTCATATTTATCTACCATATTATGATAAAAATCTTTTCTATCATATAATTTGAGCCATTGCAATTTTTCACTAAACAATTTTGGCCTTTTCAAATTCAAAATTCTTTTCAAATTTCGATAATACACCAATTGCAGATATAATTTATCACTTAAAGAATTAATCAAAACTCTTCGAATTTTTAATACAAAATTCATAATATCAAATATTTTGTAATTACACTAACACTATAATCAAAATATGAATACTTACCTATTATTCAAAATAATATACCCTAATTGCTCGCTATTCACGAACTCAACGTCTGGCCAATGTTTCAATATTTCTTGTAACAAATATTTTAATTTTTTCAAACTCTTATCCCTATTCTCCGGAAAGATACTACCCATAAAATTCACCCGATGAGAATTTATTACAGCAGGCTTTCCCCAACGGAAAGCTATTTTTATCTCAGCCAAACATTGATCAACCCAGTCGAAGGCTTGATTTCGAGAAGGCTCAAATGTACAATTCCGCCTCCAATAAAGTTGGCCCCAATAATTACGATACCCCCAAAAATGATTCTGAAGTTTCAAACAACCATTCCCCTGTGGTAAAAACTGTTGACCACATTGCAAAAAATCTACTCCTCGTTTTGCAAGTTCCTCACTCAATTCATTACCACAAATTCCACAACAAGGAACAAATGAAACAGACCGAAAACCAAATAATTTTTCAAACTGTTCTAATCCATCTTTCACAATACTATTCAATTCCTTTTTATGTTCTTCATTATCATAATCAAAAGCAGCAAAATAATTCAAAGGATAAACTATTGATGAATCTTTTATTTCCGAACTGATCACAGCTCTTTTTTCAAAAGCCATTTGTTCTTTTTCTATAGAAGAATTGATAGCCTCCAGCCATCGCCTTACATTTATATGTTCTCTACCATGAAATTGTGGATAAAAAATTCGATTCTCTATTCCAAACCGCCATAAAGACATCATATCATCTGTCTGATAGTATCGTTTATAAGTTTCACTAATCAATTCATAATAATAAGTTTGTTTGTTGGATGCTTCTATTTTATCAAAATCCGGATTTGCAACAACAGCACAAGGTGTGATTACGGCAGAATGCCCATTTCGATCTTTTACTGAAGATAATACATCAAACAATAATTTTAAATCTTCAGCACTTTCTAAAGAATCATATTTATCAAAATATGATCCATCTACCTTTACTCCTCTGTTCAAAAAACATTCATATAATTCTCTTGAAGGCATCCGAATACTACCCCAATCATCACTCTCAATAATAACCAAGCGACGCTTGGTATTCCAACCAACTGCATTGATATAATTTTTTGCCAAAATTCGTTTCAATCTCATATTACTTAAGAATAACTAATCTTTGATAAACTTAGAAATTGATTTGCAACATTCTCTATATTATACGCATCAATATCTAGGATCTTATATTGATGAGAATAATCTCCTTTCAAAAATTCAGCAACAACTTTAAAATCTGGTCGCTGAGTATTAAAAGATAAAATTGGTCGTCCTACGAGACCATAATCAATAAGTTTACTTGGAGTTTGAATTTGAGTTGTATTCTCGATATTAACAAGGAAATCCATACCACTTAATATGTAAAGTAAATCAAGTCGAGGTATATAATCATGGATTTCTATTTTTTGAGGAATTTGATTCTTATATGGCTCTATTAGATGCCGTTTCGTAGAATAGAAAATAAACTTAAAATCCATATCCAATGACAATAAATAATCAAGCAATGGTTTGGGATCTCTGACATGAGGAATCAGATTCCCACTAAAAGCAAAGGTTGGGATTGGATTTTTCTTGTATTCTTGACGCTTTATTTCATTAAAGTCAAAAGCTTGAGGTATTACCCGAATTTTATCCTGAAATTCTGGGTAATATCCATTTTTTGCAGCTTTTGTTGGAACAGAAATAAAATCACACTTTCGGCACCATAACTTTTCCAACCTCCGGAAATAAAAAGGATGTTTCCATCGATTAGTTCCACATAACATATACGGATCTCCACAATCTGCAATCCAAGTTTTCGCAATACGTTTTCCTGTCTTATATAACAATCCTATAGCCCAGTGAATAGGATGAGGCATTGCAATCGTTATTAATAAATCATGTTTTTTTTCATTTTGGAGAGCATTTTTCAATTTTTTTATAATCCTGATATCAGGATACTCGAAAAATATATTTAATAACTTACAACATATTCTTGATATTCTCCCAGTAGCGAATACTGGCTCTTGATAATTATAGTATTTCACCTGAATAGAATATTCTTCCATAAACTCTGCAAGATTTCCCTTATCTTGTGGCAAATATAGGGTAACATTGTGTCCCAAACGACAAAAACGTTTTACTAACTCCGTTGTTCGAAAAGCTCTTGGAGAATTACTCGGATAGAAACTAGCAGAAATGATCAATATGTCCATAAAATTTAAATGATATACAGTAACATTTTTATAAATGAAACATTGGTTTCCAAAGGTAATGCAGTAATAAAATTTCCAATCAGCAAATTTATACCATAACATTCAGCCCCTGCTCTAATTACAAATAAAAGCCATACAGATGAAGATAATAAAACAATTTTAGTCAATCCATTATATCTGTAACTAAAATTAGTTAAGGAAAATAATATTGCAGGAAGAAGAAACATCTGTGCAACATAAATAAATCGTCCGCCAGATGGAACAATAGCCAACATATTTGCCAAAGCATACAGAAACAATGCAAAAGAAAAAAGTCTTTTAACTTTAGATGCAGCACGATCTTTTATTTTTCTTATCCTTAAAAATGCTATAATAGCAAAATATAAAATGACATATTGATTAACATATGTACTCACTTTATAAAAAAAACTATGAGACCCTATATGTTCCGCAATTTTTCCAACATATTCCTCTCCGAAATATCCAGCAACTCTATCTTCAAAAAGATTAGGAGCCATTGTTTGTAAAAACGCACCAATTTGATTAACGTCAAGCATATTCGTAATAAATGTCAACAAATAAAGAGACATCACAATATTTAAGAATAGCTGTCCTATTTTTATTCTATTGGGTAATATACAATATCCTAACAATACGCATACTGGCATAATAAAAGAAAAATGAATAAAAATAGAAAGAATTGACCACCATAACCTAGAATGATCCCTATCCCAAAGATACGGCAAGGCACCATAGCAAAACACATGAAGAGCTGTCCACATCCGCACTCCCCCTATATTCCATATTGGGCAAATAAGAAAATAAACGGCAATTAATAAATAGAGCCATTTTGAAAAACATTTAGGTAAACGTTCCAAAAGGAACCACATATTTCGTGAATAGAAAAATCCATATATAATACCAAAAAATAAATACAAAACGTGTCCCTCACCTGAAAATCTTGACACAAGATACGTCATTACAGCTTGATAAAAATCTCTTGAAACATTACTATTACAAATTTCATTAAACGTAAGCGACATATTATGAGCTTCTTGAAATTGTGCAACATATCTACCGATATCAACTCCCTCACCTAAGACACTTCCATCAGGAATATATATGTGAACAAAAGCCATGTACATGCAAGCAAACCAAAATACATTTTTCGCCCAAGATTTTTGCCAATAATACAACGATAATAATAATCCCATAAATGGGAAAAAAAATACGAATAGAAATAAATATTTATATGACGTATCTTGATGAATCATGTTTATTAATTTTATCGCTATCAATTTATAGCAATACACAAACTCTACATTTTATCAAATTATCACTTATTCCTGTTATCCTCTTCTCCTTAAAAAATAAACCTCCAGAACAAAAATTAAATAGTTGAAAAAGTTAGACAATAACTCGCTATAAACAATTTTGATCTTCAATTATTTACAACATCTAACAATACTACTCCTCCATCAAGTTATAATAACTATATATCTTATAAAAAGATAATTATCTATCTTTATTAAACAAAGGTTTGATTATTTCTATGTAATTTATTTTCATTACTATACATACAACAAGATATAATATCACATAAAAAATAAAACTCACAAACAAGGTTATCCATACTTCCCAATGCAGGAGATTAATAAATAAATATCTTTCAGCAAATAAAATGACAATTGAAGGTAATAAGATTTGCGCCATCAATTTCATAGGAAATAACTGCAGAAAATTAATTTGCAATATTTTTGTTACACCAATCAAAAGAATAAATATTTTACTTAGTTGGCATAGCAATGAAATTACAGAAATAGCATAAGGAGAATTGATTGTTTTTACACTCATGTACTCAAATATAATAACAGTTATTGCTATAAACATGTGTACATTAGAATAAAATCGTACTTTCCCCGCATTTATTAACAATGGAGCAAAAATAATAAGCGTGAAAAAATTCAAAATTAACCTTATCCTAAAGTATATAGCAGATACTTCATATTGTTGCCCATAAAGAGCTATCATTAGAACATCTGCAAACACCAAACAGTATATTACTAATGGATAAATCAGTTTTGCTGTTTTCTCAAACACACTTTTCCATAGAGGAAATACTTCTTTTCTAAAATCAGCCTTTTCATGACTCATCCTTGAAAATATTGGAGATAAAACTGTTGCACTTGCTCCTGTTATCATACCCACAAATGGTAATTCTAACGAACCATTGGAAAATTCCGCAAACACCACATTACCAAAATAACGACTGATAAAAAACTGATCCGCAGAAGAAATCAATATCCCCCATAAACTTGCATACAATAAAGGCAAAGAAAAATCAAAAATCTGTTTATATGTTATGTCACTTTTTTCATCTACAGCATTTTTTACTGGCATATATTTTAAGTATAATGCTAGCAAAAAAGCGACAAATGATGCAATTACAAATCCTATGATTGCTGTGATATAATTTCCATGAAAAATAACCACTGGTAAAGCTACGCATAAAAGCATAAATACTCTTGTTGTTATTGTATATGCGGCAATAAATTTTGTTTTCCTATATGTAGACAAAATTCCTTCTAACCCCATCGTCGGAAGCATCAATAAAGGGACAGGAGAAAAAACTCTTAAAGCAATTTTTAAATCTTCATTCTTAAGGAATGAAGCAATCTGTGGCGAAAATATAAATAAGAGTATTGAAAATATAGCTCCAAGCAAAAAAAACAAATTTGTAATTCTTTTTATTAAACTTTTAGCTTGTGTCTCTTTAACTCGAGGAAGAAAGTAAGAATATGCTCGGGGAAGTCCCAGTGTAAAAACTGTAAGTAATGTATTATAGACATACATTACTTGCTTATAAGTTCCATAATCTTCTTTCAAAAAGTATCTACTAAAAATCATGGAACTGACAATAGCAAATCCAAAAGAAAACAAACTTCCCAAGGATACCCAAAAAGTTTGGACTGTATTGCTGCGCTCTTTCATCACTAGCTAGTCATCACTTTAACTATTCTTTCACAAGCTTTCCCATCTCCATAGGGATTAACAGCTTTACTCATTTCTTCATAATAATCCTCGCTATCAATCAGTTTCGAAACCTCATCAACAATCTTGTTATAATCTGTACCAACGAGCTTCACTGTACCCGCACTCAACGCCTCCGGACGTTCCGTCGTGTTGCGCATAACCAAAACAGGCTTACCTAATCCCGGTGCCTCTTCTTGAATACCTCCACTATCCGTGAGAACAATGGTAGCCTTCTCCATTAAATAAACAAATGAAAGGTACTCCAATGGCTCGATGAAAAACATGTTTCCAAGATTCGACAAATCCTCCCCAAATACCTCGTGAATGGCTTTACGCACGTTAGGATTCAAGTGCATGGGATAAACGAAATCAACGTCTGGATATTTTTGAGTCAAATCCTTAATCGCCGTGCATATATTGATAAAGCCATCTCCAAAATTTTCTCGACGATGTCCTGTGATAAGTACTAACTTTTTACCTCCTGCCAAACGGTTTACATCATAACCTGCACTCTTTAATAGATGGTGTAATTCTGAATCAAGCTCTTTATTATCCTTGATTTTATCCACGACCATGTACAGAGCATCAATAACAGTGTTACCCGTGACCATTATTTTATCCTCAGGTACGTTCTCTTTCAACAAGTTCTCTTTACTAAGCAATGTCGGGGAAAAATGATAAGCTGCAATACGTCCCGTAATCAGACGATTCATTTCTTCTGGCCATGGGCTATAGATATCTCCCGTCCGCAGACCAGCCTCGACATGCCCTACCGGAACCTGCTGATAGAATGAAGCCAAGGCTGCGGCTGTTGAAGTTGTTGTATCTCCATGCACGAGAACAACGTCAGGTTTCGCTTTTTTTAAAACATCACGCATCCCAGTTAAAACCCGTGCTGTCACATCATACAAATCCTGCCCCTGTTTCATGATGTTCAAATCATAATCAGGTGTGATATCGAATATATGAAGAACTTGATCCAGCATCTCCCGGTGCTGACCAGTTACGCAAACAATCGTCTGAAACTGTTCCGGATATTTTTGAAACTCTTTTACTAGAGGTGCCATCTTTATCGCTTCCGGGCGAGTCCCAAAAACTAGCATCACTTTTTTCATCGAAACTATTTATTTCTTGTAAATACCACAAAAATCAAGAATCACCTTTTGATCCGTCCACGATAATGTTTTAAATTCATCATGCGCAACCAGCATCACCACTATATCCGCCTTCTCGTAAGCTTCTTTGTAGCCCGTCAATTTGAATACCTTATGCTCTTGTACGTTAGGCTCCACTATTAGAATATCCGCATTACTACAAGATTGCATTACCTTCGTCGTAATGTATTTCGCCGGGGATTCTCGCAAGTCATCAATATTCGGTTTAAAGGCCAATCCCATCATGGCAATAGCAGGCTTTCGGTGATATTTCAACTCGAATTTTAGCATCTCGTTCTGTACTTTTTCCGCACACCAAAATGCCTTGTAATTATTTATCTCTCGGGCATCTGCGATAATTTTAGATTCCATCGGGAAGTCTGCCGTAATAAAATAAGGATCCACGGCTATACAATGCCCTCCCACACCACAGCCAGGCTGAAGAATATTCACTCGAGGATGCTTATTCGCCAAATTGATTAATTCCCATACATTGATGCCTGCTTTATCACAGATCAAAGACAACTCATTCGCAAAAGCGATCTGCACATCACGAGAAGAGTTTTCTGTTAGTTTACACATCTCGGCCGTACGAGCGTTCGTTTTATGCAAGGTTCCTTGCACAAATTGCGAATAGAACTCGATTGCTTTATCGGTAGACTTGGCATCAATTCCCCCGATAACCCGGTCATTATGCACTAGCTCGTAAATCACATTTCCCGGTAATACACGCTCTGGGCAGTAAGCGATATAGATTTTATCTTTCAACTCGGGACGCTCCTGGTAAATTAAATCCCGCATCTTTTCCGTAGTCCCAATGGGAGATGTCGATTCTATAACATATAAATCTCCCGTCTTCAATAAAGGTAATACAGATCGGGTTGCGGCTTCCACGTAAGAGATATCCGGTTCATGATCTCCTTTGAAAGGTGTTGGCACGACCATAAAGTAAGCATCGCTCACTCGTGGTTCCGAGTAAGCCATGAAATGCCCGGTTGCAATAACTTCTTGTAACATCTCCTCCATCCCGGGCTCTATAATATGAAGTTTACCTTGATTAGTAATTTTAACAACTTCAGCATTTATATCCACACCGCAAACATTAATCCCATGCTTAGCAGCAATAATAGAAGTGGGCAGACCAATATAGCCTAAACCCATAAAACACGCATTCATTACTTTATTGTATTTATTATCTATTTTACAATCTTCCATCTACAATCTCTCGATCCAAACACCCTTTAACATCAAAGATGACATATTTCTCTCTAACCAATTCCAATACATCAATATTGGCAAAACTCTCATGTGAAACAGACAAAATCACTGCATCATATTGCTTATCAGGTAAGATATTAGTAACATCGATTACATATTCATGTTTAGCAATCTCCGGATTCGCCCACGGATCATAAATCGTAATATCAAGGTTATACTCTTTCAAGGCCTTGTATATATCAATTACTTTAGTATTCCGAACATCCGGACAATTCTCCTTGAAAGTGAATCCCATGATCAAAACCTTGGATCCCAATACTTGAATTCCCTTCTTTAGCATTAACTTGATCACCTCGTTCGCCACGTGCTCTCCCATTCCATCATTCATCCGTCGCCCAGCTAAAATGATCTCGGGATTATACCCGTGCCGTTGAGCGCATTGAGCCAGGTAATAGGGATCTACCCCGATACAATGCCCTCCAACCAATCCCGGTTTGAAAGGTAAGAAGTTCCACTTCGTGCTGGCGGCTTCAAGCACGTCTTGCGTGTCAATTCCCAACTTGTTAAAGATTTTCGATAACTCGTTCACGAAAGCAATATTGATATCTCGCTGGGAGTTCTCGATTACTTTCGCGGCCTCGGCCACTTTTATCGTGGGGGCAAGATGCGTTCCCGCAACGATTACAGAGGCGTAAATCTCGTTGATCTTTTTACCAATCTCGGGAGTCGAGCCGGAGGTTACTTTCTTGATTTTCTCTACCGTGTGCAATTTATCTCCCGGATTGATACGTTCCGGGGAATAACCCGCAAAGAAGTCTTCGTTAAACTTTAGTCCTGACACTTTTTCTACCACGGGAATACACTCGTCTTCCGTTACCCCAGGATAAACCGTCGATTCATAAACTACGATATCACCTCTGGAAATCACCTTCCCCACCGTGGTACTCGCCCCGTACAAGGGAGTTAAATCCGGGTTATTATTTTTATCCACGGGTGTTGGCACCGCCACCACATAAAAATTACAATCCCGAATATCCTCGATACTCGATGTGCAAACGAAACCGTTAGCGATTGCCGATTGCAACAACTCGTCACTCACTTCCAAGGTAGCGTCATGTCCCGCCATCAAAGCATCCACCCGTTTCTGGTTCATGTCAAAACCTATCGTTTTATATCTTGTCGAAAACAACCGGGCCAAAGGTAAGCCCACGTACCCCAAGCCGATCACGCAAATTTTCACGTCCTGCATAATAATTCGTACTATTGTTTATTATAGATTATTCCAGTACCATTTCACCGCTTCCTGTAGACCTTGTCTCATGCTGTATTGCGGTTCGTATCCCAACAATTTTTTTGCTTTGTCAATGCTTGCCAGGGAATGAGGGATGTCTCCCACCCGGTTCGGACCATGTAATATCTCAATTTTTCTTATCTCCCCGTCAAACTCTCCCAGAAATTCTTTTAAATACCCTACCAGCTGGTTCAAGGTAGTCCGTTCCCCGAATGCCGTGTTATAAATTTGATTTACCGCATCCGGATTCGTCGTGGTCAAGGCGAGCTCGTTCATCTGTATAACATTGTCTATGTACGTGAAATCTCTACTATATTCCCCATCCCCGTTGATCACCGGACTCTCATGTCGCATCAACTGTTTCACGAACAAGGGGATTACTGCCGCATAAGCCCCAAAAGGATCTTGTCTTCTCCCGAACACGTTAAAATAACGCAACCCGATATATTCCATACCATAAGTCCGGGCAAACACGTCAGCGTAAAGCTCATTCACGTATTTCGTTATAGCGTAAGGAGAAAGTGGTCTACCTATTATATCTTCTACTTTAGGTAAAGATTGACTATCTCCGTAGGTAGAAGAACTTGCTGCGAAAACGAAACGTTTCACCCCAGCATCCCGGGAGGCAACCAGCATATTCAAAAAACCAGTAATATTAACGTCATTACTTGTAATCGGATCTTTAATACTACGAGGAACAGATCCCAACGCAGCTTCATGCAAAACATACTCCATTCCCTCCACCGCTTTTCGACAGTCCTCCATTCGACGAATATCTCCCACGATCAATCTGAACATCACCGGGTAACGTTCTGTCAAAGGAAGTATATTTTCAATTTTCCCCGTCGCGAAATTATCCAAGCAACCAACTTCATGGCCTGCTTGTAACAAATACTCGCAAAGATTAGAACCGATAAAACCAGCTCCTCCAGTAACTAATATTTTCATTTTTTATTTATGAATTTAATATATATTTCCCTATCGCCTCCACATGTCTCATCCCGTGCACATCCCCCGCATAATAATCAATCAACCCCGCATCGTGCAACCTTTCCGCACCCCGTTGTGCCTCCTTCCCATAATACCCTGCAAACGACAGAATATTCACCTGTAATCGACAATTCTTGTTCTTCAACTCCTCCCCGTGTCGAACGATATCATCCGCCCAGAAAACGTACCGCTCCGGATGAGCCAACACCACCTCGTATCCCCTAGTCTGT
>ERZ779729.1963-NODE-1963-length-13326-cov-7.456333_pt1 | contig 13326 bp, 11 predicted proteins | sample MGYA00511072_ERZ779729 | MGnify/ENA primary metagenome ERZ779729 (study PRJEB29588, sample SAMEA2156675) | human gut metagenome | biome: human gut; feature: human-associated habitat; material: faeces | place: Denmark | collected 2008/2010 ...
TATATATTCCCGCACGGCGGATTTAATCGGCAACTCGTATGAGGATAAGAAAAAGCTATCGCTTTTCTTTGCCGTAAGTAAGCGGCTGAATGTTCTGATGCTGTTATCGAGTTTTCGGTCGGACGGCGTAAACGCAATAAGAGAGCAATATTCCGCTGTGGCTGATTTGCTATCGGAAAGCGTGTTTAATCGGCTTATAGACGCACTTATCGATATTGTTGGTGTTGTAACGCCCGAAATGGACGAAGATTTTTACGAGCCGTATGACAACGGCTTTGGCGATGACTATTCAAACAGCGGCGCAATCGTTTATGACGGAACAGCTGAAAAAACGACGACGTCGGCAGAAACGAACTGCAATGTTTCGCAGGAAAATCCAACAAGCGAGGCGAATCGCTCTGATTTTACCGATTTCCACAGCGACATGGACGGCTTAACGGTAATCCTCGGGCTTGTTTTGCTGTTTAACGTTGCGGTTTTGGTAATCTGCGGGGTGTCCGGCGTTCGGTGGAACGTGTATCAATGGATCGTCGGGGTTACCGCTTCGGCAATCTTATTAGAAGTGGGCTTTTTGTTGTCGAATATTATGGACGATGTTCTTTTCTACGGCGAAATCTTCGACACGATTGCTTTCTGCGTAGCGGTTGTCGCAAATTTTATATTGTTTTTCGTGTTCAAAGACAATTATAATGTGGTTTGTTACTGGGTTTCCGCGATATTACTGATTTTAGGTAATTGTGCAGCGGTAAAGGCATTCGGATACGATTCGGTTGCTTGCGGTTGGATCGATATCAGCGCGTGTATTGTAACGGCGGCAACCATTCTTTTAAATATTTTTCTGTAATTTTTTTATGTTACAGGCATAGCGTAACAATAAGTTGTAAAATTATATTTGCAATACAAAGGAGGCGAAAAGAAATGAAGTGGTGGGTTTATCTGATACCGCTTCTTGTAATTGCGGGAGTTCTTGCTTATTATCTGATGCGATTTCGCAACAAAGTGGTAAATCAAAAGGAAGATATAGAAAAAGCGAAAAGTCGAGTAAGGATTTTAAAGGCGAAGTATTTGCAGGTTCTCAGAAAAGTGGGAACAACGCAGAAAGATTCTAACGACGCTCAGGGCGGCGCGTATTACGCGGCAAATAGAAACGGCGGCGGAAGATTTATAGGCGGCGCGATCGGCGCGGTTGATTCAAACTTTGAAGAAGTCGGCAAACTTGTCGTGTCGCTTGCGAACGAATACCAGTCCGCGCAGCAGAGTTTAAACGAACTTGTAAACAAATATAATGTTTACATAACGGCATTTCCGAGAATTATTCTGACGAAAATATTCGGATATAAAAAGGAAAACTACGTTGATTCCGGAAACCTTGCGGCGAGTACGAAACTTTCCGGTTTTGACGATAAAGACATTTAAAATAAAAGGAAAAGGAGAATAACGGATGATGAAAGTTGTTGGTTGGATTGTAACGATTTCAGGGTTAATCGCGCTCGGATACTGCGCTTGTAAATTCGGTTGGCTCGATATGCTGATTGCTTATATAAAAGGAATTTAAAGAGAGGTGTTCTTATGGAAAACTTAGGCGCATTGATTTTAGGGATAATCGATATACTGGTTGCTTTGGGACTTCTTATTTGGGGAGTTGTTGCCGGGATATGGTATTTGATTGTAATTGCGGTGGTATTGTTTGTGGCTCCGTTTATCGTTATGGCTATATCTGCGAGCGGGTGGTGAACGTTTGCATTATTAAATTTAACACTATTTAATTATTAAGCTTTGAGTGTAGATAATTTTGACCAATTTATATATCGCCCAATATGAAACTGCTTGAAATATTTCGCAAAAAATGCTATTATAAAAGTATCGGAATATTATGTTAGGAGGAAAAAGTTTTGGGGAAGGCCGCAAAATGCATTAAAATGCTACAGATATTGAATTCGGGTAGAATTTATAAAGTGTCAGAACTTGCGGATTTGCTTGAAACGAATCCGCGAAACGTAATCGAATATAAAAAAGAACTTGAAGACGCGGGATATACAGTAATCAACACACCCGGTAAATACGGCGGGTATCGACTGGAAAAGGCCACCATTATACCTAGCCTTAAGTTTACCGAAGAGGAAAAGAAAACTTTGCTTGCGGCAAATGATATATTAAAAGAAGATTGCAAAATTATTGATGACAAGATTTATCAAGTGGCAATGTCAAAAGTCTTTTCTTCAATATCACAAAAACCAGAAATACAAGAAACATTTATCATCCCTGGTGTAACATTGTCAATGAGTACCGAAGAGATGATGAGCCGATATCAGACGATAGAGTATTGCATAAAAAACAATATAGTAATGGAGATTGACTTTCTATCTGTAGACAATGTGGTCAGGACAAGAAAAATAGAACCATATAAATTGTTTTTGTATCGTAATGTGTGGTTTGTCATCGGATATTGCCAACGAGCAAAAGATTTTAGATATTTCAAGCTTACAAGAATTGTAAGTTATAAAAAGACGCAAGAGCATTTTAGAAAACGCTTATCCTATAATGAAAGTGATTATTTAGGTAAAGATGGATTTAAGCAAGGGGTTGACTGGCGAACAGGCGAGCATTCCGTTGATGAATGGGTGCATATCAAATTGCTATTGCATGGCAGGCCTGCAATGTATGTGAAAGAATACATTTATGGAAGAAATCAGGTTGTAACGTCGATTGACAAGGATAACACAACATTAGAATGTGATATGCATTATAAATATGAAACAATTAAATTCGTTTTAGGATTTGGAATCGACTGCGAAATTGTTGAACCGGAATGGTTGAGAGAAGAAGTAAAAAGGATTGCAACAGCAATTGCTGACGCAAAATGATTTGACTGATCCGCTCTTAATTATTATGGGTTTAGGGGTGTCAGGGAGGTAATTAATGAACTTACAAGATGAGTTTGCAAACGGGATAGATAGAATGAACAAGATTGCATATTCAATTGTTAATGGAAATGCAAAGGCTTGGGCTTCAAAAGCTGAAAGAAAGGGAATTATTTCTGTTGACGAAAAGATAGATATTGAGAATCTTGTTGCGTTGCGTAATCTTATTGGGCATGGTGGCGCAGGGAGAGTGCTGATATCCCAAATGGATGTAGATTCTGTTAATACATACATTAGAATAATGAATAACACATCTGATCGATTTAGAAGAAACGGAAGCATTGATATGCCTCCGGGTACATTTAGAAGTTATATTAAAGAATTTAATTTTGATGGAAACAATGGACGGCAATATTACTTTAAATTTGAAATTGTCTATGAATATCAAAAAAGGGCATATGATGATGGAACTAGATTTGAGGGGAAAGGTTATACGATATATGTGATTGCTGCTCCATATCGTTCTTGGTGTTTGGAGCATAATATTGAATATGAATTTCACTATTATCAATTTCCTAGAGGATCCGAGTCTATTTGCTGGAATGCGCTTTTAACCACATTTCAAGATGCAAATGCAGTTATGTTTGTTTGGGCAAAAAGATATATGAAAATTATCGATAGTCTACTGGATGAAAAGAAAATGAATCTTAATGTATATGATTCTAATCAAAAGCGAAAGTATAATGTGCCGTCGGGGACATTTAGAAATAGGACAATGACAATTACCCATGATGTCTTTAATAAAATCAAAGCCTCTATAGGAAAAATGCCGCCGGAACAAGGAGGCATTTTAGGCATAAGAAATGGAAGCGATATCATTGATTGCTTTGTTCATGATAAGAGAGCAAGAGTTGGCTATGCAGAATATAATCCAAATATAATTTTTTTAAATGATGTAATTAACAATGATTGGGATCAGAATGGTATAGATTTTTGCGGCTTTATTCATAGTCATCCGAATTGCTCGGAACAACTTTCAGGTGCTGACATAGAATACGCTGTAAGAATAATGAAAGAATTTGATCTTGCGTATCTATATATGCCTTTGGTGAATAGCAATGCCGATGGAAAATTTAGAATCTATGGATATTTTGTCTTCCAAGATGGACATATTGAGAAAACAGAAGTGGTTGTTAAGAAAAAAGAAAAGGAATCAATAATTGTTGCTGCAAAAGCTCCATCCTTAACAGAAACTGAAATAATGAAGTATTTTGAAACATCAAAGGCAAAACCAATAAATGACAAAGATAATACTCAATATGAGAGAATTAAATCTTGTTTGCCATTAGATTATTTGAGTAATTGTGTAGTTATTGGAATTGGGTGTGGTGGGGCAAGAGAGTTTTATATAGATATGGCACGAATGGGAGTTGAAAACTTTGCTTTAATGGATGGTGATGAAATTTCTATTACAAATATTTCATCTCAAAATGTTTATTTATCCGAGATTGGAAAGAAGAAAGTCGAGATTATTTGCAAAAAACTAAAGCAAATAAATCATGACATTAATGTTGACGAATATCCAATAATGCTTGATGATTCTATTGATGATTTTTGGATAGAAGATAATTTTTTTAATAAATATCAAGGTAAAAACATGCTAATATGTGGTTTTACCGATAGTTTTTTTGCACAAGCAAGGATTGCTAATATTGCAATAAAATATAAAATTCCGCTTATAACTGCACAACATCATCAATATGGTGCAACATCAGAAATAGTATACTGGTATCCGGATGTTTCTAAGGCGACACCAAGGTCGATTTTACGAGACCGATATAGAGCATATGAAAACGGTTATAAAAATGATGTGACATCAGATGGTAGTCCGATCTTTAATACAGTAAGGCTTAATGCATTATGTGAAAAAATCGCAATTGGTATGCTTCTTTATAGTCAAAATAGGTATAATCCATATTGTCATTTTCTTCTAAATAAGCCTGAATGTAATTTAATTTTGATTAGACAAAATACTTTGCTTGGCTCTAATTCGATGTTTGTTGATTTGTTCAAAGATAATGATAAAACGCTGTTTGACGATCCGATATGGATTGAGATTGAAGAAGATACCATTTGTGAAGTAGGAGATACAAGAAAAATCTTTAACAAGAAATCTTAAATGTAAAGATGATTTGTTTTTTATGAAATTATGTGGAGTTTTTTCTATAAATTGGCTTTTCAAAGACAATTTTTGTAAGCGGTTATAGTTAAAATAATAAGCAATAGGAGGTAATTGATGAACTTACAAGATGAGTTTGCAAATGGTATAGATGGAATGAATAAGGTAAGTGAATGTAAATTAATAACTGATTTGGAAATTGATGATGTTGAATATGAAATTGACATTGATGAAGGAAATGTTAATATAGAAAGTATAGTGATACCAGAATATATTTGTAAAATAGTCGCGGACGCTAAAAATCTTCATGATGATCGAATTGATAAAAATATAAGTTATAAAGTAATATGTGGTAAAAAACCGTATAACAAAAATGCCGTACAAAGTAGCAATCTTTACAAAAATGGAATAGCATTTATTGTTAGTCCTACTAGTCTAACTCTTCCATGTTCTTTATTAAGAATATATAGCCTTTTTTTTCAATCAACAGACAAGGCAGTTGCATTAATTGTGGAATTAGTTAAGCAAAATGTTTCCCATGAGCAATTTGCAAAATATTTATTTTATATATACGGGATTAAACTGATTAATTGCTTTGGTTTGTACAATGCTAAAACTACAAATTTGTGTACGAAAGACTTTAATGATGTGGATGAGGTATTATGTGTCGGTCAGGATGCATACAACGAACTTGTTAAAGGGAATAAAGTGCCGTCCAATGTTAAAACTGGACAAATCATACACTCAAGCGGATTGGTTTATAATTCTAGTGAGTATTTTAAAACTTGGCATTTATATCAAGATTCATGCATTAAGAATAATAATGGAATTAGACTTATAGATTTCAAGATATTTTAATCGAAAAACAACAAACGGTAAGGAGAAGTAATAATGAAACGAATGAATATTGATTATAAAATTGTGGATGCCTTAGGTAATGTTGCTTCTTTGGGACATATTAATTATTCGCTCTCTCACTTTTTTTCGGTGCTTTTTAAACAGAATCTCATTAAGGTGAGTTTAAATCACTTTTGGACAGATTTTGAGTGTCAAATAAAGAAAAACGGGATTCTCTATTACGCCTTTTATACTGGAGATTTTTCTTTGTTAAATCGTACAGAGAGAGTATTTTTAAGTAGATTATTAAGATGTTTTGGATATTTTATTTTCGAAAAAGAGATCAACTTATCACCTAGCTTTTTATTTCTCAATAACAAATGGGCGCTCACTGATGGTAAAAATATCATGTCGTTTCATTTAAAGAGATCTCCCGCAAAAATTATATCTAATCATAAAAAACATTTCGCTATTTCTTATGTTAAAAGTAATCAAAAACAAGCTATTTTCTCAGGGGCTCACGTTGATTTAGTGATTGACGATCTCGAAAATGATTGTTTTTGCGCGACACAGGAACTTACAACTTCTCACTGTTCAAAAATTGATAAATTAAACGAAACTAAATTTCACAAGCATTTTCAAATCAAAACTAAAAATATAGTGACATGCTTGGATATTTCCAATTATGAGTTGGATACCTTCGATTCAAAAGATTGTGATTTCTATTTTGATGGAGTATTCTATTACTATGTCCGATTTCCATATAGTGTTTCGGGATATAACCATTATATTGACAGTAAAAATGTTGTAATGAATATGGCGTCCATGAGTTGTATTCAACTCGATGATTCACAATATACTGCTTTAAAGAATAACAATATATCATTTTTCTCGATGGAAGAGACCGAAAAACTTAAGGAGTTATCGTTTATCGGGTCATTTACAAATGAGACAAATTTTTATCGCAACCTAAAAAAGAGTTTCGATAAACCGAATACTTTAGGTTTATCTGTATTGACCACGACTAACTGTAATGCACGGTGTTTTTATTGTTATGAGAAGGGTGTTAAACATGTTAATATGGATGATAAAACATTAGAAGCACTATATAACTTTATTATGTCTTACAGTCCGCAGAAAGTCACTTTTGGGTGGTTCGGTGGTGAACCTCTTGTAAACACTTGCGTAATAGATAAATTATGTGAATACTGCAACAGTCAACAAATCCAATACGAATCAACAATGATTTCAAATGGAGCATTAGTCGATAAGTACCTTGATAAATTTAAAGGCTTATGGAAAGTAAAAAGAATACAGATAACATTAGATGGCGTAGGCGAAAAGTATAATAAAGTCAAAAACTACATGGACAATTCTTTTAACTATTTTGAAAAAGTAGTAGAAAATATCCATAAGTTGTTAGAGCAAAATACTTTCGTTAGTATTCGTCTCAATTTTAATCAGGAAGACTATGAGGATGTATTAGAGTGCATCGAATTTATACACAAGGAATTTGGAAATAAGAAGAATTTAAAAGTATATGCATGCCATATTTTTGGTGGGGTAGACACAATTCATCTCGCGGATGGAAGGAATCTGTATTTAATAATTTATCGCAAGCTAATGGCTTTCGGATACATTCGATCACTTAAAGATTTAAGATTTAATTTTATAAATGCTGGTTATTGCTTTACTACAAATAAAAGTCATTTTGTAATCAATAGCGATGGAAACATTTTTACCTGTGACCATTCCATAAAAGATTTTGAAAGCGGGGGCATTGGAAATTTAAAAAATGGAATAAAATTTGACTCAAAATACAAATTTTGGACAAACAATGTTTATCCGTTGAAAAAATGCAAGAAATGTAAATTCTTATTTGCTTGTCAGGGTGGTTGTAAATATGAATTTAATTATAATAAAAATAAACCATCACCGTGTTTGTGGCAATTTGAAATTCTTGACGAGTTGATTCTTTCAGCTCTTGAATTTAAAATAATTTAATAAGGAGGTACCGATGTTGAAAATATTATCTGAAACAGTTGTTTTGAAACAAACGCAAAATTACGAATGTGCACCGAATACTTGCATTTGCTGGTTTGAAGATGCAGGTTGTGATGATTGTACAGATTGTGGATATGTAGGTGGTTGCATTAACAAAGACGATTGATTTTTGAGAAATGAAAATGCAAAAGCATATTATGATGCGAGTTTTTAGATAAAATCAAGAAAAAATTAAATAATCAGGATTGAAATCCGTGCGAAGATCGTGCCTACTTAGGCGGCCGAAATCGCACGGATTTTTTTATCTATGGATACAAATCGGATGTGCTTTATGTAGCAAAAATAAAAACTTAATACTTGTGTTTTAAGTCGGTTATAGAAAAAATCAGCGGCTTTTTTATCGTCTTTAAGGAGGTTAAACAATGACAAATTACAATAAATATTACCCGCCGTAGCGGGAGAAAAACTTTGGAAGCAAATGCGAAGCAAAACAGGTGGCTTATGAGCAAAGTGTAGCCCACTATACTTTGCTCCGCAAAATAGTGGGCTCTGCGAGGCTGTGAATCTACTAATAAAACAGTCGGCAGAGTAAATTCTACACACTTTGCTCAATGAGAATAAAAACAAATTTCAGGAGGAAAATCATCATTTCATATTTAGTGTGCCATATGGAGAAATACCATAAACAAGACGTCGCAACTATCGAAAAGGAAAACGAACGGGACGAAAATTACGAAGCGTCAAATCCACAGATAGACAGCGAGCGGACGAGAAACAATTATCGCTTCACACCATATTTCGGGAAAACTTATACGGAGTTCATAAACGGCAGAATAAAAGAGTCAGGCTTATCCCCGCGCAAAGACGCGGTTGTAATGAACTCTTTCGTGTTAGGCTCGGATAAAACTTTTTTCGACGGGTTATCAAGGGTTGAACAGTATAACTTTTTCTCGGACTGTTACCAATTCTTTGCGGAGCGTTACGGCGAAGAAAACATTATCGCGGCAGTAGTACATAACGACGAAAGCACCCCGCATATGCACTTAAATCTGATGCCCGTCACGAAAGACGGACGGCTTTGCAGTAAACAACTTTTCGACAAACCGCAACTGCAACAGTTGCAGACAGATTTTTACGAAGCAGTCGGAAAACGTTGGGGATTACAGCGCGGAAAAGAAGGCAGTCAGCGAAAACATCTTTCCACAGCCGAATTTAAGGCAAAAAAGATAATCGAGCAAGCGGAAGCGGTACGGGAAGAAAATCAGGTTTATGCGGACGCTTTAACCGAGGCAAAAAGCGGGAAGATTCCGAAAAAACGCGGAAAGTTACAAGAACAAGTGATTGCTTTAACGACGGCAAATAACGACCTTTCAAAGCGGCTTACAAAATCTATGGACGAAGCATTGTTATATGCAAAAAAATCGGAAGCGTTGCAAAAGGAAAAGGATAACAATTCCCACTATACAAACGTTGGCAAAGAACTTGCAAGGACAAATCCGACGGAATATCGACGTATAGTCCACGGAAAGCCGAAAACAATCGGCAGTTTCTTTGACTCCGTTCTCTCTATGTTTACGCCGGAAGTAACGCGGCAAGTCCCGCGCCTACAAAAAATTGAAGCGGAACTCGAAGAAGAACGCAAAAAACAAGAAAAACAAGGCAAAAACAATAATCATAAGTAAAATTTAAGGCGGCTTTTACTCTCTGTTCACATAAAAGAGCTTGACTCTGAACGCAGAAATCGGTAAAATATAATCGTCGTATTGATACGATGATATATTTACGGAGGGTTTAGGAATGAAACCGAGAAGCGAAAGAGATAAAAGATACGAAGAAAAACATAAAAACGAGAGAAAAGCCAAAAACGTGGTATGGGGAACGAGTATACCGAGAGAAACGGCGGAAGAAATAGACGCATTTTTGAAGAAACACGGGTATACGAAAGTTAGACTCATTGAAGAAGGATATAAGTCGCTGATGGAGCAGGCGGGAGAAATAAATACCGACCTTGCGAAGATAACGGACGGCTACGACGATTTCTTTGATTTTGAGTTGCGCAAATTCGAGGAAGAGAAGAAGAACAACAATAAAACGTAACAAAAACTAAAATATCGAACAGGAGGATTTTTGTGTTTATGGAGAGAGAACATAGTATCCATCCGGAGAGAGAACATAGTATCCGCACAATAAAGTTAAGGAGATTTGCAAAATAGAGAGTTAAATAAGGTAACGGATAAAAACAAGGTAAGGGCAAGGAAAAACGAAACGTTGTATATCGTAAGCACGGAATCGATGCAAGGCGCACGAGAAACTGCTTACGAAATCTTAGAGCGTTTGGTAATGAAGAAATTTACAAGTCTGACGGAAGAACGGCTTGGAGATGGTAAGTTACGAACTTGCTGTTTGGAATCTGACGGAGGTAAACAGATATGTTAGAATTACAAACGGCAGATAAAAATAAAAAAACAAAAAACGGAGGTGACGGAATAACCGCGCTTTATTGCAGGCTCAGCGTAGACGATAACGGTACCGAGGGCGAAAGCAACAGTATCAAAAATCAGAGAGATATTCTCGGGCGGTATGCGAAACAACACGGGTATCGTAATATTGAATATTATATCGACGACGGTTACAGCGGAACGAATTTCAATCGTCCGGATTTTCAGAGAATGATGTCCGACGTAGACGAAGGAAAAGTGAAAACGATTATCGTAAAGGATATGTCGAGGCTCGGAAGAGATTATCTGAAAGTCGGCTATCTTACGGAATTTACGTTTGCCGAAAAAGATATTCATTTTATAGCGATAAACGATAACGTGGATAGCGAAAACGGCTCGGATAACGAATTGATACCGTTCAAAAACGTTTTCAACGAATGGCTTGCGAGAGATACGAGCAAAAAAATACGCGCGGTGATAAGGAATAAAGGCGAATCGGGAAAACCGCTGACGAACACGCCGCCACTCGGATATATGAAAGATCCGGACGACAAAAACAAGTGGCTGATAGACGAAAGGTGCGCGCCGACAATCCGGGAGATATTCAGACTATGCGTAAACGGCTATAACGCGCTTGCGATAGCGAAAATACTGACCGAAAAGGGCTACGACACCCCGAAAGCGTTTTATCTGAAACAGGGAAGAAATATGTATCGGAACGATACCACCGGTCCGTATTTCTGGCACAGAAGCACGGTTTATAAAATCTTGCGTAATCCGAATTATATCGGACATCTCGTAAATTTCAAAACGACGAGAAAATCGTATAAAAACAAACGATTTGTCTATCGCGATCCGTCGGAATGGAAGATAATCGAAAATCATCACGAAGCGATTGTCGATAAGGAAACGTTTGATCTGGCGCAGAAGTTGACGCAGGTGAAAAGGGTTGTGAAAAATCACTTTGACGATATCAATATTTTCGCCGGGCTGTTATATTGTGCCGATTGCGGATTTCCTATCACTTTAAGACGTGTTGCAAAAAACAGGAACTATGATTTTTACGTTTGCTCAAAATACAACAGACGGACGAAGATTCAGTGTACGGCGCATTCGATTCTGAAGAGGGTGCTGAACGAATTGGTTCTGGAAGATATCAAACGGGTGATGAACGAAGTGAAAACGCACGAATCGGAGTTTATCGAAAAGTATCGTAAATGTTCGGTAAAAGAAATGCGGAGCGTGCGGCTCTCGGCGCAAACCAAAATTACCAAAGCGGAAAATCGTATAAAAACGCTTGACGATATCATCGCAAACCTGTATGAAGACAATGTAACCGGTAAAATTTCGGACGAACGCTTTGATTTGTTGGCGAAAAAATACGAGGCGGAACAGGCGGCGTTAAAGAGCGAAATCGTTGAGTTGAAAAAGGCGTTAGACGTTGTAAACGACGAAGAGAGCAATATTCGGGAGTTTCTGAAGGTTGTTAATAGTTATACGGAAATCGAAGAACTTACTCCCGAAATACTGAATAATTTCATCGACAGGATTTATATAGGCGAAAAGTATGCCGACGGAAGCGCCCACAAACAGGAAATCAGAATTATTTATAAATTCATCGGTGCGGAAAGCACGCACGGGTATAAAGTGAAAGGAAGTCGTGTAGCCGAAATCTTTTAACGGATACATATTCTCCCTGTCGTTTACTCATCCGAACATGAAGCACAATTGGCTGCATTGGAAAATCAGATACAGTGGTATGACGATATAGCGGCGAAAAATCCGAATTGGTACATTTTAAAAAAGTATATCGACGAAGGCATCACGGGCACGCAGGCGAAGAAAAGACCTGCGTTTCTGCAGATGGTGCAGGATGCGAAACAAAAGAAATTCGACCTGATCGTAACGCGCGAAGTATGCCGTTTTGCAAGAAATACGGTTGATACGCTCGTCGTTACGCGTGAGTTGAAAAACTACGGTGTGGAAGTGTATTTTGTGGAAGATAATATCCGGACGATGGACGGAGACGGCGAACTGCGGCTTACGATTATGGCGACTTTGGCGCAGGAAGAGAGCCGTAAAATTTCCGAACGCGTCCGCGCGGGGCAGAAAATAAGCCGCGACAAGGGCGTATTGTTCGGAAACGGAAATATTCTCGGATACGACCGCGATAAAACGAAAGGGACTTACGTCATCAATCCCGAACAGGCGGAAACGGTGCGTATGATTTACGACATGTATTCTGCTGGCAAGGGGATGTCGCAGATACGCAATGAACTGATACGGCTGAAACGCAAGGACAGTTCCGGGTTGGTGCGCTGGGAAAACTGCAAGATAGCGCGGATATTGCATAATTCAACCTATAAGGGGTACCCCGCGTATCTGAAATCGCGCAGAAATAATTTTCTTGACCAGAAAATCATAAGAAACCGCGACGAAGATACATATCTGTATGTGAAAGGCGATTTCGAGCCGATTATAAGCGAGGAACAGTGGGACAGATGCCGTCAGATACGGGAACAGCGCGTCCGTCGCAATAAAATTCTTACGGAAAACGGGGAAAAGAGTCATCTGACAGGCGTTCATACAAGCGACGACGTCTGGACGAAAAAACTCAGATGCCGTTGCGGTTATCATATGCGCAGGAACAAGTGGCGGAAGAACAGAAACGGCGAGTTGATTTACGGATATAAGTGCTATAATCAGTTGAATAACGGCACAAAAACCACAAGACAACAGGCGGGCGTGGACGATGCCGGGTTCTGCGACCTGAAAGAAATCTGCGATTGGAAACTTGAAATGATGGCAAGGCGCATTTTTTCGGGTTTATGGGGAAACAAGAAAGATATTCTGAACAAAGTGTCGTCGTTATATCAGGTAGGCGTGTTGATGGAATATCGCGAAGCCGAAACGGTGAAAGACCGGGTGATGGAACAACTTGCCAAGTTAGATGAAAAACTGAAAAAACTTACCCGTATGCGGCTGGAAGACGAAATAACGCGGGAAT
>ERZ779729.1964-NODE-1964-length-13324-cov-3.301831_pt1 | contig 13324 bp, 8 predicted proteins | sample MGYA00511072_ERZ779729 | MGnify/ENA primary metagenome ERZ779729 (study PRJEB29588, sample SAMEA2156675) | human gut metagenome | biome: human gut; feature: human-associated habitat; material: faeces | place: Denmark | collected 2008/2010 ...
CCGGCCGTATGCGGATGGACGAAAACGACGAAAACGCCGCGCCGTCGGGCGGATACGCCGCCGTGAACCTGCTCGTCGAGAACAACGAGAGCGACGCCGAAGACTACGGGTCGATCATCGACGCCTTCAACCAGGACCGCAAGTCGATCGACCGCCACGTGACGCAGGAGGCGCACGAGATCATCGAGAGCGACCCCGAACTGAAAAACCGCAAGAGCACGGTCATCTACAATCCCAGGTGGATGAAAGGCATCGTCGGCATCGTCGCGTCGCGCCTGATCGAGACCTACTTCCGGCCGACGGTCGTCCTGACTCAGAGCAACGGCTTTGCGACGGGTTCGGCCCGTTCGGTGCCGGGCTTCGACCTCTATCAGGCCGTGGAGTCGTGCGCCGACCTGCTGGAAAACTTCGGCGGGCACATGTACGCCGCAGGGCTCACGATGCGGCCGGAGAACGTCGGGGAGTTCACGCGGAGGTTCAACGCCTACGTCGAAGAGAACATCGATCCGCAGATGCTCGTTCCGCAGGTGGACGTCGACGCCGAACTGCTCTTCTCGGAGATCACGCCCGCATTCCGCCGCGAGCTGAAACGGTTCGAACCTTTCGGGCCGGGCAATGCGGCGCCGATCTTCGCCACGCGCAGCGTCAGCAACCGCGGCGACGCCAAACTGGTGGGAGCCGAGTGCGAACACCTGCGCATGGACCTCACGCAGCGGCAGAAACCCAACACGACGTTGCAGTGCATCGCCTTCCAGCAGCCGGAGCATTTCGAATGGATCCGTTCGGGGCGGCCGGTGGACGTATGCTATCAGATCGTGGAGAACCACTACCGCGGCACGGTCTCGACGCAGCTGCGCATCAAGGACATCAAGCGGGTGGAGAAATAGCGCGAAAGCGCATCGCTGCGAATCGGGGTGCGGATTTCAAATCCGCACCCCGATCGTTTAACAGGAAATCATGCCTCGCGGCCTCTGCTCCGGCGGCAAAGCAGACGCTTCATGCCGTAGAAGATCGCCGTCAGCAGAACGGCCGCCACGAGAGCCGCCACACTCATCCGTCCCGCCGCGAAAGGCTCGTCCGCCGCCCCGCGGCTCAGAAAAGCGAGGGCCGAGAAGAAGTAGAGGCCGACGAAAACATACAGGAACAGCGCCAGCGGCCTGCGCACCGATTCGCGCGGACGCGGCACCTGCGCACCCGCGTTCAGTTCGTGGTACCACCGCCCGACGACGTCGTCGTTGAAGAAGGCGAAGGCGAAGGCGGCCGCCAGCGCATAGACCATCGTCCACACGAGCGACAGCCGTTCGTCGGGCTGCTGAGATTCCGACGGCAGAAGGGTCATCAGCCAGAAAAAAAGCAACCATTTCGTTAAGCCGAGCGCAATCGAGTTTACTCAAATTGCCGAGGCGAGAAATGGGCGAAAGAAATTCAACGCATTGAAAGCGAATTCGTAGACTTTGTACGGTCTCTCCATAGCTGTCCTTAATTTAGTTTTTCCGGCTCCGTGCGAAGGGGGGGGGGCGAAGAGATGATCCAGCAGGGCGAATACCAATGCGACGACGAGGCTGCACCCCAGCATCCGCACCGGCGAATAGGGTTCGCGCCAGAGCCAGAGCGTGCAGGCGGTGTCGATCACGAAGAGTCCGACGAACCACATCAGCGTCCTCACGAGAAAACGGGAAGTTCGAGTCATAAAATAGCGTACTTAGTCAGGCTACAAACCCTCGCAATCCGGAACGAAGCCTACGGCCGGAACCTCGCCCAATAAACCAACCCATCGGCCAACATCAATGCGCTCGTCACGAACAAGGCATTACCCAAACACCGGCCGGCCGGAAACGGGGAAACTCCACAACTCTGATAAGCGTAAAACAAGAACAGAAAGAAGAATACGAAGATACTCTTCTTGATGCATAATCTGATCATTCCACTTCGTTCCATCGACTTATTCCGGATTTGACGTCAGCACAAATATAAATAGAACGCCCCTATATTTCAAATATTTCGATATTTATTTCAGATATTATTTATTTATATATTGATTCGGACTTCATAAAATAATCTTTGCAAATTAACCGAAAACTGCATATTCGGTTACACATCGTAACAGCGATCCGACAGGACAGGAGGGCTTCCGAACCGCGATTCCGCCCCATCCGCAGGCAGTAGGCCTTTTGCAGCGTCGTGCTTCGTCCGTAAAATCCGGCCGCGGATTCCTCCTCAATGACAATACGGCCCTTGCCGCGCGGAAAATGCAACGCCGCGGTACAACCGACATCGAGAGAGAACCCGGTCTGCAAAAAAAGCCCCGCCGAAAGGCGGGGCCGAAATCAACGTTTTCGTTAAGCCGAGCGCAGAGCCGAACTTGTTCAGGCTATGCCGAGGCGAGAGAACGAAGAATGAAATTCAACCTGAACTCCCGATAGCCTATGAAGTAGAACGATCCCGAAAAAAAGAGACGGAGCGATGCGCCAACACCGCCCCGTCCGGCAGACTAACACCTGCGACTTACCTATCCAAGTATTAATCTTTTATTCTGCAAAAGTATGAATAAAAACGCCAGTGTCGGCATCCCGATGAAAAAAATATGCGGGCGCCTGACCAGAATCCTGTGTACCTGTGCGGTTTTCGTGTCGCTGACAGGTGCGGCCTACGCCCAGAGCGCTCCGGTGACGCTCGACAGGAAAAAAGCTCCCGTCAGGGAGATTCTCAACGAAATCGAACGGCAGACCGACTACCTGTTCGTATACAGCAGCGAACAGGTCGATTTCAGCGTCTCGGTAACCGCGCACGACGAACCCGTGCAGACGGTGCTCCGACGTATCTTCGAGGGCACGCCGATCCGTTTCACGCTCGAAGGAAAACATATCGTGCTGCGCAGGCAGCCTCAAACGGCCGCGAACGCCGCCGCGGCTTCGCCTGCGAAACAGACCGTCACGGGTACGGTGACCGATACGGCCGGCAAACCCGTCGTCGGCGCCACGGTGCTCGTCAAGGGCGGCACCGTCGGTACGACGACCGATGTCGACGGACGCTTCTCGCTCACGATCCCCGCCGGCAGTCCGCTCGAAGTGTCGTTCCTGGGCTATGCCCGGCAGGAGATCGCCACGGCCGGCCGCACGTCGCTCGACATCCGTCTGGAAGAGGACGCCGCGACGCTCGACGAAGTGGTGGTCGTGGGCTACGGTACGATGAAGCGGCGCAATTTGGTCGGAGCCGTGGATCAGGTCGACAGCCGGGTGATCGGCGACCGCTCGAACGGCAATCTGGCGCGCTCGCTTCAAGGCGAGCTGCCGGGCCTGAACATCTCCTTCTCCGACAGCAAGCCGTCGCGTTCGGCGTCGTTCAACGTCCGCGGCGAGACTTCGATCGGAGCGGGCGGCAATGCGCTGGTGCTCATCGACGGCGTGGAGGGCAGCATGGATGCGATCAACCCGCAGGACGTGGAGTCGGTCTCGGTGCTCAAAGATGCCTCGTCGACGGCCGTATACGGTGCGCGCGGCGCCTTCGGCGTGGTGCTGGTCACGACCAAGAGCCCCAAGCGGGGTGCCCCCGAGATCAACTACAACGGTTCGGTCACCTTCAACCGCCGCACGGTGATTCCCGACGTCATCACCGACGGCCTGACGTGGGTCAACTGGTGGAAGGATTCGTACAACGGTTATTACAACGGCTCGAAATCCCTGCTCAGCCATATCGACAGTACGGTGCCCTATTCGGAGGCGATCTATCAGGAGTTGATCCGGCGGCAGGCCGACCCGTCGCTTTCGCGGACCACGACGTTGGAGGGCGATTCGATGTTCGGATGGGCCTACATGGAGTCGACCGACTGGCTGGACTTGTTCTACAAGGACTGGAACCTCTCGCACGAGCACAACCTCTCGATTTCGGGCGGCAACGAGAATGCCGATTATTATGTGTCGGGCCGTTTCTACGACATGGACGGTATCTACCGCGTCGGCGACGAATCCTACAAGAAATACGATCTGCGTGCCAAGGGTTCGCTGAAAATCCGCCCCTGGTTCAAGGTGACGAACAACACCTCGCTGGCGATCATCGACCAGCACGAACCCAAGCACTCGCGCAACAATTTCGCCGTGCAGCGCGCGATCAACCATGCCGCCATGCCGCTCTCGCCGGTGAAGAATCCCGACGGCTCGTGGACGACGGCCGCCGCCATTTCGGGCTACGCCGCCTTCTCGGAGGGAACCTCCTACCGCAACAACGACTATGTCTATTTCCGCAACAAACTCTCGGCCGATATCGACATCGTCAAGGAGGTGTTGAAAGTGCAGGCCGACTACTCCTACAACTATACGACCCGCAAACGGATCGACGTTCAGAATCCGGTCAAATATTCGAAGAAGCCGGGCGTCTATCTGCTCGAATCGGAGTCGGCCGGTGCGTCGCTGTCGCAGGTGGACTACGACACGCGCTACCAGGCGGCCAACGCCTACCTGACCTATACGCCCAAACTCGGCGCCGACCACGATCTGACGGTGCTGGCCGGCTGGAATATCGAGGATCAGGTCTACAAGACGCTCACCGTTTCGCGCACGGGTTTCGTCACGCCCAACAAGCCCTCGTTCTCGCTGATGAACGGCGTGGCGGAGAACCCCACGGCGGGCGGAAACGCCTGGTCGTACGTCGGCGCCTTCTACCGTGTCAATTACGGCTACAAGGGGAAGTATCTGGTCGAGGTGAGCGGCCGCTACGACGGATCGTCGAAATTCCCGATCCACTCCAAATGGGGCTTCTTCCCCTCGGCGTCGGTGGCGTGGCGCATCTCCGACGAGCCGTGGATGGGCTGGTCGCGCCGCGCGCTCGACAACGCCAAGATCCGCCTTTCGGCCGGTTCGATGGGCAACGGCAACGTGAGTCCCTATTCGTATACCTCCGAGATGACGGTCTCGACGGCCGACGACATCGTACTGGGCGGGTCGTATCCCTCCTATACGTCGGTGGGCAGTACGGTGCCCGTGTCGCTGACGTGGGAGAAGTCGACGACCTACGACGTCGGCCTCGACCTCGATTTCTTCAACAACCGTCTCTCGGTCAGCGGCGACTACTATCGCCGCTACACCACCGACATGTATACGGCCAGCGTCGCGCTTCCGGCCGTCTACGGAACGGGTTCGCCGAAGGGTAACAATGCCGAGATGAAGACCGACGGCTGGGAGCTGTCGCTCTCGTGGCGAGACTCGTTCAAACTGGGTGGAAAACCGTTCGATTACAGCATCAAGGCGATGGTGTGGGACAGCAAGTCTGTCATTACCAAGTATGTCAACGATACCGGTTCGCTGGGAACCGTCAAAGGCTTTATCGAGAACGGCGGTTCGCCCTCCTCCTACTATGTCGGCATGACCGTCGGCGAGATCTGGGGGTACACCGTGGCCGGTCTGTTCCGCGATCAGGCGGACATCGACTCTTCGGCCATTCACGACTTCGTACAGGCGTCGGACAAGGTGACGCGCCCCGGGCAGGTCAAGATCGCCGATCTGGACGGCAACGGCTTCATCGATCCGGGCAATTTCGCCGTCGACGACCACGGCGACCTGCGCATCATCGGCAACCAGTCGCCGCGTTACCGCTACGGCGTGAATCTCTCAGCCCGCTGGAACGGCATCGGATTGTCGGTCTTCCTGCAAGGCGTCGGCGCGCGGGACTGGTATCCGGGTTCCGATGCGGGCATGTTCTGGGGAAAATACGGCCGGCCGTTCTTCGCGCTCATACCGAGCATCCATAACTACACGGACGACATGTACAGCGCCGAGCGCAACAACTGGGATACGGCCTACTGGCCCCGCATGACGACCTACCAGTCGAACGGGACGAAGAACTGGACGCGTCTGCTCGAAATCCCCAATACGCGCTACATCCAGAGCGCGGCCTACCTGCGCGTGAAGAATATCCAGCTCGACTATTCGTTCCCGAAGCACATCTGTTCGGCCATTCGGCTGCAAGGGCTGAAAATCTACGTGAACGCCGAAAATCTCTTCACCTTCACGCCGCTGCACAAGTACGCTCCCAACTTCGATCCCGAAGGGCTGTCCTACGACTCGGACTTCGCATCCGCAGCGGACGGATACACCTATCCGATCCTGAAAAGCGTGACCGTCGGGGTCAACATCACATTCTAACGCAAGGAGGACTATACAATGAAAAACCATATCGCAATTCTGATCGGTGCGCTGGCTCTCTGTTCGTGCGAAGACTATCTGACGCAGGAGAACCCCAACAAAATCGAGAGCGAGTACTACTTTACCGACGAATCGTCGCTCGAAATCTATACCAACGGTTTCATCCGCAGCTTCGCCACGGCGATCAAGAGCTTCGTCGACGGCGACAAGAATGCCGATACGCACTCGTGGGACGGTCAGGCCGCCTATTTCATGGACAACTATTCGGCCGACGACGCGACCAACTGGACGACGAGCAACTGGTCGCAGCTGCGTTCGATCAACTACTATCTCGACAATATGCGCAATGCGGTGGCTTCGGACGCGATCCTCGACCATTACGAGGGCGTGGGGCGTTTCTTCCGCGCGCTGTTCTACATCGACAAGGTGCAGACCTTCGGGGCGGTTCCGTGGTACGACACGTCGATCGACGCGACCGACCAGGAGGCGCTCTTCAAGGATCGCGACAACCGTGAATTCGTCGCATCCAAAATCCTCGAAGATCTCGACTACGCCTGCACCTACTGCCTGACCTCGGACAAATACAGGGTGCGCGCGTCGTACATCCACCGTTACGTGGCCCTCGCTCTCAAAGCGCGTTTCTGCCTCTACGAAGGGACGATGCGCAAGTACCACGCGGTCGACCCGTCGACCGGACGGGCGTGGACGAAGGACGAGAGCCGGTTCTATCTCGGCGAGTGCGTCAAGGCCTGCGAGGAGATCATGGGTGACGGCGTCTATAAACTCACGGACGATCCTGCGAAGCGGCAGACACAGTATCGCGACATGTTCACCAACGCCGATGCCTGCGGCGTCTATACCGACGAATTCATCTGGGCGCGCGACTACGACATCGATTTGAAGGTGACCTATGCGATCAACAACTACATGGTCAATCCGCAGCACGCCAACTACGCCTTCACGCGGCAGTTCATCGACACCTATCTGATGACCGACGGTACGCCCTTCACGAGCAAGTATCCCGATTACGACGACCTCGACCTCGTGGCCGAGTGCACGGATCGCGACTACCGTCTCGCACAGACGATCCGCACGCCGGGTTTCACGCGCGACGGCGGCACGACGCAGTGGGCTCCCGACGTGACCTTCTCGAAAACGGGCTATCAGCCGATCAAGTGGCTCACCGACGACTCGTCGAAGGATACGAACACCTCCAAGTGCGACAACGACGTGCCGTTGATGCGCTACGCCGAGGTGCTGCTCAACTATGCCGAAGCGAAGGCCGAACTGAACGAAATGTCGGAGGAAGTGTGGAACAAGACGATCAAGCCGCTGCGCGAACGTGCGGGAGTGACGAGCATCTATCCCACGACGGCCGATCCCTATATGGTCGAGTATTTCCAGAATCAGGTGACCGATCCTTTCATCCTGGAGGTGCGCCGCGAACGGGGCATCGAACTTACGATGGAAAACGTACGTTACGACGACATCATCCGCTGGCATCAGGGCGAGTTGTTCGCGCGGCCGTGGAAAGGCATCTGGATTGCGGCGTCGGAGACACCGATCGACCTCAACGGCGACGGCGTCAACGACTGCATCGTCACGTCGGACCCCAACAACAAGTCGCCGCTCAAAATCCTTTTCATCGACGGCGCTTCCGAAGCGGGGCACAAGCTTTCGCAGGGTACGTCGGGCAATATTCTGCCCGCTACGGCCATCGAGCGCAAGTGGCACGACTATAAGTATGTAAAACCGATTCCGACTACCGCTTTGCAGGAGAATCCCAACCTCACGCAAAACCCCGAATGGTAGTCTGCGTTTAATCCTTAAAACCGAATATCCATGAACCTATTCCATAAAATCGGGCTGGCGGTCGCCGCTTCGGCTGCGCTCTTTGCGGCGTGTTCTTCCGACGACGATCCCTTTTTCGCCCGCGAGAACGATTACCTTACTTTCGACTGTAACGAACAGACGGTCGAGCAGAGCCTCCAATGCGACGGCGCGTGGAGCATCGACTACGACGGCAACGACGACTGGATCGCCGTCACGCCCGACAGCGGCGTCGGCAACGGCGAATTGGACTTCATTACGGTCGGCGTGGCCTACAACCGGGGCGGCGAGCGCACGGGTACGATCTATATCGATTTCGCCGGACACGCCTATCCTATCCATATCACGCAGGGCGCCTGCGACTTCGCCTACGGAGCACTCTCGTCGGCGGGCACGCTGGTGCGGGGTGTCGAGAGCGATTTCACGCTGATCCTCGCTTATGCGAACGCCAACGGCGACGAATCCGTTGCTCTGAGCTGCCGGATGACGGGCGCTTCGGAGGGACTCGTGGCGGCCGACTGCACGTTCGATAAGTTCCAGAAGGGCAGCGGCACGATTACGATGCCTGTGACCGGCGTGCCGGCGCAGACGGGCGAAGTCTTCTTCGAACTGCTCGTCGACGGCGAGTCGAAAGGCACGGTCAAGAGTACCGTCGTGGCCGATCCCTCGTCGATCGTCGGCGGATTCCCCGTCTGGTGGGATTTTTCGTCCGAGAGCAAACCGACGTTGATGGCGGATCCGCACAATTACAGTTGGGGAGCCGGTTCGCAGTATCCCTGCGAGGATTCTGCCCCTTCGACCGACCACAAGTATCTCGATTGGAGCGATCGCGGCGGCTATCTCACCGTCGTCTGCTCGACGGCCAGCGGTTGGGGCTACGGCGAAGGCCACTGCTACATGAAGGGGTTGCAGAAGGACGACTATTGGCTCATGGCCTTCCCTGTGAAGAACCTCAAAGAGGGAACGCGCATCGCTTTCGAGGCGGCCGTCGGCTGTTCGGGGTCGGGCGCACGCTACTATGCGTTGGAGTATTCGGCCGACGGGACGAACTGGTTCCTGGCCGAAGGCGCCGAAACCGTCACGGGAGTCGACGGGTCGACGGGGCCGGCGCACTATACGGTGATGACCGACCAGGCGCTTCCCAACGACAAGACGCCTGCATGCGGTTGGGCCAGCTATACCTTCCCCGTCGAAGGGTGTTCCGTGACCGACGGCCTGTTCTACGTGCGTCTGCGCGTCTCGCTCGACATTCGCCTGAACGCTTCGGCCACTACTTACACCATCTCCAAGACAGGCTCCGAACGGCTCAAAGGGATCGTCAAGGTGTCGCTTCCCGAATAACAAACGTCCGGGCGGAGCGGACCGGTTCCGCTCCGCCCGGTAACGTCGAATGAAAAAACCTGATATAAAACGATGAAAACGATCAATCGCATGGTTTTGCTGCTGGCGACGCTCTTCGCAGCGATCGGTTGCAGCGACGACGACAAGGAGCTCGTGATGTACTCCCTGCGTTTCGAATCCAACAGCATCACGCTCGGTATCGGGAAGAGCTACCGCCTCGTACCGATCTCCGATCCCCTCTATGACGACGTGCAATACGAATGGAAATCGGTCGACGAGCGGGTGGCCACCGTCGACCAGTCGGGCGTGGTGACGGGCGTCAGTGCCGGTTCGACCGAGGTACGCGCCTTCTACGGCGACAACCGGTTGGCGCGGTGCCTGGTTTCGGTGGTGGAGAGCACCTCGTCGCTGCCCGATCCGACGGCGGCCCTGTCGAAGGGGCTGTCGCAGCAGATGATCTTTTCGAGCAATCAGCTGCCCTACAAGGGAACGATCATGCAGTGCTTCGACTTTTACGACGAGAACGGCTACATCTATTATACGCAGAGCGTCGGCGACACGAAGACCGGCAACAGGTGGATGGTGGCGCTGGGACGCCAGAAACGCAACGAAGCCCCGTCGGACGACTACATGAAACTCCAATGGTTCGGTCATGGCACGCTGCTCGTGGCCGAGCGGGCCGACGACGGCGACTACGTGTGGGTGAACTCCAACGGCACGCTTTCGGGAACGGACTACACCAACAACCTCACCTTCTCGCGCATCCGCTACCAGAAGGGCGCGGTGCTGAGCCACTACGCCGGCGACACGTTCTATATGAGCGAGTATGTCGACGCCGCGGGTACGACGTGGACGGTGCGCGACGTGCAGCCTTCGATCGACTTCGTGAACCGCCGTCTGCTTATCGGCTGCCGCACGACGGACATGCGCCACAACGTGATCTACGACCTCGACGCCGTGCTGGCGCTCGGCAAGGAGACGGTCGAGATCACCCGCACGTGGGGTGGTGAAACGGCTGCCGAGGGCGTCACCGAGAAGAAGACCGAGACGACCTCGGTCGAGGTACGCAATCTCAACCGCCTGACGCCGCTCGGATCGTTCCGTCTGCCCAGCTATCTCAATACGGGCCAGACGCACCAGGTCTATTCGTACAGCCACCAGGGACAGGCCGTGTGGGGCGACTACGTTTATTGGTACGAAGGACAGGCGATCCAGCAGACGGGCGAGTTGTACGACGGTTCGGTGGCCTATGTGGCCGTGTTCGACTATACCGGCAAACTGGTCTGCCCCCGCACGCGGGTGGCCGCCTGCTCCGACTTCCCGAGCCTGAGCACGTTGCTCGATGCGAAGAACTGCTATTGCGAAGGCGAGGGGATGCAGCTCAAACAGGGGCGGAAGCTCTATCTGGGCATTGCGACCCATACGTCAGCTGCGTCGGGCAACCGACTGGCGTCGATCCTGCAATACGAATGCGACGTCGAATAGCGGTCGGCTGCGACATTTTACTATTTTTGGCTTGGCCTTAGATACTTCGTCTCGGCATAATCAAGCTGACGCTTGCTTCTGCGCTCGACTTTTGCTATCTTTGCCTTAGCTGCTTTTGCATTCGATTTTTCCTAATCTTTGTCCTGCCTGCGCCGCCGTCGGAGAACGGCGGCGGGGGGGGTGAAGAACGATAACCGATAACTATGAAGAACCCCGTTATGAAAAAAACGTTGTTGCTCGCGTTTGCGGCGCTCTGCTTCGTGCAGAGTGCGCTGGCGTGGGGCAAGTCGGGCCACGACGCCGTGGCCTACATCGCCGAGACGCATCTGACCAAACGTGCGAAAGCCGTGATCGAACGGTATCTGGGCCATTCGATCGTCTACGACGCGTCGTGGATGGACGACTACCGTGCCGAACCCGGTTACGAGATGACCAACTGGTGGCACGTGGATTACGGCAAGGGCGAACCCACGAAGGATGCCGCCGGCAATCCGCTCGAACCCAATGTGCTGCGTGAACTGAACCGTGCGATCGAACGATTGAGGGATTACCGTAATCTCGACGATTCGACCGTCGTGGTCAACCTGCGCTACGTGATCCATCTGGTAGGCGACATGCACTGTCCGTCGCACGTCAACTACCAGCAGAGCCGTATGCGCGTGCTCTTCTACGGTGTCGATACGCAGTACCATGCGCTCTTCGACGGCGGTATCCTCGACCGCAAGCACCGCTGGGGCTACATGGAATACAAACACCAGCTCGACCGTTATTCACGGCGGGAGCGGGAAGCATTGGCTGCCGGGACGCCCGACGACTGGTTCGCCGAGAGCCGGCGCGAGTGTGCGGTCATCTACGACTGGGCCGCACCCGGCGACAAGTTGGGCCTGTCCTTCTGCAACAAAGCGATCGGTTTGTTGGATCACCAGCTCATCAAGGCTTCGTACCGGCTGGCCAAGGTGCTCAACGAACTGTTCGGTTAAACAATACTCTCTCTCTAATCTTCTTTTCTTGGGCTCCAACACCCGGCCTCCCCCGGAATCAGCGTGCAGTGCTGTTTTCGGGGGAAGGTATTTGTCCGGTCGCAGTCGGACCGACTCGGGAGCGTGCCTGCTGAACACGTCGATACGGAACATCGGCTGGCTGCCGCGGTTTTTAGAGGTGGTATTTGGAAATGCGGGGGCGAATCGCTACCTTTGGAGGGTCGAAATCAAACAGCAACAGCATAAGCCCATGAAAGCTACCTATCTCGGACTGGAACTCGACAGCCCGATCGTCGTGAGCAGCTCGCCCTATACGGCGACGCTCGCCAATATCGAGAAGTGCGCCGCCGCCGGAGCGGGCGCGGTGGTTCTGAAATCGATCTTCGAGGAGCAGATCCTGCACCACGCCGCTTCGCTCGAACAATATTCCGATTCGCCCTACGGCGATGCGGGCGACTATCTGCAACGTTATCTGGGCGAGGATTACAAAGCGGGATTTCTGCAACTGATCGCCGATGCGCGGCGTGCGACGCGGATTCCCGTCATCGCCAGCATCAACTGCGTGGCCGCGGGCGAAGAGTGGATCGAATACGCCGCCGCGATGGCCCGGGACGGAGCCTCGGCGCTCGAACTGAACATCTTCATCCAGCCCGTCGACGCCGCACGTTCGTCGCAGGAGCTCGAACGGCTCTATGTGACGATCGCCCAGCGTGTCTGCGCCGAGGTGAAGATTCCCGTTTCGGTCAAACTCGCGATGCGTTTCACGAACGTCGTGGCGATGGCCGCCGCGTTGGAGAGCGTCGGGGTGAAGGGTGCGGTGCTGTTCAACCGTTTCTTCGAACCGGACGTGGATGTCGAGCGGATGACCTTCGTCGAAGGGTCGCCTTACAGCGAAGCGTCGGAGTTGCGCAACGTATTGCGTACGACGGCTATCTGCGTCGGTGCGCTGCCGCGTATGGATTTCGCCGTTTCGACGGGCGTGCACGACGGCGAGGCGGCGGTCAAGGCGCTTCTGTGCGGTGCTGCGGCCGTCGAGGTCTGCACGGCGATCCACCGCGAAGGTTTCGATGTGATCGCGCGCATGAATGAGTGGATCGACGCCTGGGCGGCGCGTCACGGCATCACGGCGCTCGACGAATTCAAGGGCCGGCTCGGTTTCGGCAAGAGCGACTCGGAGTTTTTCCAGCGCGTGCAGTACATGAAGTATTTCCCCGGAAAGGATTGATTTTTTCGGACAAGGCAGCGGGGCGGAACTCTCGACAGAGTTCCGCCCCGCATTGTTACTTGTCGGGATCGTACTCCCGTGCCAGTCCGCCCTCGCCCGTCTCCTTGTAGATCGAGGGAAGGTCGTGCCCCGTCTGTTTCATCACCTCGACCACGCGGTCGAACGAGACGCGGTGTCCGCCGTCGGTGAAGGCCGAATAGAGGTTGGCGTCGAGCGCGCGGGCCGCAGCGTAGGCGTTGCGTTCGATGCAGGGGATCTGCACCAGTCCGCATACGGGATCGCAGGTCATGCCCAGATGGTGTTCGAGCCCCATTTCGGCGGCATAC
>ERZ779729.1973-NODE-1973-length-13235-cov-2.981563_pt1 | contig 13235 bp, 14 predicted proteins | sample MGYA00511072_ERZ779729 | MGnify/ENA primary metagenome ERZ779729 (study PRJEB29588, sample SAMEA2156675) | human gut metagenome | biome: human gut; feature: human-associated habitat; material: faeces | place: Denmark | collected 2008/2010 ...
ACCTGTATTAAAGTCATCATTCTGCCGCAGTATCTGCGGAACGTCAACATCCAGACCTCACATTGAGGCCAGTCAACATTCATAAAATTTGTCATCAAGGCACTTATCTCTTACGGGATAGGTGCCTTTTTATATATTCAATTCAAAACAAAACAATTTTAAGGAGGATTTCAATTATGTCTATCAGCATCAAAAAGGACGATTATGTCGCCACGTTTGACAACCAGGGCCATGATGAGTTCATGGAGGCGTTAAAGGAGTGGGGTAAAGAAACTCGCTTTGTCGAGGTTCCTGCAAAGGATATTTACTTCTCTCCCCTTTCCTCTCTGGACCCGGATGACGTGCTCGGCGGGCAGGAAGTATACGACGATTCGCAGCGCGTTGATGCGCTTCCCATCGTTGCCAATCTCCCGACCGGCGAGAAAGTTGCGTTACGTCCTTATATCTATAAGGATGTGAAGCAGCATCATCGAGATAATGCTGCCGTTCTCGGAGATATGCTGCGTGCCGGCTCGTATGAGAGCTGGTGTGAGCATATCAACCTCGGCAGAGGTTTCTTGAAGAAGACGTTGCTCGTTATGGTTCGTGGGTGTAAGGCGTCCGGATGGTCTTCTGAGTTCAACTGCAATCGCAGCGAACTGGAACAGGTCAACTTCATTGAGGAATCTCTTTCGCAGCGCTTCCCCAACGTCAAGTTCCTTTCTGGAGAGATTTCCCATTACTTCACGATGGTGAAGTTCAAGTTGGACGATAGCATCCAGACGTTTAACACTGCAGCAGCGCTTGCCCCGAATGTTGTTTCGGCGTATGAAGACGCATGGGTCTCCGGTGGCGGTGACCTCGATGAGCTCCGTGCTGCCGTTCCCATTGCGACCTTTATCACTGGCGAAAGCGGTTTGACGGCCATTACGCTCGGCGTTGGCCTTCTCTTCCCTAACGAGACCTTTGTCCCGCTTGGAAAATCGCTTTCTGTAACACATCGCGGCAGTGACGAAAAGGTTTGGGGACGCTTTGAGGTCATGCCTGATAATATTGCCGTTCTGTATCAGAAGGGCCTTACTGGTATCTCTGACCTCGCAAAGCGCCTGATTCGTCACCCGTATAGCTGCGCTACGCATGTAGCGCAGCTGTTTCAGGGTATCTGCAGCGCCGATGCGCTGGAGGAGTTTCTCGAAGATTTCGAGATTATCTATCCCCCTGAGGACACCAGCCTGACATGCCAGGCCATTCACATCTTCAATGGTGTGAATGACATGCTCCGCCAGGAAGGGCCGAAGCAGAGTGCTATCAAGCGGCTCCGCTGCACAGAGGTGCTCGCCCAGCTTGTTACCATGAATTGGAACGACCTGGACGCCGCGATTCCTGCCTCTGTCGGAAAACGCAAAAGCGCCGCTACAAAATCCGGGGATAATTTTGATTTGAATTGGTTCTCGGACACGCTGTAAAACTGGCGAAAAAAAGGAATTGGGTGGACACGTAAAGTGCCCACCCAATTCTCATTAAAATGAAAGGAGGATTTCAAGATGATTGTTGTTCAGTGCCACGCAGAGCGTAAGCTTTTTCCCCCTGCAAAGGAAGATGAGCTTACATTTATGGTCTGCGCATATCGTGCTGCTTCGAGAGACAGCTTGCCTGATGATGCTAAAAGCATGGGTTTCACTGCTACCGGCGTCATGCTCCCATACACAAAGGGAACGAATATCACTTTATATGGAGATAAATGGGAGAAGAAAGACAATGGATATACCCTGTCAGTTGTCTCCTATGAGGAAGAGATTCCAAACTCCATAAAGGTAATTTCTGATTACCTCTGTAATCTTGATGGATGCCAGAAATCGGATGCCAACAGCCTTATCAATTCGGCTAATGGCGACAATATCATGGCCTCTCTTGATGGAAAGGAAACTTTCGAGAAAGAAGTCCATAACAAGTATGCGGAGCAAAAATTATTCCGTGCCTATTCTTTACGCCGCACGAAGAAAGAATGCTTCTTCTACTTACAGCGGTTTCTCCCGAAGAATTCAGCAGAAACCGCTGCAGAAGCGGCTATTGCGGCAAAGGATATCCACGAAATCAGAACTGACCCCTTCCGCTTTGCAATCGAGGGCTACCTTCCATATAACACGGCGAGAAAAATTGCCAAGGAAGTTGGAATCAACCACCAGTGTGAAAGAGGTGTCGAGGCAGCCATCGTAGATGTGCTCCTCCAGTCCGAAGGAAAGAGTGGCGGCAGTGCCTACGGTGATGAGACTGTGGGCAACTCATTTGCTACCATTTCCGAACTCCTGGTGAAAGTGGGTAACCAAGTTGGACTTCTCAAAAACGATGTCGTCATCAAATCTGCTTTGCAGAATCTCTTAGATGCAGGTATTTGCACCTGTGCCCAGGGCAAGTACATCTACCGTAAGGCGACTTCAGATGCCGAGTACGGAATTGCGTCTGAGATTCTCCGTTTGATGAAAGGTGATGTCACGGAGAGAGACTATACTGATGATATCTATTTCTTTGAGAATCAGAAGCACATGCGGTTAGCTCCTGAGCAGCGTAAGGCTGTAAAGACCTCTCTGTCTTCCCCATTTTCCCTCATTATCGGCGGCCCGGGAACAGGAAAAACAACCATTGAGCAATTCATTATCTCTGTATTCCGGAGACATAGCAAGGAGAAGGTCCTGCTTGTAGCTCCGACAGGGAAAGCAGCTCGGCGCATGTCCGAATCCACGGGAGAGCCTGCGAACACCGTGCACAAAGCACTGGGCGTGAGCGCTGGTGAAGAGGTCATCTCGACAGATGTTGTCCTTGATGCCGGCCTTATTCTCGTCGATGAAGCATCCATGTTGGATGCACAGGTTTGTTTTGCCCTGTTCAAGGCCGTGAGAACCGGTGCACAGTTGATTCTGATTGGAGATACAAACCAGCTCCCCTCTGTCGGCGCGGGCAATGTTCTCTTTGAGTTGATTGGCAGCGGGCAGGTCCCTGTAACGGCTCTTGAAACGGTGTACCGTCAAAAGGCTGGCAGCACGATTGCGGTGAACTGCGCACGTATTAAGCGCGGCGCAACGACGCTCGATTATACGGATGACTTTCAGTTTATCGAAGCTGACGGTCCGGAAAAGACAGCGGAAGCTGTACTTGCCTGCTACGAGAGTGAAATGGCTCGTGGACTTTCAACGGAAGACATTTGCCTTTTAAGCCCATTCCGCCGCAGCACAACTACTGGCGTCAACCAGCTTAACACTCTCATTCAGGAGAAGGTTATCCCGCCTGACACAGATAGCATTCGCTACGGTCAAAAGGTCTTCTATCTGCATGACAAGGTCATGTGCATGGCAAACCGCGAGAATGCCTCCAATGGTGACGTGGGGTATATCACGTCCATTGCAAAGGGTAAGCTTGAGGTTGACTACGGTGATGACCGCGTCATCACATATAACAAGAACGACTTAAGGGACTTTGAGCTTGCATACGGGATTTCCATTCACAAATCTCAGGGTTGTGAGTTCAAAACGTGCATCATTGTCATGTGCGATGAGCATAAGCCGATGCTTAAGAGAAACCTCATCTACACTGCCGTGAGCCGTGCTAAATCCAAGGTCTTCATCGTAGGGCAGCAGTCTGCGCTGAAAACAGCAATCGAAACTGAGGAGGTCAGTCGCCGTCAGTCCAGACTCGGTGACATCCTGAAGTCTCAGGAAACACTCGAATAACAAGTAACACAGTAAAAAGGTCCGTCTAAGCAGCTTGCTTAGACGGACCTTTTTGCGTTTTCGCAAATATCCAACTTGGATATTTGAACATGCGGCACGAGATTAAGGTCTCGATTCCCCCTCGGGCTTTGGAACGATGTCGAGCGTGTAACCGTACACAGATAGTATTTTCAAAAACTTATCAAGCCCGGGCATACTTTTCTCTGTTTCTATCAGAGGAATGTTCCCGTTGCTGCGAAATCCGAGGATATCTGCGACTTGCTTTTGTGACAGATGTGACTCATTTCTCAGGCTTGCTGCCTTTTCGATAAGCTCGTGATATCTCTGCGCCGCAAAAGCTTCGTGCTCTTCTTTTCTCATACGGATTCTCCCCCATGGTGGTACAGACGGTCGTACAAAATAACTCTGACCGCATGAGCAACACTTACCCCATGTTCATCTGCAAATGTGTGAATCAGGTTAAACGTACTCTGCGTTACAAAGAGTTGAATGCTCATAGAAAGGGGTTCTCTCAATTCTATGACGTCTATCTCATTCCAAAACTGGCCGTTTTTCAATGTAAAAAAGGATTGCACGAGATAGACCGCTGCGGCTGAACGTGATAGCGTCCAGCCGCTTTGCGAAATCCATTTATCAAGAGCATTCAGCATGACCGGCGAAATGCGACAAGATAAAGGCTTAGTCTCCATCGGCGTCATCGAGTAATCCGTAGGCGGCGAGTTCCATCTGCAGTTTTTGCAGAGCCAGCATCTGCTTCTGAATCTTTTTCAAGATTTTCGTCTGAGTACGGCGGTCAATGTTCACGTTGGAATTCAGAGCGTGATTCAAACTCGTGAATGCGGAGTTGAGCATCACTGCGCCCTCGTTAAATGTTGCAGGAACAGGAATCTCGACTTTGTCCGGAACCTGAGGCGCCGGAGATTCGTCACCATCTTTTTTCGCGGCTGCCAGTTTGGAAGCGGCAAAGAGGTTCTGCAGCTCTGCAGTTCTCGGTAAGCTCAGAATTTTATCGTGGTCGATGCTTTCATAGATGTACGCCTGGCAATCTTCTGGCATGCGTGCAAGTTCGTAGGCCACAGTGCTTGCAATGAACTCGTTGCGGAACATGTCCATCAGACCGTCGGTTAAGCTCTCGTTGATTTTTTCGTAGCGGGTCAACTCGGTCGAGGAGACGCCAAGGCGCGTGACAACGTAGTCACGGGTGCTTGGAATGTCCTCCCCTGCCGCCTTCCTCTTTTCTGCACAAGCACGCAGGCCCACAATTTCCATCATGTGCTCGTAGTCGCTCTTGTCGCGCTGCAGGTTACTCAGAATGAGACCCTCGGTGCGCTCGAATTCGCGACCGGTAACAGGGGCTTTTCTGAGGATGCAGGGAACGAGCTCCCCATTCTTGTATCCATACTTTTCGACGGCAATCTCGTTGGCGGCTGTACGTCTATGACCGCCGAGGATTTCGTACGCGCCATCCTCAGTTGCATACACGATAACGGGGTTCTGAATGCCGCGCGCTGCAATATCGCGGGCAAGGGCATCCAGCTTTGCCTCATCGTTCCAGCGAGGATAGACCTTGCCTTCTTCTGGAGAAACACGAAGCTTCTCGCGAGGCAAAAAGCGAATGTTTTCCTGCTTGACTGCGAGCTTTTTCGATGCGTCATTCAAAAGCCCGCTGGTATTGCGGTTGAAAGATGCGCCGACTCCAGCAAACTTATTACTTGCCATTTACAACTTCATTCCTTTCGGTTGGTGTGTGAAATATCCAACTTGGATATTTCATGGGCTTACTTTTGGCGATATCCAAGTTGGATATCGGGACATGAGCAAATATCCAACTTGGATATTTTTAGCCCTCGTAGTACGGTGCATTTTCGTGGACGGGCGGATACCCCAGATATTCTGCCACGAAGTTGTCGTAGTCAATGGCAGGATTGCTGTCTTTCTTGAATTCGTGCAGGGACTGATTGCTGAAACGGCTTCTTTCCACATCAACAGACTGACGGATGTATGTCTGGAAGCGGTTTACGGGCATCATTTCTGCAAGGACTGACAAGCCTTCCTTGTCTACCTTATTATTAGAGACGCGCGTTGGAAGAACGCCGACAATCTCAAGCGCCGGATTGAAGTCCTGTTCTTCGACGGCGAGACCGACAGTGCGGACGACTGCGTCCATGGAGTCCTGATTGACCATGCAGGGAATAATCAGGTGTCGAGATGCGACCAATGCGTTGATGACCAGAAGGTCTTCTGCCGGCGGGCAATCCAGCAGAACATAGTCGTACTCATCACCGAGCTTCTTGAGCTGGCGCTGAAGTCGGAACTGCTGCGGAGAGCGCTGGTCGAGTCGAAGTGCGACTTCTGCCTTCTTCAGAGTATCATTTGCGGGAATGATATCCACATTGGGTGTTGTCGTCTTAATGATGAAGTCGTGCGGGTCGGCTTCTTTGTTCGTAATTAAAGCAGCGATTCCCTCCATGTCGCCGAGGACAGGACGGCAAGACACGAGCTCACCATCTTCCCCTTCAGTCTGGAAGGAGTCTGAGACGTTACCACTGGAGTCGAGGTCGCATACGAGAACTTTCTTACCGTAAGTTGCACTAAGAATGTATGCCATCTGACGAACAGTGGTACTCTTCCCTACGCCGCCCTTCAAATTGAGAACAGTCGTAATGGTCATGGCCATAGGCCCCCTTTCATTGGATGCTTTTATCCTACCACGTTCAGCTCATAATGTCAACACAAAACGGTTACTTTTAAGTAATTAAAAAGAGTTAATAATTGTTTGGCGCAGCTTTGCTTTTCATTGCACCTTTCGCAGCGAAGAAGTCCCGATGCTCATTGCTTCTTCAGGACGGTCATGATACCCAATAGTTTTAGTTTCTGCGCCTCAAATTATCCAAGTTGGATATTTTGAGGCGAGTTGCTTTGCGCTCCCCCACACGACAAAATTCGCGGCACCACAGATTTCCAATTCGAAATATCCAAGTTGGATATTTCTCGTCTCTTGACCTCAAATATATGAAATTACTTCTGGAAAAGGTCTTGACGAAATGGCCTGTATGGTCTAATATAATATCTGTATTAAAGTCATCATCCTGCCGCAGTATCTGCGGAACGTCATCATTCAGACCTCGCACTGAGGCCAGTAAACATTATATAATAGTATGTCCGATGTTTTCTGTCGAACGTACTCGTCTTACACAGTTCAGGTTGGTTATTCCAATTCTGAGCTGTTTTTATATATACAGGTCCCTGTAGTCTAAGACAATAAATTTTTTAAGGAGGATTTCAAAATGACTACTATGATTACTACTCTCGGCAAAGACTATTCTGTTATGGCACTGGCAACGGATGTTGGTGGCAAGCTTTTTGTGCGAGCAACTATTGCGACGGAAACATCCAACTTGGTCACCATCGACGAAGAGGTCGTTTCTTCTTTTGCTGACGCACGAGATAACGCACTGGCTGCTGCCATCCAGATTGTGAACCGGATGGCAGAAAGTGCTTCTCCGGTAACGGACGGCGTTCGCACGGATGAAAAGAATGAAACGCCTGCCGCGCCGACAAAGCGCAAAGGGAAGCGTGCAAGCGCGTCAGAAACCATGACCAACATGGACATGGCAGCTCCTGCCTTGCCTACTGACACAGCGGTTCAGGACTCTGCAAATTCTGAAGCAGTTGTTGAAAGTGCTGCTTTACCTGAAAAGGAAGTAACTACTGAAGCGCTGCCCCAGAATGATGCTCCTGAAGCTGCGGAGAATGTAGCAGAATCGACTGAAGCTGTTGCTGCAGAATCGAAGTCTGCTGCTGATGACGAAGCGGAAGCTGAATCTACTGCCTCTGATGCAGTTGAAAAGGATATTTCCGATAACTCTGAAAACGAGGAATCGAAGATGACGCTTGAAAAGGCTTTGAGCACTAAGCTGAAGTTTAACGAGAATGAGACCGGCGCATCCAGCTCGCTCAAGAAATACGCAGACCAGGAATTGAGCGTGCTCTGGAAGCAGAAGCCGTCCATGGTTCGGCTTCTTGTGAATCGCCCGAACATTCTGACAAAGGAATGCGCGGAAGCAGTTAAACTGATTGCGCGTTCTTAACTAAGTCTGAGGGCGAAATATCCAAGTTGGATATTTCGCCCCACCGAAAAACAAAAGGAGGAAATTGCCATGAATAGCAACTCTGCGAAGCCAAAGAAGCTCCCTATCATTTCTATGGCTAAAGCAGTGGAACTGCTTGGCATAAAGGTGTATGGGAAAGACGGCGATGCCGTTCCGACGGATGTAGATGATATCAATGTGCTTTGTCCTAAGTGTGGGGCAGAGCACTCAAACCGTCGTCTTACACTGAACATTGATTTTGCGGAAAATGTGTTCAGTTGCCCGAGATGCGGCTTTAGCGGTGGTGTGTACCACCTGATAAGTTTCTATACTGGCTGGCCCGTCCGCGACGTGGAAGGCTGCATTAGAGCTGGCAAGTTGCAGAACTTTAAGCCGAATGAGAATATATCCAACTTGGATATTTCTTCTGCCAGTGTGAGCCGCACGGAAATGTCACCTCTTGCTCCGATTAAGCAGCGGAATGAGGTTTACCGTGCGCTGCAGGATATGCTCACTTTGAGCGCCGCACATCATGATAACCTTCGAAGCCGCGGCCTGAGCGAAGCTGCCATCCAGAGAATTGGATTCCGCAGCTATCCGAAGTATCTGCCTGCAAATGTCATCCCGCAGCGGCTTATCAATAAGGGCCTTGACCTGCGCGGAGTTCCTGGATTTGGCATCAATGAGAATGGAGAATGGAGCCTTGCAAGACTTCCAGATTCTGGCTTCTTGATTCCCAATTTCACTGGCGATGGAAGAATCCAGGGGTACCAAGTTCGCTTTGACCATCCGAACGCTTCAATTCCAAAGTACGGATACCTTACATCAAAGGGGATGCGTGCTGGAACAAAGTGTGAGACCTGGTGCTGCTGGTCTGGCAGGAACTTTGCAACGGACCCTACACCAAATCCGTTTGATGTTATTCTCATCGAAGGACCGCTGAAAGCTCTTATCGTGAACGATATCACTGGATGCAATGTAATTTCGGTCCCAGGAGTTTCGGCACTGAAGAAGGTTCCTGCAGCTTTGCAGTCAATGGTCCAATTTGGACTTCGGGAAGTCCTTATCGCATATGATATGGACTCAGACACGAATAAGGATGTTCGAGCACAGCTTGAACGCCTTCGCGAGATTCTCGATAACATCAACATCAAACATCGCACGATGCGATGGGCCCCTGCTTATAAGGGACTTGATGATTGGCTTGTTGGCTCCAAAGACGCACCTTATAAACGGTAGGAGGCTTTGAAAATATCCAACTTGGATATTTGGGGATAGGCCCTGCAGCAAATGCTGCAGGGCCTATCTTTTTTGCCCTTAAGCTCTATTGCCCACGCTATTGCGCTACAATATCCAACTTGGATATTGTAGTTTGTTGCGTTAAAAACAATATTTATATTCTGATTTTATCTGTTCTTGTCTGATTGAAACCTCAAGTAGAAAGACAGGAGATTGTTTGCCAATTACAAGAAAGCACAGATGTTCCAATATGTTCCGAAGCTATCCATTATTGTTCTTGACATCTGTAAAAGTAAATGCTACCATACGGTTAAGCGTTCTTGTTTTGCTGTTTTTTTGCAATTATAGGAAAGGGTGGAGAAAATTATGAGTGAAGTAGCCGTCGGTGTCCAAGTTGAACCGACAACGTCCTTTCTCGAACGAGAGGGGAGCATCGTCCCTGCAGAGAAGCGTGTCGCCGACTACATGCTTAAAGCGGGGGTCATTACAGAGCCAGGGCTCGGAAATGGAAGACGCGCATCCATTACGAAAAAGGTGCGCGAACAAAACTATCAGAATGTTGAGTGCTTGCTCAAGAGATATCGCGTGTTGCGCAAGACACTTGACCTTATCAAAACCGAGCTGGAGGACCGCATTAAAGAAGACGCAACGCTGCCTGCCACAGAGGAAAACTTCTTTGAACGAATTTCCCAGAATCTTGAGCTCATGTCCATTGACGACGAGAGACGGTTTAAGTCAACCTATCTGCCTCAGATTGAAAACGCCAGAAGAATTGAAATCGCACTCTCGTCTCTGAACTTCGGAATGAAGATTCTAATGGCACAAGATGAGAACGAGTACAACATTCTCCGCGAGACGTACATCGAAGGAACGCGAAAGCCACCGGTTCGAACCATATTGAACAAACTCAACTATACGAGTATGAGCTCATACTACATTAAAATCGAGGAAGCACGTAGGAACCTCACAATCGCAATGTTTGGATGCACGAATAGTCGTGCAGAGTTGACATCGATTCTCGTATTCCTGCGGCAGCAATATGACGATAGCTATTTTCCTGAGTTCATCTGAACCGGCATCTTGAAATATCCAAGTTGGACAAATATCCAACTTGGATATTTTTTTCTATTTTTCCTTGAACGCATGATACCACTGAGATATTACACAATCTAAGCACGCGCAAATTATCCAACTTGGATATTTTGGGTGCCTTAATGGGGCCAAAAAGAGACGACCGTCTCTGTCGATTTCTGGAACAAATAGGAACATCTTGGAACAAAGTTGGAGTTGTGTTGGAGTAATACCATGATATAATTATATCGTCAAATAGTATATTTGGAAGAAAAGCAGACTCGTTTGAGTCTGCTTTTTCGCGTTTCCTGGGGCAAATACTGCGCAAAACCAGGTGAACGTGTATTGGAACGCCTGGCGTATCGCCCGCCGGACGTTCCAATATGCGCCCACAGCCCTGCGGTTGAGGAGGCAGGGAGGTAAGGCTCATAACACATCCAATCCAAATTGGACCTTTTCGAAAGGGGAAATGCAACATGAAAATGGTTGAACGCGCCAATCGTGCGCTCACGAGCCTCTATTTTGATTGCCTGACTACCATGCAGAATGATAAGAAGGCTCTCGGAATCAGCGGCGCTACCGGTATCAGCATCGGTGTCATTGCATCCTCGCTCTCTGTAGCACTTGCAACGGAGGGCGGCGATGAGACGATTACTGGCCTCGGCACTAAGATTGCAGCGCTGCTGTCCGAGATTTATACCACGATGTTTAGTGTTATCACATTCCTGACAGCAATCTTAGTTGTCGCTGCGCTTGTTGTTCGCATGAACGCGAACCAGCAGCGTGCGGCTCAGGCTACGCAGTGGCTGGTCCGTATTATTGTTTGCTATGTGGCAATCAACTGTATCGGCCTGCTTCTGAACATTATCAAGAACACGACGACCGATTACGGCTACAAAGGCTAAAGGTAAAAGAAAAATATCCAAGTGGGATATTTTATATCCGCCGGCAGGGGCCCCTGCCGGCGCTCCTCATTTCAAGAAACACACCGGCAGAAATATTGTCCACTTTAGTGGACAATGTTTCACAAAATCGACGTTCTTCAACCAAATGTTTCACGGAATTCTCAATTTTAACAATGTCTCAAAACCGTTGGAATATCAAGGATTTTTGGCGCTGGCTCTCGCCAAAAAAAGAAGGGAAGTGAGTGTGACGTAACGAGATCAGTGTCAAAAATGACGGAGATCGAGAGACGGGGCGGGAAAAGGTGGGATAAGCCGAAAAAGGCAGGGAAATCAAGGGATTGCAGGGGCGGTAAGTTCTGAAAACCGCCGAAAATTTGAGCCGACGCCACGACGGCGACGCGCACGCTCTGTGTCAATCACGACGGCCGCGCGACGCTGTTCGGGCGTCTTTTTTCGTCGTCGGCGCGTTTCTAACGCTTCGGGGCGTTCGCGTTTAACGCTGGGCGTTCGAGCGTTCGGACGCGCGTTAGAAAACGGCGAAAGCCTTGCAAACACTGGGCTTTTTCGCGTTCGAGCCGCCGAGCGGGAGAGCTGCCGGACGCCGCCGCGCGCCGCCGCTGCTGAGCGCAGGATTGCGGCGATTGCGGCGAGGATTGCGGCGGACACAAAAAACGCCCGAAAACCCGCATGAATACAGGCTTTTCGGGCAAATACAGAACAAACGAGGCAGGCAGCCTGCACGCGTCACCGCGTCGGCCGTCTGCCTTTTGCTATGTATAAGTATGCAATATATGCAGATATTATGCAATTATCGCTGCGGACCCGGCCAGGAGACCAGGAACGTCACTTTGCCGCGCGCAACTGTTCGCCAGCGAGGGCATCGGAAGCCATCGTCATGGCTTCCGCACGGCGATATATATCGCCGAGAATGATCGCTTTGCCCGCTTCGTCCAGGCCGTCCCATAGGCAGCCCACTTTGAGGGCGTCGTCGCTGATCCCGCGGATCGCGTCGGCGTCCTTCTTTTCTTCGTGCGGCACAAGCGTGGCGGGATCAATCTGTTCTGTCGCGTCCCCCGTCAGCAGGTACATCGGCGAGCATTGCAGACAGTCCGCGATCCCGATGATGTACTGCGCAGGAATGTCCCGCCCCAGGCGCAGCCAGCTGTTGAGCGTCGAAACGGGGACGCCGATGCTGTCAGCCAGGTCCTTCTGGCGCAGGCCAAGGTTATGAAGCCGTATCTCGATAATGTCGCGGATTCTCTGCTTGCAGTCCATAGTATTGCCTCCAAAACACAAATATAGAATTAAATCCACGTTTGCGTATTGACAACACATCGGTGGAGTGATAACATAAACGTGTACCACGATTGTGTAACGTGGACAGCCTACAAAAAAGATACCACAAAACTGGCGTGAAAACAAGACAAATTAACATGACACGGAAGGAGAAGTTCAAAAGATGGGAAATGAAGCCTTCACCGAAGCGCAGGAGAAGCAGATCGTCGAGGTGATCCGCGCGACCGTGGCCGAGGTGCTGCGGCAGCAGGAAGCGAAGAAGCAGTGCGGCGATACCGAGTCACAGGCGCGCGTCGCCGCGCACCTGGAGCAGATCAGAGCGGAGCAGGCCGCCGAGCACGACGACCCGATCCGCGCGATGTTCCGCCGCATGGGCGAAGAACTGGAACGGAAGACAAACGACACCGAGCAGCGCGTCATCGTTACAGTCCGACGCGTTCGGCAAATCTGACAAGCATTTCTTCACAGACAACCTTTGACACGGCGAGAACCGTGTGCAGTTGTTCTTCGCTAAGCGCAAAGTGATCCGGAGACGTCACAAATTCATTGATAATAATCTGCGCCGCGTCGTCCCCGGCTTCTGTCAATTCTTTGCGCAATAGCGTGTAACTCATCTGATCCATAAATTCACCCCCCTTATGGGGATTGTAACACAAACAGGACAAGGAGGCAAGGGCATGAGACGGATCAAGACCTACAAGAAGTGGAGCATCTGGCGGCTGACGGCGGCGGAGGCCATCGACGTGGGCGGGCGCTTTGCGGCATTTTTGCCGGAGACGGACCCAGGCGCGATGGACGAGCCGGAGTGGGCAGCGGACAGCGTGCAGGAGCTGATCGACTTCATCGACAGCTACGAGAAGTGAACGCGGACGGATGGTACAGGCCGGAGGGCTACGGCGGCTGCCGGAACTGCATGTTCCGCGGCGAGG
>ERZ779729.1984-NODE-1984-length-13171-cov-2.340119_pt1 | contig 13171 bp, 8 predicted proteins | sample MGYA00511072_ERZ779729 | MGnify/ENA primary metagenome ERZ779729 (study PRJEB29588, sample SAMEA2156675) | human gut metagenome | biome: human gut; feature: human-associated habitat; material: faeces | place: Denmark | collected 2008/2010 ...
CGATGGAGGATGACTACGGCATGATTGACGGGATCATCAACAACGGTCCGAAGGAAGACAAAGCGAGCGAGAAGGGCGGGAAAGCCTCTATCATGGATCGGCTGAAATCTGCCAAAACCGCCCAACAGACGGATAAGCCTTCTCCCCACAAGGAGAAGAAGAACGAGCGTGAGATATGAGCCGGAGTAAGAAATGGAAGCTCGAATGGAGCTTCTTTTTAGGCAGCGACGGACGGCGCAAATACAATGACCTGTGCCGCCGCTGTGTTCATCCTTGCAAGCAGAGCTTCCGCGCCGTTATCATCGCCTGTCCGCATTACTTTTCCAAGCGCTCAGGACAAAGCCAAAATCTGTCGGGATAAAGGTTGAAAATCGCTGGTTTCCTGCCCTCTGAGCAGAGATGAAGCGTAGCCCCGTATGTTTTCCCGTCGAAGTCCGTAATGCCCAAAATGTCAGAATAAAGGTCGATTTTCTATCAAAAGCGAAGAGCCTCGGTCGATGCCCTTGCGGGTGTCGGCTGAGGCTCTTTTTTCATTTTACTTTGCCGGTTCGTCTCCTTGAACAGGACGCTCATTTTTGAGTTTCAAACCGTCCTTAAATGCTTCGCCGACGCGCTCCGTCACTTTGTAATACCCGTGAGTGTATGGATCAAATGCAATAGCATTCACCAAGGACATATCAAGCTTTCCGTCCACCATTACGCTTTCATCGGCAGTAACATTCACAACTCTACCGATAACGCCACAACCGTATTTTCCGTCTTGATACTCGATGAACTCACATTCCAGACAAAGCGGGAACTCGTTGATTACAGGTGCATCCACTTTTTCGGCCTTGCTGGCAGTCAGGCCACTTGCAGCAAGTTTATCCGATACTCGATTGCCGGATTCCACACCAAAGTAATCCGCCTCCGTCACATGAGCAGCATCCGCGATGCTGACGGTAAAAGCACCCCGAGCCTTAATGCTTTTTACAGTCTTATGACTCTCGGTAAGGTTGAGAGCGACAGTATCTCTTTCCTGCATAGTTCCCCATGCAGCGTTCATAACATTGACGCTGCCATCCTCATTATAGGTCGCAACCATCAGCACCGGCATCGGGAAAATACCTTCGGTGATATTCAACTTGGTTCTCATAACTATCTCTCCTTCTGATTTGCATTATTGACATGACCGTATGCCTTATTTATAATTATATCCAGAAGAGAAACAAATTCAAGTACTGGCAATTAAGACAGGTACTTTCTATGAGGTAAGTGATGCTATGATACAGAACTACATTGAGAACGCCAATTTTGAAGATACCGGTTTTCATTACGCACTCTCCCTCATTTCCGGCAAGCATAAGATGGTAATTTTATATTGCCTGATGGAGTATAGGGTGGTACGGTTTAATGAGCTGAAAAGGTATCTAAAAAACATATCAGACAAAACCCTCAGTACAAACCTTAAAGAACTGGAAGCCGACAATTTGATCATAAGAACAGAATATCCCCAAATCCCTCCAAAGGTAGAATACAGCTTGAGTGAGCGGGGAAAATCATTGATGAAAGTGCTGGATCAGTTATGCTTATGGGGAGAAGAAAACAAACCAAAAGAATGAAAAAGCTGTCACTTACAACTGGACAGATAGGGCGGAAAATATGTCGTGATAAGGGTTGAAAATCGTGGCTTTTCTGCCCTGTAAGCGGCGCTTGAAAGGTGCCCCGTATGTTTTCCTGTCCGTGCCTTCATAACCTGAAATGTAAGGATAAAAGTTGATTTTTAATCAAAAGTGAAGAGCCTCAGTCAATAACCTTCTGGTTGTCGGCTGAGGCTCTTTTTTCTTGGAAAATGTTTATGAGATATAGGATGTAAAGAAGACTCAATGGTCATTCAAACTGGAAAGGCTGTCAAAGAACCTTTTTAGTTTATCGAGGCTGTTTGTTTTATTCTTTATGGGGAGGGATTCCCATACAATGTCGTGATATTTGGCAGGAGGGTCATCTCGAAGTCGTGGGTCAATGATACATACGATTCCTGTATCGCTAAAATTACGGATCAGTCTGCCTATCCCTTGTTTGAGTTTAATTATCATTTCAGGAACACGGACATCCATCAAAGCGTCCTTAGCAATGGATGCTTTGTATTCTATAATCGGATCAGGTACAGGAAATGGAAGGCGGAAAATCACGACATTAGAGAGACTTTTGCCTTCAATGCTTATGCCTTCCCAGTAAGCGCCTGTCCCGAGCAGAACAGAGTTGGTATCTTCTCTAAATTCATTAAGAATTTTATCTTGTGATGAACCGGGTTGCTGCATTAGGACCTTGTAAGGCAAGTTTAGTTTACTGAGGATGGTATAAACTTCCTCCATATCTGTTTTCGCAGTAAACAATACAAGAGCCTTCCCACCTGAAATTTCGAGAACTTCAAGCAAGCGTTGTACGCCTTGTTCGATAAAAGCTTCATGTTCCTGAGTGGGATGGGGCAGATCGTCACAATAATAAATCATGGAATGCTCATCGTATGGATAGGGAGAAGGCTTCGGTTCGGATAAGCAACCGCGTTCATCCGTCGGAAATCCTGTATTACCGATAAAATAGGAGTATTGATCTACGAATTCTCCATTACTTGCATTGGTCATGGTTGCGGAGGTCAAGATTACTCTTTCTTTCCCGCTGAAATACAGTCGATTGGTAATTTGGCTGGTATTCTTTGGGCAATAAACAAGCTCTGCATTTTTCCCTTTTCGCTCAATCCAGAGAAGGTTGCTATCAATTTGTTCGATCATTTCTGCAAGGCTTTCGCTTAGGCTGTCCAATTCGTCCGATGCAGCAGTTGTTCGACTGCCGTAATCAAAGCTGGTGTAAATCTGAATGCTGAGAGCAACACTTTTAATGCTTTCTATCATCGCTTTAAGAAGGGCTATGGAGTCTTCACCACCATCAAAGAAAAACCGATCCGCGTATCTCATATCTTGCCGCGAAAGGTCGATCTGTTCCTGCATCTGTGCTTTAAGGCGGTCAAAAAACACGCTAATTGACTTCTTCGCGTCCTCGACATCTCCATAGATGTTCTGCCTATCAGCCGCCTTGACTTCATTGGTTGCGCTTTTAATAAGTCCTAATAGCATTCCTTGATTGATGCGTTTTGTGGTGGCGCTTCGCACTTTATCATCTAAGTTGTGTGCTTCATCCACAACAATAAGATCGGCCTCACGGTTAATAAGGCCATCCTGCCAGCCTCGTACTTGTTGAAGATGTGCAGTCAGGAAGTCCTGGTTGCACAGGATAATTCCATCGGTATATTTTATTTTCGAGCGAATGGCATGATAAAGGCATTTCTTTTCACAGCCACCACAATTTCGCATACTGAACCGTTGTACATTGACTTTATCCCAGATATTCTGCGGTAAAGTTTGTGAAAACTGCTTTCTTTCCTGAAATCCACTTTCAAGACCGATTTGCAGTTCATCAGGAATTACTGCATCCGCTGTATTTATGTGCTCATCAGCCCGCTTATGACAGAGATAATGAGTTTGTCCTTTCGCAAGGATAACTTCCGGTTGTAGATTGAGAAGCTTCATCACAATGTGAATATCATCCCAAAGCTGTTCTTGTAGCGCGATAGTTGATGTAGCCACAATAACGGGCTTTTTCATTCTCTTGTTATACAGCAAGACCGGTACCAAGTACCCAAATGATTTTCCGATTCCGACTCCGGCTTCTACCGCAAAATGCTGATCATGAATAAGGGCATCCACAATCTCAAAAGACATATCCTGTTGGCCTTCTCGCATCTCAAAACCGTTGGCCGGTGCAATATCCCAAAAGAATGAAGTGACTTTTTCGCCGATTGCTGTTAGGTCAGACTTTCTTTTTTTCTTTTGTTCTTCGGGTGTGTTAAATCCGAAATAATAGCTCATGCTCATCCTCATTTCGTGCGCTTTTTACTGTCTCATCACAGCTATATGGCTTGCTCAAATAACGGAAGAAAGTTCAACTACCGTTCAGTTACTCGACGCCTAGCGCTTTGAATACTGCGTCCTCTGCGCTCTGATAGAAGATGAGATTGAAGCATCCGATCAACTCTGAGGGGACAGTGCCAAGGTCTGCGGCTGATGTAATGGGCAGTAATACTTTCTTTGCCCCGCTGTCAAGACACACTTGCAGGGCGTTTGCCAGTTCATCTACTTTGATCATCGTACCGGCGATGCTTATTTCTCCCAGTACAGCCAAGCTGCTGACAGTGGGCTTGTTCAGGGCAATGGAAGCCAGTGCGATCAGCGTCGGAAGGGCAAGCTTACTGGTCATGCCGATGCCCTGCAAGTCCTGATAATTGACGATATAGTCCTTTGTCGTAGTGCTGATTGTCCCGCTGATGTGTCCGGCATTTGCTTTGAGGAAGTTGAAAGCAGTATTTGTAGCCTCTCTTGCCTCGCGTTCCGAGCCAATACCTGTGCGTTCAAACTTGCCGTTGCCGGGAAGCATCTGAGATTCCAGCCGGAATACGCCAATCATACCGGATTTTCCCTGTGATACTGTATAGACCTGGCCGGGATTGCACATTCCTTCGGGAATCAGCTTACCGCCGCCTTGCTCAGGAACGGATACATAGTATTCCTCAAAACTGTCTTTGTCGATGTAGGAGAAATTCACATCGTAGAACTCCATGCCGCCCAGCTTTTTCAGCTGTTCCTTGACGCGGCGGCGCATCTCAAGGGCAAGCTTCAAAATTTCTTCCAGTTGTTCTTTTGAGAACTCGCCGTCAGGATATACGAGCTTCAAAAGCCCGCCAACCATCTTCCGAACGGCAATGGTATCGCGCTGGTTGAGGTTGGTGCCTAAGCGGAAATACTTGTCCAGCGCATCGCCGTACTGCTCCTTACGCAGCTCCCGGATGAACTCTGCCAAATAATCTGTAATAAAGCCATAGTCATCCGTAAAATGCTCCGGACGGAATTTCGGGATTTCCCAACCGGGCAGATAGCAGTGAATCCGGTCGAGAAAGGCCGTATCAGTACCCATCTCAGGAGGAAAAGGATCAAAGAGGCTGGATGTTTTCAGAAGCACATCCACGCTCTGATTGATGTTGCCCACAAAGACCATCGACGCGCTTGCGGCCTTTTCCTCTTTCCCACGGGCAAAAGACCCTGATGCCATGTAGTCCTTCATGATCTGGATGCCGTCTTTATCCTTGAATCTGATACCGGCAACCTCGTCAAAGGCAACGCAATCCCACAAGCCCACCAGTCCGACTGTTTTGCGTCCCATGTTGTAAAACAGATTGGCTACCGTTGTTTGACCGCCGGAAACGAGAATGCTGTTCGGGGAAATCTCTTTGTAAAGATGGGATTTACCGGTGCTACGCGGCCCCAGCTCACAGAGGTTGAAATTGTTCTCCACAAGCGGGATCATGCGGATCAGGAGCAGCCATTTTTCACGGTAAGTCAGGGTGTCCGGCTCCATGCCGATGGAGCGCAGCAGCACATCCATCCATTCATCCTGCGTAAATGCTTTGCGCCCCTGTTTCAGTTCTTCAATGTCCACATGAGGCATTTGGATTGGCGTGAGCTTTCGGATGCTGATTGGCGTTCCGTTCCGATCTTCCTCCATGTACTCATAGTCCAGTTGCACGATGCACCAGATGCCACCGCAAAGCAGGCGGTCAAATTTGGCGGGATATTCTTCGTCTATGGGGATATTCTTGAGTCCAAGGTTGGAGAACTCTGCTTCATAGAAATCCCGCTTGATGTTCAAGTTCACTGTGATTTTATCAATCACGGTGTAGCTGCCACGCTGACGAAGCACAGAGAGAATCTTCTGCGCCTCATCAGGGCGGACAAAATTATCCGCAAGAATGCGTTTTACATTCTCTACGCCCTCTTCGATAATATCAGGGTCATCCGAGCTGCAATACTGTCCCAGCAGGAACTCAAGGACATAGACAGGCACATTTGCGCCTTCCTTGATTTTCTTGGTCAAATCCTTGCGCACAATCTTCCCATCGAAATTTTGCCGCAATTTTGATTTGATGACAGCTCTTCTATCCTCATTTTCTGTCATATCAACCATTTGAATCGCCTCCTGTCACTTAGGGTCCCCTTAAAAGCCGAAGCCATAGTCATCGGCAAATGCCATGTCCATGATGACAGGATGCCGGAACACCTCAAGCCCTGTTGCATCATCGTATATCACAAAGAAATACTGTTTGTCTTTGTCGTACTTCTTGTCTTTGAACTGGAATTTCATGCGGAAGATGCGTTTGGCAGCATCTTGTTCCCGGCTGTCCGCAATGCAGCTATTCTCATTGGAAATCCGCTCGTTATCATCGGAGATAAAGAACAACCGATAAGAAGCAGCCTTGACCACATCGCTGACCGGCTCAGACTGAATGAAATCCAGTATGGTGATCTTATTGGTGATTTTTCGCACCATGCTTACCAGCGCAACTCCCGCGCTCCGCGTCTCCATGTGCCCTCGTTCCATCTTGAGGTCGAGGACAGGCACAAGCATTTCCTGTGGGGATGAGCCGCCATGTACATAGTTCTGCCCGCCGCCAGCCACCTTGAATACATCGTCGCTGATGGGATAGGACACCCATTTGGTGTCATCATTGCGAAGAACTTTACTCATCTCCATGCTGGCGATGCCATCTCTTGAAACGGGTTCCTGTGCGACCACAAAACGCCGGTTGATAAAGGAAGTCTTGCCCTTGATCCCCTCGATCTTATCGCTCTCCGCAATTTTGTCCCGCTTGTAGATGAAGCCATGATCAGCAGTAACAATAAACCGGTATGTATTCGCACTGGTAGAGATGCGGCGGATCAGGTCGGTGATTTCCGCAATCGCCTCCTGACAGGCGACAAAGACTTCATCCTCGGTATTGGGCTTATCGCCACGGGCATCAATCTGGTTGTGGTACACATACACTACCTGTTTGCCGGTGAAGACGCTGCGTAATTCTGCAACCTTGAGGGACTTGATGCTGTCAAACTGGACGCAAACGCTATCAGGGCTGTACTTCTGCAGAATCGCTTCTCGTTCAGCAAGGTTATCGCAAGGCATACCATCGATCAGCACCTTGAAATCGTCCGTCATCGTCAGCTCCGCGTGTGGAAGCAGCGCCGCCATGCCGAGACGGGTATAGGACGGCAAAACACTGAGCTGGACTTCCAGCTTCGCTGTACACTTTGGATCATCCTGCATCCGGCGGAACAGCTCCTTGCCCACCTCATAGCGCATTGCATCCGAGATGATGACCACCGTGCGCTCCTTGGCATTCTTCAAATTGCGGGCATAGAAGTCCCTCTGCAAGGGCAGCGCCATAAATGCGTCCGGCTCCTGAATGGCGGCATTCCACTTGGGAAGCAGCGCTTCCAGATACTCGTTGGTGTAGATGTTTTCTACCAAATCGCGCAGCGGCTCGAAAGCTGCCGTTTCTTCAAGCTGATCATAAGCAGAATAGAAGCGGCGATATTCGTAGTCCAGCCGGAAGTCTTCCTCCTGATACTGGCGCAGAATCTCTTTGAAGTTGTCCGGGCAACGGTAATTCCCAGCCTGAATGATCTGATAGGAGCTGTCAAGCATCTGATAGCAGCCTCCGGTCTTTTCCCCAAAGTGCATTTTGCTCCGCTTATCGCAGATTTGCGGGATGGTCAGGCCGTCCAGTGCTGCCCCCACATCTTCGGCCAAAAGCCGCTCCACAATCCATTTTATGAGGATCTGATCGACGGCAAGGAAGGTATCGCAGTTCACCAAGTCATCAGGTGAATAATCGGAGAAAGCCTTCTGGACATTCAAGCCGGAGGCCACATGCGCGGAAAGCTCATCATAGCGCCCACGGTAAAGGATATTGTTCATCAGGTTATCCATAAAGGCAATGATATTCCCGGCCTTATAGGAGAGGAACACCTTCCACGGCTTCGGAAGTTCGCTTCCTACATATTTGGCCGTGTAGGTGACGAACATGGTCACTATCAGCTTTTCCAGCGTCGGCTTAACATCTGTATAGCCGAAATGCTGTTCGCAGAGCTTCCAGAAGTCATCGGCCAGTCCATACTTCTCCATCTCAGCCGTAGTGCGCCACCTCGGACAGGAACTTGTTATCTGCAAGCTCACCGTCCGTCAGCATGACCCGGATCACTTCTTCAAAGGAACAAGTTCGGGTGCGGCAAATGGCAGAGAGAAGCCCCGTGATGATGTTCTCTTCGTTGAAGTTCTCTATTTCAAGGTCATAGAATCGCTGCGTCCGCTCCTTGTTGGCAAAGAACTTGATGTGCTTTTCGATGATGGGCTTATACTTCTCGTCAATGCCCAAATCCACCGAAAGCAGCGAAGCGCGGTCGGCAAAGAAGCGCTTAGAGTAGAGCAGAGTATCTTCCAGATGGTTGTCCCGCACATCCGGCTTGGGGAAGGGGGCATAGATGAGGTAGTTTGTGGTGGTGTCCTGCCGTTCCAGAAAGAGTTTGGCGGCGAACTGATTGTCCGGCTGCAAGAAGTAGACTTTGGCATTATCAAGCTCTACATTCTGCATATCCTCCACAAACTCGCCGTTATCGTCGTACCAAAAGACGAGTTTACGGGTATCGCCGGTAAATTCAGCATTCAGCCGGTCTATGATTTGTTTGATGTTCATTTCTGCCATGCCGCCTTACTCCTTCTGGTCTATGACTACCCACGACCCACTCCGGTTGGAACCTTTGCGTTTGATTTTGCCAGCTTTTTGAAGGCTATTCATGAGCCGCTTCACAGTGGCAAGGGAAATTCCCAGCATCTCTACAACATCTTTCTGCGTTACTTTTGGATCGGTTCGGAGGATGCGCAGAATCGCTTCTTCATTGGTGTCATTGGGTTCAACTTTGGTGTCATTGGTGTCACGCTCTTTGGGGTCAATGACACCATTCTGATCGGTAGCCGCGTCTTTCCGATACAGGTTGATGCGGAAATCGCTGCCCATATCAATCAGTTCCGGCTCACGAAGTCCATATTCCTTTGCTTCCCGGAACATTTTCGGGATTCCGCTGCCCCATGCCTCCACGATGTTCATGTAGGAAAAGGCGGCTGCGATACCACGGTTGCGGATCTTTGAAAGGCCGGACTTCATTTTTTCAATGGTGATTTCGCTGTCCAGCATACCGGGGGAGGTGACCTCCAGCCGGTCATCAAAGAGTGCCACCTGTATCTTACCCGGTGTCAGGTAGCTGCGATGGCAGACTGCATTCGAGATCATCTCCCGGATGGTCTTGACCGGCAGCTCATAGTAATCCTGACGGGCGATCCCTTCTATGCGGGAGCCGAGGTCGATGTGCTGCAAAACAAAGTTGTAGGCATCCTCAATCTGCTCATAGATCGCACCGGCAAATTCTTTACGGGTAATGAAAATATCCCGGACAGTCCCCTTGAATACCGCGCACTGGATGGCGGCATCGGGGAACTCAGCCGTGTCGCCGTTCAGCAGCAGATACCCGTTGGTGGGATGGTAAGCTCCGTCGCGCTCCACCAGCAGCTTCCATGAGAGCAACTGATTTTTGCCCACTTTTTGAATCTGCTCCCGCGCCGTGTCTGTCTCGGCCAGCTTGAGGGCGTGTTGATACATCTTCTCGCAGAAGACCGCGATCTCTTCCTCAGATACCGTCTGCTCGCGCTCCATCTGGTCGAAAGAGCGGTTTGTCCCTTCCATGATGAGTTCCTGCACACGGTAGCGCTCCGCATGACGGGTTGTACCTGCTACGCGGATATAGGTGCCTTCCATGATGCCTTGGCTTTTGATATAGTAGGGGCGCTGCATACCGGGGATGATTTCAACAACGATGACTGCCTTCCCGTCGATTTCCTGTACCGCGATGTTCGGGGTGATCTTGGGTTCGCAGCTATCGAAAATGGCGTTGGTAATCGCATCCATCTTCTGAAAGACTTCCTCTTTGGAGAAGCCGGTGACAGTCCATGTGCCGTTCTCCACACCGAAGACCAGCTTACCGCCCTTGCCGTTGGCAAAGGCCACCACAGTCTTCATATATTTTTCGCTTTTGACGGGAATTTCGCTCTTGAACTCGATATTCTCGGATTCACCGGCGAAAATCTCTTCTGCGGTCATCTCGACCACCTCCTTCTATTGAATTACATATCATCTGCGGCGATTTATTTGCGCCGTCATGTTCCCAATACTGGCAATAGCTTCCGCCTGGTGTTTGTCATAAGCTGCTTTGTCGTAGTACGCATTTGTTCCGCAAGAGGGGCAGCGATATGTTCCTACACCGGTCTTTTGCCCCTGTACCAACATCTTTTTTGTGTCCCAGCAACACGAGCAATAAATGTGCTTATCAGGGTCATCAGCCAGCGTGATATAGGCATCTTCATGCCGCTCAATCTTTCCAGCAATGTCAGTTGTTTCTTGCATTTTTTTAATTTGTTCTCTGAGCTTCTGATTCTCATCCACCAAATCAAGCACTTGCGTTTGTGCATTTATCAATTCCCGTACAAGAGGAACATTGTCTGCTTGCTGTGCGACTCGCACACATTCTTTGAGCGTATCAAACAATTCCAAGAAGATCACCTCATGTTATATTTTCGCCAAAACGGCGTATTTCTTGCCGTCGCTGGCGGTCTGGATTTTTTCGTAGTTGACCTTCACGCCATCATCCAAGTCCAGCTCGATGCGGCTCAGGGCAAGGTGGGCGATCATCTCGTCATAGTTGCGGCACTCTTTGAGCTGCTTTTGGAGCTTTTCCTTCCGCTTGGTGGAAGCGGCAATCTCACGGGCGTTGGTGCTGTTGTCGATCATATCCTGCATCCGGTTGATTTCGGACTCGTAGACGCGCTGCATCTTGTGGAGATAGTCCACGCGGAGATTGCCGATGGTGTCCGGCGTGTAGCGATGGAGGTAGATCAGCGCCTTGAAGCCGTTCTGCTTGCCGCTGTCAAACAGCCAGTAGATCGGGCGCTTCTGGTAGGTCTTGCAGTGGTCTTTGAAGAAATCCTTGAGGAAGTAGTTGCGGATGATCTCCCGGCTGCTGTTGCCCTTGCCGCCCAGCGCCCCGGCGATGAAGTCCAGATTTTCTTCCAGCGTGTCCGCGCCGTAGACTGCTTTCAGCCAATCGCACAGGCGGGAGACAATATCGTCTTCCAGATACTCTTCGTCGGTGATGGGGATAACGCCATCTGCATCCGGCTCATAAGAAAGCGAAGTAGCATCTTCCCAATTTTCTGCATCATGGAATTTGGGGTAGTGATAATTCGCCAGTGAAATTCCAGCATACCCTCCTTCAATCGGATCACCCTGTTCATTAAGAGCAGCTTGTCCTTTGAATTTCCAATATACAGAATCAAAATCTCCTCCGGCAAAAATAAGCCCCTGTCTATCCGGTGAGTAGCGCCCAAACATACAGCCCACGGCGTAGGAAAGCAGCGAAACGACCTCATCCCGCTTGGTGCGGACATAGCTACTGCCCTGCATGGATTCTGGCACCTCGTCCTTGGTGTCAAAAATGCGGTGGACGGTAATATCCTTGTCCGCCACCTCCGGGGTCAACTCATCCTGCAAGCCGTAGATGTCGATGAAGATGCGGTTCAGTTCTTCCTCGTTGGCTTTGAGCTTTTCAAACCTATATTCGCAAGTCTTCTTCCAATATATCTGGTAAGTATAAGAAAGCGAAGTGTTCTGAAAAGCCACTTTGTCAGGCACATCTCCCCATACGGGTTCAGGAAGTCTTCCGAGAACAAGAGGATGTCCCTTGAAATCCCATGAGGTTTCGAAGGCGTCCCAATCTTCTTTAGATAAGTCAATCTGGTTGCGGACAATAGAAACAACATAACTTCTTTTGCATTCATCTTCGACAAACGGAATGGAAATTATATCTCCAACCTTAAAGTCAAGTGTTGGAGAGAGAAATTGCAGGAACTGCATAGAAACCTTGCTGTTTAACAGTCCGAGAACCCATAACAGATTATCTTCGTTCTGAGAAAATCCCTTTGCTCCCTTGGAATCAAATAGAAATCCTGCTTTGCAATACCTTACGGATAAATCCCCGGAACTAATAGCAGACCAAGTTATTCCTTCTTTGAATCCGTATTCGCCATTATAATTATGTGAGCGGATTCTCCCGGTCTTCGGGTCTTTATTATTCTTTATTTCAGCACCATTTAGCGCCCAGTTCACAATATACTCATTGTTTCCGTACCAGTCTCTTGTTGTGCCTCCTTTATTATAAGGGACCCATTTTATTGCTTTATTAACTCCGTCTTGTTCAGATTCGCAATCGAATGTTATTACAGGAAACGCTACCTCATGCCATAGTCTTAGAAACCTGTCGTTATCTGCGGTGGCCATCCCTTCTCGTGTAACAAAAATTGTGGACAGCGGCCTGTTTTTGAAGCAATCGACAACAGCTCTACTTATCCAATAAGCAATTATGCTTTCGGGAATTTGCAAGAAGTATTTTCCGCAGCTTTGAAAGCGATACTTTCCAGAAAGAAAATCTCTTGATTTTTCTGCTTCTGAATTTCCGGTAATCAATCTATTATAAGTTCCGGTATATTGCCCATTCAATGACATTTTCCGGACAGTAAAGGCCGTTGTTTGAACAACCTCTCCACTTATTTCATCAAATCCCCTTGCTCCCAAGTGAGCCATTGTGGTTATTTCATTAGAAAGAATCTTATGCCTTAGTTTTTCAAAACTCGTCAAGAACATCCATGACTGCATAGTAATCATGGATGTATATCCTGCTTGCTTGCTAAAAGTAAGGCATCTTTCAATAAACACGGAAAAAAGGTCCGTTTTACCGCCTATATAATTTTTGTTGATATAATCATTCAATTTGGCGGACGCGCTGCTAATTGCCATATATGGCGGATTCGTGATTGCAACATCATATCTCTCTGCCATGATCTCAGCCACTCGGATTAGCGGCAGGATGGTATTCAGGGCAGATTCTCGATATAGGCTGATGTCGTTCTGCACCTCATCCATACGGGCATACAGGGCTGCAAAGTCTACCGGGGCAACCGTCAGGATGGAACCGTACTCCTTTGCATCGCGCAGATCGCTGATGATGCTGTCCAGAGCGGATTTCAGCTTCGGGTCGTTGTTCGCAAAGTAGTCCCGCGTAAATGTGTCAATACCGTTGCTCTCGGCAATCGCATAGACATGGGGCTGGATGCCGCGAGAGAAGATGCGCCGGTCATATTGGCG
>ERZ779729.1993-NODE-1993-length-13125-cov-2.436572_pt1 | contig 13125 bp, 11 predicted proteins | sample MGYA00511072_ERZ779729 | MGnify/ENA primary metagenome ERZ779729 (study PRJEB29588, sample SAMEA2156675) | human gut metagenome | biome: human gut; feature: human-associated habitat; material: faeces | place: Denmark | collected 2008/2010 ...
CGCCCCTTCCCGCGGCGGGTCGATGAGCACGCGGTCGATGCCGTCCATGCGGCGCCAGAGCTTGTTCCAGTCTTCTTCAGTCCATGTGAAGAGATTGCGGGCTACAAATTCCGTTTTATCGGCCACATTGTTTTCCGCCGCGCCCTGCCGCGCGCGGGCGACCAGCCCCTCCGAGCCTTCGATCCCGATCACGCGTGCGGCGCGCGTTGCGAGCGGCATCGTGAAGTTGCCGAGCCCGCAGAAGAAATCCGCAACCTTATGTTCGGCGCGCACGTCGAGCAGGCGTACGGCGCGGGAAACCATCGTTTCATTGAGTGCGTGATTCACCTGCGTGAAATCCGTCGGCTTGAAGCTGATGCGCACGCCGAATTCGGGGAGCGAGAGGCCGAGCGCATTTTCGTTTTCAGGCAGGACCGCATGCGCGCTTTCCGGTCCCTTGGGCTGCAGCCAGATATCGGCATTGTGCTCGCGTCCGAACTCGAGCAGAAGCGCCATGTCCGCTTCGCTCGGCGCGTCGAGCGTGCGAAAGACAAGCGCCGTGCGTCCGTCGCCGCCGACAGCAACCTCAATTTGCGGCATGCGCTGGCGAATGGAGAGCTTCGAGACAAGCGCCCGCATCGGAAGAAGCATGGCGTCTACATTCTCCGTGAGAATGCCGCAGTGCTTCATATCGGCCACATAAGAAGATGCTTTTTCGTGAAAGCCAACGAGAACGCCGCCCTTTTTCGCTACATCGCGAACTGTGAGGCGCGCACGGTGACGGTAGTGCCAGGCCGGTCCGAAAATCGGCGTGAGGATGGACTCGGGCTTCACTTTGCCGATGTGCCAAAGCGTATCAAGGAGCACCTTTTCCTTGAAAGCCACCTGCGCGGACGGCTCGAGATGCTGCATGGCGCAGCCGCCGCAGCTTCCCGGCCCGAAGCCGAAATTAGGACAGCGCGGCTTCGTGCGGTAGGGGCTTTCTCGGTAGACCTCCGCGATGCGGCCCACGTCGTAGCTCGACTTGCTTCGCAGCCGCTCGTAGCGGACAAGCTCGCCAGGAAGCGCCCCCTGAATGAAGACGACCTTGCCGTCCTGATGGGCAATCCCCCTGCCCTCCTGATCCAAACGCTCCACCTCTGCGGTGAAGAACTCGGGAACACGTTCCCTGCTGCTGCGACGCCCCATGGCTGACTCTCCAAAAGAAAACGGGCTTCTTTCCATTCGAAAGAAGCCCCTGTGCGCGGCAAAGAACCTTAATAGACCGCGCGGAAAAACTTCTCCGCCTTCCGGAGCGCAGATTCAACGCACTCTCCTGAAAGCGGAGGCACTTTACTCGAATTTGGCCCGCTACTGGCGCCGCGGCGACAGGTATTTCGCAGGATCGACGGGCTTGCCTTTATCGCGGACCTCAAAGCGAAGCATCACGCGGTCGGCATCCGTCTGCCCCATTTCGGCAATTTTTTGGCCGGCCTTCACCTTGTCGTTGAGCTTGACGACAACCTTGGCGTTGTGGCCGTAGGCCGTCACGAGCGTGGGCGTATGCTTGATGATCACCAGGTTCCCGTAGCCTTTGACGCCATCGCCCACAAAAAGCACAGTGCCGTCAGCGGCCGCCACGACGACGCTGCCTTCGGCGCCGCCGATGTCAAGCCCTTTGCCGTTCTTCGCATAGTCGGCAAGAATCTCCCCGCGTGCGGGCCAAAGCATGCGCGTGCCCGGAACGACAACGGGGGCTTTCTCCGTCTGGGGCTTCGCGGCCGCTGGCGCCGTTTCCTTGGGCGCTACCGGCGTATTGGTGAGCGTCGGCGTCGTGGCGGGCTCATCGGTAGGCGACTTCACGACCGTAGCCTCTTCAATCGGCGCAGGCGCCGTCACGCGGTTGACGCGCACGCCCGAAGGGACAACAGGCGTTCTCGGCTCACGCACGCTTTCCGGGAGGTGCAGCACCTGACCGAGGCGCAGCTGCGTCGGGTCGGTTACGGCATTGAGCTGCGCGAGTTCGCGCGCTTCCAGGCCGTAGCGGACCGAAATGTTGTAGAGCGTGTCGCCCGGCGCCACCACGTGGGTGCGTCCGGAATCGCGAATCGTACCCGTCGTTATGCGGGCGCTCGTCCGGCCGCTAGCCTCTGAATAATCGGAGCGGTCGACGATCGGAACGGGCCCCGGATCGAGGCTCGAACAGCCCGAGAGAATTGCGGCGCCCGCAAGGCAGGCGAAAAGCGCCGTACGGCCAAGTCCTTTGGATGTTCGATTCTGCTGCATTGTCTTCAATGAAAGTCAAAGTTTTCCGTTCGATCCAGACGATGCGCCGAGCGCACCGCCGACCCAGTGCTCGGCAGCGGAAACCTGCTGATGGTTCGTGAGATCCACCTGCAGCGGCGTCACGGAGACGTAGCCGTGCGACGTCGCCCAGAAATCCGTGCCTTCGGCAGCATCGGCAGGCTTGCCGGCTGCACCGAGCCAATAAATGGGGAAGCCCCGGGGACTCATCTCGGGGATAACCGGCTCTGCGCTCTGCCGTCGACCAAGCCGAGTGGCTCGAATGCCTGCGATGGCTCCGTAGGGCATGTTCGGCATGTTCACGTTGAGAAGCACAGGCCCCTGCTGCGAGCGGCGTTCAAGGAACCGCTCGACAACCGTTTCGGCGATTTTCGCTGCGGAATCCAGTTCCGCCCATCCCTTGTCTATCTGCGAGAAGGCAATGGCCGGCACGCCGAAGAGATAGCCCTCAATAGCCGCAGCCACAGTGCCGGAGTACATCGTGTCGTCGCCCATGTTGGCGCCGCAGTTGATTCCGGAAACGACTAGATCGGGCTTTTCATCGAGCAGACCGGTCATTGCTACATGCACGCAGTCCGACGGCGTGCCCGAAAGCACATAAAGATCCGTGCCGGGCATGTGCTCAACAGTGAGCGGCCGATTGAGCGTGAGCGAATTGGATGCGCCCGAATGATTGTGATCGGGCGCAACGATTGTCACCCGGCCGAACCGGCGCATGGCGGCTGCGAGCGCATTGATGCCGGGCGCCCGATAGCCGTCGTCGTTCGAAATCAGAATATGCATTGTTCTTCTAAAAGAAGTCGCCCGAAAGACCGGCCGACGGATTGAGTGAGTCTTTTGATTCTAGCTGAGGACCTGGCTGGTCCGACTGATTCGCCGCGCCCGCGACATGCCTCGATACATTTGCGTCGCCGCCGCACGCGCGGCTTCCCGTGAGGCGAATCGAGCCGGATCGCCCTTGCGGTCGAATCCGGCTCGGTCAGAGGGCACCGTCAGCGCACCGTCTTCAGCTAAACGGCGGCTAAGCCGCCTCGGCTTTCCTCAATCAGAGATCGACGTCGAGGAAGTCGAGCGCCACCTGCGCGTACACGCCCGCGCCCTTGACGAGCGCGCTTTCGTCGACCGTGTACTTCTCATGATGCTGCGGCCAGCAGGCGCCGCAAGCGGCATTCTGAATGCCGAAAAACGCCATGACGCCGGGGATGTGTTCCTGATAGTTGCCAAAGTCTTCGCCGCCCATCGTCGGCTGCGCTTCAATGACATGCTCGGCGCCAAGGAGCTTCGCTCCGGCAGCGCGAACGAGATCGGCCATCTTGGCATCATTGATCGTCACCGGCACCAGCTCGTCGTACTTGAGGGTGGCGTCGCCGCCGAGCGCGCCCGCCGTCATCTTGGCAATGCGCTCCATCTGTTCGGGCAGACGCGAACGGACTTCGCGGCTATAGGCGCGGGTCGTGCCCGTCAGCTTGGCGCGGCCGGAGATCACATTCCAGCGCGAACCCGATTCGATGGTGCCGACCGTCACGACGCAGGTGTCGATCGGATTGACTTCACGGCTCACGATGGTCTGCAGATTCTGCACGATCGCGCAGGCCATGATCGTAGCGTCGCGTGCGGACTGAGGCTCGGCGCCGTGGCCGCTTTTGCCGGTCACGTCAATTTCAAAACGGTCGCCGGACGCAAAGGCAGCGCCCGAGCAGACCGCGAGCGAGCCGGCAGGATAGGACCACCAGACATGCTGGCCGAAGCAGGCGTCCACGCCTTCGAGCAGGCCGTCTTCGATCATCGCCTGCGCACCTTTGCCCACTTCTTCTGCAGGCTGGAAGGCGAGAACAACGCGCCCCTTGAGCTTGTTCTTGACATCATTAAGGATCTTCGCTGCCGTGAGCAGCATCGAAATGTGGCAGTCGTGGCCGCAGGCGTGCATCATGCCGGGATGCTCCGAAGCAAAAGGCAGGCCCGTCTCTTCCGTCACGGAAAGGCCGTCGATGTCGCCGCGCAGCATGATCGTGCGGCCCGGCGCCTGACCTTCGATCACAGCCATCGTGCCGGTTTCCATGCCGCACTTGCGCCACTTGATGCCCATCTTGTCAAGTTCTTCGCGGATCTTCGCGGCTGTCTCGACCTCGTGTTCGCTCGCTTCCGGATGACGGTGGAACCAGCGGCGCATCTCGATCTGGTAGTCGCCGTACTTCTGCTGAAGTTCCTGAATATTCATTCCTATCTCCTCGATTGTTTGTCTGGCTGGACCAGTTGCGCGCCCGACCGGCGCGCCGCTCGGTCCGAAATGCCTGCCGGCGCACTCAGGCAGCCGGCCGGCTGATGTAATGCTTCAAGTTAGAAGAGCTTCACGAAGATGCCTGCCATGATGACCGAGGTGATCGTCACGGTGACGAAGCCGCCCACGATCATTGACGGGAAAATGCGGCTCATGAGGAATTCTTCTTCCTCTGGCGTCTTCGCTTCCGCATGGCAAAGCTGCTCGGTGATGATGGCGTTGAAGGGGAAGCCGTAGAGCGCCGTCAGCGCGTTGCCGCAGGCAAGCCAGGGCGACACCTTGAGAAACTTGGCGGTCAAAGCGGCAAAAACCATCAGGCCGCTCACGCCGAAGACGATGAGGGCGATGATCGGCTTCCAGATGTCGCCGAGCATCTGCGGCGTGCAGTCCTTGAGGCCGTCGTAGACGAACATCATGAGCGCGAACATCAGAAGCTCAAGCGTCCCGGTGCGCTTCAAGGCATTAGGCTCCAGGAAGCCGAGGCGGCAGAGCACGACGCCGACAATCAGCGCCCAGATGGCGCCCGAAATGCCGGTGTATTTGCCGAGGAAGAACGCGATGAGCGCGCCGACGGCAACCTTCATCAGGAGGAAAAGCGGCGAATCCAGGCTCGCCGGCGTCGAAAGGATGCCGCGGGCAGCTTCGGGGCCCTTCACTGCGTCTTCGATTTCGCTCTTCTCCTCTGCTTCGGTTAGCCCGCTGTATTTGCCGGCACGATAGTCGGCCAGCAGCGTCTTCGCTTCCTTCTTAAGCACGATCGCCGTAAGCGGATAACCAGCAAAGCCCTGAATGCAATACATCGAAATGGCGAAAACTGAAGCGGTGAGGTAGCCCGCCTTCGCAGCCGCATCCTGCATCATCGTCGCGGCGACAATGCCGCCGGCAAGCGGGGGCAGGCCCGCGATCACCATCACGCGGTCCATGAAGAAGGGGCAGAGGAACCAAGCAAAAACCGACATCCCGACGAGCCCCATCAGGCAGATCGTCACAGTCTTCCACTGCGCCATCAGCTCCTTCGGGGAAATCATCGTCCCCATGTGCGTGATGATGAGATAAATCGAAAGCGTGGCGCCCATCGGAATCAGATAGGCGTCGGAAACCAGCGTCTTCGGCAGAACCGTCCAGTAGCCGATCAAGATGAGCACTGCCGAGACAAAGACGGAAGGAAGCCACCCCTTGGTCAGTTTGCTGCACCAGTCGCCGATCAGCACAATGAATGTGCAGACCAGAAAGGCTGTCATGAAGTTGTACATGATGAATTTCTCCTGCTTGCGCGTCCCGAGGCTGCTTCTGAGTTCTAAGGGAAAGGGCCGAGATCATTCCGCGTGCGCAATTGCGCGCAGACTTTCTCATGCTGAGGGTATGCCGCCGGCCTTTGGACGCAACTCAAAAAAAATTGTAGGTCCGCGCTTCACCCCCGCCGATGCGATTTCCTAGGCGGTACCTCTCAGCTCGCGTGATGCAGGATTTGTTTCCCGAATCTTTCTGCAAATGCAAAAGAGGAGCCTTCTGCAAGGCTCCTCTTTGATATTTATAGAGAAATCATCTCAAAATCCGGATTTCTGCAAATGCTAGCCCAAAGGCCTGAAAACTCGAGACTCTGGGAAGCGCATGGAAAAAGTCGACCCTTTGCCGAGCTCGGATTGGATCTCCAGCTCGCCGCCGTTGCGCCGAAGAATATGCTTGACGATGGCAAGCCCGAGGCCAGTGCCGCCCGTCGCACGCGAGCGCCCCTTGTCAACGCGGAAAAAACGCTCGGTAAGGCGCGGTATGTGCTTGGCAGCAATGCCGATGCCGGTGTCCCGCACGCTGAAGACGGCGCCGGTGCCGGCGCGTCGCCAGGCCACATGAATCGAACCGCCCTCGGGCGTGTAGCGAACGGCGTTCGAAACCAGGTTCATTGCGGCGCTTCGAATCTCTTCGGGCTGCCCGATGAGCGACACGTCCTCGACTTCAACGTCTATGTCGTGGCGGCCGTTCGAGAGTGCGCGCCCTTCGCGGACGACGTCTTCGACAAGCTTGGGCATGGCTATCACGACAGGTTCGTCTGCACCTGGTTCGTCGCTGTTCTCCAGCCCGGAAAGGATGAGAAGATCTTCAAGTAGACGCTTCATTCGCCGTGTTTGCTCGACCATCAGACGCCGATGGTGCAGCAGAAGCTCGGCAGGCGCATCGGGCTTCTCAACTTCCGTTTCGAGAAAGCCGCTGATGACCGTAAGCGGCGTACGCAGCTCGTGAGAAACATTCGCGACGAAATCGCGCCGCATGTCGTCAATGCGGCGCCGTTCCGTGACGTCGTGCGTAACAATGAGCGTGTGGCGAAGATCAGGCGCCACGACAGCGACTTCCAGAATGCGTCCGCCATTGGGCGGCTCCAGCATGAAGCGCTCCTGGAAATCGCCTTCGAGCAGACGGCGTTCAAATTCGCTGTCGACGACAACATCAAAAAAGTACTTGCCGACGTCTTCGCCGCGCACGCCGAGGTGCACCGTCGCCTGTTCGTTCACCCATTCAATGCGACGGCCTTCGCCGAGAATCACGACGCCCTCGGGAAGAAGAGCGAGCGTTTGACGATAGCGGACGTCGCGGTCTCGAATGCGTTTGGCTTTTTTGGAATCTTCTCGCAGCAGATCCCTGAAAAGGAAGGTTGAGGACGCAAAAATAACGGCCGATCCGACAGCGAGCACGCACATCGCCGTTTCCGCCGTGCCGAAATACCAAATGAAGCCCGCGAGCACAAAAAGCGCAATGAAGCCCGCGAGCACCACGCGAGCGCGCAGGCGTATGTTTCTGAGCCTCTCATCCGGGCCGAGATCATTCAGGCTTCGGGATTCCGTGCCGCCCATGGACGCCATGCCGACGGCGCCCGTCGTCGCAAGCGCCTGCGCGTCCTTCGTCGAAGTAACGTTTTCGTTCGTCATTGCCTTGGACCGTCGGCGATGCGGCCGACGGATCAGATCGGCAGGCGCCGCCCGTCATCGGTCGACCACCCCCGGAGAAAAGATGCATGCTTTTGAATCAGTTGTCTGCACGGCAGCGATAGCCGACGCCGCGCACCGTTTCAATCAGATTCTCGGCCGCCGTTCCAGCAAGCGCTTTTCTCAGGCGAAGCATGTGCACATCCACCGTGCGCTCGTCAACAAAGGCGCTTTGCCACACTGCAGCAAGCAGATTTTCTCTCGAAAAGACGCGTCCCGGCTTTGAGGCAAAAAGAAAAAGAAGCTTGAACTCCTTGGCGGAAAGCTTGAGAGGCTTGCCTTCAACGGTCGCCTCAAATCTTGCTTCATTCATGACGAGCGGTCCGCAGCGGACGATCTTTTCAGCCTCATCCGCTTCGGCAACCACCGACGGCTTCTGCACTGCGCCCTCGCGCTGCGCAGCGCGCCGGCGCAGCACGGCGCGGATGCGCGCCGTGAGTTCTCGCGGCAGGAATGGCTTGACGATGTAGTCGTCCGCGCCAGCATCGAGGCCGGCCACGCGGTCCATCTCATCGCCGCGCGCCGTGAGCATGATGACGGGAATGCCCGCCGCATTCGGCTCTTCCGGCAAACCTTTTAGCCACTCCAGCCCCGACATGTCGGGCAGCATCAAATCGAGAAGGATCAGATCCGGACGCGCTTTTGAGAGCGCTGCGCGCGCTTCTGCAATGCTCCCGACACGGATGGTTTCATACCCGTCCGTTTGGCAGACGAACGCAACGAGCTCCCTAATGGCAACCTCGTCCTCGACAATCAGAATGACGGGCGGTTCTGTCATCGGCTAATCCTTCTCTTCTTCTTGATGCATTCCTGCCGAATTATTGCAAAGCTTCGTGACGAATGTCGCGTCCTTCAATCATGAAGATGACGGTTTCGCCGACATTCTGCAGGTGTGCGGCCACTCGCTCAAGCGCACGGGCGATGCGGATCATTTCAAGGCCGTCGGCCACTTCAAGGCGGCCCGCCTTCAGTCCCTCGGTGACGCCGGTCATCACCGACTTCATTTCGCCGCGCACAACCTGACGACGTCGAATGAGCGCGTAGGCGCGCGCCGAGTCCGGCGTGCGAAGCAGTTCGATGGCGTCGTCTGTAATGCTCTCGACGAGCGCGTGAATCTTCACGAGCGACGGCCAGATCTGCTCGGACGACGCAGCAAGCTGACCGCGCTGGTTGCGCACGCCCTTGGCTGCGCTTTCGACTTCGTCGCCCGCTCGCTCAAGGTCTATCGACATGCGGAGCACGCCGATCAGCAGGCGCAGGTCGCTTGCCTGCGGCTGGCGGCGCGAAAGCAGAAACTGCACATAGGCGTCGAGCTCGACTTCCCATTTGTTGATCACGACGTCGCGCTCAACGACGCGCCGCGCCGTTTCCTCATCGAGCGTCAGCAGCACGTCGCCCACGGCGTTGACCTGACGGCGCAGCGCCTCGGCCATGTTGATCGTGCGCTTTTTGAGTTCTTCAAGTTCAGCGTCGTAGCTCTTGACGATGTGATTGTTTTCCTGAGTCATTTCAGCTCTCTCAAGTGACTTTTCGAATTCGTTTTTTTGTTCGATCAGCCGAAGCGGCCCGTGATGTAGTCTTCGGTAGCCTTCTTTTCCGGGCGAAGGAAGATCTTCTGCGTCGGACCGAATTCAATGAGCTCGCCGAGGTACATGAAAGCGGTGTAGTCGGAGATGCGTGCCGCCTGCTGCATGCTGTGCGTAACGATGACGACCGTGTAGTCCTTCTTCAGTTCGTCGATCAGGTCCTCGATGCGCGCCGTCGAGATCGGGTCAAGCGCCGAGCAGGGCTCGTCCAGGAGGAGCACCTCGGGCTTCACAGCAATGCCGCGCGCAATGCAAAGGCGCTGCTGCTGGCCGCCCGAGAGCGACGTGCCGGGCTGCTCCAGCTTATCCTTGACGTCGTCCCAAAGCGCCGACTTCTTGAGCGCCCATTCGACGCGGTCATTGAGCTCGCTCTTTGAGAGCTTTTCGCGAAGCCGCACGCCGTAGGCGATGTTGTCGTAAATCGACATCGGGAAAGGCGTCGGACGCTGAAAAACCATCCCGACGCGCGAGCGCAGCAGCGTCACATCCGTCTCCTTTGAGAGAATGTCCGTGCCGTCGTCGAGCCGAATCGTGCCCACGGCGCGCTGCTCGGGATAGAGATCCTGCATGCGGTTGAGTGAGCGCAAGAGCGTGGACTTGCCGCAGCCCGACGGCCCGATGAAGGCGGTAACGCAGCCCGTCGGAATCGTGAGCGTGATGTCCTTGAGCGCGCGGAAACTCCCGTAATAGACGTCGAGATGCTCGATCGTGATCTTCGCGGGCGGCATCACTTCGGGTGCAGCGTGTTCGTCGAGTCCCTGCGGGTGAATCGTGTTCATTTCCATTTTGAATTCAGCTTTCGATTTGCTTGGATTTCGGTTCAACGCGCGGCACGCTTTTTCTTCGTGCCGCGCTTGAGGCGTATTTGCGGTTTTGCCCCTTTAGCGGCTGCGCTTGCGTTCGCGGATGATGATGGCCGCCGAACTCATGACGAGCACGAGGAAAAGAAGCACGAGCGCCGTGCCGTACTGCAGCGGCCGCGTTGCTTCAATGTTCGTGCCGGAAGTCGCAAGCACGTAGATGTGATAGGGCAGCGCCATGACAGGCTCGAAGGGCGAGACGCCTTCCTTGGGCGTAAAGAAAACGCTGCCCGTGTACATGATTGCGGCCGTTTCGCCTGCGGCGCGGGCAAGCGCCAGGATTGACCCCGTCAGAATGCCCGGCAGGGCATTGGGCAGCACCACCTTCAGCGTTGTTTCGCGCTTCGAAGCGCCGAGCGCAAGACTTGCCTCGCGCCAATCCTGCGGCACCTGCTGCAGCGCAGCTTCCGTCGTGTTGATGATGATGGGCAGCGACAGTACGGCAAGCGTCAGGATGCCGGCGAGCAGACTCACGCCGAGGCCGCAGAAAACGACGAAGAACGTGAGGCCGAAAAGCCCGAAGACAATGGAAGGAACGCCCGCAAGATTGGCAATCGAGAGGCGCGTGAGCGTCGTCCAGACGGATGCGCTGTTGCTGTACTCATTGAGGTAGACGGCGCTTGCTACGCCAAGCGGCAGCGCAATGACAAGCGCGCCCGCTGCGAGGAAAAACGTCCCCACGATGCAGGGCCAAATGCCCCCCTGCGTCATCATTTGCTTGGGCGGCTCCGTGAGGAATTCCCAGCTGAGCGCCGGCCAGGCGTTGTACGTGATGAGCGCAATAATCGCGAGCAGCGCGCCGATATCGATAATTGCGGCCGCCCGCATAAGGGAGAAGCCCGACAATTCGGCGATGTATCTTCTCAAAGTCGACTTCATTTCTTAAGCCCCAAGCGCCGCGATGCGTACCAGGCGCAGAAGTTGAAGATGAACGTGATGATGAAGAGCACGAAGCCAGTGGCATAGAGCGCGTGGTAGTGTTCGCCGCCGACGGCTGCTTCGGCCATTTCCGCCGCAATCGAGGCGGTCATCGGACGCACAGGATCGAAAATCGACTCGGGAATGATGGCAGCGCCGCCAGCCACCATGAGGACCACCATCGTTTCGCCGATCACGCGCGAAATGCCGAGCATCACTGCCGTGCCGATGCCGCCCATTGCCCAGCGCAGCTCGACCTTGACGAGCGTTTCCCACCGCGTGGCGCCGAGTGCAAGGCTTGCTTCGCGCATGCCGCCCGGCACATTTCGAAGCGCATCTTCCGAAATGGATGCAATCGTCGGAACGCACATGAAGGCGAGCATGATCGAAGCGTTGAGTAGATTGAGGCCGGAAGCGATCCCAAAGGTTTCCTGCATCCAGGGCGCGAGCACCACCATGCCGACAAAGCCGATCACGACGGAAGGCAGCGCCGCCATCAGTTCGATGAGCGGCTTGACGATGCGGCGAACCGATTCAGGCATGGCGCAGTGAATAGCCGCTGCCGTGAGCACGCCCAGAGGCACAGCAATCACAGTCGTCACAAGCGCAACGACCAGCGAGCCGACAATGAGCGCGCCGATCCCAAAGGAAGGCTCTTCGTCCGTCGGATACCATTCGGTGGAGAAAAGGAATTCAGAGAGAGTTGTTTGACCGAGAATCGGAACAGCTTGGGAGAAGAGAAAAACGACAATCGCGGCCAGCGCCAGAACACTAACGCAGGCCGCGATCCCCAAGCCCATCTGGAAGTTCCGATCTTGTCGAAGCTTTTTGGGCAAAGCCATTGATGGCTCCAAAACGTTGATTGAAAAGAGGGAGATTGCCAAGCTGCGGGGCTTCTTCGTCACCCCCGGGCTTTGCTGCCGAATCCGCCGCGCTCAATCAATACGGCTGGATTCGGCGCAATGCCAATTCAATTACTTGGCGGCAGGCACCTGGACGAAGCCAGCCTTTTCAACATCCTTCTGGCCTTCGGCGGAAAGCATGAAGTCGATCACCTGCTTGGCAGCGCCCGTCGGTTCACCAGCGGTGAAGAGGAAGAGGTCGCGGGAAATGGGCCAGGTCTTGTTCTTGGCAGCATCCAGCGTCGGCGCAACGCCGTTCACAGTAAGGCCGTGCGTCTGGCTGTCCATGTAGCCGATGCCGATGTAGCCGATCGCATTGGGGTTGCCGGCAACCGCCTGCACGACGCCGCCGCTCGAAGACTGCAGAAGCGCGCGGGGCGAAACGCGGGTCTTGCCCATCACGAGTTCCTGGAAGCATTCGTACGTGCCCGAAGAGGTATCACGGCCGATAACGACGATCGGCGCAGAAGCGCCGCCGAGCTCCTTCCAATCCTTGATCTTGCCTGCGTACACGTCGCGCAGCTGATCGAGCGTCAGTTCCTTAACAGTGTTCTTCGTATTGACGACAGGAATGATGGCGTCGTAGGCGACCGTGTAGCGGATGGGCTTATGGCCGGCCTTGGCGAGATCATCAGCTTCCTTTTTCTTGAGATCACGCGAGGACATCGCAATATCGGTCGTTCCGTCCATCAGCGCCTTGATGCCGTTGCCGGAACCGGTGCCCGAAATCGTGATCGTGATGTTCGGGTTGGCCTTCATGAAGCTTTCGGCCACAAGCTGCATCGCGGGGAGAACGGTGGTCGAACCGTTAACCGTAACGGTTTCAGCCTGAGCGGCGCCCACAACGCCAGCCATCGCACAGAGAGCGCCGAGCGCAGCAATGTTCTTCATCTGCATTTTCATCAATTCCAACTATTTGCAACGAAAAAATCTTTGTGTTGGGGATGCGGCGCTTATTTCAAAGCCGCTTGATCAAAGCATCCTTCTCAACACGAGGGAAGTATGGAAGCCGGAATTGACACTGCCGTGAACGAAAAATGAATATTGAGTGACGGGGGCGCTTACGACGCAGCGAAGCGTCATTGTTCTGTCACAATGCCGAGCGCTCTCTTGGCAGATGCGCCCAGCTGAAAAAAAGGCAGCGGGACGAATCCTCACTGCCTTATCGTTCGGACTTTATGTCCGACTTTTGCGAGCTGTCTTTATGGGTGGCGCTCAGCTTTGCTTGGGTGGTCGAATAACGAGCGACGGCTTCGTCTTTTCTGCAGGCGCAAGCGGCGCGATGGCGCCGAGATTGGCCGCCTGCAGGCGCACTACGAGACCAGCCTTATTGCGCACCTG
>ERZ779729.1996-NODE-1996-length-13102-cov-1.836437_pt1 | contig 13102 bp, 9 predicted proteins | sample MGYA00511072_ERZ779729 | MGnify/ENA primary metagenome ERZ779729 (study PRJEB29588, sample SAMEA2156675) | human gut metagenome | biome: human gut; feature: human-associated habitat; material: faeces | place: Denmark | collected 2008/2010 ...
GCGGTTGATGTGGGTTTCCACCTCTCCTTGGCAATGTGGAAAGTATGTAGCTTACGACTTGAACAAGGTATTCAAAGACTACATCCTGCTGAAACAAGAAATATTCATCCCGGAATTAACTATTCCGGCAGATAAATTCATCGACACACCGGAGTTCCAGCATCTTCTCACTTATAAAAAACTGACTCCGCTTTTATTGAAGAAAATCAGAAAAAAGGAAAAGATAGAGGAATCTGTTTTAAAAACATACCAAGCCTCCAATCCTTCCCTATACTATGTATATGAAGTAATAGGAGATTACTACGAGGGCATGCAGCAACCTCAACAAGCTATTGCATACTGGCAACAGGCATTGAAGAGACCTATTCCCAAGTTGCAAGAGAAAGAACGTATCCAGCAAAAAATTCAAAAACAATCCAAAGATGGAAAAGAATCCTGAAATTCAGTTCCGCTCACCGGAAGATATCAAAAGCTATCAGGAAGAACAGTTAGCCAAAGCGTTAGCCTACCTGCAAGCACATTCCAAGTTCTATCAACAGATGTTTGCCGAACATCACATTGATATCAATCAAATAAAGACGATTGAAGACTTGCAACAGATTCCCGTCACTACCAAGACGGACTTGCAACTCCATAACGATGATTTCATCTGCGTAGACAAAGAGGAAATTATCGACTATGTGACGACTTCGGGCACATTGGGAGATCCGGTCACTTTCGTTCTCACCTCTGAAGACCTGGACCGTCTCTCTTACAACGAATACCTATCTTTCACCACCATCGGAAGCAGGATATTCTTCAATTGATGACTCCCATCGACCGCCGTTTCATGGCAGGCTTGGCTTATTATATGGGAGCCCGCGAACTGGGTATGGGAGTGATCCGTGTAGGCAATGGCATCCCGGAACTGCAATGGGACACGATTCGACGGATACATCCGACTTGTGGAATGGTGGTCCCCTCTTTCCTTATCAAACTGATAGAGTTTGCCGAAAAGAACCATATCGACCATAATACCTGTTCCATGCAGAAGTGTATCTGTATCGGAGAAGCATTGCGCAATCAGGAATTCCAGTTGAATACGCTCGGACAGAAGATACACGATAAATGGCCTGCCTTGCAGTTGTATTCCACTTATGCCTCCACCGAAATGCAGTCGTCCTTTACCGAGTGTAATGAATTCCACGGAGGACATTTGCAACCGGAACTTATCATTGTAGAGTTTCTGGATGATAACAATCGTCCCGTGGAAGAGGAAGAAGCAGGGGAAGTAACGATCACGACGCTCGGAGTCAAAGGGATGCCGTTGCTCCGTTTCAAAACAGGCGATATTTGCTACCACCACACCGAGCCCTGTAGTTGCGGGAGAAATACCATCCGCCTAAGCTCCATCCTCGGCCGGAAAGGGCAAATGATTAAATACAAAGGAACAACGTTATATCCGCCTGCATTATTCGACATTCTGGATAATATACCTTCAGTAAAAAACTATATCATTGAAGTTTATACCAATGAATTGGGAACGGATGAGATTCTGATTCGTATCGGAAGCGAGAACCGTAGCGAAGCCTTTGCCAAAGAGATTAAAGATCTGTTCCGTTCGAAAGTCAGAGTGGCGCCAAGCATCAATTTTGAATCGGCAGAGTACATTGCCAAGATACAAATGCCTCCGATGAGTCGAAAAACGATAAAATTCATTGATTTACGATAATTATTTTCTACTTTTGGAAGTTAGTAACCAACTATATCACTTTAACATTAACGTATATGAAAAAACTTATTCTATTCTTATTCTTGAGCACGAGCCTGTTCTGTTTCGGACAAGGCAAGAGTGCATTGAAAGACATTCAGTCTATTAAGTTCTATGGGGTAGACTACTCCCAAGTAAAAATTTTCGGTGCAGATGAATCACCGGCACAATTCAAAGATGCTTTCAGACGTATCAATGAACTGTTCATCACAGAAGCTAAGAAGTATAACGTAGGAAAACAATTGAAAAAAGAAGTGACAGAGATTTCACTGGATGCCGTTAATCAGGTGAACGAAAACATCGACCTGACCGAGCTAATGACTGCTAAAAGAGAATATACTCTTAGTAAAGAGCAAATCAAAGCAGCCATCAACGCATTGCCTATCCAGAAAACACCCGGAGTAGGTATGGTGTTTATCGCACAGTTCCTGGACAAATCAAACAATAGAGGTACGTATGAAGTCGTATTCTTCAATACCGAAACAAAGGAAATCATTGAAGAATGGATTACCGACGGCAAGGCACGTGGTTTCGGATTGCGCAACTATTGGGCAGGCTCTATCTATAGCGCACTCAAGAAACTATAAACAAAAAAAATACAAGTATGAGAAAACTACTATTAGTACTGACCTTATTATTAAGTATCAGTACGTATGTCGCAGCACAGAATTACACAGAAGTAGTGTATTTAAAGAATGGCAGCATTATTAAAGGAGTAATCATTGAACAAGTGCCCAATGTCTCTTTAAAAATCAAAACAGGTGATGGCAGCCTCATCATCTGTCAGATGAGTGATGTGACTAAAATCACAAAAGAAGAGCGGTACACAAGAGATTATCGTAAGGATACCAACGACCGCAAAGCCGCAAGAAATACATTAAAAGGCTATAAGGGTTTCGTAGACTTTGCATATATTGGCGATGTGAGCGACTACAATGCCTCTAAAATTGAATTATCAACCACACATGGTTATCAATTCAACAATTATTTCTTTGTAGGTGGTGGCGTTGCTTTCAACTACTATACCGATGCAGATCTTTATGCAGCCCCCATCTATGCTAACTTCAGAGCTAACTTCATCAACAAAAAAGTGACTCCGTTCGCCGACGTAAAAGCCGGATATGCTGTAGGAGACATAGAAGGAGCGTATGCTTCAATAGGAGTAGGAGTACGTTTTTCTTTAAAAGGGAAAAAGGCCTTGAATTTAGCTTTGATGTATAACTTCCAAGATTATGACACCACAACGGATTATAGTTACAGCTATGGAGGGCATTATTATCATAACAGTTGGAATGATACATGGGAGTTACATGGAGTAGGAGCTAGATTCGGATTTGAATTCTAAGCCTGTTTGCAATACAGATAAATTTCTTACCCTACTATTGCTTTTCACTAATTAATTTTGTATCTTTAGTAATTTTCATCCTTTTGAGGATAGCTAGTCACCTTATAGAATGATAAATGTCACCCTATAAGGTGACATTCGTCTTTTTATAAAGTGCCCATTATCCCGTTACAACAGGACGACCACCCGACTGCATAAAAAGTCACTAGTTTCTGCACTGAAAAGTCTTAATCTATGCACTGAAAGACCTTAAATACAATGAAGAATAATGGAAACGTTATTGATGCGTTATATAAAGAATATTAGGAACTTTCCGTTCTCCGGCATGGTCAAACCGCCCATTGTCACAAGGATAATTAACGACTCCATTATCCGATGCACCGGACAACCAAAGAGTAGTAGATCCACCTCCATCCAAATTTAATGCATCCTCACCTCCTAAAACCCGGATCAGATGTGCCAATTCCGGAATATTCACTCCTCCTGCTTGTTCAGGAAAACGCCCGTCTACCGTTATCAACAGGACTTTTCCATCCTTAGTAGTAGCAACAGCACTACGAGGGTGCTTCGTCCGGATAAAATTCGGTTCACACGAGTTCCAATCACAAACCTGTCCGTCTTTCAACATTAACGGACCGGAAGCTAGTATCGTACCTGCTTTGCCTTTATAATTCTTTTCTATCTGTTTGTTCCAAGGAATTAATTTCATTCCCCTTTTGCGCACACTAATGGCTCCTGTGACACGCTGTTTAAACTCACTCTGCAGCGTTGTATCAATAACTTGGCGATCCGTCTTCAGGAAACAGACCGAGTTTCCCCGTTTCATGTCAAAATAGGAGCCATTAATGGCTGCAATGGCGTTATATTCAGAAGCAATCTTACTTGTTTCTTTCATTTTATCCGAAACGGCAACACCGACTTTCAAACCTGCAACAGGATCAATTTCTATCAGGCTGATAGATTGGGGACCTTGATATAATTGAGGGATAGAAGCATACTTATATACAATTCCTTTTTGAGGATTTTCTATCTTCCAACAAGCAGATACAATTGCCAATGAATCCGCTACTGTCTGCCCTTTTACTATTCCAATGGAGCACACAGCCAGGATAACGACGATTAACAAGTTTTTCTTCATAAACTAACGAATAAATGTGTTAAGTATAATATATATTAGTCTTAATGACCAGTAATATCCGTATTATAATCTTCCCGATTATATTGCCATAACAGAATAGGATATCCTTTCGCATTTACCTTGTAATACCATGAGTTTCCCCATCCTGCATCAAGGTAGTTCTGCATATTCGATAAGAACTCCTTCGACTTAGTTTCCCCATCGTGGGGTTGCTTCACACCGACTAATTCACCGGAAAATTCGGTTTTAGGTACTCCGGCATTCAAAATCTTCATATCGTCTGTTGCCCAACAATCAACAACCGTCATATTAGCTGCTCCCATGAAGGCGGCAATACGCCCCAAATTTACACCATTTTTCTTATTTTCCACTAATTTATTCAAAGCAACGCATCTTTTAGGTGCAGTATCAAAATAAGCTCCGATACCTGCTGCTCCGGAATTCATTGAAATAACTTCACCTGCCGCATAGCAATTCTCCAATATACCACCAGCCCAGACAATACCTACTATTCCCCCGGCACGTGAATTTCCTGTTTCATTCTTCGCTGTAACTGTGGCAGTAGAATAACAATTCTTAATGGACGAATACACAGATCCGCTCGGTTTACCGATATTACCGGAAATACCGCCAATTATATCAAATCCCGATACCTTTCCGCTCGTATAACAATTTTCTACACTTCCGGTAAGTACATCCGAAGTCGGGATTTTTATCCCTACATAGCCGGCTAATATTCCGCCTCCATTTTGTGCCACAATATCTGCATCCACAATTCCCAAATTCTTGCAGACTCCACATAACACCCCGAACAAGCTGGCATAGTTACCTTGCGATTTCAAGCCTTTTATAACATGCCCGTTTCCGTCAAAATGGACGAGTCTGTCATAAGGCTCACTCACATTCAAAGCCTGCCAATCAATCCCTGACATATTCACATCGGCCTCCATTCTGAAATAAACCATTCCTTTAGAATAATTGACCTTATGCATATCCTGCATATGTCTCGCCGTTTTTATAATATAAGGATTATCCTCCGAGCCGTCGCCGGAGTCAAACAACTGCCCGTTGCTATGCTTCTTTACCAAGATGAAAGTCCTGACACTGCGTTGTCCGTAATGATCGAACTTTTTATTATCACACGGATAGTTGACTACATCTGTGGCTGAAAGATTACTGTCACGTATATACATCGTTGTAGACCCTCCTCCGTCTACGTTCAAGGCATGCTGTGGTTTAAAATACTGGTTTATAAAGGAGGTAAGCTCTTTGGCAGTCATTCCTGCCGCCAAATCCGCACGACCGTCCACTGTTACCAACAAAAGTTTATTCTGTTCTGTCAAAGCCACAGCGGTACGGGGATGACGTACTCCCTGATGTCTTCGGTAATCCTCTCCATCCAGGGAATTCAGGTTGATTCCGGTTATATCTCCAATAAATGTTTCACCTACTGGTTGATAATCATCTATCAAGACTGGTGCTCCCGAGAATATGTTAGGCATTGAATTATAGGAATATGATTCCTTTGTTCCATATCCAATTTCAACCTTATAGCCGTCATAAGCTATGGCCCCTTCATGTTTCCAATATCTTAAATGCCCTTCGGGAAGAGTGATTGGTGAAATTATTGAGCCATTGACTTTTACGAAAGAGGCTTCAAGTTCATACGTACCATTAATTCCGGCTACCGCATCATGTTTCAGAGCAACGCTTGACAAAGAATCGAGTTGAGGAGCCGAAACAAACTCCAATTCGTAATCAGGACTCGACAGGTCGATTTCAAGCACATTTATTTGTTGTTGGGCATTGAAAGCCCCTTTATTATAGGAATACCATATAAAACTCTTTCCGTCAATAGAATCTATTTTCCAGCCATCTTTGTCCTTCAATGTCGGTTCTTCAACCGGGATAGGAGGAGGAGTATAATTCTGTCCCTTTCCTATCATATCGCTGAAATCTTCATTGTCCAGTTGGCTGGAGCAGCTGATAGCTATTATAAAAAGCATAGAAACTAGTAATATCATTATTCTATATTCTTTCATGACCGATCAAATTAAAAGTTTAAATTATCATTCCATCCCGGATTCTGTGTCAGAGCTCCATTTGTCAAAATACGGTCCTGCCTTGGAATTGGGTATAAATAGTCCCGTTCTTCATTCCACTGGCGAGGAACATCTTTATAGCAAATCACATTTCCGGATTCTCCTTCTGTCAGTTCTACCGTAACTCCAATCTCCAGATATTCAAGCGCATTGACACCACTAGGCTTTGCTCCTTTATACAGACAGACATCAATAGTCCCGTCATGATTCAGGTCATAATTACCCGGACCGGGGAAATACATTCCCAAAAACTCATCATCCATACAACTCCCCGCTTTCCAACGCATTAAATCATAATAGCGGAAGCCTTCCATTAACAATTCTATGACTCTTTCACGACGGATTTCCAGTATGACTCCTTTATTCGTTTCAGAGACATTAGGATAGACATTCAGCAGATAAGGATCGGGTCCTGTATTAGCGTCACTCATATTCAGGTTCGGCATTCCTACCCTATCCCTTATTAATTTAATTGTCCTGTCAATATCATTCTGTTCCAACGTTCCCCTTTCCGCTTTGGCTTCCACATAATTCAAAAAAACCTCCGCCGTCCTGAAAATAGGAAAATCATTTTCAGACGTGTCACCAACATCATATTTGGTGGCACCCGAATATTTAATTAAATGATACCCAGTCATTGCCGAAGAGAAATTAGGACCCGACTGTTTCGTTTCTCCCGGACGTATATATCCGGGAGTACGGATGGTCTGTGCCAAACGAGGATCTCTGTTCTGACATTCATCAAAAAATACCTTAGTGGCATATCCTTGCATGTCCGTAAAACGGGAACCGTTCTTATTCAAATACATATTTACAATCTTTTTCGATAATCCGGGTCTGCCTTTCGAAGCTGTATTTTCAAAACCTTGCACGTCGTGGCGGATATTCAGTGTCCCATTATAGTCTCTAGCCAAAACAATTTCCTGCTGAATGGCATTCAAGGAAGAAAAAAGAGTCTGATAAGGAGTACTGCCTGTTTTATACAAGCTATATCCACTATTCTTCATAAAGTCATCGGAAGCAGTAATGCACGCATCCAAATATTTTTCGTAGTCTGCTATCCCATGATACTTGCGGAAAGTGCCTTCAAACAGACAAACTCTTGACTTCAATGCCAATGCAGCCCATTTACTGACTCTGTAAAGTTCTTTATCTTTGGATAAAGTAGTAATAGCAAAATCCAAATCTTCAATGATTTTCTGCATCACAAACTCTCTGGAATCCCGAGGTTTATACAACAGTTCAGCATCAGACGAATCCAGTACTTTATCATACCAGGGGACATCTCCAAATCGCTGTACTTTCTTAAAGTAAAAATAAGCCCTGAAAAAACGGGTGATTGCATCGTACTTATTACGTACATCTTGATCTTCACAATTATGAGAATTCTCTAACAAGAAATTAAGACTTCTCAATGCCTCCCAATTCCATCCTCCACCCGTCGATGGAATGATCCGTTGCCCAGTTACCTCATCATCCAACGGAGAAACAATCAATACATCTGCATTATCTTTATAAATATCTGCTGCCGTAGGCAGTATATTATAGTAAAACTGATTACTATACAGTTGAAGTTCGTTTTCATTCTTGAAATAGGTGGTTGGAGACAAACTGTCTTCAGGATAAAGGTCCAGTTTATCACACGATATAAAAAGAATGGTAAACAACCACATAAATATGATACTAAACTTGGTTTTCATATATAGATATATTAGTTATTATCAGAATGTAATATCAATACCAAAAGAATAGGTCTTTGAGAACGGATAAGAGAGTGCATTAGTCTTACCTGTTTTCCAATTTGTTCCGGCAGCAGCCGCTTCCGGATCAATATAATCCGTATCCAGCCTGTCTAATGTGAGCAGATTCTCACCACTGAAATAGAGACGGGCTTTCTGCACATGTATCTTTGATAACCATTTAACAGGTAGCGTATATCCCACAGTCAGGTTTTTCAGTCGGCAATAGGCAAGACTTTGCAAGTATCTGTTATTAACCGATGACAAGGAACGGCCATCAGTCCATGCGATATATCCTCTGGGGCGGGGGAAATAAGCATCAGGATTGTCTACGCTCCATACGTCTGCCAAAAAATCCTTTGGAATGAAACTTGGTGCTGGTGAACTATACGGTCCCCAAAAGGCAAATGCATCACTGGATGGGTACCAGTCTTGTTTCCCCACTCCCTGAAAGAACACGGAAAAGTCAATGCCATTCCATTCTGCATTAAGTCTGATACTGTACGTATAGCGCGGAAGAGAATTACCTATAATCCGTTGATCCTTAATATCATTAGCACTGACAGTTTGTTCGATCTTATTATTGCCATCAAGATCGAGATATTTCATGTCTCCAGCATGCAGTCCTCTATCGACAACGGCATTGTTGATGATATAGTTTACGACACTCTGGTCTACTCCATAATTAGCTGCCTCTTCATCTGTCGCAAAATAGCCATCAACCATATACCCCCATATATCTCCCAGTCTCTGACCGACATAAGGAGAACTGATTTCTTTATTAGGGTTATCATATTTCGTAATCTTGGAGACATTATCCCCGATTCCAAACGAAACACCATAGTTAAAAGGTTTGTCCATCACATTAAAACGGTCATTCCAGGCAACGACCAATTCCCAACCTTTGGTCCTTAAGTCAGCAGCATTCATATTAGGAGATTTTGCGCCATAGACAGACGGTAATGCTTTGCCGGGCATTAGCATGTCTTTTGTATCCCTTATATAAGCATCTGCCGAAATATTCAATCTATTATTGAAGATACCGATATCAAGACCAATATTTTTAGTAACTACGGTTTCCCATGTCAAGTCGGAAGCATTAGGAGCGGTTTCATAGGCATACGAGGCTTTTTCTTTATCACCAAACGAATAATTAAGAACTTTTCCTGTTTCTATTTGCTGCAGATAATCATAATAACCAACTTGCTGATTGCCCAAAGTTCCATAAGACAGTCGTAACTTTAGGTTATCTACTGTATTTTTCAATGCTCCATAAAAAGGCTCTTCGCTAATGCGCCATCCGGCGGAGAACGATGGGAAGAAGCCGTACCGATGGCCTTTTTTAAACCGGGAACTGCCATCGTATCTTCCGCTCGCCTCAAACAGGTATCTTCCTTTATAATCATAGTTTGCCCTATAAAAGACGCCAAATAAAGCATATTTATTCTTTCCTCCGGTGACTACTGTATTTTCTCCTTTAGCCAGATTAAAGTCATTCAATTCATCAGATAACAGTCCATCTTTACTCACAGTCAGATCTTCATAAGATTTTGTCTCATAGTTGATACCGCCTGTCAGTTTCACATTATGAGAGTCGGCAAACAAGTTACCATAAGTTCCGTAAGCATTATATGCATAATACAGATTTTTTGTATTCAACACAGTCAGTTTATTCCCTCCGCTTGTACTCTCGGGCATGGTAATCGTAACACCCGGTACCTTGGAGTATTGCATGTCTACACTTCTATTGGTACATTTCTTGTCATATTTCGAATATGTGTAATTCCCTATGATTTCAACATGTTTTACCGGATTTATAACTACTTCAAATGTGGTCATAAACTCGTCTATCTCATCTTTATTATTATGTTTCTTATTAGATAATGCAACAGTGGTACCCGCCAAAGTATAGTTCATTATATTAGTTTCATACACCAGTGTACCATCAGGATGTACAGGCACTAATATAGGCAAGGCACGATAGCTTGCATTCTTAAATATTGTATTCACTCCACCAAGTCCCGGATAGGAGTAATTCGATTTGAAATAAGAGGTATTATTACTGATGGATAACCATGGAGTCACTTTGGCTTCCAGCCTTGATTTGAAGTTATAGCGTTCATACTTATCCGGTTGTATTTTAAGAACTCCTTTCTGATTATAATATCCTCCGGAAAGCCGGAACTTCAAATGTTCACTTCCACCGGAAATGCTTACATTATGTTCATGCGTCGGACGTTTATGGTCATATAAATAATTATACCAATCAAAATTCCCATAGTATTTATACTGTCCGTTTTCAGTTACTACCCAGGGCCGTTCGGGTTGTTCCGTCTTATCATTTCTCCTGATCCACAACTCATGATAATCCTTTTCCGTATATGTGAGCAATGGTGTCCCTTGCCAGGTAGAGAAAAACATATCACTAATACCGGCCGCATAATATCCACGGGTTTCATAATCTGTCGACGTAGTTACATCACTAAAGCTGTATCGTCCGTTATAATTAAGAGTGACTTTGCCTTTTTCTCCCGTCTTTGTAGTTACCAGAATAACTCCATAGGCGGCACGTGCTCCATAAATTGCCGCAGACGACGCATCTTTTAAGACCGAAACAGAGGCGACATCATTCGGATTGACACGATTCACATCTCCCTCCACTCCATCAATAAGGACCAACGGTTTGGCAGAACCACTAATGGAATTCACACCTCTGATATTAAACGAACCTCCATCTCCCGCACGACCTGAAGAAAAAGAGACAGTCATGTTAGGAACTGCTCCTTGCAGTAATTGAGACATAGTCGAAGCAGAACGCCCTGCCAATTGATCTCCTTCTACCACAGATACAGCACCTGTCAAATTCACTTTCTTCTGTGTTCCATAACCTACAACCACCACTTCTTCCAAAGATCTGGAGTCTTCTTGCATGGTTATATTGATAACCGAATTATTCTTGACGGGAGATTCAACGCTCTTATAACCTAAAAATGAGAAAACCAATATACTATTGTCCGGAACCTCGATAGTATATCTTCCATCCATATCAGTGATGGCTCCTATTTTCTCACCTTTAACAGCTACATTACAACCGACAATAACCTCTCCCAAATCATCTTTCACAGTTCCTGTTATCTTCCGACCGGGAGTTACGTTTTTCATTTTCTCCATATTTTTCACCAGAATAATATGGTTGCCTTCCATCGTATACGAGAAACCTGTTCCTTGCAAAACTCTATTAAGAATTTCGGCAACCGTGGTTTCCCGAGTAGATACTGCTATTCGTTTGTCTAAAGCAATCTCATGCTCATTGTAAATAAACAAATAGTCTGTTTGTTTTTCAATCTGCCTGATAATGTCAGATAGTGTTGCGGTACCTTTATTCATCGTTACTTTCTGATTTTGAGAACGGACATTCAAGGAATATGTCTCAAAAACAATGAATAACAGGAAAAAGACAGTTAACCTCATAATTCTTAAAATTTGAGTACAGTGTGTTTTTCTATGGACAATACGTCCACACCAAAGATTATTTTTCATATCTTTGCCTAGAGTTATTAAGTTAATACATAAAGATTTGTAACAGATGACGAGTCTTTTTTATTGACTTCTCACATATCGGTAAGTGCTGCAACACTTACCGATATTTCTGTTTTAAACGGGCAGGTTCTCTTGCTCTCATTTTCAGTGTTTTTTTAGATTAAATACTAGGGTTAATAGATTATGATCTGATTCTTTTCGTCGTCCTGTATATAATTAAATTTGATGTATTTCTGCAATACTCTCATCACATGTTCGATTCCTTCTTTCTGGCGGAACTTACCGGTACACGGATGAGAAGTTATTTCTATGTTTTTATTAATGATCTTCACTTCATAATATTGCTCTAATTTCTTAAAGACAGTTTCCAACGGTTCATCTTTAAAAGAATAAATACCCATCCTCCACAAGAAATCATGATCCGAAGTAAAGGTCTCTTTATAAAGTTTCCCGTCTCTAACTTCCACCTTTTCATGTGGATTCAAGATTATTTCGTTTTGCGTTTCAGGATGGTATACGGTGACTTTACCTTCTATCAAAGAAGCTTCAAATAAACCGGAGTTAGGATATGCCGAGACATTGAAAGTAGTTCCCAATACTCTGATATCATATTTCTCGGTCTCAACAATAAAAGGATGTTTCTCGTTATGAGCCACTTCAAAATACCCCTCTCCTTCCAAAATCACTTTCCTCTCTTTGGCATGAAATCCGGTAGCCGGATATTTTAAAGTAGAGTTGGAGTTCAACCAGACAATTGTCCCGTCAGCCAAAACCAGGCTAGCCCTTTGCCCTGCGGGAACCGTCATCATCTGCATTTCAGTAGAGTGTTCAAACCGATACTCTTGATATTCCTTATGAATAATAAAAGCAATCATGGCAATGACTGCCGCTATCTTCATAGAGGCCCAAAGATAACGCATCATAATTTTCTTATTTTCCGCCTTTTTTTCTTGCAAATTACCATTCCAGATAGTAGCGTCATAAATATGACGCATTTGCATCAGTTGTTCACGGTGTTCTTCACTTTCTTTCATCCAGCGCACGACTTCTCTCTTTTCTTCGGGAAGAGCATCTCCTGCAAGATATTTATTTAATAGTTTCGTATCCATACTTTTTCCTTGGGGTTAAGACATAAGCTTTTTGAGGGCTTACATATATAAGACACGCCACTTACAAACTTCACTAGAAGAAAAATAAAAAAAGTGCTTTGAGGTCCTTCATTTGTTCATCAATGCCGAAGGAGAACTTTATCGGTAAGGTATTCTATTAGAAAAAAAGTAGAGTATAAAGGTAATCTTTGAGGTTCTTCCTTAAAGCTTGCAACGCTTTGCCAATATGATAGTCTACCCCTTTCACTGTCACATTTAATGATTCAGCGATTTCTTTCATTGATTTATTCTCATATCGACTCATCATAAATGCCCTTCTTGTTTTTTCCGGCAATTCATTTAAAGTATGATTAACAATGGCGATTATTTCTTCAGAGAA